>JGI20160J14292_10000322_pt1 | contig 44211 bp, 43 predicted proteins | sample COG_10_FD_14292 | JGI IMG/M metagenome (IMG submission 14292) | reverse complement strand
ATTTTTCATTCTGCTTACCATAGATGTTTCCCTATTCCTCCCCTCCTCAATCCGTTCTTCATAGTTATCCTCTAGGTCTTTAAGAGATTTATGTGCCCAGATATCTTCATTTAATGGTTCTAAATTTTCTCTTATTAATATTTCGGGGGTGCTTTGCTTACTCCAATATACTGGTTTAAACCAACCATCCATATCTCTCATTTTTTTTGGTCTCTGGGCCTCCCTCGTTCTCGTCCATATTTCTTCAGTATTCACTATGCTTTTCTCATTATAACCTGGCAACTTTTTTTTCACCTTATAATAAAATTTAGGATGAAAATCTGTTGGATTAAATTTAGACAAATCTTTATCGAATATATTTTTAAAAAATTGTTTAACTAAATTATTAAATTTTTCTTCTTGTATTAGTTTTATTCTTTTTTGGTTTTCTATATCATTATTAATTTTTTTTATTGTTTCAACTTCAGGTATTTCATCCCAAAACATATCCTTTATAGTTCTACTTTTGGCTATTTCATTTTTTTCTTTTTTATTTTTTTCTTTAGTTAATTCTTTTAATTTTTTCATTAAATAATCTATTTTTTTTTTATTTTTACTAAGTCTAATCAAAGTGCCTTTTCCTTCAACTTTAAGACTTATTTTGTTTTCTTTTGGTATGAAATTTAATAATNCATTCATAGTAGTAATAATCTTCTTAAATTTACCATCATCATTCAGACGTTTTCTAATTTCATTTTTTAAAAACCATATAATAACATTGTCCTTTGCCATAAGTATTATTTTTTCTAATTTCTCTCCAGAATAAAATAAATGTAAAAGTTTATCATATATTTTTTTTTTCCAGAAGAGTTCCTCTGAAATATTTTTCTCCTGACGCCATCTCGCACCCCCGTCAACCTCACATGAAGTTTTTATACTTTTTTCTGCGTATTTTGCTACTTTATCAGTAATGATTTCATCTTCTTCTGTACACACCACGCGAGTATCAAATGTATTCCAAACTGACATGTGTTTCTCAAATAATATTTCTTGATGAACATTATTACCTTTTTTACCTTTTTTTGCCCAATTGGGTTTTAAATATCCAAAAATATTTAATTGTCTACGAGTTCTATTTTTAACATAATTATCAATATTATTAATTAATTTAATATTTTCTTGATTGTTCGATTCATTATCTTTTATTTTTTTTTTTATTTTACCTATAACACCCAATCCCCAATCTGACTTTCCCGTAATGTCTCTTTTCCATGCCTTCGTCCGAAACAACCATCCTTCAGCATATTGTATTCTTTTTCTTACATATAACATTTTATCCATTCTTACACATTTTGTTATTTTACCATCTATTAATAATTCAGTAGAGTATATTATTTTTAACCCATTTATCGGATTTGGAAATTTCTTGGGATGCATTATTTGTTCTTCTTTAACATCTTCTATTTTTATAAGTATTAATTTATTAAATGTTGGATTATAATATAATTTCGACTCTTTTATTAAACCGCCATGAAATAGTTCTCCTTTACTAGGCGAATTGCCGGTATTTCTTTCATTGTTTTTAAGAAAATCATAATATTCTTCTACTTTTAAGTTTTCTGTTGGTAATTTCTTCCAACCAATATCATGTATGCTTTCCTTCCCTCCTCTAACTTTATTAAATTCATCATTTCCACTATCCCAATATTCCATATCATCATAATATAAGTAATACCCCTTAATATTATCAGTAACATCTTTTAATTCTATTATTTTCTTCTTCGACATTATATATATATAATAAATTAAATTATTTATTCAGTAATAATTTAATTTTTATTATTTAATTGATATTAATTTCGATTTAATATTCGCCATAAAATAGTCTTTTACATCGAACGAAAAATTTCCATCTTTCATTTTCGTAACATTAAATCCGTTTCCATCTTGATCTAATATATAATCATCATTTTTATTAACTTTCAAATTATATGTATCATTACTATCAAAATTATCATTTTTTGTAAATTTATCTTCTTTTATTATTAATTTATAACCTTTCCAATCATTATCGAAATCTTCTAAAATAATTTTATCTCTTTTTCTACTTAATTTTGAAAATTGTTTTATTGGAATATAATTTTTTTCCTCACCTGGAAGTTGTAATACTAATGTCCATTTATCAGATATTTCTAATGATTTATTTAAAATTTTTCTTTTAAAAACTGATTCTATAACATTGGATAAAACCTCCATATCCGTTTTGATATCTTTTAATCCAATGGAAGAATGTTTATCACATATTTCATAAAATAATCTTTTAAATACACTTTCTGAAGTAATATACATAATATAATATATAAATAAAATATTAAATTATATTAATTCTAATTCAATTGTAATATCTGCTCTATTTGAAGCATTGAATATATTTTTTTGATCCATTTTTAATATACCTTCTTTTTTAAAATGAAAAATTTGTTTTTCTTTTATACATTTAATTTCATTACTAAATATAGTTATTTCTTTACCTCCAACATTTACAACAAGTTTATTATTATTAAAAATATTTGATATTTCTTCCCTTTTTTTTATTAATATGTTATTATTATGGTCAATTAAAATATTTTCACCAATATCAGGAATCATTTTAACGATTAAATCTATCTTATTAGAACTCATATCAATTAAATCGAAATATAATTCATTATGCCATAAAGGAATGTAAAAAATATTCTCTCCAATATTTAATTTAAAAATCTGGTCGCTCATCAAATCTTTTAATGTTGGATTTAATAAAATTATATTATCATGTTTCATTTTTTTATGAATTATTTCCTTTATTTTTTCAATATATTTATCATCCCATTTTGTAAAAAATTGCATTTGTGTAAGAAAATCAAATACTTCTATAGCTATATCTTTTTCTAAATTTTCAAAAATATTAATAATATAATTTTCACATTTCATAAATATTCCTTTAATTGTAGTTTGAATGAAAACATTATTCCAGTTTTTCTTCTGAGAGAATTTTGAAATAAATTCCTTTAAAATATTATCAAATGAATTCTCAATTTTATCTGGTTGCATTTTTCTTCTTTCACACATAAAAACATAAGCTTCATGTAATTCTTTAAAAGCAGTGCCATCATCACCATATTTATCTGGATGATATTTTAAACTTGATTTTAAGTAAGCCTTTCTAATATCAGTTTCCGTAAATGTTGGTCCATTTAGTGGTAAATTTAATAATCTTGTTGCTTTTGTGAAATTCATTATATAAAATTATTTATTAAACTTTATATAATAATTTATTAATTATTTATATTTAAAATTAAATTATAAAAAAAATGTTCTAAATGATATATTGGTCTATAATTATTATTATAATATTTTAAAAAATGATAATAGTTTTTTAATACAACACTAGTTTTTTCTTCACTTAAAAGATTCTTATCAATTAATTTTGAAATAATAACATATATTACTTCATTTAAATCCAAACCATATATAAAAATATCATAACAACATTCTCTAAAATAAAGATAATCTATTTCTGTATGATTAATTAACATATTAAATATAACATTTACTATTTTTTTTTTACCATAATCAATGCATTTATCATTAGAACAAATACAATCTTTTAAATTATTAAAATCATTTTTAATATTATTTTTTATTATTTTTTTTGAAGACTTATTGGAATTATATAGTTTTTTATAGTTAGTAATTGTGGGTTTTGGAAAAGAAATGATTTGACATCTTTTTAATATATTTTTAGGTATAAAACTTATTTGCTCAGATAATATTATAAATTTAAAAACTAAATTCTTATGTTTAATTCCTTGCATATAACTATAAAAATTTTCTAATAACTCGGGATGAATACAATGAAAATTTTTACATACAATTATATTATATTTGGTTCCTTTTGATTGACATACATCAATAATATGATAATAAAGTTCATTAAATAATAATTTTGAATTACAACCTAATAATTCCATGTCAATTTCAAAATGAACATCACTCAATTTAAAAGTATATTCGTATTTATTATTATATTTATACGTGATTTTTCTCTCATATTTTAATTCAGAAGGGCTAAACTTTTTTATAAAATTTAACATTTGTGTATATTTCCCAATACCGGGTGAACCGTAAAAAATTATATTATTTAATTCTTCTATGGATTTATATTCTTTAAAAATTTTATTCATGTTTTTATGAATATTTTTTTTCCTGCATTTTTCAATATAATCCTCAAATTTAGTTTCTAAAAATTTCATGATTACTTTGATTTAAAATAGTAATATAGATTTAAATAATAAAATAATAAAAATATAAAATAATCAATTGTAATATGAATTCTAACGAATCAATAGATGAAATATATAATAATTCAATAGAAAAAATTAAAAATATTAATAAAAAGTATCCCAAATTATCACATTTATGGTCGTGTTATTTTGAAAAGCATACACAATTATATAAACAAGTGTTGAAGGATTTAAATTATTTTATTGATAATGTTAGCAATATACCAAATGATTTAAATGAAAATGATATTTTAATGTTATATTTAATATCAAATAATAATATAAATATTAATAATTAATATTATATAGATATGTTTCTATGTATTAACTTAGATGATTTTCAAAAAAATAATTTATTAATAAATAATAAAATTAGAAATAATATAATAACGAATTCATATTTTTATAGATTATACTATTCCGATAATGATTTTATTTCTAATGGTATTGTTATATGTTTTAATTTAAATAATATAAAAATGGAAAAATATTTTAATAAAACAAAAATAATGTTTAATATAAATAATAATTTGGCAAATATAAATAAACTTAATACGATAGAACAAGAGTTATTATCATCTTTAAATATAGAAAATAAAGAGAATAAGAGAAAAAAATGTTTGATAAAAGAACAATTGGAACATGGTTTTATAAAATTAATAAATGATAAACTAGATTTTAAAGAAAAAAATGTTCAATTGGTTATTAAAATTTCTGGTTTATGGGAATCTAAAAATGAATATGGTTTAACATTTCGTTGTATGAAAGTTACCAACAAATATAATTAACCATCTGTGATTTTTTTATTCACGATTATACTGATGTTAATTGTCATAATACCTAATAAATATGTAAATAAAAACAAAACTAATAATAATATTAAATTTCCACAATTTGGAAACATTTCTTCTAATTGAGTTTTAACTTGTTCTCCTCCAGAAATTAATAAAAATATAAAAACAACAAGAATATTTGTTGATTTAAAATAAAATTCTAAATCGCCAATAACTTGATTTTCAAAAATATCTTTATGATTTATTGTTAATTTAACCAAATATACAACAGTTAAAAATAATATTGCACTAAATGCAAAAGTAGCTATTTGTGATATATCAAACTTCTCATTAGATGATGGACCAACAAAGTTACTTAATATAGTCCACCCCAATAATGCTGCAAATAACATATAAGCATTTGTATATTTTTTAACAGCCATTGCAAAAATAGCACCAATACCTAATCCATAATTTAACATGTCTCCAGCTTTCATAGTTATTTAATAATATATAATTATATTATATTTTATTAAAGATTATCATATATCCATTCCATATCAATTTCTTTCCAGGCAATATTTTTTATAGGAATAAAGCGCGGTTTTTTCATTTTGTCAGTTTTATAATATATATATGGCCCCCATTTACCCTGTCTAACTGAAGCCGTTTCATTAATTTTTTTTAATATTTTGGAACTTGATTCATTAGTTGATAATAATATTTTTTTAACATCCTCCATAGTTATATTATCTAAAGTTTTATTGCAATATTTTAATGATCTATTTTTATTTTTATATGAACAATATAATCCAAATTTTCCTTTTTTAACTATTATTTCTTCACCATTAAAGTCTCCTAGAGATTTTGAAAATGTGGGTTGTCCTTTCGTTGAATTTTCATATAAAATATCTTGTAATTTATATTCTCCTTTTTTTAATTTATCTAAATCAATATCTCTTTTTACTTTTTTAAACGTAACCTTTTCATCAACATTACATATGATAACTGGTCCATACTTACCTATTATCCATGTATGATTATCGTCTATTTTTATTCCTTTTTGAAATGATTTGTCATTATTATTCATATTATTATTCATATTATTATTCATATTATTATTCATATTATTATTCATATTATTATTAGTGATAGAAGAAATTGCATTATCTAACTCATTTCTACATGAATCACATAGTTTTTTTAAAGAATAATTTCCATCACTAATTGTATCTAAATGATCCTCCATTTCTTTTGTATATTCATAATTAAACATATTATCGAAATATTTATTCAAGAATTCAATAACAACAATGCCAATTGGTTCTATTTTTAATTTATTTTTTTCATCGCCAAATACCTTGGTTTTTTTTATTTCCTTTAAACTTTCATTCATTTTTAAAGAATAATTAATACAATTTAATTTTTTACCGGGTATATTTGTTTTAACAACGTAATTTCTTTCAATGATTTTTGATACCAATGAGGAAAAAGTTGAAGGACGACCTATACCGTTTTTTTCAAGTAATTGCACTAATCGGGCTTCAGTATAATGCGATTTTAATTTTTTTATAGTCATATCACTATTTATTTCTGAATAATTAACTTTCTTCTTATTATCATCACCGGATTGATATAATGTATATAAATATTCATAGATATCATTTGTTTGCTGAACTCCATCTAGAATCTCCCATCCGGGGAATATATTTTTCTCAGTTGTATTTTTATATATATGTTTTTCAGGTGATGTAATAATACTCAATATAACATCATACATTGAAGATGCCATGCAACTTTGTAATGAATTTTTCCAAATTAATTCATATAATTTTAATTCATATTTTCCAATTTTTGAATTGTTATGTATTGTGTTTGTATTAATATTTGTTGGACGAATAGCTTCATGTGCTTCTTGTGCTAAATCTTTTATATCTTTTTTTTCTTTTGAACCATCTTTAGTTTCCTTACCTTCTTTAGTTTCCTTACCTTCTTTAGTTTCCTTACCTTCTTTAGTTTCATTACTTTCTTTTAAGCTAATATCATCTATTTTTGAATTAATATATTTGGTATTCCATTGATTTGTTATATAATCCTTCGTTGAATCAATGAAATCTTTTGAATACTTAGCATTATCAGTCCGCATATATGTAATGTAACCATTTTCATATAGAGTTTGGGCTAGTTTCATAGTGTTTTTTGGAGAGAAATTATACATATTACTTGCTTTTTGTTGAAGAGTGCTAGTAGTAAAAGGGTTTGGTGGACTTTTTTTCATTTTCTTTTTTGTTATTGCTGATAAAATATGCTCATGTGAAATTGAATTTTCTAAAAATGATTTAACATCATCTTTTGTTTTAAAGTAATGATTTAATTTGAATTGAATATTCATGTGGGAAAATACTCCTAGCGTATCGTATACATTTTCTCCTTTTGCGTTTTTACATTGTTGCTCATTTTCATAAACGAGACGGAGGGCTGGTGTTTGACATCTTCCAGCAGACAATCCTTTTTCTGTTTTCCGAGAGATAAATTTCCATAAAATTGGGCTAGTAGTGAAACCTACTATAAGGTCTAAAATTTGTCTAGCTTGTTGTGCCTCAACCTTTTTCATATCAATTGTTGTTGGATTAGTTACAGCTTTTAAAATAGCTGTTTTTGTAATTTCATGGAAAATAATGCGTTTTGTTGTTTTTACTGGTAGATTAAATACCTTACAAATATGCCAAGCGATGGCTTCACCTTCGCGGTCATCATCTGTAGCTAATATAACCTCGGATGATTTTTTAATAGCTGCTCTTAGAATTTTAACATATTTTTGTTTATTTGCAGAAATTTTATAAGTAGATTTATAATGATTATTGTAATCGATACTTTTTAGTCCATTTGCAAATTCGCGAATATGTCCATAACTCGCCAAACATTTATATGAGTTTCCAAGATAACTTTCAATCTTTTTACATTTAGCTGGGGATTCAACTATTATTAAAATCATTTAATATTAATAATAAGTGATAAAGTTTTAAATAGCTACGAAATATTCAATTTATTTATGAAAATTACTTTAAATGAATTAATGAAATTATATAGTAATGATAATTATATTATGGATTTTAATGCTTTTATGTGTTGATGCCGAACGAGCAAGATTGTGGAGTAGAATTCCAAAATATTACGTTGAAGATAGAGTGAGATATTTTTTAGAACAAAATAGAATAAATGATTGTTATTCATTTCGAGAGACATCGACAAATTTATTGTTAAAATGCAAAATTGATGAAGAATTGACGGATGTGTCTATCCAAATTAATCCTACCAAAAGAAAACAACGTTACTTTCCTATGAGCATTACAATTTAATGTATTCGAAGAATTTTACTTACATACATGTAGAAAGAATGTATTTAGTGCGGTTTATACGTGATTTATATTAAATTTAGGCGTATACATTATAATGAATTTAACGGTTGATTCACAACAGAGAATAACCACATTTTTGTTGATGTGTTTGGAGTTTTACAAGGTAGTTATGGGGACATTTTTGATTGTGTTTGTTCCGCAAGATTGTAACGGCACTATATGCACTGCAACTGAAAATTTCTTCAAGGAAGGTAACCTGTATTTTGGTGGCAATGTTTGTAATTTTATAACATTTAGTGCAATAGGAACATTGTATTTTATTGAATTAAAGCGTGAAAATTGGTGCATACAATACTTGGATATAGATGATGAAAAAAGCACGAATAATTTGGATACGGAAATTGAAGCATATCCAAAATATAAAAAAGAAATGAATAGATTAAATAAAAATTATGTAAATGCTACGTATTTTGCTGTATTAATGATGTGCATTAATTTTATTGTTTCAGGGTTTACAGTTTACCAAACATACACTGGGTCAAATAGTATTACGAGTTTTGTGAGTTTCTTTTTGTTAGTATCTATGAAATTATATAATGCGTGGGGTGTAGGTAGATTATCTATTAAAGATGAAAGGGCAAATAGTGCATACATGAAAGAGCCAAAAACATATAATACAATTGATGGAAACTATCGAATTGTTGAAGATGATAAGGAAATATTCACATCTATTGAAATGGGCGAAAAACATTCAGAAGAAGAAAAGGTTTTTTAGGTTATTTTCTAAATTTTATTTTCAAACTTCGCGGCGTTGGTAGTGTCCCATGTCCATGTATCTACCTCTTAGTCTCTTTTTATTATTGATAATTTTAATACTTTTTGGTGATATGTAAAACGTATAGTACAAACATATCATTATATTTATAATATCTCTATTCCAAAATGTTGGAAAAGTGGATCGACCATATTTAAATTCAATATTAATTTCATGACAATTAACATTAAAAGTAAAACTTTCCCTAGCGTTAAATAACTCCCTAAATGCAATCCACGTGTCTACCGAATAATACCCCCATATCGGATGCCAAAAATCATCAGGTGGATTTTTCAATCCAATTATATTATGCTTAAGACAAATGTTATTTCCAATTTTACCATAAAAGTATGGAGTTTTTACGGCTGCTATGTCACTACTACATGTGCATTCTTCCATACCATGTTTAATTAAATTTAAACTTAAATCAAGTTTTTTCTTATATGTGGGGTCGTAATCATATATTTCCCTTGTAAGTTCAATCGGTAAAGAATGAAACAGATTACACATTTTTATTTTAATAAAAAAATAGTATTTAAATCATCAGATCAATTTTATTTATTATTATAAACTAATTTTTTTAAAAATTAAATTGATTTTAATTATAATTCTTTTAATATTTAAAAGAATCATGTCTAAACAACCAAGTGTAGAATTAAATAAAACATTTAATCATACAATATCAAATTATACATTTGATAATTTACCAGATGAAATATGTAGAGAAATATTTAAAGATGGGAGACCATTTTCACATTTTATTGAAGCATGGATTGCTAATAATTATCCGTTAATACATGTTAAAGGATGTAAAAAATATGATTTTACAGATAAAATACATCCAGAAATATTATATGATGAAAAAACATTTACTAAAAGGGGATGTGCATTTTGTCCATCAAATATGCTAGGACAGGGAAGAACTTTTGATAAAGAGGTATTTGAAGAAAAAACAAAAAAATTAATATTTTGTATTGTTTCAAATATTAATTTTCCAAATATTAAAATACGATTTGTAAAAGGTGAAGAATTACTATCTAAATATCCAAATGGCAAAATACCATCAGCAGATTTTATTAAATTCTTTAATTAATTCTTGTTTAGATATTGATTTTGGACCAACAGTGTTATCACCATCTTTATATTTTAATTGCGTCAATTTTTCGAATATATCATCAGTTAATTTAATATCAAATTTAATAAAATAGTGAGATTGGACTGATTTATCATCATATTTTTTATCTATTTTACCAGCGTATACACCAACTCTACGAAAACAAATATCAGGATTTTCATCTTTTTTTACAAATTTAAATTTATTAGGAAATAATTTTTTAGGAAGTATTCTATTTACATCTTTTTTTATCCATATTTGAAAAACACATGGAACATTATAATTATTATTATTAATTGTAAATGAATTATCTGGTAAATCTTGTTCACAAATTAAATGATAATTTAAAGGAAATGTTTTTTTTAAACTATCTTTCTTAAAACTTTTTGGCAATATAAAAGATATACTATTGGAAAATATTGCTGATTTTTTTATAAATTTTTTAGCTAGAGAAGATTGTCTTCCAAATGGTGGATTTCCAATAATATGTATATTATTATACTCGGTTGAAATTTCATTATGGTCAAATGATAAATAATCTTGTTTAATTATTTCGTTATTTTCAGGTGATATATCATAAAATTTATAATTTGAAAATAGTTTTGTTATATTTTTTATAAATGAACCATTTCCAGCACTTGGTTCAATACATAAATCATTGGGTCCAATGTTAATATATTTTTTTATTAACTCGATACAAATTTGGACAGTATTTTCTGTAGTATAGTATTTATCAATTGTATTACGATTTAACCCACTGGTTTGTTCCATTTTAAAGTTAAAGATAATAAAAAAAATAATATCAATTTAATTTTATATTTTCTTGAAAAAAATATAAAATATAAAAACGCGGACGACGCGATTCGAACGCGCGCGGGCATAGCCCACCAGATTTCAAGTCTGGCCCTTTAACCACTCAGGCACATCCGCATAAACCCTTAAAATTTATTTATTATAATAATATATATATATATGTTTTCTTATTTTAAAAATATTATACCATTCACAAAAAAAGTAAACAACGTTCCCGTATCTGCAGTATATACTGGAATTTTATCTAATGAAAAAGAAGAGGGTAATATTACTATTAATTTAAGAACGGGTATAAAAACTTCTGGTTTTATATCAAATAAAACAGAAGTTAATCCAGTTATTTCTGGTATTTGGAGTTTTTTTAAGTATAAAAAAAAGATTCCAGAAAATATAGAAAATGCTATTGACAAAAAAGAAACAGACCCCTTTCGTAATGCAATTAAACAATATATAAAAGAAAAAAATAATTTTGTTGCGCTAGATGTTGATTTAGCTCCAAAAGATAGTAAACGCTGGAAAGACTGGGAGACATTATTCGAATCGAATAAAGAAGAATTTTTTAAGGATAAACCAGAATTAAAACAGGTATATGAAAATACAAGAAATTTAAATAATTCTGAAATGATTGGTGGGTATAAAAAAAAGAAAAGAAGGAAATCGCGAAAGAGGAAAACACGTAGAAAAAAATCAAAAAAAATAAAATTTAAGAAAAGAAAATCACGTAAAAGGAAAAAATAAAATTGATAATCACAAACACTTAAAACTTTAAATTAAGTTAGTTTATAATGTTTCCCAGCTTATTCAAAAAACCCACACAAAAACTATTAATATTAAACAAAACAAATAATAGCAAAATACCAATTCACATATTATCTATTATTAAAGATTATGCATTTTACAACTCAGAAAAATTACCATTTCTAAAACAATTAGCTACTAAAAAAAAAGAACTACCCCTTATTAAATTAGCTTGGTCTCGAAATAAAAGACCACCATGGCAAAGAGAAGAACGTTTCCCGAATGAACCAACTCGTTCGGTTACAGAAACGAGTTCTCGTTGGGTATTCGGCTTTACATTTGATAATATGCTATCAGTTAGTTTAAATGAACCATATGATTTGGAAACTTATAATTTAAGATTGCAGGGTGAAAATTGTTTAAATTGTGGTGAATATACATATTTATCTTATAGTTATAAACCCAATTTACATTCAAAGTTAGGTATATGTTTTTGTAAAGGATAGTGGAAGAGATGGGCATCGATCCCATTACCTCTCGCATGCAAAGCGAGCGCTCTACCATTTGAGCTACACTCCCTTAATTTTTATTCTTTACTAAATAACTATAATGAAAAAATACATATNATACGCATAATCAGAAATATTATAATAAAATATATTCATATTCGCTAGCATTATATTTACAAACTGGAATAACATTAAATGTTTCAATATTTGGATATACTTCATAATCTTTCTCATAAATATCCACAATATCTTCGTTATCTTCTAAATAACAACCCTCTAACCAATAATGAGTAAATGGATAACGTTTATTTTGTTGTTGAACCCATTTAATTTTTTCATTAATTGTTTCTTTATAATGCCAACTACCCGATTGATGTTGTCGCGTAGGTTTATCATACCATGAGATACGTATTAAAAAATTCTTTTTAAATATTGGTTTTATTGGACTATTTATAGGTGTTTCATTTGTTTCTTCCATTCATAATTAACTAGAATATAATTGCTTTAAATACATATCCCAATTATGTTCATTTTTCTTTTTCTCTAATTCGTAAGTTAGTTTTTCAGCTTGAAAATAATTATCAGAATTAAGATGATAACACCTCAGAATTGTTTCTGAAAATTCACTACTATTCCAAATTGGCGTTTGTTTAATACCTCCTGGAATATCATTTTTTTCTGCATCATATTTTTTATAATAATATATTTCATCCATAGGATTCACATCTCCACTTGAAAATCCAATTTCAACCTTATCAATAAGCATATTTAAAATCCTTTTTGGAAATGTTTCATTATTAATTTTGTGATGAATTCTTGGTTTTTTATGTCTTGAAATAATATGTTCTCCAATCATCTTGGGTATTTGTCGTTTATATAATCTACTTTGAATATGGCTAAAGTGAGATGAATGTAGTTGACAATTTACAACAGCATCTGTTAAATTGAGAAATTCAACTCGGTTAATGGGTGATTCCTGATGCATCCTTTCATGAAATCCTCTTAAAATTTGCAGAATTAAATATTCATATGACTTTACAGTATGATGATTATATACCAATTTATGAAGACGATATCTATTAGTGAATAAGGAGAAAATTTCATAATTCAATCTATGGAACCAACCTAATTCATATGCTCCGTCTTTTGTTTTAACAACTCTGGCTTCAGTAATAAGTCTGTCAAACTCACCTTTCATTCCAACATTTCCAAGATATAATGAATCTCGCTGAATATAATCAATCTTATCAACGTCTAATTGACAACGTTTATTTGCAACAATTTGAAACATCCATTCGTGGGACATACTTTCAGAAGGATTAATCAATTCGCAAATAATTTCACATTCCTTTTCTGTGACTTGCAAATCATATTTTGATATCATTACCGAAAATATATTACAACTCCGTTCTTCATGCTCTTCTTCTCCTTTAAATATAACATGATTATCCCATAAATGACTGAATGGTCCATGACCTAAATCATGAATCAAACCCGCAATTTCTACCAATTGTATTTGTCTTTCAGTAATATTAAGTGAAGGTTGATTTTTCTGCAAACTTGTCATCAACTTTCTCGCTAGAAAAGATACACCAATGCTGTGTTCAAAACGAGTATGAGTTGCACTTGGAAAAACATAATGCGTTGCTCCTAGTTGCTTTAAATCACGCAATCGTTGAAATTCTTGCGTATCAATAATACTCAATAGATGTGGTTGAATAGGAATGAAACCGTGGATAGGGTCGTAAATCTTTTTACCGTCCATATTTTTGTTAGTTTTAAAAAATTAAAACTAATTAAAAATTTAAATCAATTTAATTTTCATTTAGTATTTTGTAGTCTTTCCAACTTATTTTTTTAGGTTTTTTTAACGGTTTCTTTTCTTTTTTGTATTTTTTATCTTTTCTATCTGCTTCGCGAACAGCACTATCAATGTATATTTGTTTTAAAATTTGTCCGACTTTATAACTAGCTTCATGTTGGTCACATTCACCATTTTCAATAGTTTCTAATATATTTAAAAATTGATTTAATAGATTAAGGTCAAGATTATCTTTAACAACTTTATGAAAAATATTTGTGTAATTTGTATATAAAAAATCACATTGTTTTTCAATCATACTTTGTAATGTTTTAGGATCCAATCGACTATATTTTTTCTTTAATTTTATAATATTAATAACATCATTGCGTATTTTTTCACTATGCTTCAATGTTCGTATTTTATCGGTAGTAGATTCATGTTTATAATCCCGAATTAAATTTTTTAAGTTTAATTTTTCAGATTGATTCATTTATAGTATTTAAAAAATAAAATATATTTATATTAAAATTTATTATATTTAATTATTTATATAAATGACAAAACAAGTGAATAAAAAAATTTATAAAGGTGGTAATTCTGAATCAAATAAAAGTAATCTTACAAATGCAGACATCGCTCGAAATAATCAAATAAATGTTTCAAGTATGTTTAATATTCAAAGTGTTCCAAGTAGTACTGCATTACGGTCTAATGGTTTACAACAACAACGTCGAGACGCACAACAATCTGTTGATGCAACTAATTTAACAATGAAAGGTGGTCGTAGTCCAAATACAACAAATGGAAATATGGAATTTGATATAAGTGATTTTTCTAGTAGTAATAATAAAGAAGAAGCACTAGCTGCTGTTCAAAACATGTCAGCAGCAATAGATGCAAAAGCTTATGCTTTACAGGGTGATGAAATATTTACAAGATGTAATGAACAGGGTAATTGCACAAAAGCTGGAGGAGGAAGGCGGAGAAGACGAAGTAAACGAAGAAAACGAAATAAACTAAGTAGACGAAGTAAACGAAGAAAACGAAATAAACTAAGTAGACGAAGTAAACGAAGAAAACGAAATAAACTAAGTAGACGAAGAAAAAAATCTAGAAAAAGATAAAAATAATATAAAACTTTTAATTATATTATTTTTTTTAATAATAAAATAACAATATAAATTAATAGAAATTAGAATGGGTTATTTTTATGATGTTATGTCTTCAATATTAATAATAATTATATTTTTGATTGTATTTGTTGGATTATATATAGCAACATTAGCTAAACAAATAGAAGAAAATTGGCCATTATATAAATGTCAACCAGCGGTAATACCTTTAGCCGGTCTTTTTGGGAAAGATGCATTGGCTAATTTTTCAGAATGTATAGGAGATATTCAAAGTGGATTTATGGATTCATTATTGGGACCACTCAAAACTGCTATGTCATCTTTAGGTACTCTTGGAAATTCAGTTGTTGGTTCTGTAGAAACATTGAAATATATGTTCAAATATCTAACAGATGCTCTTGGTGGAATATTTATAAAAATATTTTCAATGATGAATAATACTGTAATTAGTTTTCAACAAATCATAATGGGTATAAAAAGTTTAATTATGAAACTTATCGGTGTGTTTTATTCGTTAGTAATGATATTAAATGGCACTATTATATTTGGAGAAAGTTTATTAGCTGGACCAGTTGGATGGTTTGTCGATTCGTTTTGTTTTACTCCTACAACAAAAATCAAATTATCAAATGGTAAATATAAATGTATGAAAGATTTAAATTTAGGAGAAATATTAGAAGATGGTAGTGAAGTTAAGGGTATATTAAGAATAAAAGGTGATATTAGAAATAAATATTATAAAATTTTTAGTGAAGAATTAAATGATTATATTTATGTAACAGGGACTCATTTAATATTTGATGATGATACAAGACAATTCATTGAAGTTAAAAAATATAAAAAAGCTGTATTAACAGATTTATGGGATAAAGAAATGAGTTGTTTGGTGACATCAACAAATAATATACCAATTGGCGAATATACATTTTGGGATTGGGAAGATTAAATTTATATAGAATATTCTATAATTACTATATAAATGGATAATTTAAATAAAATGAAAAAATTATTAAAACAAATTGATGAAAATAAATCATACTTTAATATTCATGCAGGTGATGTATTGGGTGGAGCATTTCTAATTATTATAGCAATGTTATCATTTTCATATATTGCATTAAAAAAAAATAATGTAAAAATACGAAAAGAATGGGCTATTCATAAATGTAAACCAAATATTTCACCTTTGGCTGGTTTTATAAATGCACCACCAGGTTCAACATTTAGTGAACAATTAGAATATACTAAAAAAAATTATGTAGCCTGCAATGAAACTATTTTGAAATCCAATATCGATGGTTTTATTCTACCATTTGAAAATATGAAAAGTATTATTGAAGTTGTTTATGAGATGGCACAACAAGCAATAGACAAAATATACATATTATATTATGTATTACAGGGGCAATTTGCTCATATTATAGCATTGATTTTCTCAAAAATATTTCAATTATTTATTGAAGTTCAAATGATAATGTTTAAAGCAAAAGATACTTTGATGAAAACAGCTGGTATTTTACAAGCTTTATTTTTATATATAGTTGGTAGTGCATTTTTTCTAATGACATTTCTCAATTCTTTATTTGAAATTGCTGAGGGAATTTTAAAATTTATAACATATGTCATAGCAGCAATAATGATAGTCGCATTAGCCTTTTTTTTCTTACCAGGTTTTCAGATTGCAGCAATGACATTGGTTAAAGTGGGATTATCATTACTTGTAACATATTTGGGAATGGCAATTCCTCTTATGATTTGTATGGTCGTATTAGCTATGATAACAGCTGAAATAGAGAGACGAGAAAATTTAGTTTGTTTTCATCCAGAAACAAAAATTAAATTAGCAAATGGAAAATATAAAGCAATGAAAGATTTGGATTTAGGAGAAAAAATAACAAAAAATATTGAAGTTGTTGCGGTTTTAAGAATTAAAGGTGAAGAAAAAGATAAATATTATAAAATTTATAGTAAAGAATTAAATGATTATATTTATGTTACAGGAACACATTTAATAATGCATCCAACAACAAAAAAATTTATACCAGTTGAAGAATATGAAAAAGCAACTATCACAAATAGTTGGACAAATGAAATGAGCTGTTTAGTTACATCAAATAATAGAATACCTATTGGAGAATATACTTTTTGGGATTGGGAGGATTAAATTATTCAAAAATATAATTTTTATCTATTAAATATGTATAATATGAAGTTAAAACTTTTAGGAAATAAAGTTCGTTTGGAAATAATTATTTTATGCGTGCTTTTGGGTATGCTTATAGGAGTAACTACATTATCGTCTTGTTCATGTTCTAAAGAACATTTTCATAACGCCGCACCAACTAATGTGGATTTAAATCAATATGACTTTTCAAAACATGGTGTTCAGCATAATAAAGGTTCTGTTCAAAATCAACCAACAAATCCTATGATGCCCGGGCAAAAATATTTTTGGGCAAACAATAAATTTACACCCGAATGCTGTGATTACTCTACTGTAAGTGGTGGAAATGGTTGCGCGTGTGTAACAGATGAGCAAATGAAGTATTTAGCATCTCGCGGGGGGAATAGAACAGGTAGTACTATTTTAAGTAAAGAGAATCTATTAGATGAATTTTAATTAAATTTATTTAAATATAATTAATAAATTTAATATAGTATGGGTTTGATATGTTGCTCTCATGATACAAACAATAATGATTATTATAATTACGATAAAAAATTTAAAAAATGTATAAAATGTGATGATAATTATGATTTTAAAAAAAATTGTGTGAGAACTCATTGTAGATTTCATCGACCAAATATTAATGATATTTGCATTGATTGTAAACGTAATGTAAAACTTACCGGTAAAAATTGTTATCATATTCAAAAAATAACATTTTATGACCGATTATTTAATTAATTCACAATATTTACAATACTTTATTTGAAAGCTGCCTTCTCCATAAGGTTTATCTACATAGTCTATTATCCAATTATGACTGCATAATTTATTTAGCAAACTATCAGTCTCTTTCAATTCCATATTAATTTCTTTAATTTTTTTTTCCATATATATTTTTTCTTGTATTAATTTTTTCCTCTTTATCATCAAATCACTTAACATTTAATAAAATATTAAATATAATTTTAAATTATTTTAATATTTTATTCAATTAAAATATCATTTGTTTTCACTTTAAAACATTTTGTTTTATTTTTTTTAGATTTATATTTAAAGTCATTACCGTCTAAGTCATTATTAACAACAGCTATCTCTTCAACATTTGTATAATGAGTTATTGTATTTTTAGAAAAATCTATGATACTGTTATTTGGATATTTATCATCTGTTAATATCATACCAGCATAATTATGTGAAACATCTCCATTTGTTGTATTATTATTTTCTAAAATATTACACTGGTTGTTTCTAAATACTTCAACATTATATTCAGTTGAAAAGAAATTATTGCAAATATCTTGACCACATTTTCCATTTTGATAGTAATCAAAAAAGCCATGGGTAATATTTAAAAGATTGCTATGATTGTTAAATTTAGTTATTTTTTTTGATTTTATACAAGTTAATTTATTAGTGGTAGAATTATTTTTTAAATCAGCAAAGATATTTCTATTTCTTTTTTCTATAATATGATCTTTAGCTGTTTTATTATTACTATTTTTGAAAATATTCATATTTATGTATATATTAAAGATAAATTAAAATATAAGAATTTATAATATAATAATTTTATATATTATGTCAAATTTAAATTACAATTTAGATAATTATTCAAAAGTTGATTTATTTGATATGTTTGATTTGGATATTAATAAAGAGTTTGATAAAAATGAGTTAAATGAGAATTACAATAAAATGCTAACAAATATGAAAGCTGAAATGAGTATACCGGATAGCGAACGACCTTTCCTTTTAGACTTTTTAGATAAAGCTTTTAAGAATTTATTAGAGAATGATTCTGAGTGGAAATTAACAGAGGGAAAATTTATGCCAGATTCAGAACAAAATGAGTTATTTTCCAATGAAAATCCAATCATAAAGAAAAAAATAAATGAAGAATTGCGGTCATTTATAAATCCTTTAAAAAAAGTTGTTACAACAAAAACTTTATGTATAAATAGTTTATTTCGTAAAAATTATTATAATCAACGCCCCACAGATTTTATAGTAGATTTACAGGAACCTTTAAAAAATGTTACTAGTATGACTTTAACAAATACTGATATACCTAATAATATGTATTCTTTTTCATCAACTATAGGAACAAATGAGTTTACTATTGAAACTTATGATATAGATACTGCTGGTTCGGGTGTCGCACAAAATCATAAAAAACATGTTATTAGAATAAAAAATGGTAATTATACACCGGGAATATTAATGAATTATTTAAATCAATATGTGTTTTCACCATCTACGTTAGATGATAGTGATTTAGGCGATGAATTAAAAAGAATTGCTTGTTATTATGACCCATTAACGAAAAAAATTTCGTTTTTTAGAGATAAACGTATGGATATAAGCGGTGGTGTTCAAGATATAGCTACAGTTAAATATTACTTTAATATTGATTGGACTGTTTCTACTAAGCCCAATCGGTCTATCCAATTAAATATGGGTTGGATTTTGGGTTTTAGAAAACAATATTATTCATATGATGATGACTATATTACATCTGATAAAGTTTTTTATGATAATGCCGAAGGTTATCAAGCAGAAGCATGTTATCAAGATAATAATGGGAAGCGTTACATTTTTCTCTCGATAGATGATTACAATAAAAACTTTGCCAAATCATTAATTTCTCCTTTTGAAAATTCGGTTATCAATGATATTAACATTTTCGCAAAAATTAATAATTACTATGATACATTTAACTATTCAAATGGCGATGTTGATTACCAATTTAAAAGGTCATATTTTGGACCAGTTGATATAATGAAATTCAGAGTTCGTTTATTGGACGAATTTGGTAGAGAAATTGATTTAAATAATGGCGATTTTTCATTTACAATGCGTATTGAACAACTATATGATTCCACGTAATAACTACTTTAAAAAGTAAGACAAACTACTTAAAAAAAATATAAATTTTTGTATATTTATATTTTTAAAAATAATTTGTTTGATATAATACACACAAACCTATAAGGGCTATAATTGAATAATATAATAAATAACTATTCCCTTTTAATCTTTGAATTTTAACAAAATAATCTGAAAATCCAAACGCAGCAACATATAAAAAAATAAATCCAAATTCATATGGAAGCATGTTAATATATATTATATAAATAGATTAATTATTATTAAAATAAAATTGATTTACAAATATTATAATCTTAAAATACTTTTGATCAACTTTTACACCTTTGAACATTTAAAACGCGGTATTTATTTAAAATTACTTATAACCATAGCAACCAAAATGACTATTGCAAGATTTACATAGCAATCTATAATTTACCCTATTGTCATGATATTTTAACCATTTATTTGCTAATTCTTTATCTTTAAATCTAATTTCAAATCGTTCATTTTCAAAAATATCAATATCGCTCAAATTAATTTTAATGTCATTAATAAAGTCATCAAATATACGTTTATATGGTGTATGATAATGGTCAATAGTCATTTTTCCTGTTAATTTACAATTACTACATTTTCCTATATATCCATAATTGGGATTGTTTGGGTTCGTGGTCGTTGTATAGGTATTGTCAATACAATATTGTTTACGAATTCCATAAAAAATTTCATGTCTAAAAGCCATTTTTACATCATGTTCATAATCTTTATTGCGGTTATATTTTCCAAATAAATTTCTAATACATAATTTCCAAGATATATCATCTTCCTTGTTATTATTCTTATATTTATAAAATAATGCGAGATTGTTGAAAGGTAATCTTCTTTTCATTTTAAACCACTCAATATTATTGATATCAATATTTTTAGTTGGGTGATGTTTTACTAATGTAGTAATATATCTATTTTCTATTAAATCCCCTTCAATAAATGAATTTATAATATTACTAATAAATTTATTTGCTTTAGTCATATTTGGACATATTGTTTTTAAAGATGACATTTATAATTATTAATGCGTAATGTTTATATATATTTATTAAATAAATACCACGTTTTAAATGTTCAAAGGTGTAAAAGTAGTTACATATACATTCCAAATGGAATAGTCTTCTTATCTTTTTCTTTAATAAGTTGGTCAACAATTTTAGTTGTCACTGTAAACGGAAATTCAACTTTCAATACAACTTCACCATCAAATAACTTGCTATCTGACTTCATTAATCTAAATAAATTCAATTTACCATAAATAATTTCCAAACATCTTTTCAAATTTCTAACTCCTCGTTCATCTCCAGTATATTTGTCACATATATGTTCAATTACTTCATCTTCTATCATGATTTCATCCTTTTTAAAGTTAATATTTTTCATAATAGAAGGTATCAAATATTTATTTGCAATAACCTTTTTATCTTTCTTTTCATATCCCTTTGTTTCAATTCGATACATCCTATCTTTCAAAATTGGATTAACCTTTTCTTCATGATTATAACTGAATATAAACAATGCCTTACTCACATCAAAATCTAAATTAGAGAAATACTTATCATGAAATTGACTATTTTGTGTAGTATCTGTCAAATGTGTTAAAATACCAGTGATTTCTTCACCTTTTGGTGTATTACTAATTTTATCTAACTCGTCGAAATAAAATACTGGATTCATACATTTACTATGAATAAGAACATCGACAATTTTACCCCAAATACTACCTTCATAAGTGTAAGAATGACCTTCCAAAAAACTACTATCAGTAGCACCACCAAGTGGAATAAATGCAAAAGGTCTATTTAGAATTTTACTAATCCCTTCTTTCACCAAAGTTGTTTTACCTGTTCCCATAGGACCATGAATAGCAATGGCGGTCCCAACAGCATTTGGATTACTAATCCAACCACCTAGCATTTGCATAATTTGCATTTTGGCATCATTTAATCCATATACGGCATTGTCTAATGTTTCCTTGGCATTTTCCATAAAATCACGACATTTATCCACACCATCATCATATTTAACAGGCAATGAATTGTGTTTTCCAAATGGAATGCTCATGAAAGTATCAACCCAAAGTTTATTTTTATAATATTCACCTGAACATGGGTCCATCATATTTAGCATATTTACCTTTTTCATTGCCACAGATTTAATTTTCGGGTCAATATCTGATGATATTAGTTTTAAACGATAAGGCATGTCAATTTCCATCGATTTATTCATTTCAACTAGATTTTTTAAAATTTTCCGTTGTTCATCTATTTCCATTTTTTTAAAATGTGTGAAATCATTTGAAATATTTTTTTCTTTTAATAATTTTCGTAATCGTTTAATATTTAGAGAAGTTGTTTTTTCTCTTTTCTTTTTTATCTTTTCATTCCTTTCATATTCATATTTTTTTTCATATTCTTTTATTTTTTCTTCAAATTTTCCATCAGTATTATTTTTCAAATCCAATAATTCTTTAATTTCAGAAGACATATCATCTTTTTTTGTTTTTGGTTTTTTTAATTCAATAATATAGCTAGAAGGGGCATTTTTAATAACTTCATATTCATCGTTATCTAATTTAATATCAAAATATTTTCTATTTTTTCTATTTTTTCTATTTTTTCTAGTAGATATTTTTTTGATAGTTCCACTATAAGGTTTACTCCAATATGGTTTTTTTACCATAACTTTGGCACTAACAACCAGATTTTCAATCATTTTTTTTCGGTTATTGGAATCAATCTTCATTTTTTTTTCTTCTAAAAGAAACATTTTTTCCCAATCATTTTCACTGAGGTCATTTACATTTTTATTCAAATTTTCTTGATATTCATCATCATCAAAATCAATATCACTATCTTGCGAAATCTTATTATCTTCAGAATCATCACCATCATCTTCACAATCTTCTCCATCTTCAATTATTTGATTTTGTTCACCAAAAGTTTGTAAAATTTTTTGATTTATTATTTTTTCATTATCACCAAATGTGTAAACAATGCTGAAATTCGATTTATTCATATCAATATTATCTTGTTCGTCTAGCAAGTCATCTTCATTCGAAGGAAATTCATCATCATACTCATTTTCGTCTTTATTTTTTAAAGCATTAAATGCCTTTTTTTTAATGGTTTTTACTTTATTATTTTTTTTATTATTAGATTTATTATTTTTATTATTAGATTTATTATTTTTATTATTAGATTTATTGTTTTTATTATTAGATTTATTTTTTTTATTATTATTAGATTTATTTTTTTTATTATTAATAGATTTATTGTTTTTTCTATTAGATTTATTTTTTTTATTATTGGATTTATTATTAATTTGATTTTTTAAATATTTTGACGGAAATAGTTCATATAAAAACTTTTTATAATCATTATTATCTAACTTACAATTATCTGTTTCTGGATTATAATCTTCATCACTTGTTGAATCTGAAGAGTCTTTATCATTTTTATTTTTATTTCTTAAATTATATCCATTTGATTTAGGCGAATTTTCATTATCATTTGCAATATCCATAATAAATAGCAATTATAAATTATATTTATATTATTTTAAAAACAAAAATTTTTCTTTTCAATTTAAAAATCGTTAGTATATTTTTAAATTGATTTAAAATAATGTTTCAATATTATTCTATTATAAATATAAGAATGTCAAAAAATTTTGATAATATTTCTGATGCTTCAAAAATATTAGGAATTCAATTTAGTGTTTTGGGTCCCGATGCTATACGAAAAGCTAGTGTAGCAGAAATAACGTCACGAGATACGTATATAAATAATAAACCTGTTATTAATGGGTTATTTGATCCAAGAATGGGTGTTTTAGAACCGGGTTTAGTTTGTCCAACAGATGGATTAGATTATATGCAAACACCCGGTTATTTTGGACATATTGAATTGGCAAAACCTGTATTTTATATTCAATATTTGAATACACTTATTAAAATATTAAGAACAGTTTGTATCAAGTGTGGTAAATGTAAAATTAGTAAGAAAAAATATGATTTTATTAATAAATTGCAACCAAAACAAAGATTTGATTTTGTTTTTAAACATGCAAATAAAGTTAAAAGATGTGGTGAAGACACCGAAGATGGTTGCGGGTGTAAACAACCCAAAAAAATTTACAAACAAGATTTGGCAGATATATATGCTGAATGGGAAAAGATAGATGGAATTAAGGATGAAACTGGCAATATTAAAGAAAAACCAACGCTTAAACTATCACCCGAAAGCGTTCTTCGTATTTTAAAACGAATTAGCGACGAGGATATGATATTTATGGGATTTAGTCCAGTATGGTCTAAGCCCGAATGGTTTATTTGTAAAGTTTTAGCAGTTCCACCCCCAGCTGTGAGACCATCAGTTAAACATGATTCTCAACAAAGGAGTGAAGATGATATTTCACATATTATTGTAAATATTATAAAAGCAAACACAACATTACAAGATAAAATTCAACAGGGAGCCGATTCAAAGGTTATTGAAGATTGGGCAACAGTTCTTCAATATTATGTTGCCACGATGGTGGATAATAAAATACCCGGAGTGGCATCGGTTGCTCAACGTTCGGGTAGGGCATTAAAATCAATTAAGGAAAGATTGGTTGGTAAGACGGGTCGCGTTAGAGGTAATTTGCAAGGAAAACGTGTTGATTTCTCAGCTAGGTCAGTGATTACTCCTGATGCAAATTTGAGTATTCGTGAATTAGGAGTTCCATTAAAAATAGCAAAAAATATAACATTCCCAAATAAAGTGAATAAAAGAAACAAATTATTCCTTTTGAAATTAGTGTTAAATGGACCAGATGAGTATCCCGGTGCAAATATATTAGAAAGAAAAAGTGGCGAAAGTATTTCACTTAGATATATTGATAGAAATACATTAGAATTATATGAAGGTGATACAGTTCACCGTCATTTACTTGAAGGTGACCCTGTATTATTTAACAGACAACCAAGTTTACATAGAATGTCTATGATGTGTCATGTTGTTAAAATTATGAAAAAGGGTAATACATTTCGTATGAATGTGGCTGATACAAAGCCTTATAATGCTGACTTTGATGGCGATGAGATGAATATGCATGGTCCCCAAGGAGAACAAGCACAATGTGAATTACTTGGTTTAGCGAGTGTTTCAAAATGTATTATTAGTCCAGCTAACCATCAATCCATTGTGGGTATTTTCCAAGATTCATTACTCGGATGTTATCGTTTTACACGAGAAAACATCAGTTTTAATAAAAGAACAGCAATGAATTTGTTAATGTATAATAAAAATATTGATTTATCCATATTCAAAAAACAACAGATTAAAAGTTTTGAATTATTATCTCAAATTTTACCACCCATAAATGTTAAATTTAACAATAGTGGATTTGACGATAATGATGATAAAAAAACTACAAATAATATTATTGAAATTGTGAATGGTAAATACATTCGTGGACAAATAGATAAAGGAACATTATCCGGTAAAATGAATGGGATAATCCGTTCAATATTTAATGATTATAGTGATAAAAACGCTGCAAATTTCATTGATGATATCCAATCAATTGTTACAGAATACATGAAATTATCATCTTATAGTGTTGGTATTAGTGATTTAATTGCTGATAATAAAACAAATAAAGAAATCTCAGATGCTGTTACAAAAAAGAAAACCGATGTTGTAAAACTATTGAATCAATTACACGTTGGTGTGTTTGAAAATAATTCTGGTAAAACGAATCAAATTGAATTTGAAACACGTGTAAATTCAATATTAAATAAGGCACAAGAGGAAGCTGGTAAGATTGGGAGAAATAGTTTAGATAAAGGTAATAGATTTGTTATTATGGTTAAAGCAGGTTCTAAGGGTTCAACAATTAATATTGCTCAAATGATTTCATGTTTGGGTCAACAAAATGTTGACGGTAAAAGAATACCTTATGGATTTGAAGATAGAACTTTGCCCCACTATACAAAATATGATGATACAGCTCAAGCGCGAGGATTTGTAGAAAGTTCATTTATTCAGGGTTTAACACCTGAAGAATTATATTTCCATGCTATGGGTGGGAGAACAGGTTTAATTGATACAGCTGTTAAAACGAGTTCCACCGGTTATATTCAAAGAAGATTAATTAAATCATTGGAAGATTTGTCAGTGCGTTATGATATGACAGTTAGAAATAATAAAAGTAAGATTATACAATTTAGTTATGGCACAGATAATATTAATACAATGAAAGTAGAAACGAATCATTTACCAATTGTAAAAATGTCATTAGAAGAGATTTTCATGCATTTTCAAATTCCCAATGATAGAAAAAGTATGTCAATTGAATTATCAAATTTTGATTCCGAAACAAAAAAACGTTATAAATCACAGAAGAAAGATTTGAAAAATAAAACAAAAGAAATAATAAAATTAATTGTTAATAAGAGAACGGCGATAGTGAAAAATGTATTTAACTATGATTCTGACACTAAAATACATATTCCAATACAGTTTAATAGATTAATTTATAATTTACAAAATAATCTTCATATTACAAAAAATAATTTAGTTGATATAACACCATTGGAATTATATAATATGATAGATGCAGCTTATGCTAGACTTGAACATAATATATATTCAAAACCATCAGAATTATTTAAAATTGCATGGTATTATTATTTGTCACCAAAAAATTTATTAACAGTAAAAAGATTTAATAAACGCGCAGTAATATTGTTGTTAGATAAAATTGAATTTAATTATAAAAAAGCAATTGTTCAACCGGGTGAAATGGTTGGTTTGGTAGCTGCTCAAAGTATTGGTGAACCTACAACACAAATGACTTTGAACACATTTCATTTTGCTGGTGTAGCATCTAAATCTAATGTAACTCGAGGTGTTCCTCGAATTGAAGAAATTCTATCATTATCTGAAAATCCTAAAAATCCATCTATTACTATACGTCTTAATGAAAATGATGAAACAGATTTAAATAAAGCAAGAGAATTGAAATATAAATTAGAGTATACTAATTTGAAAGATATTACAAAAACCGTCAGTATTTATTTTGACCCAAATATTACTTCGACGAATATAAAAGAAGATGTTGAAATTCTTGAAGAATACTTGGAATTTGAAAAAATGATGAAAGATGTTGGTATCGAACAAGAATTTAAAGATTCTGATGTATTTTCAAGATGGATAATCAGATTAGAATTATCTAAAGAAGAAATGCTTGACAGACAAATATCAATGGACGATGTTTATTTTGCAATAAAGAATAGTGGAAATGGACCTAAGGTGCAAATTAAATGTGTGTATAGTGATTTCAATAAAGACAATTTGATTTTTAGAATTAGGGGTGTTAATCTGTCTAATAATAAAAAAAAGACATTGGATAAAAATGATGAAATTCATTTATTAAAAAATATCCAACATAATCTCTTAAAAAATATTATTCTTAGTGGTGTTAAAAATATTCCAAAAATAATTATTCGTAAAGTAACTAGCTCGTTGCATGCTGAAAATGGACAATACAAACCTCGTGATATTTGGGTGTTAGATACAATTGGCACAAATTTAAAAGATATGTTAGCTCAAGATAATATTGATTCATCCAAGACTGTTACAAATGACATTCAAGAAAATTATAGAACATTGGGTATTGAAGCAGCCCGCCAATCTATTCTAAACGAATTAGAGGAGGCAATCGGATTTGATGGCACATATATTGATATGCATCACCTTACAATGTTAGCCGATAGAATAACCGCAACAAAAAAAATGGTTTCTGTATTTAGACATGGTATCAACAATGATGATATTGGTCCTATTGCAAAAGCCAGTTTTGAAGAAACACCCGAAATGTTTTTAAGGGCAGCGAGACATGGTGAAATGGATTTGATGACTGGTGTATCATCAAATATTATGGTTGGTCAAGAAGGTTATTATGGAACAGGGTCTTTTCAAATTCTACTCAATATTCAAAAGTTGTCTGAATTAAAAGTAAAGACATTGGAAGAAGAAACAGACTTAACTTCTTTATTGGCAGTTGACGACCCAACTGATTATTGTTCTAAGAATAAAATTAAGATTGATAGTGAATTTGATAACGATGTTAATAAAAATTCAGGATTTATTCCAGATGATTACAATATGGACTTTTAAATCTCATTTAAATTTTAATTAATTAAAAAATAATTAATAAATTATTAATAAATTATTTTTTTTTAAAATATAATCAAAATATATTATAATATGTTAATCAAAAAAATAATGGATAATATAGAATCAACGTCATTAAAATACGTTTATAGTGACTCATTTATTCTTTATAAAAATACAATAAATAGATATTCAGATATTAGGTTTTTTTATTTTATTATATTAAATAATATTGGGTTTTCAAAGGAAGAAAAGGAGGAAATAATTGATTTATATGTTGAAGCAAAAAAAAAAATAAATAATCTTAATTTTTTTTCTAAAAAAATTAAATTATCATTATGTAAAAAATACGATAATGATGTTGACCTACTTTTTAATCCTTTAGATAAATATAAACAAAATGAAATTATTAATATTATACAAAACCAAACAATTTATAAATTTAGAATTATGGATTTAATAAATTTATGGAAAATTTCATTATATAAAAGTGAAAATATGTTTGCTATGCCAAAAAAATTAAAAAATCCTTTTACAAATATCGAATTTAAAATTCATAATTTATATAATATATTTTTTAGTCTTATTAAAACACCCTTTATTGTGCCTGAAATTATACTAAGTTATTACAAATGTGAATTTAATATTGATTTATTTAAAAAAAAAAATTATCCTATATTGCAAGAAAAAGCTATAGATTATTATGGGAATAATGCTCATTATATAGATTTAATAGAGTATCTAACAACTTTACTTCATGTTTTTAGAAAAGATAATGAATATATTTTTCTTAAAAATGATATAAGTGTTTTCAAAAAAAAACTAATAATTAACAATATGCGAAAAATAATCATTTTTTATTTAAAGTATAAATTTTTATGCAACCCTTTATTAAAAGATAAATATTTAGATGAAGTTAAAAATAGATTATCTAGTTATTTTAAATATAGATTTTCTTCAATATATTTTATACGTTTAACCATTAGTGAAAGAAGATTTTATGAAATAAGGCATGGTAATTATGATGTATCGATAAATGATGTTGTATCTGTAAATGATGTTGAAAATCAACTTTCATTAACTAATACGGTAAATACCAATAATAATACAATAACTGTTTCTGACTCTGAAGACGATGATATAGATAGTCTAGTTAGTTTATTAAATGATACACCTCTAATACCTATACCACCACCCATTCCTTTAACAAGCACTTTTGCTTATAGAAGACCGGGACATAGAAGAAGTCGAACTACTATCTTACCACCTATTGGAAATATAACGACAATTAATGAAATATTATCTTATGCTTCGACCACTACAATGCCACCGCCACCACCTCCCCCGTATGCTAGAAGAGGGACCGAGGCATCCACAACATCCACAACATCCACAACATCCACAACATCCACAACATCCAATATACAAATTGAACCAGTTAATCATGCGAATCCTTTCCGTCCATCAAGAGAATTACCTAGATCTCCAAATATTTCTAATAATAGAGATCAACCTTCAAGTGTAGGTCAAATTATCAGAAACCGAATGAGTTTGTTTTAAAATAATTTTAATTATTATTTAAATTATTATATTTTATTTTTATTCTTCAAAAGTTAAAGAATTGTTTTATCACTTCTTTTGCTAATTACATTAAATTTCTTAGATTTTTTGCTTTTATTTTTTAATTCTTTAATTTTTAATTGCAATTGTTTTGATTCATTGTATTTTTCTTCACCATCTGTTTTAAAATTACCATTTAAATATTTTACCAAATCATATTCATTATTATTTTTTATAATTTTTGATGGTTCCATTAATTCATATGAATTTTTTATATTGTAATATTTATTACTGTCAACCGATGTAATATTCATCAAATAATCATTAAATAATTGTTCTTCTAACAATAATATTTCGTTATCATCTATTTTATAAGGTAATTCTTTCAAGACCATATATTGATTCTTTTCTAATAAATATAATCTTTTTTTATAATTACGGATTAATTCATCTGATATTTTTGCAGTATAAACATCCTCATTACTTTCACCAGTCAATAAATTATTTTTAGGTATTAATAATTGACAAGAATTGTTATTCCATAAACATTTTGATAATTCACAACTTTCTTTATTATTATTATTCAAACATGTTGAAAAATGTGTAAAATTTTTATAATCATTCGTATTTAATCCATCAGAATATTGCACATATTTTTTCATAAATTTTTTTAAAAATGCAAAAACATTTTTTATTTTATCAACATAACTAATTTCATTATTTAATAGAGTATTTAATTCATTTTTTGTTAAATTATATTTACTTTTATTAATTAAAATTCTAAACAAATTTAAATAAGTTTTATAAAAATTGCTTTCTAATTTAATATTTAATATTTCTTTTTTTCTTTTTTCATCTTTATTAAAATTTAAAAGTATATCATTATCAATATCATATTCATTATTTGAAAATGTTTCATCATAACTATTAAATTCAATTTTTGTAATTTCATTATTATTCAAATCTGTTAAATCAGCATCAACAACATCATTTATATTTAATGGTTCTAATGGTATAAATTGATTTGTTTCAGTTATTATACCAACCATTTTGGAATCTTCAATTAAATAAGAAATATAATTTATTTTTAATAATGTGCTTTCCTTTTTTAAAGTTAATAAAATATTCTTTAATTTTTTATAGTTTACTACAGGAAGTTTGAAACCCGGTTCGTTATAAAATATAAAAGATATATTTTTATCTATTTTTGATGGATAAGTTGGTATAAATACTTTATTTGATTCACCCCTAATCATTATATCAAAAACTAATCCAAATACTTGAGATTTTAAATTAACAATTTGTTGGAGATTACTAATTTTAATATCATTATCATTATTATTAATTGTAACTAATTCATTTATTATTTCAGATGAAATTATATTATATGAAATTTTTTTCATATAACTTTTAGTTTTTTTGCAATTACTATTTATATGTATTTTAATTTTTTCTAACATTGATGTAACTTCTTTTATGGGATGATTATTTGTTAAGAAACTATTTATTTTAAATAATTTCGTTGTTACATTGGTAACAGATGCTATTATTTCATAAATATTATTATATTCCGAATATAAAATTACAGTTGGTCTATTACTATTATAAATATTTTTGGAATAATAATTATTTGGACATATCAAACTTATTTTTTCTAACAAGTCATCATTTGACGATTTTAAAATAATTAAATTAATTCCAGTTTCAAAAAGAATACCATTATTCTTTATAGGTTCACATATCAAATCCCATATAAATTCATAATTTATATTATCTGTTTTATTGAAATATTCAACAAAGTTTTCATATGAACAAATAATATATTTCATAAATTCTTTAGATTTTTTAATCTTTTTTAAAACACTTTTTTTATAAATATTTGTTCTTTTGTATTTGACAATATATCTGTCATTTATTACTTTTTTTTTATAAAACAAATCAATTAAACTACCGTTTTGTAAACTAATATAAATATCTAAATTTAATTTTTTTTTTATAATCTGTTTAATTTTTTCATGTGATAATAATGCCAAGTCATTTAATTTGCCATCTCTTGAACCTTTTGTTGTTCCTTTTAATTTATATTCACCATATATCGTTGCAATACAAGATAAAAATGATGTTTTATTTTTGTTATCCACACCAACTCTTAACAAACATGGATGATTTTGTTTCAATTCCTTTTTTTCTTCATTATAATCTTTATAACATTGTATTGTATTATATTGTAAAAATTTTTGTAAAGCCATTGACATATAACCTAAACGATTTTTTTCTAATGGAAAATTAATTAAAGGTTTATTATCTTGTTGTTTAATTTTAATTTCACTTGTTTTTTTAACATTTTTATTAATATTTGGTCTTTTATCATATTTAACAAATTTATCCCATAATGCATTTGAAGGTATTTTTTTAATACGATTTGTTCCTTCTTTAAATTTTTCTAAATCCAGTTTTTTGCCAGCAGCATCAATTTTCATACCATATTGATTCCAATCATCCTGAGTCCATTCATTAAAAGATTTTTTCATTACCAATTTATTATCAAATATATAATTATTTTGAAATTTCATATTATCATCGTTTTGCACCTCTTTTTTTGTAAATGGTCTTTTTTTATATAATTTATCAATTGGCAATGTTACTTCAATGTTTTTATGTTTTTTATCGGTTAAAATAACTTTTATATTATTTTTATCAATAATTTCTTTTATTACACCTTTTTTATTATAAAATGTTTTTAAAACAGTATCTTTACTTCTATATGTATAAGGTAACTCAATTTCATAAATAAAAACATTTTGATTTATATTACAATTATTTATAGAACATCTATCTTCTATTTTATATGATAATTTATCATCTCCGGATTTAATATATATTTGATTTTTACTATTGGGTCCAGAGAATGTTTGTTCAGTTGGTGTATCACCACAACATGGAACAGGGTAATTTGGATGAGATTTTTGTTGATATAAAGGATAATGTTGATTATAAGCCAATGGGTGATGTGGATTATTTTTTCGATGATATCGTTTATCCGTAAATTCAAAAATCCTATATTTATTAGATGTTATATTTTTAGCTCCGGGTGGTATAACTGCTTCCCAACCACCACATTCACCATTATTTATTTGTTTTGCCGATAAACTTCTACCTTTCCCCGAATCATCAGAAAAACACCAAAATCGCGGACAAATATAATGGTAAGGTTTGTCTCCTTCGTTATAATTATATGAAATAAATTCGTCATAAGACTTATTGTTCCCATCCTTTGAATCAATATATTTTTTTTCTTCATCTGTTAAAATAACAGGCATTTTTCTGAATTGCCATGGACATGAGCGAGTATAACTTGAAAACTTACCCTGTTGTCTTTCTAAAAATAATTCAGGTTGTCTATTTCTTAATCTTTGTCTAAAATAATTATTACGTCCCGATATTTTTATTTTTTTTGTATTAATATTTTTTTTATCACCACCTTTTAGAGATTCAACTGATGATAATTCTGGTGTAGATTCTTCAGATGACATTAAATATTGGTCAATATCAGAATTTTTAGATATATTGGTTGACGGTGAAGCATCTTTTTTATTTGATTTAGTTTCTAAAAAATCCATATTATCATTAGATAATGATTCAATTTTAACATCTTGTGATAAATCTAGTTCAACTGATTTACTCAAACTGTCAATTTTATCTTTAAAATCATCATCAATTAATGAAATATCATCACTTAAAGATAAACTTTTCTTTTTACTTTCAGACTTTTTACTTTCAGACTTTTTACTTTCAGACTTTTTACTTTCAGACTTTTTACTTTCAGACTTTTTACTTTCAGACTTTTTACTTTCAGACTTTTTTTGTGATTGTTTTTTTAATCTTTTTGACTTGGCTTCTCTAAGTAATTCAATTGCGGATTTCTTTAATGTTTTGGTTTTTACTTTTTCTTCTACTACTTCTGCGTCATCTTCTGCGTCATCTTCTTCTGATAATAATAAATCACCATCAATATCGTCATCATCGTCATCATCGTCATCATCGTCATCATCGTCACCATCGTCATCATCGTCTTCTAAAAAATCATCAATATCCATATCATCTTCATCGCTTGAATAAAAACTTATTTTACCACTTTTATTTTGAATTAATGTTTGATTTTTTTTGATTTCTTCGGAGTCAATTAATACATCATTATCTTCTTTAGAATCTTCAATTTTCACTTCATCCTCAATACCACAATATCGTTTTATATCAGATTCATTATAATTATTATTTATTAATGCTATTAAAACAAAAACATATTTTTCAATATATTTTAAATAATGGATATTATTAATATTTTTTATTTTAATTAAATTACATACTTCCATGGTATCCGAATAATAATCTTTACGTATAATTTTAATATCAAATCCCGGATTATCTAATATTTTTATTTTTTTATTTTCAAATTTATCCACTTCCATTTGGATTTCTGATTGCCAATTTGCAAAATATTGTATAGCTGTTTCTTTATCTATATCAAATGTATGTTTTATATTTAATATTACAGTTTGAATATCTTTGTTTTGTTGGCGTTGTGAAGTAATATAAGCATTAACACTAGACATTTCCTGATAATTTGATACTCTTTTATACATTAAGTCAATAGATGATTTATCATTTAATATACCATTTGTTATGTTAAAAATCGGCGATAAACATGATATATATTTATTTAAATCAACGTCCTTATCATTTTTAAATAGATATGAATATTCAATATTGTTTATTTCAATATTATCTTCATAAAAATCAATAAATTTCGTAAATACATAACCAACATTACGCGTAAATTCATTTATTTTTTCTAATATATTTTTATTAATTTTTTCACGAACAATTTCCTCTATTTCATTTATTGTTTTTGGATTACTTTTACTTTCTATATGAACAATAATATTCCCATTATCTAAAAAATCACAAAAAATATCCTCTCTAATTACTTCTTCATTATATGGTATATAAAAACCTATTTTATTTTTACTTGCTATGTTTTTTGATATTTGTTTTATCTTTATAATTCTATTATTATTTTCAACAAATAAAGATGGTATTTTTTTTCCTGTTATTGAAACATAATTATCTGTATACAAACGATATAAATTGTCACCGTAATTTGAATTATATTTGATTAAAGGTATATCACTATTTGCATGAAGTATTTTAAATATTGTTTCCAATGTCAAATTTACTGTTGATGTTGGGTAAATAGTAAATACTATATCGGTAATACCAATACTATTTTTTTTCAATAAAGATTTATCTTTAATTTGTGATTTATATAGCGAATTTAAATAATTTAATTTATTTTCAATATTATTTATTTTATCTACTTTATTCTCTACTTGAATTCTTAATTCAGTTTTTTTTTCTAATAATTTATCCAATGAATCAATGTTGTTAAAACGATATAGTTGTGGATAATATACTTTTAAAATATATTCTTCAGTGATTTTTTCTTTAGTTTTACACCAATTTAATACATCTTCCGCAGAACATAAATACAAAGTATTTTCTTCTATTTCATTAAATTCAAGTAATAATTTTTTATTTTTTGTAATTATGTTCGCTTCATTATTATCTAATATCATATCCATATTTATCAATTCATATGGATTTACTATATAACTCATTGATGTATTATATATAATATCATGACCGATTGAGTTGTTAATCATTTGTTCATCTTTATAATGTTTATTTAGTATATTCGTTAAATCATCATAACTATATATCCCCTTAAATTCATCTTTAAAATTATCAATATTTTTTTCAGAATTGTTCAAAAACGTTCTTAATCTATAAGTATCCAATTCAAAAGAATTATCTTGAATTAATTTTTTATAAATATTTTCATTGTTAAATTTAACTTTATTTTTTTTAAATAAATACATTTCAGATAAAGATATTTTAATGTCGGTAAATATATAAATTTTTTCTTTTATTCGTTGAATTGTATCATCTCTGTAAATTGGTATAGACATATGTTTTTTATTTATAGATTTACTATGTTTATTTAGTATATCAAATGTATAAGTAATTGATTGTTGATTTGGTTTAAGTAATACTATTTTGAATATTTCTGACATATATATAAATATATCTTATATTATTAAATTAAAAAAGTATGAATATGATTGTTGCATTTTGTAAAAATAGAGGTATTGGATATAAAAATCAATTACCATGGCATATACCTAATGAACTAAAATATTTCAAAAGAAAAACAACTCATGGAAAAAAAAATGCAATAATAATGGGAAAAAATACATGGGATAGCTTTCCAAAAAAACCTTTACAAAATAGACAAAATATTATATTAAGTTCAACTTTACATAACAGTTATATTCAATCTAATTATGAAAATACCTTTGTAAAATCAAACTTTAATGATTTAAATAATACTTTGGATATTTTATTGAATAAAGAATATAGAGTATGGATTATTGGTGGAAAAAGTATTTATGATTATTACATTAATGACCCTAAATTAGAGAAAATTTATGTAACTTACATCAACAATATTTTTTTAAATGATGTTAAATTTCCAGAAATACCATATAATTTTCAACTTAAAAATACTAGTGAATTATTTAAAGACAATACAGTAACATATTATCACAAAATATACGAAAATAAAAATATGTAAAATATAATGTGCGTCAAAATATTTAGGAATATTTAATCAAAAAAATAAAATATAAGCTCATATTATAATATGTCATCTATTACTAATTTACTCGGATTAAAAGGCGGAAAACGCCGTCGTCGCCGTCGTCGCCGCCGCCGCAAAACAGCTAAGAAAACTGTCAACCGCAGACGCAAACGTCGCACCAAGAGAAGAAAGACCGCCAAGAAATCTAGACGCCGCCGCAGACGCAAACGTCGTTAAATTTTAATATTTAATAATTTTTTAATTGTCTAAAATTATTAAATCTCCAATGAGTTAAATTATAAATCATAAAAAGGATTATCAGTTATTGTCATACCACAATAACCCTTTGGTTTATTTTTATAATCAACTGGTTTATAAATTCCTTTTTCTACTGCATTTTCCAATATAAATTTAAAATTTTCCCAAAATTCGGTTGTGTGTCCAATGCTTTTTGTGGCTATATGAGATAATTCATGCAATGCAACAAAAGTTAACGTATTTTTGTCAATTAAACTATCCCCTTCTTTTGTTTTTGTAGTGCAAAATGCTAAATTTTCTCCTTTATTTTCTGAATACGCAGTGAATTTACTTGTTGGTAATATTTCTTTTACTTTTTTTGGATTAAAATTTTTATGCAATCTTTTAACATTGTCTCTATCTGGATATCTTTCATGCAAATGTTCTACTACCAATCGCATGTTTTGTGTTGTTTCTGCTAATAAATTTGCCGCTAATTGCAATTTAGCTCGTTCTCTTACACAATATTGTTTACCATCTACATCTGATATTATACATTTTAATTGAAACATGTCTGACTCACGGTATATCTTTATTATTATTAATACGACAAAACCTATTAATATATAACCAAACAAATTTGTTTTCATCATAATATAAATAATATATATTTAATTTATTTTATAAAAATTAAATATCTAAAAATTAATTGCCAATTTCAAAATCTCTTCGAGCATTATCAGAACTGATTGTAGTATTATTCCAGGGACCAACAGCTTGTCTGGGATTTGCTGGTTCACTTCTTAATTGGAGATTAGCGTTTCTTAAAGAAGTGCCAACCGTATTAATACCCTGAAGTGTTCCTGCTTGCAATAATGATACATTTTGTAAATCACCACTCCCAGCTGGGTTTAATTTTGAAAATTCACTATTTGTGTCGCGGGGTAATAACTCACGTGGGTCAGTTACTGACTGTTTAACACAGCTTGGTGGTAAACCATGCATGTTTGTATTTGCACCATTGGCCGATGCTTGTGGAGCAGCATGACCCTGTGGAGGAGATGGTTGATATGTTTCTGATGGAGACACTGCACCAGCAGCTACGTTTTGTCCCTCATAATTATCAACTAGACCACCTTTTGATTTTGAATAGGTATATAAAAAGTATCCACCAACAAGAACTGCCATTAAAATTAAAACTTGATGAGATTTAACATTTTTAAAAAGGTTTTTTGATGACATTTTCTTTTTCATTATAAATTCTATTAATAAAATAATTTTAAAAAAAAGTTTAATAATTAATGTATTAAAATTCATTAATTATTCGCTAAAATCTTCTAAATCTTCACCTTCCGAACTATCTATTTCATCCAAAATATATTCATTTTTTATTTTTTTTGCTTCTAAATAAGCATTAATTGCTTTATTTTTTGCTTCTCTAGCTTTTTTTAATGTTTTTTTATATATTTCCAAATATACATCGTCTGGATTTTTTAATTTTAAAATATCAGAAGTATCATCTGATATCTCTAAAGTTATTTCATTTAAATTATTATTTTTCTCTAAAGAATTATTATTTGTTTGTATTTCATCAATAATTTCATGAGTAATATCATTATTACTTAAATTTTTTTTTATATTTATATTATTTTCAACTTCTTCCTTAATTTCATTTTGTTCCTTAATTTCATTTTCTCCATTAATTTCATTTTGTTCCTTAATTTTAGCATCTAAATTATCTTGCGGAACATCTAAATTATCTTGCGGAACATCTAAATTATCTTGCGGAACATCTAAATTATCTTGCGGAACATCTAAATTATCTTGCGTAGCATCTAAATTATCTTGCGGAGAAACACTGTCATTGGTCTTAACAATTTCTTTATTATCATCATTGTCGTCATCATTGTCAGCATTATCGTTGTCATCATTGTCATCATTGTCATCATTATCGTTGTCATCATTATCGTTGTCATCATTGTCATCATCATCGTTGTCATCATCATCGTTGTCATCATCATCGTTGTCATCATCTAAACCATCATCTAAATCATCATCAGAATCATTATCATCTTCATCATCTGAATCATTATCGTCTTCATCATCTGAAAAATTTTCAATATTATCACTAGAAATTTTTTCGATATATTTTGGATTATGTTGTTTTATTAAACATTTGCTAAATAATTCAACTTTTTCAAATTTCATAATTTGTTTTAAAATTATATCTAAATGAAAACTTGTGCTACTAAATTTTAATCCTGATATTTCAAAAATAGCTATAAGATTTGAGTCTTTATCAATATCATTGATTAATATTTCCTCTTCTTTTTGATTCCAGATTTGTAAAGATATATTTTTAGATATTTTTTCTATAACTGTTCTCAATAAAAATTTATTATTTTTATATGTTTTTATAGACGTAATCCAATTATCATCTATATCATCAAACGTTGGTTCTTCAGTAAACCATATTTGTCGTTTATTATATATTAATTTTTTCACACAATCTTCAATATTATTAATAAAACTTATAAAATCTAAATCATCGCGATCAAATAATAAATCAGTATAAATTTTTTTTCCAGTAATATTAATTCCATTTTTTGTATAAATTTTGGGAGTTTGAATATACAATGCATCTCCTGCTAATCTAATTTTAGAATAATATCCACCACCCTGTACAGCTTTCGGTATTCCCAAAGTTAACTCGTTGAAATTTAATGGATCATTATATTGATATATTTCACTCATTAATAAAAAAAAATGAGAAAAATAAGTATTAAATAACACGCATTTAAATTGTTATTTAAAAAGGATAATATATATTATATTAATGAGTTTAAAGAGCAAAATTATAGATGAATGCTTAAATACTTTAAAAAGAGATGATGTCAAAGAAGAAATAAAAGAATTAATGAAACCCGTAATTGATATGCTATTAAAAGAGATATACCCTTACATATATCTCTCAATAATATTTGTAATAATCAGTTTTCTTTTAATTTTAGGAATATTTTTAATTTTAGTGCGTAGTAAATTTTTATTAAGTATAATAAAAAATAAAAGTTACAAACTTTAATAATATTATTTTATTAATTATATATATATACATATGGCAAAATCAAGTAGAAATAGAAGTCGCAGAAGCAAGCGTAGCAGAAGCAAGCGTAGCAGAAGCAAGCGTAGCAGAAGCAAGCGTAGCAGAAGCGGTAAAAAAAGACAATCTGGCGGCTTTGCAGCTGTTCTTAAAGAAGCTATTGTGCCTATTGCATTTTTAAGTGGTAATGTAAAATTAAAGAAAAAAGTTTTTAATAATAAAACTATTATGATTCCTATTTTTAAAAATTTACGCGAAGCAAAACTTGACAGAGACAAGAGAAGAACTAAGGGTAAAAAAAAACGTAGAAGACGCAAAAAGTCTAAGGGACGCAAAAGACGTTAAATGATTATAAAAAAAGTTTAAATATATGTATTAAAATATTATATATATATATTTAAAATGAGTGAATTTCTACAAACCAAAATTAAAGAGTGGGTAACATGTGATAATAATTTGAATACATTAAAACAACAAAGTAAACAATTAAGAACAAATAAATCTAGTTTAACAAATGACATCTTTACATATGTTCACGAACATAATTTAGATGATAGTATTATTGAAATATCGGATGGCACATTAAAATTTCAACAATCAAATTATTCATCGCCATTAACATTTAAATTTTTAGAAACATGCTTGAATGATTGTATTAGTAGCGAAGACCAAGTAAAAAAAATTATTAAATATATTAAAAATAAAAGAGAAATTAAGACCACTTATGATATTAAAAGGAAATATAAATAAACAATATAAACATTTCACTCTTATTAAAATTGTAAGTATGTCTTTTATAAGTAAGGAATTATCACTAAGGTGGGAAAAAAGAGATTTTAATAATTGGATTAATAAAAATATTGAACCAGATAAAAAAGTATCAGATGTAATTTATGAAATGCTTGGAGAAATATCAATATTATTAGACGTTAATGGTTATAAAATAACAAATAAAAAACAATTTAAACACGAATTATCATTATATATTTATAGTGATTCTGTAAAAAAATGAACAATGATATAGAATCAATTTCAGCGTATGAATATTTAAAACAATTTAACATTGAAGAATTATTAGAAAATACAATAATTTACAACATATTAGAAGATAATTTTAAAAGAAATTTTACATCAGATTACCGCCGTAAAATAGAATTATTAAAGGAAAAATATATAAGTTTATATAATTATTCAGGTATGTTTGGTAATGATTTGAATAATGTTAATTGGGAAAGATTGATGGATATTATTTATAACAATATTGATAAAAAATATGATTTAGGAATTATTCATAGCGAACCTGAATACTTTATTGATATTTTAGAAAATAAAAATTTAAAATAAGAATAACATTAATATTTATAATGAATAGTCAGGATTTTGTATGTTATACAAAAAATGATAAAGTTTTAAGTGTTGGAATGAATTTAAATAATATTATTGCAAAACATTACTATTCTAAAGATGCTGTTAAAGAAGGTTGTTTTAGAAAAAATTTAACTATTCCTCTACCATTAGTATTATTAAATCATGAAAATTCTTTTTTGAAAGAAACTATATTAAATACTAATAAAGAAAAAAATAACGAAAAAAATAACAAAAAAAATAACAAAAAAAATAACAAAAAAAATACAATTGATGTTATTAGCGATTCGTTATTTGATAAATTGATAAATTTAAAAACATTTTCAAAAATAAGAAAAACCAAAAAGCATAAACGAAAAAGTTCTAAAAAGAAAACTAAAAAATTATTTATATTTTAAATTTTACATTTAAACAATAAAATTTAAAATGAACTCCATTTATCAGAATTAAATGGTTTTTTAACAATTCTATGAATGTTTTTCTTATAGAAGTTAATTTTCTTTTGTTCTTGTGTAACAGGTTGTGTTGGAATAGTTGTGCTAGTATTCATTATTTTTTTTTCCATATTTGAAGGTGTGCTTTTTTTTGCAAAACAATTTACACCATATCTGGCATGTTTATTTTTAATATATCCACCATTAATACCTGGTCTCCCACAGCTATTCTCATAACCTGCCATATTTTTTAATTTATTATATGTTTGTTTTTGTGTAGGATATAATGCCATCTGGTCTTTTGACCAACCATAACTACACCATTCTGCACCATCATTGTAAGCTTTCTCAATTTGTTCGTATGAAGCTAACTCACCATCGTGTGCATTGCATAATATTTTAGCTTCTTCATAAGTATACACATTATCCCCTATATGAAAAACTTCATTTTGTTGAATACTAATATCTTCCATACCCTTTTTAGGTTTTATTTTTATTCCAATTTGTGGATTATTATCAAATAAGTCTGTTATTACAGTTTGTATATTAATTTCAAAAAAATATTGAAGACCATTAATAAATATCAAAATTAAAAGAATTGCCCAAGCAAATAATTCTATAATTTTAGTTGAACCTGATTTTTCAATAACGTTTGTTTGTTTACCTAAAACATTAAATAATAAAAAATATACTAACATAATTGAAATTAATACAGCCATGACTAATGGGTTTTTTGTCTCAGATGTGATTTTGTCATTTATATTATCATATACATAAGTCATACCTGAATCTGTTGAAACGTCTAAATTCATATATATATATTAATATATAAATTAATATTTATTAAAAATAGTTCTTACTGTTTTCTATAAAAGAAACAATACGCAAATTGTGATTTTAAACTCTTCTCATTTATTTTTGAAACATTTGTATCATTAAAATTATACCAATAATTATTCGCATTTTTAACAAATGCGGTGTAATGACCACCATTTACTCCTCCCATGTGATTGCATATACCAAATAAATCATACTTATAATCATTTTTTTCATATCCTAATATAAATTTTGACATATCTAAATTTTTTAAAGGAAAATCAATATCTTTTTCATCTTTTTGTAAATTATTTGAAAATCTTTTTAACGTAATTATTAAGATTTTCGGTAGACTCCAAAACATTATTCTTTTACTAGCTTTTTCCTTTTTGTTACTTTCATCATTATGGATTTTATTATCATCATCTAAAATTTCTTTTTGGGTATAATCTTCGATGCACTCATATAATGTATCAGAGTTTTCTATAGGAACATCAATATTAAAAAATGGTTCAGGTATAATATTTTCATATGAACTTTCTAAAGAATTAATTTGCGAAACATGTATACCAAAAAACATCTTTAAAAATTCTGAATATTCATTCTTATACATGTTTTTCATCATTTTATAACACGTTATTGCTAATTTATCAATATCATTTTTAATATCACCACGAATATTCATTTCAACTTCCCTCTTTATTGATTCGTGGAAAGAAGAAAATAAAAAATTCATAAATTCTGTTAAATCATTTTGAGCATAGCCTGTAAAAATATCTTTATCTTTTAATTGAGATACCTTTTGTATGGCATTGATAAATCCAGCTGGCTTTACAATACAATTTTCACTCCACATTAATGCTCGTAATTTATCCCATTCTATAAGCAGTAAACTTTCTGGTATTTTATTTATTCTTTTCTGATAACTTTTTTCTGATAAAAAATCATTCAATTCATAAATATGTGATAAACATTGGATAGTTGAATTAATAAAACAAGTATTTCCCAGATTTGCTAAACCTGTTAAACCCTTATTTTTATATTTTTCAAAATTGTTATTCTTTTCCATAGCTAACATAATAAAATATTATAAATTCATATGTTTATATTATTTTAAATTATGTATAAGAAAAAACTTAAATATAATTAATCATTTTAAATAATATGAATAATAGAAACGAGATAATAAATTCTTATTATAATTTATGCCATGAACAAATTTTAAATTTGAATAATCTTTATTTGGTTTGTTATAATACTAATTTACAAATGCATGCCAATTTTAATATACTTTTTTCACAACATGGGCAACATGCACAACATGGGCAACATGCACAACATGGGCAACATGCACAACATGGGCAACATGGGCAACATGGGCAACATG
>JGI20160J14292_10000318_pt1 | contig 44392 bp, 34 predicted proteins | sample COG_10_FD_14292 | JGI IMG/M metagenome (IMG submission 14292) | reverse complement strand
CTCATAGAAAGCATTTTGTCGGATAGGTTCACCTTTTCTTACACTGGCTAAGCCGTAACCGGCCATCCCTATGTTTCTTAAATCTTGTTTCCAATATGGTGTGTATTCATATGGATTAGGTAAAGTTGCAGGTAGGTGTTTTACATCAGCTTCTGGTTCAAGATCTTCAACCTCAGACATATCCAATCCTGTCTCTGTAGGTTTATATACAAGCGCTTGACCAACAGTAGTATTACCCCACCATCCGTCAGCATCAGATATTTTTTTATTTGTTGACATCCCTTTACCTTCATCATCAAGACCATGTTGAGATTGTTTAAAATCAATTAAAGACTTTTCATATTTAGGATCTTTTTTTAATGTTTCTATACCATTATAATTTATTTGAAAAGCAAAAGTTTCTGCAATAGATTTAGGTTTAAAACCTAATTCTTTAGCTGCAGCAACATAACTCTTAGGAAGTCCTGTTTCAGAATCTACTCCTTTATCCCATTTGTCTTTTGTATCAGCAGCACCAATGTCTCCTTTTTGAGCATTGATAATCATAATTTGTTTTTCAGCTTCTAAATAATTTTCTATTATTTTTTTATCACTATACTCAGCAGCTTCATCAATATCTGATTGTTTTAGAATACCTTTAGCTTTAGCTTTCTTTATATCTTCTCTATATCTTGTTAATATAGCAGCTTGTAAATCAGAATCACCATTAATTTTTTGTTCTAATCTACCATATGCTTCTCTTAAATCACCTGAATCACCTATAAGCCTTTGGTCTAAGTCTTCAATCTTAGTACCATCATAGGGTGTCACAGTTCTACCATTTACCTTATACCATCTACCATTTTTAATAATATAATCACCTTCTTTTACTTTTGATTCATCATAATCATCTCTACTAGGATCAAATTTCTGAACACCATCAGGTATATTTTGCTTATTAGTAGGCTTTGAACTTGATACAACTTTAGGTTTTAAATTTGGATCAGCTTGTGTGCCTGCGTTAACTCCAGCAGGTAAATTTAGAAAACCTTTATTTCTGCCTTTTTTGTCAAGAATCATATAGCGTTGACTTTGAGGATCAAAAATTACACGATCTCCTTTTTTCAATTTAACTGGACCACCTTCATCAAATTTCTTTAAAGCAGATGTAGAACCGCCAGTTTTAAATTGTTGTAATTTTTTTACAGTTCCACCTAATTTCATTTCACCACCATACATTGCACCCATCGCTCCCATTGCTGCTTGCTCTGGTCCATTTTCTGATTCCAAGAAAGACATAGGATTTATACCTATAGAGTCTAGGAAAGGCATAGCAATACTTGGTATGCCATCATCAAATCCTTTTGTTGATTCCTGAACTAAAGCTAAAGCACCAAGTTTCTTGGTGTAATTCTTAATCATTAATTCAGCAGTTTCTTTTGAAAGTTTATCTGTATTTGGATCTGCTAGGATCTCTCTGTACGTATTTATGTTGAATGACTTTGATACATCCGCCGGTGTAAACCCCTTCTTTCCTTTACCCTTCTTACCAAAATAATCTAAAATACCTTGGTTCTTAATCTTCATTGCGTTATCTCTTGAGAAGATAAATGAATCCTCTGGTAAATTTAAAGGTGTTCCTCCTTGTGAATGACGCTTTCCTAGAATTCTATAAAATTCAGGTAAGCCATCTTTATTCAAACTTGTAACAACAGTTTCTCCAAGCTCTGCTTCCAAAGTAGCATTCTCTTTTTCAGTAGGCTTTAAGGTTTTGTTTACTTTAATTTCTGCTGTACTCCTATTATCACTAAAACCTTTCTTGCGAGATACAGTATCTCGGTTAGGAGGTGTTTGTACTCCAAAAGTTCTAAACGCCCCACCAGATTTCTTTTGAGGCAAGCCTGTTATCTTAATCTTTTTCTTCATGATTATAAGTATTCAATTTGTCCACCCGCTGCAAGAATAGCGTTTACTTCATCTTCTGATACTTCATATGTACCGCCCATTTGATATTGACCACCATACTGTGCAACAGCAGCGCCGCCAATAGTACCAGCATCATATCCTCTAAATTGGTTAAAGACCTTTTGATTTGGTTTAAAGTCCATAGAATTTTCAGCCCAACCACCTTGGCTAACATCTTCCGCCTGATAAGCATTAGCTACATTAGGAGCATTTGTAATATCACCTTCTGCCATAGCTTGCTCTATAGGTTTACCCATAGTTCCAGTCTTATTGTCTTGGTAATTTTCACCCATTTTAGTAAACAGGCCTAAAGCAGGATCTATACCTGCATCAGCAGCCCATTTTCCCCAACCTCTATTAGTCTTAGCTTGAACATCTGTTACCGCCCAAGAAGGTTGACCACCAACAGCCATTTGTAGAGGAGCTAAATAAGGATTAGCGTTTCTTTCACTATTATAGTTTTCATTAGCCCGTTGATTATCATCAAAGTATCTTAATCGCCGGCGCATTTCTTCATGTCTCAAATCATTCTGCGCGTTACTTTTTGGAATAACTAGTGAAGTATTATTAGGATTAAAATCTAATTGAGGAGGATGTGAATTATTTCCTTGAAAAGGAACACACCCATTACCATTGTTCACATATCCTTCAGGACATACATCTGTTGCTTCATTGTTAAGTTCACCGCCTTTTTCATACTGTTGACCGCCATATCTTTGTTGGTTATACTGATTGATCATAGCTTGTTGCTGTTGCATGTAAGCATCTTCTGCTGCATAAGGATTAAATGGTTGACCACCATTGTTAAAAGTATCCTCATCTTCAATGATTCTTCCTTTTTCTACACCTTTATCAAATTTTTTCTGAGCTCTTTTAACAACTCTTTTTGGGCGACCTCTTAATGGAAACTCTCCAGCCATATCAGCTGAAGGTTCTGGTGCATAGTTTTCAGGTTGTGCACTTCTGTCTACACCTGACCTACTTCTAATTGACTTGACTACATCCATTTGCTTAAGAATGTCATCTTCAGAAAAATTACCTTGACCTAAATTTCCAATAGCCAATTCTCTAATACTTTTTTGGCTATCTGGTTTAGCTATCTCTTTACCATCCATTCCTATTGGACGTCTATCTTTTGTATCAACACCAGTCTCAATCTGTTCTAAAGGTCTAGTAGGTAAATTATCTACAGCATTTGGATCTATAGCATTTGGATCTGCTTGATNTTTTCTCCATGGCGCTTGTCCATCATGAGTAAACTGATAGTTTGCCTTGTGTCTTTTTAAGCCGCTACCAAACATACGCATACGGAACTTGTCATCAATAGATGCAGATCTTAAATTTACATTAGGTCCAGCATTTACTTGATAACCATATTGATTACCATTACCAAAACCTGTTTGACCCTGAATACTTCTATTCCCGTTCCCTGAACCATTATCTAATAATTCAGTATCTTCTTCTTCAGGTGGCACATAATTTCCTCTTTTTTTCTTAGTGGTTGTAGTTTTATCCACCTCTGTATTACCAACAGATGATTCAGAATTTTTCTGAACTTCTTCTACTGAAGCTGCTGCGCCATTTTTAGTAGAACCTGTACTAGCATTAGGGTTTGGAACACCCGGATTAGCAGCATAATATGCTGCATCATCGGCAGCTTCCTGTTCACTTATCTCAATTGCATCAATCTCTGCTTGTGTCATACCACCTCTCCAGTCATTTGGATCTGAAAAAGTTACGTTTGGTCCACTTTGCTGAGTAGGTATGTAATCCGCTTTATTCTTCCAATAATCATCAAATCCCTCTGGGTTACCCATAACATTGTAATTAAAAGAACCCGGATGGTCAGGACCCAATACACCAGGCTTAACAGACCAATAGCCTGTAACACCAGGAATCTTTGGGTTACCGTCACCCTCATCACCAGCTATACGATCACCTCCACCCCATCGCGGTGAGAAATTTTTATGAGTATAACCACCTGCATCTTGAGGTAAATATCTTTGCTGGCTATTCCCTCTACCAGAATACCAATTTTGATTTCCTGAAGTAAATGCAGAAACATCATTAGGATCACTGCTGTTGTATCCTTGTAACCAAACCTGCTGACCATTTAGATCAACCATATCAGTCATATCTCTAGCAGAACCACTATGATTATGTGAAGGAATGTTACCACCCTGGTGATAATAGAATTCATTTGGGTCAACCATACCTCCGAATCGTTCATCCATAATACTACCACCTTGTTGCCTCCAAGGATTAACTAACATGTCATTGTATCTTTTCATATCTGTATTTAAATTCTGTGGATTATTATTAACCTGGTTTTGTGGATACCCATTAGTAACATCTGTCACCAATGAGTTAGCTTGGTCACGCTTAGAGTAACCCATATTTTTAAAAGCTCTTTTATCTTTCCATCTCCCTTCACCAAAATAATCTCTCTTTACTTTTCCTTTTGTAGTACGTTTGACGTTACCATGCCTATCAAGGATATCTCTTCCTTCAATATATTTGTCATCACCAAATAAAAATTTAGTTTTAGTCTTAAGCTTTGTTTCTTTTGGGGCAAACATGTTTTGAAAACCACTACCTATAGCACCTTTCACAGCACCAAAGACATTCTTATTATCTTGTAATTGATTTGAGTATTCATTAACCCATGGTGTAATGTCTTTCTCATTCCCCATACCAAAGTTCTGACCTATGTTGTAACCATATTTAGCCATTGGTAATCCTTGTCTATTCATCATTTGCTGTTGCATCTGAATCATTTCCTGTTCCTTATTGGCAGTAACTTCATCCATAGCTTGCTTCATCAAGGCATCTTGAGTAGACGCTTTAACAAAATCTGTAAACAAACCTTTTCTAGCACCAGTATATTCATCAGTACTTTGATTTTGCGGAGCCTTTGGATCCTTCAAGAACATGTTGTCTCTAGCACTAGCCGCATTCTTGAAATGCTTATTGATATTGCTTTTCATAGCCTGCAACCCATTCTGCATATGGGCACCTCCTGCTTCCATTTGCTGTTGCTGACCTTGTTGCATTTGTTGTACTTGCTCTTCTGAAAGGAAACCTTGCTCTGCTAAAGCCATATGCTCCTCCATTGAAGCAACTTCAACAGGCTCACCAGTTTCAGGGTTATACATCATGTGAGGCTGAAACTCGCCACCCTCTTGATAATTAGCCTGACCACCACAATCTAAACATGGTTGGCTTATACTAGTTAAAAGATTTTTCATAATTACGCTATATATTAAATATACTAAATTTTACTGAGACTATAACTAAACCCTTAAGGTTTATCTAATAAGCCTTGCCATATAGGTTGACCACCTTTTTTGTATTGCGGACTTCTTTTAAAAGGATTTGGTAGTTGAATTTTGCCAGCAGACCTACTAGAGCTTATGACGTTATCTGTATAACGTTTACCAGCCTTAGCAATATTTTTAGAATAACCTACACCAGGAACTAATCCCCAAGTGTTATAAGCCAACATACCTGCATTAGTCCAATTAGGATCTTTAGCAAATCTATTGATTAAAGGAATCTCTGCTCCAACTGATGTAGCAAAACCCATGTTATTAATGTTAGCATACTTACTACCTTTTAACAAGGCTCCTTGAAGTTTAGGAGCATTTGCAGTCACACCCCTTATGCCTCTATCTAATAATTTAGTAGAAGCAAAAGCTTTAGCATAAGCAGGCTTGAGACCACCAAGAGCTTTAACACCCGCTCCACCGCCACCTACTATAGCTATTTGACCAGGTAAACTCCATAATGGATGATTATAAACCTCACGCATATTGTGTTGCATGCTAGCATTACGAAAATCTTCAGCTTGATCCTTAGTCATCTTTACAGTCTGGCCTGCATACTCTTCACCAGCAGGATTCCATGCAGCCTCTTTAGGGATCTGTACATCTACAAGACCTGTATATCTGTTATCATTTATATGTCTCTGGTGAGATGCTTGTGCTTTACGTTCTTGCTCAAGCTCTTTCTTTGATTGTGTAGCCCATCTATTTACTTGTGGATTAACAGAAACTTGCTCAGCTTTACCTAACTTCTTAAGTTGTTGCGTATCTGGATTAAATGCCCAATTCCCGCTATAAACCCTTTTACGTATTTGTTCATTGTAAGCTGGATTATCAGAGTACACAGCATGACTATCAAAGTAATCAGCATTATTTCCATATGATAAGAACCCATCACCTTTTTTATGTGGGTGTGAATGAACAGGACCACCTTCATCAAATAACACTGGTCTTTTAAACTGAGGCATTGGTGCTGTATTCACATTAGTTGACTCAGCAGGCTGTTGATAAAATACAGAACTAGGTGAATTATATTTTGCCCACTCTGCTTCAGCTTTATCCTTTTCTTGTTGACGCGCATAAGCTGCTTGTCCTTCTGCAGAATTAAAATAGTCTACGCGCTCTTTCTCATACCTAGCTTTATCCTGAGCTTCCTTAACTTGTTTAGCCGCTCTCAGTTCTGCTTTAATATCTTTTTGTTTATCTCCTACAGCGATGTTATCTACAGCACCCTCTAAAGCAGACCAGCTATAATCAACATCTAGATTATTAATAAGATCACTGAACTTTTCTTTCTTATACCAGCCACCACCTTGTTGCCAAGATTTAGCTAAAAGATAACTTGCAGGAATCTTACCTTTATATAGATTTGTTTCTACATCAAAATCAGGATCTTTTTTTAAGTTAGCATAATAGTTAAGCATCATTAAAGCACCTGCTTTAGTCTGAGCTTCTGAACTACTAGCAATGTCATTAAAAGAAACACCCATTTTTTCTAGCTCTTTTCCCATCTTGTTGAGCTTACCATCTTTGTCTTTAAAGTTCATCTCAGGCTTCAGTTGATAAATGCCTCTACTAGCTTCGGGATCTGAATCTAGCAATTTCTTAAAATCAATGCCATCCTTACTGATACCTCCTGGGTCTATACTCATAAGGTTCTTTGTCATAACAGCAATAACTTCTTTAGGATAAGCTTTCATACTTTCTCCGGAAGAAGTTTCATTATCCATTATACCTCCAACCAACAGCTGACTAATATATGTTAAATCATCCTGATTATAACCCAAGCTTTTAAATTCTCCAATAGAACTATTAACAACCTCAGCCATCTGCTTTTGTTTCAGCGAAGCATTCTTATTTGGAACCAGTATGTTATCTTCATTTATAGGAGAATAATAAGATGAGTTCTGAAGAGCTCTTAACTTATCTTTATCAGCATTCTTCATTGCACTACCTCTAACTATTGAAGCAATTTTATAATTCAGTTTACCATGGCTTGTGTCTAAAAACAAATCTTCATCCATTCTTTGAATGTAAGCAGTGCCATCTTCAGAACCATGCCAAATAAGAGGCGTACCATCTGAAGCTTTTCCTATGATAAAGCCCTGGTGTTCTATATTCTCATTTTTATATTCACTTGTTTCTGCCGCATATCTTTTACTAGAAGGTGTATCAGCTCTATTTAATTGAACATGATCACCAACTTGATAGTTAGCATATGTCTCTGGCGGTACCTGAGCCATTAAACCTACATTACGCTCACCTGTTTCATATAACAAGTCTCCGCCATTATTTAACAAGTAGTCTTTTTGAAACCATGCGTTTTTCCCCCATAAAGCTTCTGTTCCGCCTTCAACTGCATCACCCAATAAGTTACCCATCTTTATAGAAGCGTTTGCAGAACATTGTTGTCCCGGCACGCAACCTTCAGTTCCTGTACCCGAATATAAAGTAGGTAGTATACCAGGTTCTAAATTTTTAGCTATAGTAAATTTTGAATATGCTTCAGGATCTTTTTTAATTTGAGTTTCTCTTGTTTTTTTTGTTGGTCTAATATATGCAGGTGCAAACTCTGGAGATATTCCTGAGTTAAAAGATTCTAATGCCGTTTTAGTAGCATTTCCAAAAGCACCATCTACTCCATCCTTATTAGGACCATACCCACCTAAATCATAACCAGCGTTAACAAGCTTTCTTTGGATATTTCTAGTATAATCAGCATTACCTGTTTTCTGTGGATCATATGATTTTAACTCATTTTTTATTTGAGCAACCTCCACAGGACTTGTAGGTGTAGCTGTAATTTGTGGTTGAGCAAAAATCTTAGATTGAATAGCATCTCTTGCAGCCCCTTTAGCTGTAATCCAGTCTGTTCCACCTTGACGTCTTGTTAAAAATTCTTCGCCTGCTTGTTTATATTCCCATCCGTCACCTGGTGCTTTTACATCGCCACCTTCTTCATACATTGGTGGCATAGGTTGAGCAAAATTTTCAGGTAAAAGACTTGTAGAATCCATAAAAAAAGAAGGCTGTATATTTTTATTAACTCTCCTTACTGGAGGAGTTATATGTGCTTTTTTAGTTTCTTCTATTAATAACTTTTTATTTAAACTCATTATCTAGGACTTAAAAGATTTTTATTAACCGTTGTAGAAACTACCATGTTTCTATTACCTGACACTTTTCTTCTTAAAAGAACTGTATTCTGATAATGTCTAAACTTTTTATGTTCTAGTTCAAATTTAGCATAATTTAAATTATTAGCATTTAATGTTCTAACATATCCATTAGCTGCTGTATTAAATATCATACGCTCAGCCGTTGGATCAAACTCACCTCTATTATCAGTAATGTCCCAAAATTGATTAATCCTATACTTCTGTTCTTCTTTAGAAAAAAGAATATCAATATTGTTAAAATTAATCTGAGGATAGTTTAATATCTCCGGAGCATTATTCTTTGGCATTAGGTTTAAATTAAGCAAACCTGAAACCTGCTCAGAGTTATAAACAACAGCTTCATCAAAGTTGAAGTCTAACACATGAAACCTATCATAACAATTTTCGTCATACTTAAATACTTCCATGTAATATTCTAAACTACGTAACGTATTCACCTGTACATTTGTTGGTACAGAAAACTCTACTTCAAATGGATAGTCTGTTCCATAAAAGTTACAATAGCTTGCACAATTATCATTATGAATCCATATACCATCATCTTTAGATGACATAAATGTTTTCTTTCCGGGTATAGTAAGATCAGGGTGCCAATCATGATAAGAAATAAATCCTTTTACTTTTGGATCATAACTTACAGTCCATGAAGCATCTTCAAAATATCTAGGGTCACCTAATTGAATTGGCAAAATGTTATTTACTATAAACATTCTACCGCTAACATATTCAACTTTATCTCGTATATCTTTTCTTAATTGGTAATCTTTTTTAGAAAAATATACTATTTGATTCTTATTGTCATAAATACTTTGACATCCTATACCAACAACTGGATTATCTTGTAATTCAAAATCAGGAAAATCATTTGTTAATCGGTATGGTAAGTATGTAGCAAACCACCACTTCATATTTGCATCTGAAATAGCCATCAAGCCATTTGCAACTTGCATAATTTTACCCTGGTTCTGACTCATGTAAAACATCCCTAATGGTGTGTTTACAATAGACAATCTATTTTGACATGAACCATACTCAATAGGCTCATCTACATTGGCCAAATTCTGTAGTGGTTGTGAAAATAATCCTCCATCACCTATTGTAACCTTTGTTCCGCTATCTGTAACAAGTTGATCTACTCCAGCAAATTGAACAGGGCTCTCATTCTCAAAAAGCATAATTGCACCATTCTTACCTATTGGACGTATAGCAGTTACCTTGCTATTAAAGTCTTTATAATTGAAAGGTAAAAACACTCTCCAGTAGTCTTTTTGATTCTCAAGATCTTGTGGTAAGGAATAAGTAATACGCTTAGGTCTATAAACATAACAGTCTTCAGCCACAGTTGGATCATAACTTCTTGCTTGAGTGTTACCCCAAGCTATAAAATTATTAAACAATTTAGATTGACTTAAACTATAATCGTACTTAAAGAAATTACCAGCTTTAATTAAATTACTATTAAATATTGCAGTTAAATCAGAATATCTATACGGATCATAATGTCTTTGTGAATCATTATCACCCCAATCTCTATAATCAATATTTATTTCAGATTCTACAAAGAAGTCACGTACACCAGAATTAAATAGATACATGAAAGCATTCTTTATATTAAAGATGCCAGTAATTGTTGACTTTCTATCAAAAGCTGCTTTTCCACTGGGAACAACAATTTGATCAAAATCAATAGCAGGAAAGGTAACAGAATCACCAAGACTGCCTAAAAATTCTTGCAAATCAAAAGATTCAGTATCCATCCAAAATCTAGGATGAGTTATCATCTTGTATAAGCGATAATCAAACTCAGCTCCGTCAGGTAAATCATATAACCAATCATAAAAAAAGAACATAGTATTCTTTTCAGTAAAACGACCAATATAAACATCACCATTAAACAAAGGACCTGTTCCAGTCTCAGCAATATCAACCATACATGTTGAAACAGGCACTTGAATAATACTTGCTATTTGTCCATATTGTGCTAACAAGCGTTGCTTTAATGCAACATAGTGTGAGCTAGCTGTTGTATTAAATGACTTTTGATGCACCTTATCATCAGTAGATAAATTAGGCCAATCAGGACCATTTGGAAAATTGGTAGCATCACTAAATGTTTGTTGAGTATTGTCAACAGTAAGTGGATTAGCAACTAGTCCAGTAGTTTCAATTGCAACAGTTCTTGAACGGTAAATATTATTTATTCTATAATTTAAACCAAAGTCTTGAAGCGTAGGATCTATATAACCTTGTTCACCTAAACCTCTTTTTGTATTACCAATCGTAGGTCCTCTAAATCTGCTATAAAAACCATGAGACATATATTGCATAGCATATTGTCGCCAAGGAGAAAAAGCTCTAATTAATTCAATAAAAATATCTGTTCCTTGACCCATATAAGATAAAAAAGTAGGAACCGCTTGTATTACTCTAAAAATATCAGGCATTGATTCATTTTCTGAAACCTCTCTACTCCAATTATAATAACCACTAATTGTACCAGGTGCTAATCTAGCTAATTCAGATGCTTGACTAGTTGTAATATTTTGTAGATTATTTGTCTCTCCTCCTATTAATGTTGTTGCAATTGCCGCAAGTGAACCAAACGTAAGAGTTTGTCCTCCAGCTATTGTAGTATTCATTAATCCTACAGCTGTATTAGCTGCAGCACTATTAGCAGGACCTGATATTGTACCTGCCCCTTGTCCTAATAAATTACCACCTAAATTAATCTTAGTAGTAGGTTTATAATTAGTAGTTTTTTTACCTTGCATTTTAACAACAGCATACCCTATACTTGCAATAGCAGACACAGCAAATGCAACATCAGTAATAAACTTATGCTTAGGATGCTTATCAGGATAATCAAAGTAACCATTAACAGTACCGTTAGCTTCACCATAAATTTTAATTTCTTTAGCAGATAAATAAGGATCTCTAAAACTAGTTTCTGGTGAATGGAACGTAAAAAGATCTTTTCTAATTCCTGTATAAGGTTCAAAAGGAATTGTAAAATAAGTAGGTTCTGAATCAGCAACAAAATTCGTATGTTGAGCATTTAAAAACTTATCAGGTCCCAAAGGATTAAACGGGTAGTTTGCATAAATGCCTTGTCTAGGAGTATTATTTAAAGCTGTATCATATTCACGACCATTGTTTATTAAACCTTTTGCTAAAACAGTTTTGTTACCTTCTCTTGTTCCTCTTAATATTTCATAACCAACAATGTTTTGAATGACGTTTCCATCATTGTCAATAGGTGGTTGAATATTATCAAACTGAACAGACATTATTCTAATAGTATTTCCAGCTACAGGATCATAATGATTAGTAATTGTACTGCCTGTATAAGGTGCAACTCTTATTGTATTTTCAGGAAACCTATGATGACGTATAGGTGTACCACATAAATCAAATTGAGGTTGACCAGGTAAATTAGCATTCCATATTTCAGGGGTGTCATCATCATAATACTCAGATGATTCCCAATAACCCATACTTCCTCCAGCAAGTATTGTTCCACCGTCTGGCAAAACACTTAAAGGAAAAGAGGGGTTAATAGACGCTGTGTTATATACACGCCATGTATATGGTATTAAGCCATCTGCAATATCAACAGCAGAATCATCACCTATAACTTGACCTGCATCATTTGCGTTAGTAGCTCTTCCAGGTATATGATATGAAGCAGACTTGTCACCAGTATTATACACAAACCTTACAAAGAAAGAATATACTTCATCTCGCATATAACTAGTCTTAGTACCACCTTTACGGTAATAGTCTGCAGGATATTCAATAGATACCCAGCTTGTCTCAATCTGATTAGCTAAAGGTTGATAATTAAAGTCAAACTTATTAGTAGGACCAATACGCATCATGTATTTTCCATTCTTGTATATACCATCAGATTTATCAAATATTGGATTTCTTAATGCAATATTACCTATATCTACATCTGGCCATGTTTCAATGATTGCGTCAATAGTAATAACCTTTTGTCGTGTACTGTAGATACCTACACGCTTGCCAACTGTTTGAAAGTTGCTGAAGCTTATTAGAATTAATTCAAATTCATCAAATTCCTCATCAGCAAAATCAACAGTTACCTCTAAAGAAGACGCAAGATTCTGATGGGTAAAAAGTCCCTGTACGTTAGATGGTGCTGAGTAGTCTAAAATTTTCTGTCCATTTATCACGTAAGCACCAACAACATAGTACTGCCCATTAAGTAGTTCACCACTGCTTGTTCCAACACTTGTACTTAAACATATATTCTTTACTAAGGCTGCTATTCTTAATTTTTCACAGTCAAGCTGATCCGTATCAGTACATATGATACATCCTCCAGGAAGGTCACCATTATCATCTACACAGTCTTGTATCCAAGGCGGATTCTGTATAGACATAGTACGGTCAGGATTATAAGAATCAGACCAATAGACTTGATTATCACAATCAAAGTTAGTTCTTGATACTCCAATGATTAAATAGTCTTTATTAAAGTTTAAACAAGGGTCATTAGCAACCGTATCATAAGTGCATGAATCTCTTTCAAATAAACCAATCTCGCTGTTACTATCATCCGTAGAAAACACAGCCCACTTGTCAGCTTCTAAATGTATAAAACCTATAATTGTATATGGCGCCGTAGCACATAAGTAATTAGATTCTTCATTACTTAGTTCAGCAACATCACCTACTGTAGTATTGTTTACTGCATTCCGTGCTTGAGTCCAAGAACTTCCATCCTTAGCCATTCCATTTATATCTTCTCCTAGTCCTTTTTGAAAGGTATGTAGTCCAGCAGTACTTGTATTTTGCTTTTTCATTGCCATAGTCTAACGCTTAATACCGGTTCCTTCCATTAAATCTATTTCCATTACCGTAGCTACTAAACATACTGTAATACTTATTATAAAATGCTTTTCTGTTTGCTTGGTAGAAACTTTTGAGTTCTGCAAAGTTTGGTGTATTAACTAAACTCAAAGCAGCATTACGTGCTACTCTAAACCTTTGTTCAATTAACTGTATTTTTTGCGGATTAATTACCTCATCATTCATGATCAGGTTCTCTAATATTCTTTGTTTTAATGCGTATTCATAATACTCATTAAGTAAGGGATGCTCTGGAACAAGTAAATTACCATCAGAGTCTTCCATCATACCTTGATAATTTAAATAAACTTTACCTGTTTCAAAACTTGTATACAACCAACCATCTTTAATGTAAGCTGAAAATGGGCTTTTCCAACGCAAGTTAGGACAGTCTTGATCTACAGCTTTAGCATTTTTAGCAATTGTAAGTGGTAGCATTGATTCATAATGTCTTATTTCAGAATTAAGAACTTGTACAATTTGATTTACTTCACCATTACAACTTAAAGTACACGAATCAGGTTTAGCACAACAAGCATTACAAGTGTCACCACAAGTTGGCTCATTACACTGTGCGCATGGATCACATGGATCGCAAGGTACATCTGGAACAATTATATCAGTACAGAAGTCAACGTCTTCTGGTGGGGCTTGTTGGTACTCTGGTGCAGCTTGACCAATAAGTCTTTCTTCAATATGAGTACCTTGTGGTAAATATTGCTTAATACTATACTTATTACACACAAACGCAAAGTTTAATACATAGAAGTCATTAGGCAGGCGTACCTTATTCTTTTCTACCTCAAGAACAACTTCTCTAGTTTGAAAAATACGTAAACCTAAATCATAGTTTACTCTCTTTGCAACCTTTATTAGATCTTGGCTATCAATAATACCTTCAAGTTGATATTTTTTAAAATCACTTGCAGCATCTGCAACAAGTTCATCAAAAGTTCTATAATCTAGTGTATAATTATAACTCATTATCTCATAATATTTTGGCTGTCATCGGCTCCGTCTGAAGGTATTTGCCCAGCAGTTAATATTTCTTTAAGCACGAACTGTTCTATTTCAGAAAACAAATGTTCAGGTATAGGTAAATTTCTATCTTGTTCAGAACGACAATCATCATCTGGATTATCATTACAAATAAACTCAGTAGTATCATCTTCAAATATTCCTTGTAGTCTCATAGATTCCCACTCAACATCAGGAATATAAATATAACCATCTAAGTACCAATAGTATTTTGATTTATTATATTTAAAACTTGTAGTCCTTGTCATATTAGTGTAAATACTAGGATAAGTTCTAGTCAAAGAAACAGAGTAATCTAAAGAAGAAGCTTCTCTAATTATAGGACCATCTGATGTTTCTAATAACTTAGGTACTCTTTCTTTAGTACGTTTTATTGTACAAGAAGTTTTAATTCCTGTACAACAAGCATCTACTTTGTCTACATCTATAAGCTCTACACAAGGTATTTCAGAAAAAAGACTTGTGTACTTATATATTTCATTCATAGTGTCTTCACGCTTGATTAAAGTCTTTGCATACTTCCAAATCAGCTTATAAATAAAACGATCAGTAATAAAAGCATCTTCTTTCACACCTTTAATAACATTTCTTACTCTTGATGTAGCATCACCTATTGTACCCATGTCTAAAATTTAAATTCATCATAACCTTCTGGAATGATTGGTTTTAAGTTCTTTTTATATTCTCTTTTACGGTATTTGTCAAACATTGCTGATATTTTTTCTGTAGGAGTAACAACAATATATTTTGCCCATTCTTTTTTATAATTATCTGACGCCATTTTTCTAAAAGGTTTAGACGCCTTAAAAGACCATACCTGCTTATTAGTAAAAGGATATTTAGTAGGATGATTAGTATAAAATATTTTTAAAAGATTATTATCAGAATCCCAATTTTTATATGATGTTTCAACACCATATTGAAAAGACTTTTTATAATCTACATTCTTCTTTTTTGTTGCTGGACAGGTTCCCATAAAAATAAAACCTAATCCTTCAGGCAGTTCTATACCATCTCTATTATTAATTACTCCTTGTACTACTTCAGCATTAAATGACATTACTATTTTTTTAAACTCTTTTAAGCTTAGATCTTTGTACTCAGGATACTTGTCTTGAAAATTCTTTAACGTTTTTCTTGTTAAGACACTAATCCTTTTATTTCTAAATCTCGGACCTTTAAGATCTGGTTTTCTAATTTCATTTTTGCGCATAGTCCTAATATAATATAGCTAAATTTTCTGTGTTTTACAAATAAACAATACATGTGTATAAGCTAAAGATATCTATTTTATATTATTAAGCAGCTTATATTGAAAATAGTCTAGATAGGTTTTATTATTGATTTTGTATCGTGTGCCGCATTTTTTATCTCTACATAACATGTAATGCTGGATAGTACCTGCCCTTGTGGTATATGTTTTATGCCATTTACCTAATCCTGAACACTCAGGACATTCAAACTTATTGCCTCCTTTTAAAACACTGTAATGCATATTTGGATTAGTATAAGGTCTAAGTTTATGAAATAAAGCCTCTAGGCTAATTATATCACCATCACCATAATAAAGTAAATGTTTTAAAGATTCTTTAGATTTTTTGTATATTACATCAATCCAAGTCTTTATACCACCTGCGTCTTTCTTAGCTTCTAAATTAAAATATTTACAAGCTTCAGCTAAAGAGTTACTTGGCAAGTTAAGATATTTTTTACACCATTTATAAGTATCCATTTCATTATAAACATGTGAAATTGGTATACCATGTTTGACACATCTTGTTCTTATCCAAGGAGTGTCAAAACGTTTACCATTGTGAGTAATTATTTCGTCAGCTTTTTCCATTTCTTTAACAAAAATTTCTAACATTTTTTTATCACATTGTTTTTTTAATCCCCAATCAAGATTATGCACTTTATCTTTTCCCTCCCATTTCCAATGGATAGATATTATTTTTGCATAATCTGTTATTTGATGAGGTAAAATGTTTTGACCATAACCAGGTCTCCAGAAATGTCCTTTACAGAAAGAAGTTTCTATATCATAAAAAAGTCTCTTTTTTTCCATTTTTCTTAATTAAAGTAAAAAGCCCTAAATATTTACATACCTAGGGCTTTCTTTGTTAGTCACAGTAAACCAACAAACTATGACATATTTTAAATGACACTATTTATTTAACTGTGCAAGAATATGCATAACCCTATGCTATTGCAGGACAATTTTCTATAACAACTACAAGACCAACCTGAGCTGTCACAGAACCTGATATAGCTTGATTTGCTAATAATTGATTTGATGCACCAGCAACAATAACCTCTTTCCATAAAACTATTGAACCTAGTCCTGAATCATATGTTGTATACCAAATAGATAAATTAGTTCCTGTTGGATTTGATACTGTTACTTCTATACATTGCTCGCAATGACATGTTTCATAAGAAGGTGTCCCTGCTAAAGCTGTAACTGTATATTGAGCAGCAGGTGTTGGTTCAGGCTCAGCTGTAGCACATAAGTAAAAGTCAGAACCTATCGGTATAGAAGGAGTTATAGAACTTACAGGTACACCTTGATCATTAGTACCATCACATCCTTGAAGTATTGGTTGGCAATCAGCTAAAGTTAATTGAATAGCACCACCTGTACCACTTGTTGTACTAATTGTCACTACAGGAGGTGTTGTAAATGTTGTTACTGAATCAGTTATTATTACGTCAGTAATAAAACCTGTAGGAGCAACTATAGTTCCTACAGGAATACCATCAGCTAAAACATCTTCTCCAGTAACATAATCTATACCAGGTGCACTTGGTATTAATGATGCTATAGGCGCATTATCACAATGTACATTATAAGGATTACAAGGATCATCTTTTTGTACTATTTGTATTGTAAATTGTGTACCTTCTGCTGGATCAGCATTGCCTTGACACTCTGCAAGAATATAACCTTCATAAACTACCAAATCACAATAATTATTAGGCACTGTAATTGTTTTTGTTGCAGGACCTAATGCCGCTACAAATTCTATTGAACACGTATAGTTTAATGTACCTGCTTCTCTATAGCATACATTGTAGTTTCCTATCCAGTTTGCTGTCCATGAAATTTCTAAATCCATTTTGTTAGTTTTTAATATTTATTTATTTATTATGAGCAATTAATAGCAAGCCCTAATTGGTTTAATGATGAAACAACTTCAGCTAGATAATAACTAGGAAAACCTGTACCATCACCAACTTGGATATTAACAACTTGAACACCTGGTGCTGCTGTTATTGGTGGTTGTACTTCTAAAGTATCTGTATTTAAATATAGTTCATTACCATAACTTGCTATACCTGTAATAGTAAAAGGATTATATATAACTACTGTATCTATAGTAACAATAGCTTGATTAATTTGTGAGGGATTACTTGAATGATATAAAGACCAATTCTCACCAACAATGAATCCATCACCTACTGTATTAAAACCTGTAATAGCAGTTGGATTACCTAAAGAATCTGTAGTAAATATAACACTTTCATTATTTCCTGTATTTGCACCATTACCAAAATTTAAACTTCCGTTTAATGTAGCATTAGGTGTATATGTACCTATACCGGGAGCAACAACAGAAGCAGTACCTATACCAGTATGTTGAAGTACTTCAATATTTAAAAGCATTCCTGCACCTGAACCAATACCTACAGTTGTAACAGGTGTATTTAAATAAGTGCCTACATTCCAATCAATATTATTTGCTAAATAATATATTTGAAAACTTATAAAAGGCGATTGTGAATTAACAGACTGCCCTTTCAAAGTATCAAGCCTATATTGAAAGTTTGTTGTTAAATAATCAGAAAGATTAGTTGGTGGAAAATATAATGCATTATCATTAAATAATAATTCAACAAGCTCTCTTTGTCTAATAAGAGCGGGATCAGATGTAGCAACTCTAAACATAGCACCTTTAATCTCATAAGGATTAGGATCAATAATTGCTGCTTCTACTGTACCTCTTGTGTATGCTACATCGTTTAAATAACCGGCTTGTTGCGTAGTTGGTACAGGAAATAACTGAGCAGGATTACACTTATCAGGAAGACAATCATATTTCCAATAGTCTGCGTTTCCTTGGCCTTCGTCACTATAAACTAAATTTATAACTAGATCTACTGTAAGATCTATAGATCTATTAACCCAAGCAGGATTTTGCAGTATAGTCTCATTATAATTTCTTACAGTACCTAATTGTTTAATGGATCTTTCTGTCCAGCTAGAAATAATTTTGACTCTTTCATTATAGAGCAACAAGTCATTATTATATAAAGGCAAAAGACAATCTTTTAACAATTCATCGCGCATATTTTCTAATGCTGGCAAAGTTTGATTCATTGAACCTGATGAATCAAACCATATGTTAATTTCAGTCTTTTCACTAATTTGTGTACCGCATGTAATTAAACACCATTCAGTACCATCCCAATAACGAGTTGGACAAGTCCTAGGTTCAAGTAGCTTCCAAACATCATTAGACTGCATAACATGTACATTACAAGTACATGGATTAACCCAATTAGTACCATCAAATACTTTATAGTCTCCCATCTTTTTAGTTTAAGGGCAGTCTTCTATCCAAAGATCACCGGGCTTGATTACAGCACTTCCAGGTATTCCATTGACACCAAACCCTTCTATAGTTCCATATTGATTATTAAAATCTGTTTGATTTGGTTGCAATGCTTGTGTAAATACTGCAATACCTCTACCACTTAAACCATTGGTGCCTGGAGTACCTGGATCTCCTTGAGCACCTGTATCACCTGGTGGGCCTGGAGGGCCTGCAGGAATATTAGCAATTGCTTCACAAAAATATGCTGAAAGTTCTATAAAAGCTTGATCAAAAGTTACGCCAGCTGATACTACAACTTCTTCGCCACAAAGAATATTATCTATAACTCCTTGCGTTGCACAGAAATGATCTGTAATGTTTTGAATCATTTCCGTTACATTGTTACCTGCAGTAACTATAACAACATCATTACAAACAATATCCTCTCCGGTATAGTAAGTACATGTTGCGTCAAATGTTTCAGTACATTCTGTCCCGTCAGGGCAATCAACTCCTGGACCACATGGTGGTGGAGTTAAAAGCCCTGTGTCCTTGCATCCGCAAGGTATATCGTCATGTCCGCAGTTTTTTGCCATGGTGTATATTTTTATATAACTGGTGGATTAATTTCTACTATTCCTCCATTTGTTGGTGGTAAGCAACCTTGTGCAGTTGTTGTTCCTTCTACAAACGGACAATCATTGTTGCCTGTTATTACAAGTCTAATATAATAAATTGTACCAGAACTTAAAGTTGAAAAAGTGTCAGTAACTGTTTGATTTGGTATAGTAAAGTTATAAAATTGAGATTGCAACATTACAGTTTGTGAAGTGTTCCACAATTCAACTGTTCCTGATGATGGCACTGTACCTTGGTATATAAATTGATACTGTAAACTAGAAGTGCTTGCTATTAAATTAATCACAGGACAATTTTGTGATGCTGCTGCTGTAGCTATAGCTACATTTTGACAAGTTGTACCAGTTGCATTATCAAGTGAACAAAGTGTAGCAGTAGCATTAATATTATAGTTGCCATCTAATGGCACAGTAGTCAAATCAATTATATAAGGTGATTGATTTATATGATTTGAAATAAGATTAAGAGTCAGTGTTGTTGTTCCACCTTGAGCATCTGTTAGTATAACTGATGAGCCTGCATTACAATCTCCAAAGTTTCCAGGAATTGCTCCTGTAAAAGTTAATTGTAATTGATTAACACTAAGCAATGTAGCTGTTATTGCAAATGTAATTCCATCACAGCCTGTATCACAGCAATTTGCTTGTATGTTTTGAATACTTGCTCTAAGGTCACATATAGTTAACCAAAGATTTGAAAAAGCATCAGCAGCATTTGCTGTAATAGATGCCCATCCTATTATATCTTGCATGTTTCCTGAACCAGATAGTTGGGGAGAACCATTTAATCCTGCGCATTGTTTTATAATAGCTGCATAAATTTGACTTGGATCACCAGTTGCTGTTCTTAGTAAACAAAATTGTTCTTCTAAAGCTATCAATACAGTATCTATATCAGTTGGTGTTGCAGGTAAAACACATTCAGGTGTTATTTTTGGCAAAACCAATATAGGAGGTGGAGTTGTTTCTAATATTACAATACGTTGTTCATGATTTTCTAATGAAGCATTTATAGTATCAATTTGACTTAAAAGTTGACAAACTTTATTGCCTATAGCTGTTACGTAATCATCAAGTTGCATTGATGTAATTGTGTCACCTTGTGGATTTTGATAATAAAAAGCTTCACAAATAGTAACTTCACAATCAGGACAACCAACTGTACCTGTACCTGGAATAGGTGTAGGAGTTAAACCACAACATTCACAAACTTTATTTATTAATAATTGAATTAAAGCAGCAAAATCTTTAGGCGCACATTCTAATAAGTTGAAACAACTTATATCATAGTTGTCCACATTAAATGTAGTTAATAGATCACACAACTCAGTAGCTAATTTATAAACTACATCAGTTACACTATCTCCTTTACACAAGTTGATACATTCAATGTCTGGTCCTTGCCACACAACACAATTGGAAGATATGGGATTACAGGATTCTTTATTTAGATTTAATGGCTTCATAGTTTATAAACATTACTATATAATATACTAAATTTTATTCACGTTAACAAATGCACGTTGTATTTATAGTCACACATTTTTGCTTAGAGGTATAATTATTAAATTCATTTATGGAGCAGCACAAGATCCTGTTGGCACTGGAGGTAGTTCTGTACAATCAACTTGATTAACTTCAAATGTATCAGAAGGAAGAAATACAAAATCTCTAGTAAGAGTTTGCCCTGGAAGTCCACAGAAGTAATAAAACGTATTTGGTTGCTTTGNAACTAGAGTAATTTCCTGCTCAGCACCATCACAATCAAAATATCTAACTCTCTGTTCTCCATTACCTCCATTTGACATGCAAATTGTGTATCCAATACAGGTAATCTCTACCGGGCAACAGGTATTATAGCTTGTTGTCAATTTATATTGTTCAATACTCATATTGGCTCTAGTAACAACTATTACAGGAACCATTGTAGTTAAAGCGCATACAGTTAATGCGTAATCTGTATATGTACTTACTGCTGTTCGTATTACGGTTTGTTCAAGACCATCACAATCAATGTAAGTTGTTATAGCTGAATCTCCAATATTAAGTTCTAAGGAATAATTGTAATCTACGCATATAGGCTCACATAAATATGGTTCTTTAATAGCGGCAAGATCTAATAGCGCTTTTTTAATTTCATATTTTTCTCCATCTATATCACAGCAACTATCTAAACCATAACGTTTTGCAATCATTTCCTGAAACACAGATTCACTAAATTTGCAATTAATTTTCTCCGTATATTCTGGAGAACATCCTGCAGTATTATAACCAGGAGTTGCCGATCTATTAGATATTTGAAATGTTGGAATTGGTATTGGTTGAGGTAAACATTCAATACAAGTGTCATAGCAATCAAGAACAATTATTGGCTCTACTGGAAAATTTTCATTTTTACATTCGTAAACTTCCACAGTTGCACAATGCGTCTCACCTAATACATCTTGCCAAAAAATAACGCTCCCAACATATCCTTGAAAGATTGGATTATTTGTTGATATAGTAGGATATAATCCTTCACAATCAATTAACTTATAACAAGGCTTTAAGCATTCATCACAATCTATATAACTAGTTGTAATGTGTGATGCATCATACTGAGTTCCTTCACATGGACTGAATTGTAATTCTGCTGACCAGCAAATGCTCGGTGCAAAATCAAATACATAAGCTGTTAATTCATCTAATGGTATGTCTTCTGGATCCCATTTAATAATAACTGTGTTATCTGGATCAGAACAATCTGTTAATTCATAACATGGTATACAGACATCACAATCAGTTGAATCATAATCTTTTATTACAGTTACATTTATGTATAATGGCGTAATGCAATGAGCTTCTTCTAGTACTTTGTAGCATCCATTATCTATTAATGTACTAGAAGGATCATTAAATGTATATACTTGACCTATATTTAATAATACTGTTTCTGTATCACTTAGTGATATTTGAAAAGGGGGTACGCTTTCATCACAAGGTTGAATTACATAACAAACATCTGAGCAGGAACATGCAGGTATATTACTAGTTTGTTGACAATTAGTAAAACCTGTAGGGGTCATATAAAGATCTACTGGAGCAGGATTTATAGGCGCTGTTTCAGGTGGGATATAATTAGGCCTTGTTACCTCATAACAAGCATTATTTATAAGCCCATTTTCTGCTGGACCAGAATAAACCCATACACCAATACTATTTGGAGTAGTACAAGAGGGACAAGAACCGGTCCACCAATTTATAGTTACATCATTTACATTGAATTCTAAAACATCTTGTTCTCCACTTTCATTTAGACAACAAGACGTAAAAACTAAATAAGGAAAAATTGCCATAGAATAATTATTTTTTTACAGTAATACTACTGTTGTAAGCAGCTACACAATTTGCGCAACATGCAGTACCGTCTTTAGCCGCTCTTTTTTTACAACTGCAACTTAAAGCAGCTTTACAGTTTGAACATTTCATAGTGTTGGTTTTATTGGTTTATTTACATGTTTTGCAATTAAATTTTCCTAATTGTTTCATAGCATAGTTGTAAAGTGACATAGCTTTTGCAGGCTCGTGACAAGTTTCAGCTTTAGCTACTGCTGCGTCTAAATAAGATTTTATTTCTCTAAGAGCCCTTAATTTTTTTGTTATCTCTGCATCAGGAGCACATGCTGCTATATCTAAATCACACAAAGCTTCATTATAACAAGTTAAAGCTTTAGTAATGCGTAAGTGATTATATTCAACGTATACGGTTTCATTTGGTGCTACACTATATTTAATAATATAGATTCCATCAGGAAGAGCATTATATGAAGTTCCGCAATTAGCAGTTTGAACTTCTAAATCACAAGCTGTTAAATTTAGGATAAAATTTTGTTGAATTAACGGATCAGTAAATTGTACTGCATAATTGAATCCGGGTAATGTTATTTCTAATAAAGGACAGTCATATGGTACCGCAGGACTATATACACTAGTGTCTACTAATCTTAATACACAGTTATTCATTGTAACTGGTGCTTCTACGCTTAATACATGTTGTGCCATAATAGTAATATAATAAAAAAGGAGAGAAGAGTTAATACTCCACTCTCCTTTTGTTAAACTTTAAATTTAATTATCTTACAGTTCTACTGGCAAACTATAAGTACACGGTATTGTTGTATAAATCTCAACTTCTTCACAATCTACATTACAAGTTTCAAATACTGCTGTTAAGTAGGTAGAGAAAGTTGTATGATCTGGAGTAATAACGTCCAATAAGTACTGATCGTTATCAAACGTACCTGATGGGTTGTTAAATCTTGGCACTGAATGCAACAAGAATACTCTGTCATAACGTGCAGCTCTATCAATCACATCCCAAATGTTTGTTCCTTGAGTAATTTCACGGATTCTCAAGTCAGTTGACATGAAATTCTGTAAGTAAGCTTCATGAAGAATCACATCACGTGCAACACTTTCACCAAGACCGTTTGCTTGATTTCCTAAACATGTATGAATTACACATAAACCTTCAAACGCACACGGATCACCATTCAAATCAACTTCAGAAGCATAAAGCTTAAGAGGCTCAACTGAGTAATAATCAGATGGCTGGAATGTACAATCACCAAATTCAGTTTCTACATAAGCACCAAGCAAAATTAAACCTGCTGTTGATGCAACTGCCGCTGGGATATTAGCCCAAATATTTGCTGCTGGAAGACCAGACTCAAGAGCTGCCGCTTCATCTTTTGCATATGATATACCATCAACAACAACTATTGGACGAATGAAATCTTTGAAATAAGGATTTCCTTGATCACTACCTTGAGTAGAACCTGGAAGACCTGCAATTTGCTGAGCCCAATCTAAGTATACAATCTTTGGATCTACCGCAGTTGGTACAAGAGGATCATCACAACATCCTGTGTATGCACCTAAATTCTGATATAAGTTATGGTTAGCAAAACGCAAAGCATCTGATCCTTTAACCTCAAGACGTAAATAATAAGTCTCTTCACAAATAAACTCTTTATTACAATTTGCATTACGCAATTCTGCTGTTACTACCGTAATAGTTCCATCATCATTACCACCTTGAATTACAAGTACATCATCTACAGCATATCCAATACCTGGATTATTAAGTACAGCAAGTGTTATAACTCCACCAGCAGTTGTTGTAATATCTACAGTTGCTCCTGAACCACTACCTAATATAAGAGTAGCTGTTTCAACTCCAGCAAGACTTGCTGGATAACCAGTACCGCCAACTAATGATCCTACAGTAAGCACTTGCCCACCAACATTATCTGGTGTTCCACCTAATTGCATAACCGCTGCCGAAGCTGGATTAGCCGTTTGTACCCATCCTTTACGGATATACTTAGGATTAATTTCCTTAGACTTGTTAGATACTTGGTAGCCTCCGTGAAAAGGTCCTTGCTTGTCATTAATCTTGATAGATGAACTAGCAAGATAAAAAGGACAACAATCTGGAGTTTCACCAATGTTAAGAGTCAAATCCTTGTTTGCTCCTTTTACTCCGAATACACCTGTTACACCAGGTCCTAACAACCATCCCTCGGATGCTGCTGTACTTTTTAAGTTACTTACGTGCATTCCTACAGTAGTAACCATTCCGTTTGTCACTCCAGCTGCTCCGCCTGCATCACCAGGAACCCCTGCTTCAACTTGATCAGCTTTTGTGGCAATAAAGCATTTTGCAAATGCATGATTAAAATACGCCATTTTTCTTTTAATTTAATTTATATATACTATAATATAACGAAAATTCCTTAAAGAAACAATCCCCATTATAATTTTTTTTAATTATTGCCTTCAACTTGTTGAGATGCTTGTTGAGAAATATTAAAAGATTCAATATCTCCAGCAAGAATTTTAGCAGCTTCATCTACAAATAATTCTATAATGTCATCTTTAAACTCACACTCAACATCTACTGGAGATAATAATTGAGTATACGGATCTATTGTACCAGCAATTTCTATTCTTATTGGTTGACGATAATATGTTAATCTAGCATCAACTATATCAAACTCATTGTTTGTATAAACACGTACTTTATTATCTATTAGTGTACAGAAAGTTTCACCCCAAGGTAAGCTTGGTTTTTTAATATTATCTCTAAGTAATTCATCTACGTTTGCTTCTGCATCTAAATATATAACCATACGTTTTGGCTTTTCACAACATCCAGTATCTCCATTAGCACTAATACGCTTCCACTCAAAATAATTTTCAGGTAAATCTTCAGACTCAAAATATAGATCTCTTTTAATTAAAAGTATTTCTATCTCAGTTAAAATTGTTTGTAAATCATCAATTCTTCTTTTAGACTGTTCATCACCTGTCTGTTTTACGTTAAGACCATGAAGGTTTCTACGTAACCACTGAACTTGCCCTTTATTAAAAGACTCAACAATTTGCCAGACTTCAATATTATCATAGTCACTTGAAGCTATTTTATTTAGTCTTTGTTGTATTTTAAGTTGTATAGTTGCGTTATTCATAATCTCCAGTAAGTATCTTATTATTTTTTAATACCAGAGATTGAACAAAGAAGAGAATCTTTACGTACAGAACCTCCTTTTTTGTAATATTCTGACACTTTTCTTCCAGCTGTATGACCAGGAGATTTTCTATTTTGTGGTGAAAAAATAGTTGTTTCTTTTGTTTTTCCTTTGTTTTTACCAAACATAACAGTTCTACTTTTTACCTTATTTCCCATAGGATCTAATAATGGTTTATTATTTAACATATTTTTTTATTTTATAATTTATGTATTCCAATAAGTTTCTATTTCTTCTAGCAATTGTACTAAAATATCCTCATTTAAAGGGTTTCTTAAGTATTCAACTACATCCGCAACATTACGGCCTAACATTGTTGAAGTTGGCGAATGGTACAACATACCATCAGCTTTTAATGAAATTACTTTGTAGAAAGAAGCATCTTTTACAAGAGCTCTTAATTTTAAAGTTTCCATATCTAATTCAGCAATATTAACAAAACGCTCAGCTGCTTTAGCTAATGTAGATTCTGATCCATTACCAGCAATATATTCATCCATTTTATCATAAAGGACATCAATTGGTGTAGAGGTTTTAAAACTTGCGCTATTGGTGTCAACTATTTTTGCTACGTAAAGAAGCTTTTTAGGGTTTTTAGAATATAAACCATCTAATTTACCAATTGCTTTGTTACGTAATTTTTTATAAACAGTTCTTGTAGAAACAGTATGTACTTCTTTATCTAAGTAAAATTTAGGTGGTTTTGGTCTTGCTAAAGCATCATCGTAACTTTTGCTTACTAAATCAAATCCACCAGCTTCAATTGACATAAACTTAATTAAGTCATATGCATCATTTAACGGGTCTAAATATGTTGCATCATTACTACATTTAACAGTAATTTTTTTCCAAAATGAATGGTTATTAGGTTTTAACAAAGTAACTTTATCCCAAAATTGTTCATCTTCAATATTGATTACATTACTTGCTAATTGTTTTTCAAGTTCAGCAACTACCATTCTAATATTACGTATTACTGCTTCTTTTTTTTCAGGAATATTAAGTTTTTGTACTTCTGGTGCAAACTCATCAAGTCCTGTTATGTATCTTACTACACCATTTCTTTCAATTGCGGCTAACTGCTCTTCATGATGTGTTCCTGGATAAATGGCTAAGCCATAATCTTCAAGACCCATATTTTCATTGTTAGCATCTATAAATGGTTTAATTGATACTTTACCCATTTTTTGAAACATATCCTTTACTTGTGGTATATGTTTTTTTTTGCCAATTTTTGGTTTTTCTAATGTTGCAGTTAATGTTTCTGGAACAGATGGATCAAGAGATGTAGATTCTACTACACCAATTACTTCTGCTGATTCTCCCTCTTTTTGTGGATTTGCTTCTTTTTTTGACATAAGTTGTTTATTTGTTGGTTTAATAATGTCTTATACCACCAAAAGCAGCAACCCCGTAGAGTTGCTGCTTGTATAGTAGTAAGTTTTACTTTAGAATGAACCTCCAGTAATTGGATTTCTCATTACAATTTTAAGAACTTTAGTTGGATCTTTAACCCAAATCGCAGGCATACACTGAGTCATGTAAACTCTGTATCCGTTAAACTGACCTGATGATTGGAATCCTTGAGAACGTCCCATGTAATCCATTGTACCATTTTGATACCACCATTTCAATTGGTTATCCCACTTAAGTTTCAACATATAAATGTTGTCATTTGTGTTATCCGTTATATCAAAGATAATAAAAGAATACGATGACAATGCAAATCCATCAATTACAGGATTTTCAATATCATTAGTATGAACATTATCAAATGCTGGATTGATAACAAACTGTACGTTTGCTAAAAATGGAATCACATAGCTAGTAAAAGCATATCCAAATCCTAAATCCATACCAGAACCGGTAATAGCACCGATACCGCCACCTTCTTTATTACCACTGCCTGTTTGAAGGAAGTTATCAGAAGCTGCTTCACGCTTGATTGCTTCATTAACCATTCTCATTCCACCCATTCCTGTTTGAACGATGATCTGACGTTTTGGATCCGGACCTGTGAACTCAACTCTACCATTGTAGAAGTTATAAAGCTCAGAACGGAACAACTCAAGATCAAAACTTGACTTGTTGTATACTCTTTTGAAAGAGTTATCCAACTGCTTCCATAAACCAACTGATAATCTAATATCATCCGGCCCATCTTGACGCGATCTACCACCGTGTCCCCACATAAGGTATGTCTCAATATCTGTTGCTACTTTTGTAAGGTGCGCAGCTTCAAGTGATGTTAAGAAAGTACGTGAAAGATCTCCGTTCGCCATTGCGCGTTTAACGTAATCTTTACCCATAGTTCCAACCATCTGCTCAATAGAAGATACAGAAGGATCCATACTAGAATCAAAATTTCTCCAGATTTCAGTAACTGGTACTGTACCATCTGCATTCATTCCTCCTTTAATCTGCATATCAGCTCTAGAAGAAATTGAATAGTGAACGTGAGCTTCAGCACCACCTACGTAGTTATAAAATTCACGGTATCCTGATTTCGTTGTAATATCAGAGAATCTTTCTCCATATTCACCACGTGCAGAACCTTTTCTGAAAAACTTAGTTCCAGACGCTAAAAACTTATTATCTAAAAATCTGTAGCTGTCATTGTTAATTAGNGTACATGTGTAAACAAAACCATCTCCCATAGGAAGAATATCTTCATCTGCAGATACAATTAATTCACAACCGTTATACTTGTCGTATGTGATGATGTCACCATGTCCAAATTCACGCTTATTAAGCTTAATTTTGAAAGTTGTTTCATCTTCACCTTTACGAACATTTGTAGGTTCTACGTCTTCAGTAATATAAGGAAGATCTTGTGAAATTGGTGTTTGCCATTTCCACTCTCCTCGTACATTATCTACTTCAATCACGTTCTTTCCTCCAAAGCTTGACATTTGATAAAGAGGCATTTCTACTTTTTGCGTCATGGCCCAGATATCTACTGGTCCCATGTCTGTAGGCTCTGCATCTTTTAGCATGTTAGCTAAATGGTAAGAATCCACGTGTGAACTTGCCTGATAATTTGTATCTCTCAGGAAGAGTCCGTTGTTAAAACTTGGTGTACTCATTTGTGTGGGTATTTATTTGTTATTTATTTGTTACTTATTTATATCCAAAGAAGTTCTTTTTTTGTCTCTGAACTCCATTGGAACGTTTTCTACTAGCAGGTGCGCTTACTTCTTCATTTTCAGTTGAAGTATTTGACTTACTAGATTGCTCTGTTTTTAATTTTCTTAAGGTAGCTGCGTTAGTTTCTTGAACCTGACCACTTTTGATTTTTGTTTTATAACCATCTGGATCTGCAAGTAACCATAATGCTTCAGCAATCAAATCATGTCTTGGCTCTACCCATTGATATTTTTCAAGTAGATGTCCTAGCATATTTGTTTGCTTACCGCTAACGGAAGGATAATTAGATTGAACTAAACCTGCATAAAGCATGTTTTGAACTTTGTTATCTATATCGGTACCGTTAAGCTTACCTTCTTCAAGTGTAGAATAAACGCTTTCAATGTATTTTTGAGATTGGTCTTTTCTTAATGCTGTTTGCGACTCTTGCTCTTTAATTCTTTTTTGAACTACTTGCTGTTGCATAGCATCCAATTTAGGTTTAAACTGATTTGCTTTCTTCTCAAGATCTCCTCTGTCATCATAAGCATAAATTTCATCCTCAATTTCTTCAGGAGTTCCAAAACCAGTAGCACTTAAGTAGCTTCTGATTGCAGACTTTTGTCCATTTTCAGAAGTTATATCAAGTTCTGCAGTCTCTCTAGATTGAGCTAGAGCACTAAACATTCCTTTAAGGTCTGTACCTCCCTTAGCTATATACTCATATGCTTGTTGCATTTCTGCAGGCATTTGCTCAAAAAACTGAGCTGGTAATTCACCAGTAAGTTTTGATTCAAATGAATCAAAATTTGCTTCAATTAATTCTTCAAAGTCTTCAGCTGTGTAATCCTCAATTTTTTTATCATCTTCAAAAGGCATCAACCTTCCTTTTTCAATAAGTTTCTTAGCTGCTGATACCAAAGCTGTTGGTCTTCCACCTTTATTAGAAGTATCTTCAAATTCATTATCAGTGCTTGGTGGAGCTAATATATCATTAGGATCATCATTCGCATTTTCGTCAATAATGTCTTTTTTAATCTCAGCTTCTACTGGAGCAGCTGGATCAATAGTTTCATCTTTAACTACTTCTACACTTTTCGGTGCCTCTTTACTTTGAGGCTTATCAAGGAACGTTGTGTCTATATTCATTTTAGAAAAAACATTCTTTTTTGGCTCTGCTGCTGTTTCACCAGGAAGCATTACCGTATCAGTATCAAAGCCTAAAATCTCATCTATATCAATATCGACTTCTTGGACATTTGTTACTTCTTTTTTTTCACTCATATTGTTGGTTTTTGTATGACTGTTATTATTAATATACGCAATTTTAACTAAAATAAACCTTAAATGTTTGGAAACATAAAGCTCTTTTAAAATATTTCATCATTATATAGCTATGATTTTTTATTATCTTTCTTTTGTGGTTTAGTATCATACTGATTTTTGTTTTCTCTAGCAATCTCAAGATCTTTTGATTTATTTTCTCTTTGTACTGCTAATTCCTCACGCTTGATGTTATTTTTTTCAGCATTCTGATTCTTATTTTCATTAACTTTTTGTTGCTGAATATTTGTAACGTCTGCATAGTTCTCAGTCTTTTTAATCTTTTCCATATTATCAATGAAATCTGACTGTTCATTTTTATTAATATCTTGCATTGCTCCAAAACCAGATGCTTTAATTTCAGCTACAAGTATATCTTTACGTCTGTTTTTCTCAGACTCTTTAGCTTCATGTGATTGCTCCATAGCTTTTTCTTTTTCCATCTGCTCACCTTGCATACGTTGCATTTCTTCAGCGTGGCCTCTTTCTTCAGCTTGTTTAGCAGTCATTTTCTCTTCAAGTCCTTTTAACGTACTATTCAGAGTACCCATAGAATCTGCTTGAATAATTTTTCCTAAATCATAGATAGAAGCACCTGTTGTATTGTTTTCTGATGCTAATCGTTTCATTTGCTCTAGTACAGCTCTGTGATTTGCTTTAGTAGTACAGAAGACATTAATATCTCTTAACATTAATTCTGTTCCATTTATCTCAAAATTGACACGTTCATCAAGACTTGTCATATACTGAAGTCTGATTGAAGGTTTTGTAGAGTGATAATACTGAGCAAGGTCAGTTCTCATTTGGTGTACTCTAGGCATAAGATGATCTGAGTGTTCTACAAAGTGCATTTCTGTTTGAGCATATGAACCAGAAACAGCTTGCTCAATTCCAGTGGCTGTATCTGTTTGACCAATTTGTTGACCTAAGCGTTGTGGCGAAACACCAACAACTTCAAAAGCTTGAGACTTAAAATAGTTTGCTAATTGAATTCTAGACATCAATCTGTTTGTCTGCGATAAATCTAGTTGTTGAAAATGCTGAAAGTTAAGTGCATTTTCTGTATTTGCAATTGAAGTATCTAAAGGAAGAACTCCAAAATCTTTCATAGCTACCATTGCTTTTGCATAGTTACCAGTTCCCCAATCTTCACCCATAGAATGTTTTGGTAAAGTATTTTGATCTAACATAACTACAGTACCTATTTCATCAATAAGTATATCTGCTATTTGGTTATTTACAACATTGTAACCTACTTGAAAAGGCTTCATAGAATCCACTAAAGATGTAGAACGTGTATTTCTATCAGAAAATACTCTACCTTCAACAGGAAGCTTGCAACCATACAGTGTGCTATCTCCTTTGAATTGAAACTTTAAAGCATTTATACGGTTCTGGTTAATTCCTAAATAAATCGGATTAACTCCTCCGGTGTTTTCTATACCTAAAAATGTAGGTTGATTTGGGCCTATTTTAACACCACCCCAAGAGTGATTGATCCATACCCATTCTATGTGCTCTCCAAATACTAAATTTGAAGCAGTTTTATTTCTTATTAACTGATTATTATAAATAGGATTATCAGAAATTTTATATTCTTCAGTTATAATGTCGGTTATTACTCCACCATTCTCATCAATTTTTGTAAGATGTCCTATCTTACGTTGAGACTTCCAATAAGATGTAGTAACACGCAACATAGTTGGACCATCATTATTGCTATAATCTTCTGATTCTTGAAGCACCCAGTCAACTATATCATTATTATTACCTCCATAATTGTCTCGCATTGACTCATACTGACGCATTCCTAAAGAAGCGCCATTAACATTCCAATCATGAGATTTAGTAGCATCATAAAAAGAACCATCATTTTGCTGACCTGTTATTGCATAACCAGCTCCTGAAACAGGATAGGCAAATTGCAATGACTCTAACTGTTCTTCATTCATTAACCAACCATATCGGTCAATTACATCTGCAACACCTTGCATTTCAATTTTACCAACCCAATTAGATTGTGAAATATATCTTGCGTCTGGTGATTTATGGTAAAATGTTAATACAGGATTCCAGAGTTCTACATCATAATCATCCTCATACATTCCAAAATGCCAAAACTCTCTATCTGTAATAAGCTTATCCCGGAAACCTCTTTCTTCTAGCTCATCCATTTTAAAGCGTTCTTCATCAATGATGTGTTGTTTAGATGCCCACTTTTCTACTATGACTTCATAATCTTTAGAATAGAAGTCTTGTATTTCAGGAAGAGTTCTAAGATTTTGAGGACTCATTTTCTCTTCCATCATCTTTTGCATCTCAGGATCTTCTGGATCAGCACCTTGCTCTAACATTGCATTAAGCATCTTAGACTCAGCATACTTTACAAGAACATCTTCAATATCTTGTCTCTTCTTTTCTATAATCTCATTATGTGTAAATTCATCAACTGCTCTAAAAGTGACGCGTTTGTTTCTTTTTGCAAACTCAGCAACTAAAGTGTTTACTACATTTGGTATAATTGGATAGAACTTTAAATCTAATGCATTCATTTCATCATCAGAAGCTAACTGTTCAACAATTCCTCCCATCTCGTTGTCTTCTTCAACTATATAGTCTGTTTTGTCAATTATACCTTGAGCTAGTTTGTAGTTCTTCATCAATCGCCTAGCATTTCTTCTAAGTTGTTTAAGTCCGTTCCATTCTAACCAATCCATATTCCAGGCACTCCATTCCTCATCTTTTTCCACCATTGGTAAAAACTGTAGAGGTTGAGATAAGTTTGACAATCTGTTAAGCTTGCTCTTAGCACCATTCTTTAAATTTAACGCATTATAAATTTTCATCGTTTTCTACCAATATGTTTGAAAGGAGATCTTTGTTTCTTGACACTAGCTGATTTACCGCGACTTTTGCCAATATTATTAAAAGCACCTCTCTTTAATTTATACAAATCTGGTGAATTTTCCAAGTTTTTGTCCAATTCATTTTCTGTTCTAGTAAGCCTTACAGTGTTGGCTTCTCTTACTTTTACAAAGGAAATAAGGGCTGCCAGTGACACGAGCCTATCCACATTGACCCCTGGTCTATATGCCTCCATCTCAACCATTGCCATAATATCAGGCACTCTTCTTATCCCATAATACTTCTTAATAACGTTACCTTCTTCGTCAAACTCTTCCTCAACAACTTCTTTAAGCCACTCTATTAAGTAGCTCAGCATATGCGCCTTAAATAAAGTTCCTGTATTTCTCCAACCATATTCAGAGTAAACACTTTTATTCGCCTGAGCCTCCTTAAGGAATACCATCTGATTCTTAGGTACAAGATACTTCTGTTTACGCTGAGCAATCATATACTGTATGAACTGCGATATGTTGTTTTCCACAAGTGTCCAAGCGCTATACCACTCAATAATTAACTCTAATCTTTTGTGAGTATCATTAATATCATCAAATCTTCCACACCAAGATGCTACTATTTTATCACCTTCAATAAAAGTAGTAGTTCCATTTATATCACTTCTTGTAATTTCAGTTGCTGTTTTATATACATATATAGAGCATAAAGATTCAGACGTAGTAGTCTTCCCTTCTCCAACAGGATCTATTGATGCTATGTATTGACCAAACTCAGGTTTTTTATCAGGTCTTTCCCATACAACAAGACAGCCTGTTTTATCATCCAAGTTTAACTTAATAGGAAATTGAGTTATAGGAGCTTTGTTAGTTTTTTTAACTACAACTTCTCCTTGAGCGCCTTCACTTAATTCAATGAGTTCATAAGGAAAATCTTTTTCTTCAATTTTACGCTTCTGATCAGCAATTAAGTTTGAAGGAAATATAGACTTATCTCTGTAATCAAATGCTTCTTTAATATTTCTAGGATGCTGTGATATACGTAATTGATATAGCTCAGGTCTAAGCTCTTGTCTCCAGACTTCAAATTGATTTTCTAAAGATACTAATGCTTCTTCAACCATAGAGTTTCCAAACTCATCTATGTAAGGGGGCATACCCCACTGTTCTGGAATAAATAAACCGGACATCCCAATAGTTCCTTTATCATCTATTAAGTCTGTTTCAACTTCATAAATACCATTTTCTCTAGGGAATAATGTAAATTGCTTTAAAGGCTCACAATCAGCTAAATTACCAACAGAACCTGCGGCAATAAACATACCTGTTGTAACCTCCCCTGCTTGCATAGCTGGACGGAGAAACTCAAAAGTTTTATCCATTGTTGGTGCAATACCTGCTTCTTCATAAAAAAATAAAGTACACGGCCCACCGACACCTTTTGTATCTGATTGCTCAAATGACATTCCTGTTATCATCCCTTTAAGACCTACATCTTTTTTTCTACCACCTTTAGTTACTTCAATTTTTTGTTGCCACTCCAACACTTTACCTGGATTCATTGGACGGTACCATGCCGTACTTGTGTTTAAAAATGCTTTGTACTCATCTAAGAACTTCCAAGAACCAGCAAGGTTAATATAATCCTTAAGTGAAGCTCCAATTTTAAGAATAGCTCCTTCATCAAACCATATACGATTAATGAATTTAGCCATATGAAAATAAGAAGAAGCAATCTGTCTTTTTTTAAGTATAGAAGAATGTTTAAAATGTAATTCAGCTAGACATTCATAAAGCGCCATGTGAAGCTGAACATCCCATACGCGCGGAAAATCAAATCTTTTCTTCATTTTATCATAGATAGGAAGAAAATTTACCCAGAAATAATAATCTCTTGGTAAATACCAAGTTTTACCATTATTATGAAATATAGCTCCGTGTATACTTTTGGCTTTTTGAAGATCCCAATAGCTAATAAAATCCTTTGACATGTAAGGAGCTAAACAATAAACATCTCCTTGATTTCTAAAATTTCTAGCTTCTTTATTAAACTCAATAGCAGTTTCATCAAATTCATATTTACCAGGCTCTCTAAAAGTACTTTTTACAAAGTCTCTAAACTCTTGTAAATCATTGAACTCAGTTAATGTCCACTTATCGTTTTCCCATGTAGGGACTTCTATGTAAAATTTTTCAATGATCATAGTTGATCATAGCCTAAGTTTTGACCCCCTCTTACGTGAGATTCTTGTTCAGCTGCTAAATCTTTGGCAACTCCTTTATATGACTGACGGATTGAATCAAACTCTTTTGCTATCCTGAGCAATGAATTTATGTTTCCGTCACGGCCAGCAGTAACACTAGTTGTTTCCATATATGTTGCAAGATTATCTAACATGACTGTAATAGCATTGTAAGCTCTTACTGTCGGTGTTTCATACATTATAAAAGCATTCTTTAAACCGTCTATAATTTCGTCTTCTTCTAATGAGAAATCTATTTCTAAATCTTTTATAACAATATCTTCTCTTATATCTCTTGGTATATTAAAAAAAGGATTTTCTTCACTAGGGCAAGTCATGTAAAATAAATAGGCATAAATCTTAAGTGCATGTTTAGGATGGTTTTCTTTTATTATTCTAAGCCACTTGATGGTTTCACAATGCTCTGTTGGTTTAACAACTTTATTCTCTATTTCAAATAACTTTATCATTGCTTATATTTTTCTGGATGTAACTTTAAGTAATTTATCATAGCATTAACTTCTTTTTTAAGATAAGGCATTTCATAAGGAACTACTTCTTTTACAATAGGATCTCCTGCAGCATCATAAGCTACAATAGGATAACCGTAATCATCATAACCTTCTACATCAAATATAATATGGTGAATTTCCATTTTACCAGCCTTAAGACTGTGATTATGTTTTAGTGTAATATACATATACAAACTCATTTGTAAGGCATAATGATAAAAATTGCAATCATCTAAATGATCTATAGGAGCATTAAGTTTATTGCTTTTTCCTTCCCAATTAACATAACTTTTTAATTTAATTTCTTTGTTGGTTTTGTAATCATAAATATTTACAATATTTCCAACAACTTCAATTCTATCTGCCTGACCACACAACCTAACAGACTTTAAATAAACAAGATGCTCTGGGTAAATACCTGCTGCAATATTTTGATCTGGAGAAAGTTTAATACCATCCTGTTCTATTGGTCTGAATATAGGAAGGTCTACACCATTTCTTTGAATAGTCTCACAAGCAATAAGCTCTTGCTCTCTCTGGTCATGATACCAACTACCTAATGTCACGGCTCTCTTATTCTCGCCGGCCCATATATCAAGGATATTTTGAGGCTTCATACCATACCACTTAGACTTTTTATTCTTAGCTGATTTTATAGCTTGAGCATCTGCATCAAACTTTGGTTTAAATAGTCCAACTAACCCTGTTGCACTTAACCATTTTTGTGTTGGATCATCTTTACTTATGTATTTATGATCCGCTGCTGTGAATTGAATTTCCATGTTCGTTTGTGTTGAGTTGGTTGTTGAGTTGGTCTTCTTGTTGAGTTGTGAGAATAGCTTTCCAGCGTATATTTTTATCATCGGCACATTGCGATGAAAGAGATCTTGTCTTAAGACTTAAGGAACAGCCACATAAACCACAACAAGGTTTAGTGCCAGGTACTTCGCACTTACTCCCATTCTTGTCGATGTGAGGGCATGCGTTACAAGTTATAAGTCTTTCTCTGGCAATTTCTTCAATGTGTTCTTGCTTGAATGCTTTGTTTTTGAGCCCTTCATAAATTTCTAATTTATTGTCCCAAAACTTTTTTAATTTACTTGTTCCCATATTTTTTTTCTAAAAATTCCTTTCTTCTTTGTAAGTCAGCATCTATTAATTGCTGCAAGTGATAAACTCTATCTAACTTAGTTTCAATGTCCTTCTTAATTGCCATCTGATTAAATGTTTCAGGTTTAATCACGCTGAGGTGCTTCTCATACTTATGAACCAGCTTAGGAAGTTCTTTAGTTTTTGCTTTAAACAACCCTACGTTCTCTACTTGTATAAAGTGACAATCTAAATTACTCAGTGCTTTCCTAAGCGTAGAATAATAAAAGCTAACCGCATCTTCTACAAGTTGCTGATCAATACTTAAATTTTCAGCAACAGGGTGTATGAAGTGCTTACTACTTTTTGGTAACATATACTAGTTTATAATCTAATACTATATTTCCTTTTGTTTGAATATTCAATTCTTTAGCTAATGAAATACTCTTCTTGTTAGTACCGTCTTTCCTTACCAACTTTAATTTTGAAGCTTTAGTAAGAAAGTTTCGGACAGTCTGAGAAGTTTTAAAAATTTTTTCTTCTACAGCAGAGCCGCAAAATTCTGATAATTCATATTCTCCATAAGCTCCTAATAATGTGAGACAATCAAGTTCGTTGTTGCTCAGTTGTACATCATTAACAAAGCAGTAGGTCACCAGTTGATATTTAATAATATCACGGTGACCCATACGCACTTTCTTCTGTACTAAATTTGCTTGTGCCATATTTGTTGGTTTAAATACTTAATAGCATATCTACAAACTCTTGTTGAGGAAAACAATCCATTTTATCTTTCCTAACGTTAGTGTGAGTAAGTAGACCTTTAACTTTACCCTCATAAGCTTTTTGGTGGAACCCAAATGCTTTTGTTGGTCCTTCTTCTCTAATCCATTTGATTAGACCTTCCATTATATCAATACTGTCACGCTCTGCTATCCAGTTAATCCACTTACGTGTCGCCTCAATCTGCTTATCTGAATATTTGTGCCAGTGCTTTTTTCCTCTAAAAGGTTCATTTAATGTAACTACTTGAGTTGGATCTGCAAGCATGCCTACATAATTCTTAAACTCATCATCAAGATAACCAAAAGAATTAATTTCTAGTCCTACTGAATGTTTGTTCATATAGCGCGAGCCTGTATTTCCAAGATGCCATCCTTGACATCCTTCAGGAAAAGCTTGAACCATTGTACCGTCATGTTTGTCTTTTCCATTTTTCATGGTTTGTCCACCTAATACAAATTCTGTAGCAACTTTACCTCTGGAATCTCTTCCCCAATGATCTATAGTTTTAAACGGATTTGAATTACCTGCCGTATGATGTAGCATTATATATTCATTTATGACTGGTTCAGAATACTCTATGTACTGATCTTTTGGTAAATAGTGTCTTTCAACAATTAAACCGTTTGGAGTTCTAAAAATAGGAGCAAAATCTGCAGTCATCTCATCAGTATCTAAAATACCCATAGCAATCATTGTTGCAGGATTTACTATACCATCAGCAACTAAATTATGTTCTGATTGCCAACCAATTAAAGCTCTTTCAGTTAATGGTCCAAAAGTTCCGTCTATTTTAACACCAATAATTTTTTGAATTTCAGCTACAATTTTTCGCTTTTTACTACCAACTTTAATAATCCCTTCCATAATTATTTCTCTTTAACTAAAGAACGTTTTTTAGTCGTAGGCTCTCTTTCTTGAGTAGATTGAGCATTATTTTCTGCTTCTTTTTTAGCTGCTGCAAAATCAGCTTTTGCTTCAGTACTCTCTTCTCCTGATGCTTCCATTTGAGCAAATAATTGAGAGCTTCTAGCCATTGCTTGATAGCGTCTGAATTTAGATTCCTCAATAGTAGCCATTAAGTCTTCGTAAGTTGATTGTGTTTTTAAGAAAGTGATTTCTTCCTTATACTGGGCTGTGATTTTTTTTCTCATTGCAGCCATTTCAACATCTGACATTTCAGATGCTTGATCTTGATTTTGGTTTTCCATTATAAAACTTTTTATGTTATATGTTATAGCAAATATAACATAAAAAGTTTAAATATCAAATGTTTAGTAGTTAGCTTAGCTAAATATTTAATTTTCTTTATTGTATTTTTTCTCTTTTTGGATTTGATTAATTGTATAACCAGCAATTAAAAATTCAGCACCTGCCCACATAAGAAGCTCATAAACATCCATTGTATCTATTNGAGTAACTAAATACGCAATCATTCCTACTTGTGCAATAATAAATGCAATACTAGATTCAACTCTTTTCTTTGAGAAAAAAGACGGCTTATCAGACCAAAGGTTCATCATTTCTGTAAAGAACCATACAATGTTTTTCCAAATTTTCATAATCATATTATTTAGTTCTTAACTTTAGACATGCTTGTTACTCTTTTATTTAAAGTCTTAATCTCTTTTGATATACATTGAAATGTTTTTTCACTTGCGTCTTTATTATTATCCATTTCTTTTTTAATGTACTCAATATTTCTTGCCTGAGTAGTTGCATTAACATCAACCTTTCTATGAATTTCGCTTACTTCCTGGCTTATTGTCATTGCATCTGGTGGCCTACAGTTGACAGCTTTATCTACTACAGTTAATTTTTTGTTTATGTGCATGTACACATATATTCCTAACATAATAGTAGGTAAGTCGTAGTCTTTTAGCACACTTAATATAGATTCTAAATCCATCTTATTCTGTTATTGTTAAACTTCCATATGCATCACAATTCTTTTGAGAAGAACCACAAGCACTACAAGTTAATATTAATGTTAATACTATAAATATTTTTTTAGTCATCTTACTAAAAATTATACCCGTTTAATGTTAAGTTACTAACTAACACATCAGCGCCTCCTGAGCTTTCAATTTCTATATCAAATACACTACCAAGAACCGCTTGTCCTAGTACACTAAATGATAAGGTATCTGCTATTCCACTTCTTATTTCTGTAGTACCAACAGATGATGTTATTGCTGTTCCATTGTTTCTTAACCTAGCTGTTATAAATCCATTACCAAGTTGCTGTACTGTTGCTGTAACTATTACAATAAAGTTAGATGTTAGTGTTCTATTGTATTCTATACTACCATCAGCAACTACGTTTATAGTTCTTTGTGAAAAAGGAAAAACTATTGGGGATGTAAATCCACCACCACCAACAGTATTAGCTTCTGCTAAAACTATTGGATTAGTAGCGCTGTTATTGGGGATGTAAATCCACCTCCACCAACAGTGTTAGCTTCTGCTAAAACTATTGGATTAGTAGTGCTGTTTTCTAAATAAACTAAATTGCCTGTTATATCCATTGAGGCAAAAGCGTTACCATTAGTAATACCTTGATTTGCTTGAAGTATATAGGTGTTCTGAACGTCATAATCAAGAACAATAACAAAACCGGTAGTTAAATTTGTATCTGTAAATGTATTGGAAGATATTGTACCAAATCCTGTTCTACTAGATGCGTTTACATATAATCCTTCTTGAATAGTTTCAGGATGAACTATCGAAGAATTTATATTAATTACTCCATTAATAGCACCTGTTGTAAAATTATCTAATATTTCAATCATTCTATAAAAGTCTAAGTTTGCTGGAGTAGCTCTATTATACCAATTATAAAACTCGCATGAACTTATCTCTAAATGTCTACAACTTTGAAACTGACAGCCTATTGTACCGTCAGANATAAACCAAAATAAACANTTGCTTAAATCAACTAACTCAAAACCTCTTATTGTCCATATATTAGTTGTATCTTCAATTTTAAGGTTTTGTAATTCTAATACTTTAGTTCTACCGTAATAATTAGGCGTTGCAACTGTAATATTTGTTGCATCTAATAATTTACCTGTTGCATTTGTAGCACATAGACCAATATTTCTCATGCTAAAATCATTATCAACAACAGTAATTAAATTTGTTGAGCCTGAATAAGTAAGTTTGTCAATATCTCTATTAAAACCAACTATTGCATTTCCTGAGCTAACTAATAATTCATTCGTAATAGCAACATTACCTCTAACAAAATATGTTGTATTTGCAGTCAAAGTAATAACACCAACTGAAGGAGTACCAAAATCAGACTCCTGAGAAACCTCAACCATATTAGTTGAGTTAATAGTTGGCGTAAAAGGTGAAAACATTTCTTTTATAGATCCATTAGCATCTTTAAAGCGTACAAGCTTATCTGCCAAGTCATAAAAGTATGTATCATTAGCTACTGTTGGCCAGTCGGCAGATGTATCTGTTGTTACTGTGTAGTTTACTCCTTGTGCTGGTGTTCCTATTACTGTTGTTACTGCCATGTTATAATGTTTGTATATGTATTATAAACTCATCAAATATAACTTTCTGTTCATCTGTCATATCTGTATAATCTAAAATTATAAAACTCTCTGGAATTGATTCAGTTATTGCATAGAACTTTATAAGTCTTACTAATGGATCAGTAATATTTACCGTTAATAAGTCTTGGGTATCTGAAAACTCATTCATAAAAGCATCTACTCCCACTAAAGGATATATTACTCTTTCATCAGTTTGTTCATCATAGCAAACTATCTGTTGCTCTATAATGTCTATTTTAGTTACGTTCTCCATTATAAAAATATATTACCTTGTGAATCTTCTGTTGTTACTATTGCTTGTGTTAAATTAACATTAAAAGCACCACCACCTTTATAAGTATTACCTCTTGTTGATATTGCTTGAGCAACATTAAAAGCATATAAATATGGTGCTGATGCGTTTGATAATAAAAATGTACAATTAAAGATATTTCTAGTCATATTTCCACCATTCCCTACTATGCCATAACCAAGAGCATCGTTCCAATCACAATGTATGATTGCGTTATGTATTTCGGTAGTCGTAGCATTAGTTTGCATTGATGCGTTACTTGTTGATTTTGACATAGCATTGTATGTGTTACCTTGAGATATATAAAAACCTTTATTTGATGAACTAATGCCAGTACAATTATAGGATTTCATATTTGATTGACGTAAACCAACTCCACTAACAGAAGTTCCTATGCATCCAACAACTAACGTAGCATTTGTTAAATTAAAACCATCTGAAGATGTTGACCTTCCAATACAGTTAAGAACTTTAGCAGATGCATAAAAACCATAATTAGTTGATGATATTCCAGTACAGTTTTCTGCACTTCCTAAAGTACCTCCATTTATACCAATTCCAGAATCAGATATACCAACACAACTTTGTAAATTACCACCATATATACCAGTACCAGTTGTAGAATACCCAGTACAATGACTTAATCTTGCGTAAGGTGTACCAACATATATAGCACCAAAACTAGAAGTTGCTCGTGCTACTGCATAGCTTACCTCATTTCTTGAATTAGAAGTAAAAGTTATTGCAACACCGCCACCAGTATTTTCAAATGTAGAACCAGATAAATTATTTGTTCCAGTAGTGTTAATACCAAAAAATAAAGCACAATTATCTGCTGGTGTAGTTCCAACAGCTCCAGTTCTTATAACAATTAGATTTAATATGTCGCAAGATGTTGTTACTGAATTTGCTGTTATTAATGCGTGAATTGATGTAGCGTTATCAAGTGTGTATGTATGACCGTTACCGTTGATATTTACACCATCTTTTAAAGTAACGGTAACTGCTCCAGTTTCAACAACATCTGCAAACATCTCAATTACTTCTCCACTAACTGCTGATGCCATAGCTAAAGTTAAAGTAGCATAGTAGGTATAAGTTCCAGTAGCATCTGATATGCCAAATATACCACTTGAACCACCACTGGCTGAGAATACTTCTAAAACATCCCCACTTCCATTTTTATAATGTACGAGTTGATCTGTTAAATCATAGAAGTAGGTATCATTTACCACAGCTGCCCAATCTGCAGAGCTATCTGTTGTTACCGTGTAATTAACACCAGCTGACATTTTTGTTGTAACTGTAGTGATTGCCATGGTTATTTAGTTTTAATCATTGTTACAAATGCATCCCATATTGATTTTTCTTCTGTGCTCAATTCAGAATAAATTACTTCTGTTTGAGTTTCAGGAACAATGTCACTTCCATACTGTGCTAATGCTCTAACAAATGGGGCTGTTGTTTCTTGTAATACTATTTGTTGTAAATTTTCCATTATAATCTATATTAAGATATTTCCTTGATTGTCTTGTGTGTTTGCTATAAGTTGAGTAATGTTTGCGTTTACAGGAGTAGTTGCTCCTTCAAAAACACTAGCTGCATAATATACATTTTTAGCAGTTGTAGAGGTTATACAATTTGCTGAGGCATTCGTAACTTTAAAACTATTATTCTTTAATATGTAGTTATCAGCAGTAGTTGTAAAACTATGACCTAATGCATTATTCCATAAGGACGATACCGTACAATTTGTTAGATTTGTATTTATAGCACCACCACCAGCTAATGATGTGATTGAATTATTTTCATGAACACCTCCAAGTGCTCCGTAATTTGCTGCAGATATAATAGTACAATTTCTAAACTTAGTATTTAAGTTTTCAGCATATGCACCGAAACTAGTTGCTGAATAAATCAAGCAATTGTTAAACTGTAAGCAATTAACATAATTACCTCTACCAGCATAATTATATATAGAACAATTTGAAAGGTTTGAGGTTGTTCTACATGTATCTCCCCCTCCTCTAGCAATAATAATACAATTAAAAGCATTCGAATTCAGAAGACAGATTCCAATACCACTGTTATTAAAAGTACAATTATATGCTATACCTACACCACATAAAACACCAGTAGATGTTGAGGTTCCTGTAACATCTAAATTATAAAATTCAGCATCTTGTAATGTTCCTATTCCTACTCCAGCACCAGTGATTGTTATTTTACAATCGTAGAATTTTTGAATTACGTTAGCACTTTCTGATCTTATTCCTCCAGAATCAGTTGTAAAATGACATCCGTCTAAGTAGTGATATGATGCTACATAAGTTTTAGCTCTCAGTACATATGTATTTGCTATACCATTAGTTCTGTTAACGTTTAGATTATAAATTCTATAATCTCCTGCACCGTTTGATTCAAAAACATCAT
>JGI20160J14292_10000300_pt1 | contig 45574 bp, 44 predicted proteins | sample COG_10_FD_14292 | JGI IMG/M metagenome (IMG submission 14292) | reverse complement strand
AAGAAGAAGGCTGAAGCTGAGGCTAAGAAGAAGGCTGAAGCTGAGGCTAAGAAGAAGGCTGAGGATGAGGCTAAGAAGAAGGCTGAAGCTGAGGCTAGGAAGAAGGCTGAAGATGAGGCTAAGAAGAAGGCTGAGGATGAGGCTAAGAAGAAGGCTGANGATGAGGCTAAGAAGAAGGCTGAAGATGAGGCTAAGAAGAAGGCTGAAGATGAGGCTAAGAAGAAGGCTGAAGANGATAAAATAGTTATTTAAAAAATAACTTAAAAATGTTTTATATTATAAAATATAAGCCTTTGTAGCTCAGTGGTAGAGCGTTTGCCTTGTAAGCAAAAGGTCCCGCGTTCGATCCGCGGTGGAGGCTAAGAATAATATAAAAAAATTTTATATTATTCAAAAATTTTATATTATTCAAAATTTTTATTTTACAATTATTTTGTTACTGTAATTAATTGTATATTTTATCTTCAAATTCTGTATATTGAGAACAATAGTCATTTTCCCCAAATATTTATATATCCCTTTGTTTCTTTTTACACCCTTGGTAATTTTAAACGCCGATTTTATCTTTGTATTATATATAAATGAAATCAAGTTTATATAAAAGACAAATTATTATGTTTATCGTAATGGTCATTATTGGTATGCTATTCAATCCTATGAATATATTAGCATATAGATTTTCAGACTTGTATATATCACAAACGCTATTTTATGGTGGTTTATTAATGGCTTCAAATATGATATGGGCACACGAGATTGTTCATTATTTATCAATGGGACATTTTAATATGTTAGTTTTCTCTGTTGGAATTATTTTATCTATTGGTGTATCAATACTATTATTACGACAACAATTATTAGTTGATGATAAACAATGGTTAAGAAGAATGATACCTCACCATTCTACCGCATTAACCACATCTCATAAAATATATAATAAAACAAGTAATCTCAAATTAAAAAAATTAGCGAAAGAAATAATTGATACACAAGAAAAGGAAATACAATTAATGAAATCTATGTTATAAATACGTTTTTGTCTAATTTTTCTTTTCGGGACGGTGTAATATTCTTTCTTCTAATACGATTTAATATCTAAAATTACACGCTTAATATGATACAATATAATTATGAGATTGTAAATGATGAGGTACTTGAATAATATATAATTTAATCACTACAAAATAATTTATTCATATTAATTGCTTCCATGTTATGTTCGATTGGTTCGAATAATTTTCTAATCATACTATCATCTCTAAATCGCACAGTATAATCTTGTTGAATTTTATTTCGACCTATTCGCCCCATAGCTTGTATAATCTTTTGTTGTGTCATATTTGTCAAATCTTTTCCAATATATCCGTGACAAAATGAATAGTTTGTACCATAAATATAATCAGTTGATGCAATTATAATATACAATTTTTGTTCATAAGCCAATTCTTTCATTATTTCCAAATATCTTACATCAATATCATTATCGAAAGTTCCGATACCTAATAACAATAATATTTTCATATTATTGTCTACACTTAATTCCATTATTTTTTTTACTATATCCTCTTCTATATCTGGTACAAATGGATTAGTAGAGACATTATGGGTCCATGCTTCTTGATGTTGTTTTGTATTTGGAATATATACATCGTCTAATTTTACATTCAAAATTTGCGTACGTAGGTTCTCCAATTCTTGAGACATCTTTCTTATTTCTGGATCATATTCTTCTCTTCTTTCATTTTTCTTTGTATGTTTTTCATCACCATCATCTTTATTTAATTTGAAATCTAATTCTCTTTCTATTTTATCCATTTTCTCTTGTATGAAATTATTTACACCAATTTTTTTCATAATATCACTAAACACACTCGAAGGTATGTATGATGATTTTAAATAAAAATCACTTATCTTCTTAATATCATTTGCCATAAATATAGTAGGTCCGTCTGTTAATGTATGAGCATCCCTGGTGGTTAATAATAATCCAGGCAAAGAGTGTTCATTCATTGTACCATCAGCACTTTGTATTTTCCTTAAAAATGTTCCAGTAGATTTATTTGATAAATCCACACTTTTCGTTTTTCTCAAACTATTATCTTGAAGTTTATTTTGTAAATTACTTTTAAAATGATTATGAATATTTATCCAATTCTCTCTGTTAATTTGTTTCAGCAAAATTAAATAATAATCTTTCAAAGACATCATTGTTATTTCTGATATATCTGAGAAATAAGAATCAATATTATAAGTTTCATCTACGAGATTATATGTGTTTATATAAACAATTAAATTTATAATATTTGATAAATCAAAATAACGTAATAATGTTTTATTATCTTCACAATAAAGAATACATTTTCTCATATCATCATAATCTGAATAAAATATATGTGGTAATATAACATTACAATTCGTATCTAATAATGAAATAGACTTCTTAAAATCATAACTAATAATTGTATGTATTTGAGATCCTTCAAATTTACATTTATAATCAACGATTACTTCTTGTATTTCTTCTTCTTTTGGTAAAGTTGCACAAGACAAAACCATTTTTGAAATCATATTTTCTTTCCAATTTCGATTTATTAGTTTATGTAAATCATGATCTTCATAATCCATAGTTATGGTTGGTTCATCCCAATAAGTAACTATTTGTGTTTCACTATTAAAAGCTAACATATAATTCATTGCAACAATATAAGATTGAACATCACATATCATAATTTCTACTTTATCACCAATACTATTGTCAACTTTTCCTATTCCTCCAGATTTTCTATTAACAGAATAGGTTGATGCTGCAAAATAATGCAATCTTATATCAGATGCAGTTTCGCATCCAAATGCAAATGCTATTTTTTTTTCCATCGAAATTGCAGATTTTGCCAATGCTAAGCCAACATGTCTTGATACACAAATGAAAATAATCTTATAATTTTGAGATAATCCAATTGGTGATAATGTTTTTCCGGTTCCTGTTGGTGCAATATATAAAACTAATTTTGGCTGATCATTCTTAAAAATTGTAAATAGTTCCTTTTGATGAGGAAACAATGTTATATCATCATATTTTAATAAATAAGGATTTTTTTCAATAAAATCATATGCGCTATTAACCACCTCAGTTATAGTTGTATTCTGCTTTGCAAATATGATTAATTTATCTATAAATTGTAAAACCATCGTATTAACATTTTCTATTTTATTTTTTCTTAATTGAATTAATGTATATAAATAAAATCCATGATATTTTAATTTCTTATATAGATCTTTCATTAAATCACTACAAATGTCAATCAATACATATTCATATATTTTTTTTCGCAATGATTTTATTTGAGTATCTGTATTATTTATTCGCATAATATCTACTTTTTTCGGTTTCTTTGTAGATTTTTTTGTAATATTTGCAAATTCAAACCCGTTTAATGTGTATTTTTTTATCATATTTGAAATATCTTTACTAAAATAATTATCATATAAATAGTTTTGATTTTCTGGTGTATTTTCTATTTTTATGACTTGTAACATGGATTTGTTTATATTTAAACGAACATTTACGTCATTATATCCGTCTTTTATTACATCTAATATAAATTTTTCATTGTCTTGAACAGGTACCTCTGTATTATTCCATTCTGATTTGGTTAGCTTTGTTTGAGTTAAATCCATATTTAAAATATATAATAAAAATAATATTTTATATTTATTATTCAATTTTTAATTTTAAAAAACATAAAAAAATATAGAAATTTGATGTTATTTAATTTAATGTTCTCAATCTTTAATTCTAATTCTAAAAAAAGAATAGGATTTGAAGATATAAAAATAATAATTACAAACCCTACAAAATATATTTTGATAAATACACTTAATATTGGAGAACAAGATATATTAATAAAAAACACAATTCATTATAATCAAGAAGAAAATTTAATAAATACACTTATTAATAACTACAATATTCCAGATAAACCTATTATAATTTATGGAAGAAATTGTTGTGATGATAATATAGAAAAAAAATATGATCAATTAACAAAGTTAGGATTAAAAGAAATATTTATATATTATGGAGGTTTATTTGAATGGCTATTGTTAAATGAATTATACGGAAACGAAGAATTTCAATTAAATAGAGAACATACAAATATTGATTTATTGAAATATAGACCTATTAATATTTTTTAGTTTATTTATATTTTTTCATTATCACGTGAGATATTATACATCAAAACCTTCTGTAAAAAACGATATATAATAAATTCGTTATTTTCATTATACTTAGAAGACATCTTTAAAACAGGAATATTACAATCTCTTAACCATATTAAATGAAATAAATTACATTTATGTAAATAAGGTAATGTTATTTTATCTTCACCTTTTCTATTTCTATTTCTTATTTGATTAAAAGAGTTAATATCTGATGTATTTATATAAATAATACCAGAGGTTTTAAATTCTTCCGTTACATGATCATTAAAATATTCTGTATATACGCGATACATAATATCATCAATATACCCATCATCATGTAACATTTTTGCAAATATTTCTTTATCTGTTTCTAGCGATCTTTCACAAATAAATATTTTTGCTTGAGGATTTTGTTTTATTGTTTCTTTTAATAGTTTTAATCTTGTGGTTAATGCTACTAATTGAAATACAAAAGAATAATGCTCGGGATTTTTATAATACTTAAATAATAATGTTTCTCCGTATCTATTTGTGTAATTTTCCCAAATATCTACAGGTTCTCGAACAAATATTATTGATTTATCAGTATTTTTTTCTTCTAATTTACTCATGAATGTTGTTTTACCAGCTCCAATATTACCCTCAATAGATATTATTTTGAATGTCATTATTATAATATAATAATAACATTATTTATTTTTTAAGGTCTTTCTTTTAATATGTTTTCTTTGTTTGATTGTACGTTTTACTTTTTTCTTATTAATTCTACGACGTCTTTTGGGTTTTCCACCAAATTCTTCATCATCCTCATCATCTTTATGATTTGGATTATACAATTTGTTATAATTTAAATAATAAAACACATAAATAATGAAATAACAAGTAATAATCACATTCATTTTCTTTGTATCAACACCAAATAGGCGTTTCTTAAAAAACTTATTATCACTTACGCATTTATCTAATTGATCTATTGTAGGTAAGGTCATTTCTTTATTTTTTATTTTTATGCATTCATTAATAACGTTAATTAATGTGTTATATAATTCTGGATCTTGAATAGCTTTTGAAATAAACTCAGAATATCTTTCCAAATAAGTTGTTTTACCACTTTTAAATCCTAATAGTTTTACTGAAAGAAATGGAAGTTCTCTAGAAATCTTTGATTTTACAATATATTCAAAAATACTATTTGTATTTTCATTAAAAACAAATTTTCTTTTTGTTGAATTAAAAAAAATACTATTTGTTAATATACTCAAAATTACTGCACCTAAACCAACATCACCTTCATTTTTTATTAAACCAGTAATATTATTTAAATTATCTTTTAAATATAAACCTTGGTCAAACTTATCATTATTTACTAATCTAATTTCACCTAAATGATCTATATCATTTAATGATTTTTGTGTCATTAATGCATCAATAAATTCTTGTAATAGGTTCTCAAAGTTTTCTGTTTTTTTTATTGATTTTTTTTGAGTTTTTGATTTTTCACTTGTGAAAACATTTTCTATTTGATAACCAATATCAATTTTTTGCTTTGGTGGTAAATATTTCTTAATTATTTGCGGTAAAGGAACACTTTGTTGAATGCCTATACTTAAACTATTTTTAATCTTTATCATTTTAATAAAAAACGGTAAATAAGTATGAGATGCATGAGTTAATGAAAAATCATCGTTTATAAATATTTGATTACTAATAATACTATCATCACTTTGTTTAAATTTAAACTCTATTAAAAATTTATTTTGTTCAACAGTTATTAATATCATTAAATTATCATCAAATAACAAATCGTTATTATTTATTGTATATTTATTTAAAAATAATTCTGGTGGAAATAACAATATATTGTCGCCTATTATTTTTTTTGATATTTTATCTTCATTCTCCAATATGTGATCTCTGATTAACTTTTCATCTATTTGTAATTCTTTATTTATCCACTGTTTGAAATACTCATAAAAAGGAGTATTTATATATTCATCTTCATCAGAACTAATATTATTTGAACTTGGTATTTTAGTATAACCAAATTTTGAACTGGTATTATATGTTACAAATTCCGGACGGTTTATTTCATCATCTTTCAAAAAGATTTGTAATTTACTTCGTACAATATCATAAACACCATTAAATCTAGTTATATCTTTCGTTTTCCTACGAATAGATACTTTTTCTGTTGCATAAGTATATTTATCATATTTAATACCTTCGTTTACTGCATTCGTTACATTCTTTGCAACGTGTAAATATTTCATCCATTTATATAAATTAAACAAAAATTCAAAGGCTTCATTAATATGACTTTCATTTTCTTCTGTAAATATATTAGAATTATCTGGTTTGGCTATTTCCAAAAAATCATGTAAACTAACTTTTCTATTGTTTGTATTATCGAAATAAAAATTAGTATTAATAAATGATTTGAAATTATTAAATGGTAGTTTTTGTACTTCCTTATTATTATAATTACGTTTTATTGTTGTTTCTAGTAATTTGATATATTTTAAAATATTTTGGTCTATTTCTTTTAAAGATATATATTTATGTATTATTGATGAATTATTTATCAATGTTTTTGCAAAACAACCATCAAAAATAACACTATTTAAATATCTAGTAAAAGAGATTTCTTTCTTTTTTTTTTCATATTCTTCTTCATCAAACTCACATTGTTCATCTATTCTAAAAGGATCGTCACTATCACTATCGCTATCACTATCGCTGTCACCGTCGCTGTCACTATCACTGTCACTATCACTGTCACTATCATTATCACTGTCACTATCACTGTCACCTTGATTTTCATTGTAATTATCACCTTGATTTTCATTGTAATTATCACCTTGATTATTTATTTGTTCAAGTTGATCTTCTAATTTCAGCTTCTCTTTTTTTAAATCATATATAATTTTTTCAGCTACATTTCTATTTTTAATATATTCATTCTGATTTTTAATATCTATTTCTTGAAGTTGAGAACCTATTTGTTCAATTTGAGATTTTAACCCTGAATTAGCACGATTTAAATCTGAATTAGCACGATTTAAATCTGAATTAGCACGATTTAAATCTAAATTAGTACGATTTAAAGAATTTATTTGGTTTATAAAGCCTATTTTGGTTGCATTTATTTCTCGTTCGCGTTTCTTTTCGAAGTTGAATTTATAATCATCAAAATTTTTTTGATTTTTTTGTTCATCATTTTTAAAAGTTGAAATTATAATAGATTTTTCTGCTTTCAAATTATTATTTTTATCTCTTAATGCTTGTAAATCATTTTCTAATTGAGTTTTTTCTTGAATTAAACTACTATTTTGTGCATTTTGTTGATCTAATGCTTCATTACGTGTTGCTATTGTATTATCAACATTTCGAATTAATTGATTATTTTCTGTAGACAATTGAATATTATTATCAACCGTTTCTGTTTGTGCATTTATTAATGATCTTATTTCATTTATTTCTTCATCAAATTCTTCTTTAGTTTGAATTTTACTAGACATATATATTATTTAAATATAATTATTTACTTATAATACAATAAAATATAAAAATTGAAAAAAAAATATTTTTTTAATAAACCATCATAAACACTATGGACGACAATTTAATTATAGTATTTGATACGGAAACAAATGGTCTTTGGCCAAAAGACACTAAAGATATAACGAAATGTAATTATCCTTATATTGTTCAATTGAGTTTTATTATTTATAATGAAAATACAAATGAAATAGTTAAAACATACAACAAATATATAAAACAAACAGATGAAATTGATTTTAATAGTCAAGCGTTTAAAATCAATAAAATAACTAAAGAAATGTGTGACAATGGTGTAAGTATAATTGAGGCATTAAATGAATTTTACACTTACTATATGAATTCTAAAAATATAGTAGGTCATAATATTGAGTTTGATAAAAAAATGATACAATTGGAGATTATAAGAAATTTTGAAAAATTACAAATTAATAAATTTGGTGATATTTGGGTATTATTTAACGACACGTTCAATGAATTATGGGGATTGAAATTGCACTGTACAATGTTAATGGGTAAACATGTAACAAATATTTATATTAAAGGAAAATTTGGAAATTATAAAAAAAATCCAAAACTAATTGAATTATATGAAAAGTTATTTAACGAAACTCCTAATAATTTGCATAATTCATTAGTAGATTGTTTAGTATGCTTAAAATGTTTTGTAAAAATGAAATTTGATAAAACATTTGATCATGAATTAGAATTATAAATCATGAATTTCTTTGTTATTACGTAAATAAATAAAATCAAGCATATAAAATAATAATAATTTTTCACATTTAAATTTAGTTTTTACTTTATTAAAACAAAGTGTTATTAATGACTTTGTTTTTTCATCAAATTCATTATTACTTTTATAATATTCAATTAAGTCTAAACATGAATAACCCTGTTCATATATTTCAACACTTTTATTTAATAGATAAATATGGTTCAATTCTAAATTCATATTTTTTTTAAACCATTCATGTTTCAATTGTTGTTGTAAATCGATATTTAATATTGTATTCATGTATTTTTTATGCAAATTGATTATTTTTGTATTTTCCATATATTCAGGTATGTATATTTCACAAAATCGTGATAATATAGGATTTAATAATTTGTATTTATTTTCAACAATAATAAAAAAACGTGTATTATAACTGAATAATTCAATACATCTACGTAATGCAGATTGTGCATCATTTGTTAAACTATCTGCATTTAATAATACAATTGTTTTAAACTTAATATTTGCATTATATTGTAAATTAGTTTTTGCAAAAAATTTCAATTCTTCGCGAATAAATTTAATACCTTTTCCATGGGCGCAATTTACTATCATAATATTTTTTTTTAATTTTTGTTTATCATTATCATATATTTTATTTAAAAAACTATACACAATTGTTTTTTTACCAGATCCAGAGCAACCATGAAATATAATATTAGGAATATTATTATTATTATAAAATGTATCTAATCTATCATATATATTTCTATGTACATCCAATAATTCCATTATATAAAAACAAATAATTTTTATATATCATTTTTTACAATATTCAATTGTTTTGTAAATAAATAACGTTCATGATACATGGTTCTTCTACTTAAATTGCATTTTAAACAAGCAATTTCAAAATTATCAATATTATGACCGTAATCATTATTGATACGTTCAACACTCCATTGTTTAGGATCTTTTACCATCTTATATAATATTTTCACATCTTCGCTACAATAAAAACATTTCATAACGCTTTTTTCTATTTTTTCTAATACAATTTCCATATTTATAAATTTGTCATCATCAAATAAATTTTTTTCTTTATCTTGTGCCTTGTAACTGGATATCTTCCTTTGAATTTGTTGTATCATTTTTTTGTAAACATTTGTATTAATTTTTTTTTTTAATATTTCATATTGAATATTTGGTTCAAAATACTGATCTTCCAAATTCCATTTTTCTTTCTCTAATATTAATCTATCCTTTTTCTCTTTAACCTTTTCTTTAATCGTTTTTTCTTTTGGTAGTGTAATTATTTTATTGTCCATATCTTTTTATATATTTTTAAAAAGAAAATAGAACGTTCCTTTTATATTATATATAGATGTACACAAATTCAGTTTGTGATTATGTACCAAGTGAAAATATAAATCTCGATGAGCTACTAGAAAAAGAAAAAAATAAGAATAAAAGTGATTCTTGGAATAAAATAGATAAAACCATGAAAATTAAAAAAATAAGCAATTATGCCGATAAATATGGAAAATCGAATTCATTATCACAAAAACAAATAAAAGGATTAAAAGTGTTTTTAATCGATTGTTTAGATAAAAACAAATTAAATAAAACAAAAGACGTTGTATATAATAAAGAAAATTGCACAATTGATAATATTCCTGCTTTATTATTCAATCAATCAACTCGTAATTTCACGTTAAAGCAATGTGAAAAAAGGATTTCTACAATTAAATCTCTAGCGCCTAAAAGAATAACGGTAAAAAATAATACTGATACTATAAAATTCACTCTAAATGAAGATTGTTCAATGAATGTAGATTGTTCAATAAATATAGATACTTAAAAATTGAAATTAACTATTCGGTTTAATTAATATTAAAAAAACTAGTAATAATTAAATGTGTTTTTTAGAAGACATAAGCGAAAATGATTATATTGATTGGGAAACCGCGGTATATGAGTATATTTATACTGAGTTAAATGATAATATCATGTTATATAATAATAAAAATTTTTACGATAATTTAATATACAGTATTTCTTCTTATTATTTCGATTTATGGAAAGATATTAGATTATGCAATGATGAACATGAAGAAGATATAGAAAAATTTGTAAAAAAATTTGTATTTAATTTCTTTAATATTTACCAAGAATTTCCTCTAAGAGAATATTGCGAAATAAGCAATATTCCGGATAATGAAGACATTGTAAAAAAAATAGAAATAATAAACAATATACCTCAACCTAAACAACGAACAATGGAATGGTATGAATATAGGTATGGATTACTTACAGCTAGTAATATTTGGAAAGCATTTTCAAGCCAAGCTAATCGCAATAGTCTAATTTATGAAAAATGTAAACCATTTGATCCGTTATCTTCAAATAAAATTAAAGGTGGTAGTTTAACTTGGGGAAATGTATTTGAACCATTATCAATTAAAATTTATGAAGAAAAGTATAATACCAATATAGAGGATTATGGTTGTATTCAACACCCCAAATATAAATATATAGGTGCTTCCCCAGATGGAATTAATATAAATCCAGATTCAAATAAATTTGGAAGAATGTTAGAAGTTAAAAATATTTACAATCGTGAAATAAATGGTATACCTAAAGATGAATATTGGATACAAATGCAAATGCAATTAGAAACATGTGACTTAGAAATATGTGATTTTCTTGAAACGCGTTTTATAGAATTTAATAATATTGAAGAGTTTTATAATGACAATCAAGAATATAAAGGGCTTGTTTTGTATTTTATTAAAAATAATGAAACAATATACAAATATTTACCATTAAATACTGTTATTAATGAAGAGAATATTGCAAAGTGGAAAAACGATACAATAGAAGAAATGAATGACCATATTTTAATAAAAGAGAATTATTGGTATTTAGATGAATTCTCATGCGTTGTAGTAAAACGAAATAAGAAATGGTTCGAAGCTGCAGTACCAATAATACTTGAAATATGGAATATTATTTTAAAAGAGAGAAAAGAAGGGTTTGAACATCGTGCTCCAAAAAGAAGATTAAAACCAACCGAAGTTTATATTTCTAATAATAATGAGAATAATGATAATACCGAAACGCATATTATACACAATCTTGAATTCAATAATAATATTAATTTAATTAAATTGAAATAATAAAATATTCTTTAAAACAATATAAACTTTTTTTTTTATAAAAGTTTATATGGATATAACAAATGATAGTGAAATGTATGTAACTAAAATAAATGGTACAAAAGAAGCAGTTTCATTTGATAAAATATTACAAAGAATTAAAATTATAGGTGTAGAGTTGAATTTAAAAATTCATTATACTTCATTAGTTATGAAAGTGATTGATCAATTATATAATGGTATTTCTTCTACAAAAATAGATGAATTAAGTGCAGAACAATGTGCATCTATGGCTTCTGTACATTATGATTATAATACTTTAGCCGGATACATTAGTATTTCATCTTATCAGAAAAATACAAAAACAAAATTCTCAGAAGTAATGTATGATTTATTTAATTTTAAAGATAAAAATGATTTACATTCACCACTAATAAGCAATACCCTTATTGAATTTATTAATAATAATGAAGACGAATTAAATGAGATTTGTGAATATAGTAGAGATTTTTTAATTGATTATTTTGGTTTCAAAACATTAGAAAGAGCATATTTAATGAAAATAGATGGAAAACCAGTAGAACGTATTCAACATATGTGGTTGCGCGTTGCTATTGGAATTCATGGTACAGATATGGAAAAAATCAAACAAACTTATCAATATATGTCTCAAAAATATTTTACACATGCTACACCTACATTATTTAATGCAGGTACACCGCGACCACAGTTATCATCATGTTTTTTACAGGCAATGGAAAGTGATAGTATTGATGGTATATATAATACATTAAAAGATTGTGCATTAATATCAAAATGGGCGGGTGGTATTGGATTACATATACACAATGTTCGTGCATCGGGTAGCCATATTAGAGGCACAAATGGTTCATCAAATGGTATTGTTCCTATGTTAAAAGTATTTAATAATACAGCGAAATATGTTGATCAGGGTGGTGGTCGTCGTAATGGGTCTTTTGCTATATATCTAGAGCCATGGCATGGAGACATTGAATTGTTTTTAGAAATGCGAAAAAATCACGGCGATGAAGAAATGAAAGCGCGTGATTTATTTTATGCTTTATGGATACCAGATTTATTTATGGAACGTATTAAATCAAATGGTAAATGGACATTAATGTGTCCAGACAAATGTCCCGGATTATCAGATGTATACGGTGAAGAATTTAAAACATTATATGAAAAATATGAGAATGAAAATAAAGGAATAAAAGAGGTTAATGCGCGAGATGTATGGTTTCAGATTTTAGATGCACAAATGGAAACAGGTACTCCTTATTTATTATATAAAGATGCTTGTAATAAAAAATCAAATCAAAAAAATTTGGGAACAATTAAATCAAGTAATCTTTGTTGTGAAATTGTACAATATTCGGATAAAAATGAAACTGCGGTTTGTAATCTAGCCAGTATTGCATTGCCTAATTTTATAGAAAATGGTGTTATAGATTTTGATAAACTTCATTTTGTTACAAAAATAGTAATTGAGAACCTTAATAAAGTAATTGACGTAAATTACTATCCAACTGAAAAAACTAAACAAAGTAATATACGACATAGACCAGTTGGATTGGGTGTTTCTGGATTAGCTGATGTATTCTTAAAATTAAATTTATCTTTCGAATGTGATGAAGCAAAAAAAATTAATCGAAAAATATTTGAAACTCTTTATCATGCATCTTTAGAAAAATCATGTGAACTTTCACAAGAATATGGTATATATGAAACATTTCCTGGATCACCTGCATCCCAAGGAATTCTACAATTTGATATGTGGAATACTGAACCTTCAACCCGTTATGACTGGTATCAATTAAAACAAAAAATCAAAATGTTTGGATTAAGAAATTCGCTTTTATTAGCTCCAATGCCAACTGCATCTACTTCACAAATACTGGGAGTAAATGAATGTATTGAACCAATTACCAGTAATATTTATAGTCGTAGAACATTAGCTGGTGAATTCATATTAATTAACAAATATTTAATGAAAGATTTATTAGATAGAAACTTATGGAATGAAAAAATAAAGAATAATATTATTGAAAACAATGGGAGTGTTCAACATATTGATATAATACCTCAAGAAATACGTAATAAATATAAAACAGTTTGGGAAATTCCAATGAGACATTTAATTGATATGGCTGCGGATCGCGGTGCATTTATTTGTCAAAGTCAAAGTTTGAATTTATGGGTGGAAGATCCTAATTATAATACACTTACTTCCATGCATTTTTATTCTTGGCAAAAAGGATTAAAAACAGGGATTTATTATTTACGAAGACGTGCTCGACATCAAGCTCAACAATTCACAATTGAGCCTGAAAAAAAGGAAAATCGAACAGAATCAATTGGAGAAGATGATATGAGTTGTGTAATGTGCAGTGCATAAATTTTAAAAATTAATATAACATTTTTATTATATTAATTATTCTATATTGCATAATAATATATTATATATAATGTATTAAAAATATTTTATTAAATAATATAATCAGTATGACCACATATAGAGTAGCAACCATGTCAGATTTACTAATAGAAAAACCGATTAATCAAAAACAAGAAGTTATTGTCAATAAAAATCAACAAAATTTCGGAGAAAGAAAGCGAATTAAGCCATGACGCACCGGCTCTAAAAGCCAGCAACAAATTGTTCCAAAGGGCTTCAAAAAAGGCTTTCGAAAATAAAGCAATCTAATATACCAGTGTATGAATGACTTATGAGATATAATGAAAATTCACGGTAATATGGTTGATAATAATATATATTTCAGATATTATTATATGTAATATGCAGTGTATAAAATAAAATAATATAAAAATTATTTTGTTTTATTAGTAATGACGGGACATATATTATGTAATACGAGTATTATTAGTTTAGGTGGTTTAAGTGGATGGTTGATTTATTTTATAATAAATGACTTTAATAAAATATACATTAAACGAAAAGATATTTATCCTGAAAAATTCAATTCTCTTCATACTCTATTTAATCCCGGATTTATTATAGGTACTGGATTAGGTATTTATTATGCTTATAAAGGTAGAATATTAATAAATAATATTTATTTAATTTGTAAAAATATATGTAAAAATCAATTATCCATTACAGGAGCTAAATGAAATTGTATAAAGTTTTTTTTGTTTTCATGCAAAATATATCTACAATGCATCGGAGTGTCATTTGTAAAGTTCAATAAAACATATTTACTTAATTTATAATATTGTGTCATATATTGTAAATATTTAATTCTGAAACTACATATTGTTTGAACCTCTTCATTTACACTACATTCTTCCAGATCTTCTGCTTTCATTAACAATTTCATTGAACCTTCAGTATCTGACTGTGAAGTAAGTATTATATTTTCATCTTCATATTTAATAGTTAATACATCACCAAAAATAGCTAATTCATCAATAAAATTTTTAAATTTTTTTGATTCCATTTCAATATCCATATCATATTCTTTTTCTGGTATAGCCAAGTGTTCGCTTTCAAAATCCACTAATGGCATTATAAATTCTTTATTGAAATCTTTTGTATCATTTTCAAATTTGATTTCCATAGTATCTTCATTAATTATTAATGATATTGTTTGTGGATTTTTATATATATGTAATATTTTTGCAAATATATTTATATTTATTCCAATAACAGTATCTTTTTTTATATTGTATTCATCAAACCAATCATTCATAAGTGATATTTCAAATATACTTATTTGACTGGAATCCATTCCTTGAATGTAAAATTGGTCTGTTTTTAACGTTAATGAAATAATACTAACAAATTGCTTCAAATATTGAAATAATTCAACAAATACTATAGCCTTTTGTAAATCAGTAATTTTAATTTCCATGGTTTATATATTTTTATATATTCATTTTTATATATTCATTTTTATATATTCATTTATATATATATGCCAAAAAGACAAACAAACAAACGAAAAACTAAAAAAAATAAAACACTCAAACTTCCAAAAAATTTCTGTAAAACATCTTTAAAAAAGAAAAATATTCAAGATATTAGAAAATCAACATCTAAATTAGTTTGTGAAAATGTTAAAAAAGATAAATCAAAAAAATGTATAAAAAAATATGAAAAGATTTTTGATAAAGGATATTTAGATAAATGTAAAGAAAAAATGAAGATTTTAAACGCTTGAATATTGAAAATGTCCCATTTTAAATCTTTTAAGGGTAAGATATCAGTAACGAATTAAAATCCAGAACGCCAAAAGCGTTCAATTTTAAATATTCACTGGTATAAATAATATGTAAATATTATTTATTCGTATTAAATATATTTAGATATACTATATAATGCCAAAAGAGAAAAAACTTGGATCAAACTGTAAAGAAGATAATGACTGTAAAAATAAAAATTGTGTTGAAGATAAATGTGTACGTAAAGACAAGGGTGTTTCTAGATCTAGAAAAAGTAATATTACCAATGAGATGGGAAGCGCATTTACTACAACAGGTGATTTTTTAGGCAATGTTGGTAAAGGAACCACCTCAGCATTAACTGGTTTAACTAGCAGCGTTGCTAGTTACATGCCATCTTTTTCTTCTTCACAAAATGATGATGACGATACTGAATCTATTCCCGAAAGTGTACCTGAAGAACTTGCCGATATGATTAGAGAAGGTTCTATAACAATACTTATGATAAATGATGAAAGATATTATATGAACCCAGGTAATGATATTATTTATAATGAACAAGGTGATGTGGTAGGAGAACAGCTTGAAAGTGGAGAGACATCTCTTAGTGCCAACCCAGAAATATCTTCATTCAACACGGTTTCGCCAAATACTGCTATTGCAGCAAGTAGTCTTGCTTCTCTTAGTAATGCTGCATATAATACATATGATAAATATAAAGATACAGAACCTGATAGTATGTCTCTATATGATAAATATAAAGATACAGAACCTGATAGTATGTCTCTATATGATAAAGATACAGAAGATGGTAATAATTCCTTTAATTCTATTTTAGACGAAGAACCGATTAATGCTCCTGATAGTGGTTCTGGTGAAACTATGATTATTGGATCCGATACAACAGATAGCAATAGACAAAAATATTCAGATGAAACTCCTAGTCCTCAATATCCAGAATTTGATAATTCTACAGACCCATCTGACTACCCAGATAATGAAAATACTGTATCTCCTTTAGATTTTACTGATAATACTATGAATGAAAGTACAAAGTTCGGTTCTAGTACTGAAGACGATTTAAATCGTTTACCCAGTTCTTATATGGATGAATTAGATGAAAGCCCGAATACTCCAAAAAATAGAGGCGGTAAATCCCGTAGAAAATACAAAAAAGTAACAAAAAAACATAAAGGTCGTAAAAACAAGAACACTCGCAGAAAAAAGCGTGGTTCTCGTAGACGTTGAATAACATAAGTTTTATAAATATTTATGTTATTTACCAAGCAGATTTTTTTACATTTATATTGGCTCCTTTATTTTTCTTTTTATGACTATTTGGATCATATTCTTCATCTTCATCATCCGATCCTAGATTTTTACTTAATTCCCAAAATTCTTTTGAACCTAATTTAAATCCTCCATGATTTTCGGCTTTATACCAAAATATCTGATCAGTTAATTTATTCGATTTTGCATTATTATTTATTACCAAACATTCATAGTTCTCTGTTGTATTGTCCATTACCGCACAAAAACTTTCCAATGTTGGAAACATTGATGCATAATTCTCCCATATACGCTTTCTATTTGTTAAATATGGTTCTCTCAAAATAAATACATAATCAATATTTGTTCTAAGATTAGGTGGAATACCCAATGGATATTGCATAGTAATAATTAACATAATTTTCCAATGACGACCATTCATGAACAATAGACGCATCATTTTATCACGTGTCCAACTTTGATCATATAAACAATCATCCATAATAACAAACGCTCGAGGATCAATTGTTGTTTTTCTATATGTTTCTATTTCTTTCTTTATTTGCTTTAATACAGTCTTCTGGCGTCTTAAAATGTTCTCGATTAATACACTATTATATTCATCATGTATAAAAAGTTTAGGAACATGTTCTTTATAAAAACCATTACCTGCTTCTGTTCCAGAAATTACTGTTCCTATAGGAATATCTTGATGATAATATAATAAATCTCGTACCAAATATGTTTTACCAGTGTCACGACGTCCAATCAATACAACCACGGGTCCTTTATTTTCATCCGGTCTAAATGTAATATCTCTCATATTAAATTTTTTTAACTCTAATGTCATGTATATAATTTAAATATAAATAAATAAATTATATACAAACGAACAACAATAAACGTTTATTTTTATATTTTATTATATACATTTTCATTATACCAGATGGACCTTAATGAGAACAAGTTCAAAGTAAATTATTTACAAGCAAATGAAATTGATTTAGATTTATTAAAAACACAATTTCAATCTAATGAAGATGATATTAATTTTAATTACAATCCTTTTAATGTTGAGATTTTTCAAAATTATCAACCTATTTTCAAAAATTTCTTTAAAATTGATGATACAAATTATAATCTAATAAATTTTAATCAAAAACACAAAATCATCGATTTAGAAACTGTTTATAACACCAAAACAAATGAAACTAAGTCTTGTGGTATTTTTATTAAAAATTCTCCTTTATTAGACCCAATAAAATATATGATCGGTAAATATGATATTTCTGATGAAAAAATTAGAACTTTACCTAAATTTATGTCAACCGATAATGAATGTCATAATAAATTATTAACTCAAAACAACTCTTCATATGTCGATGGATTTTTTAGCTTTTTATCTAGCAATATTCTCCATCATTATGACTTCAAAAATTCTATTGACTTTTATGGTTCTTTTTTAGCGGTTCAAACAAAATTCAAAATGGATATTACTGATGATTATGATTATTTAAATGAATCTGATTATTTTCTGGAGAACATTAAAAATCATTTTGATATTACTAAATATGAACTTTTAAAACAATTTATGGATAATCATTCTAGGAAAAATAAAAACAAATTGAATATTTCAACAAGCGTACTCGCTGATAAAATTAATGATGATATTATAGATACTTTAATAATAGAAGATATTGAAAATTTAGAAGAATTAGAAGAAATATATACAAATGACCATTACGATAATAGCAGCGATGATAGTAAAGAAATATTAGACGATAGCGATGATGAGGATGATGAGGAGGATGATGAGGATGATGAGGAGGATGATGAGGAGGATGATGAGGAGGATGATGAGGAGGATGATGAGGATGATAGTACAGACGAGAACGAGGAAGAAATATCTATACAAGCATATATTAAAAATTTCCCTATGCAAATGATTTGTTTAGAAAAATGCGAAGGTACACTAGATGAATTATTTGAGAATGATGAAGTCAATGATGCAAATGGTTCAGCTATTTTACTGCAAATTATTATGACACTTATTGCTTATCAAAAAACATTTAATTTCACACATAATGATTTGCATACTAACAATATAATGTATAAAAAAACAGATATTGAGTTTCTATATTACAAATATAACAACATTTATTATAAAGTTCCCACATATGGTAAAATATTTAAAATAATTGATTTCGGTAGAAGTATTTATAAGTTTAAAGGACGAACTTATTGTAGTGATAGTTTTGCACCTGGCGGGGATGCAGCAACACAATACAATTGCGAACCGTATTATAATGATAATAAACCAGTAATTGAACCCAATTATAGTTTCGATTTATGTCGTCTTGGATGTTCTATTTATGATTTTATAATTGATGACGAAGAATATGAAGATATGAATGAATTACAAAAAACGATTTATAACTGGTGTGCAGATGACAACAATGTGAATATTTTATATAAGAAAAATGGTTCAGAAAGATACCCAGAATTCAAATTATATAAAATGATTGCAAGAACCGTACATAAACACACTCCCCAAAAACAATTAGATTATATTTTTTTCAATCAATACAAAGAAAATAGTAATCACCTAGAGAACATTGACATTATGGATATTGATAAAATGGATTGTTATGTATAAAAAATAAAATTAATTAAAAATTTATATTATAATTTTAATTATAATATTAATTAAAAACCAGGTTCATCAGTAAACACCTCAGCCGGTTTCAACGGTTTCTCATCTACAAATTGAAAAAATTCATTTAAATTTACATCAAATTGAAAAAATAATAATAATGGTAGGAACGCAGCTCCTGCAACATACAATGTATCACGTACTATTATTTTCATAGGCTTATGCGCTTTATCAAAATATTTCATCTCAATGATCTTTATTGCAAAAAATAAAAGAGCTATTCCAATGGTTAATAAAAATATTTTCTCCATATATTAATTTATCCAATAAATTAATATAACTTTTAACGAATTATCCTAAAACCTCAATTTCTCCTAATGAAAGTTCTCCACCACTATTTGGTTTATCTATATCAAATATATCTAAACTGGATAAATCCAAATTATCCGTATGTATTTTTATTTTGTCATCCATATCATCTTCTTCTTCTTCTAACCGACGTTGAATAGCTCTTGAATTTGCGATTTCTTCTAAACGTTCCACATTTTTTGGTGCCTCTATATTTGAAACATTTCCATTATCTTCTTGCACAGAATCATAATTATTAAAAGTTAATTTCGTTACAACTGGATCATTATCTATATTCGAAATTGTTGGTACAACCTGGTTCTCCTGTGGTTCTTCTTCTTTTGTTTCCATTTTAATGTTTTCTTCTGGTTCTACTAATTTAGGTTCCAAATCCTCCTTTTTAACATCTTCTATTGTAACTTCTTCTTCTTGTTCAATACTTTCATCCATATATGCTCTAATTATTTCTTCGGTTGGTATACTTTCGCGTATTGTTGTTATTATACATTCTTGAATAATTTGCTCTAATTCTCTATTATTCTTCTGTTTTAATAACGGGGTTGATGTATTTTCAAATAAATAAACATTACTATAACATTTTCGGGCACTATTTATGTATATCTTATGAACAAAGTTCTCTAATTTAGGAATAGAAATATCTATTTTTTTTTGTTTATTTCCTACACGCACACATGTTAATACCTTTAATTGAATAATATGCACACATGTAATCAAATCCTCTAAATAATTACATCCACTTCGATCCACAATTCGTTTACATTCATCTTCTATTATTGTTGCATTCCACTTTGGAATACGAGCCAATAAATTCTGAAATGTCATTAAATATTTATCGTTTTCGCCGTTTTCTGTACACATATTAACTGCCTCATTGTATATTGATCGTATTCCTTCATTCACTAAAGGTGTAAAAATACTTACTAAACGACTACACCATTCATTCTTTGATTCGTATAAATTTGACAACACAAAATCGTCCATAATTTATTTATAATCATATTATTTGTTTATTATGTAAACGAATGTTTATATAATAATTATATTCTAAAGTCTTTTTTAATCATTAATTTTTTTCATCATTTCTTTGTTGTGTTCATCTCGCTCTTTTTCATCGGCTGCCTCTCGTTCATCAAAATTAACAGTATCTCGAACTCCTACTAAATCTCCATCTTCATTCATTGTTTGGGTCAATACATTACCCGTCTCCTCTGCCTTTTTAATATTCTCTTCTATTGCCTTTTGCTTTGTTTCTTTGATACGACGATCGAATTCTTCCTTTGCCTTATGTTCATTTTTTATTTTCTCACTATGTAATTGGTTCAATTCTTCTTCCATAAACTCCACACGACCCGTCTTATATGCATCTGGATCCCATGGTATCCAAATTCCTACTGGCCCAACAAAAATATCATGATTTGGATCCACCTCACGTAATTTTTTACATCTCATTTCTGCCTCTTCTTGTGTTCCGTATACTCCTCGCACCTTCAATCCACGTACAGATGTTTGAAAATTATGTAATTTATTAAACTCACTATTTAGTTTCTCTTCATTGTTCTCTATAAATGTTTTAAAATCATCTTCTGTTGATGTCTCTTTTAATTTTTCTTTCTCTTCTTTAGCAAATTCATGAAAATCTGCCATTACATCATCCATTTTTAAATTGTATTTATATGACATAAAATTAATAAATTCCACCGTTTTTGTAATACATTTAGTAAAATCCCATTCTTTTACAAATTGATCGAAAATATATTGTTCTCGCTGCTTTAACACTTTTTCTGGTGATATGAATGATAAACATGTAAATTTTTGTCCTGCTATTATTTGATCTTCATCGCATAAATCTATATATTTAGGGTTTTCCTCGCCATTTGGTAAATTTTTTCTCTCAAAACCGGACATATGAATAAATACAAAAATTGTATTTATATTTTTTTACATTATTATATATTTTTTTGTTTTATTATAGTATATAATGACTAACATGGATTTTAGCGAGCTTCTTAAAAGAGCTATCAAGTACATTGTTGAAGGTATTATGGTTGCTATTGCTGCATATGCCATCCCAAAGAAAAAATTAGATATTGATGAAATATCCATTATTGCTTTAATGGCTGCTGCCACATTCTCAGTTCTTGACGTCTTCGTTCCTTCTATTGCATCTAGTGCAAGAGGTGGTGCCGGTTTCGGTATCGGTGCCAATTTAGTTGGATTTCCTCGTATGATGTAAGTTAATCAATAAAAATTATTTATAATTATAAATAATTTTTTAAATATTTCTACATTTATTTGTACCAATAATAAATTTAATTATATCAAATTTACCTCCATTCTCTTTTTTCTGTTTTATATAATATTTATATACACCTCCTAACATCAGGAATGGCATAATTAAATAAGAAATTACTAAAATATTATACAAAATGATAACATTTGACATTTCTTTTTTTTTCTCTTCTATAGATTGTGTAGTTCCTTCTAAATTTTTTACTAATGTACTTTCATACATAAAAAGTCCCTCTGCTTTTAATTCATCTATATCAAATTCACTTAGGTTCACTTTATACAATAAAAAAATTGTAAATGCAAATACTAAGAAAAACCCAAACACCGAGAACAAGAAAGGATCCATTTTAGATGTAGCTAAAAATCCGATATAAATAATAATACTATAGAAAAACGATTCTATCAAATATTCATATTTTTCAAACGATAGTTTTAATGTTTGAAATCCTTCTTTCAAATCATCTTTTTCTTTTTTCACAACAATCGCTTCAGGCGTATACCAATTTAATATGAATGTTAATATAAATACTGAAATAAATAATATTAAATGTTTTACTATTATACTTTCTTTTAAAAATCTTTGTATACTGCAATTCATTAAACTACTAATATCTGAACTTATCAAAAGTAAATATATAAAAAATAATGATAACATAAATTGATTTACTGTATCTACCTTCATTTATATATTTACTATATATTTTATTTATTATAATCATCTTTCTTGTTTCTTTTGTATAAATTTATCTAATTCTTTCGTCTTTTTCAATGTTTCTAACTGCGATTTTCTGTTTTTTTCCAATTCTGATATTTTGTTATTATTCATTAGTCCTTCTATTTGATCTTTTTTTATATATTTATCTGCCTTATCCGCTAACATTTCTGCAAAAGTTTTATTGATAGATATTGTTGGTATTTCATCTTGATATTTTTTTATAAAATTTACCAATTCTTCCTTTAATTCGTCTAATTCGGCTTTATTGGCTTCATTGTCTAATACATCAGTTATCTTTTTCTTAATGCCATTATATAATACATCTTTTTTTATATTTACATATAGTTCTTTTTCTAGTATTTCTTTCATTGTTTGAGGTGTTTTTTCAGTACTCATTATAGATTATAATTAGTTTTTATTTTTCCTCTTTTTCCTCTTTGTTTTATTAAACTTTCTTCTTTTCTTCTTTGAACCTCCTGTTACTTCTTCTCCTTCTCCTTCTCCTTCTCCTGTTGCTGGTTCTGTTACTTCTACATTGCCCTCTATTGTTTCTACTTCAATATCCGCTTTTGTTATTTTTAAATTTTGCACTAGTGTTATTATTGCTCGTACAATCTCTTTATCATCTATGCGACCAATTGAACTTAATACGTGTTGTGTGATTGCGCTTTCATTCTCTTTAAATATATCTGGTAATGTATTACATGCAACCATTTCTACTTGTTCTCTTATAAATGTTTGTATTGTATCACTCATTATTGAATTTCTTATTTCTTCATCACTACTCATTATATATTATTTATATATAAAAACAAAAAATTGAATGCGTTTAAAAAATAATTATTAAGATGTATAATAATATAACTTATTACTTTTATGTTAAGTTTAGCAACCACTAAAGTAATTGAAAGTCATCATACCGAAACTCAAAAAAAGAAAACACAAAAAAAGAAAACGACTATTTCTAACGCCGAAAAAGCGAAATTATGGGATGCTTTTGAAACGGAAACGAAACAAACGAAACCGACTATTGTTGATTTTGAAAATGATTTTTGCACATTATGTCAAAATATTCTTGTTGTTACAGAAGAAGGATTTCCAGGTTGTTCCAATAATAACTGCGGTGTTATTTATACAAATATTTTAGACTTTTCACCAGAATGGCGATATTATGGAGCAGATGATAAAAATACAAGAGATCCTACGCGGTGCGGTAATCCTATTAATCCCCTTTTAGTCGAATCCTCTTTTGGTTGTAAAGTATTATGTAATCCGGGTTCCTCATATGAAATGAGAAAAATTCGAAAATGGACTGAATGGCAATCTATGCCACATAAAGAAAAATCGCTATATAATGAATTTCAATTCATTACTACTATGGCAAATAATTCTGGAATACCTAAAATTTTCATTGACAATGCAATAACAATTCATAAAGATATTTCTGAACAAAAAATGTTTAGAGGTCTTAATCGTGATGGTATTAAAGCTGCTTCTATTTACATTAGTTGTCGTGTAAATGGTTGTCCTAGAACCGCTCATGAAATAGCAGAAATATTTCATTTAGACAAGACTAGTACAACCACAGGTTGTTCAATGGCACTCAATATTTTAAATAATATTGAACGCAAACTAAATCCAAATGAACAAGTTGAATTAGGATCTACAAAACCGGTCGCATTTATTGAAAGATACTGTAGTAAACTAAATATTAGTAAAGAATTAACAAAATTAGCAATATTTGTATCGAAAAAAATAGAACATCAAAGTATTATTAATGATAATGCACCTCATTCTGTCGCGGCTGGTATTATTTTCTTTGTTTCACAATCATGCAATTTAAATATTTCAAAATTGGATGTTAAAAATGTTTGTGGAGTAAGTGAGGTTACTATTAATAAATGTTTCAAAAAAATGGACAATATTAAAGATCAACTTATTCCATTAGTTATTTTATCAAAATATAAATAAATTATAACTTTTTAATATTGTAAGTTCTCTATTAAATACGTATGTGCATCATTTATCATTCTTTGATTGCAATCATTCTCTATATTTGTAAAAAATGTAATAATTAAATTTGTCCATAATGTTTCAACATTTATAATTATGTAAACCCAATCTATAAATTTAGACATTTTATAAATTTATAGATTATGCTTTATATGGTATTGTGTAAGGATTATTTTGCAACGCACTCATAATTTCTGGCGTATTTCTTTCTAATTGAATGTTCTGATACAATCCTTGTCCTTGGTTCATTGTTCCCATGTTATCAATAGATGGTGATTGTTTGGAGCCTTCTCTTATTACGGGCCTATCATTAATCAAATAACTATCTTTTGCTTTATTTTTCTGATTTATGGCTCCATTATACAAATTCATATTTCCTTGTACCATTCGTCCTTGAATTGTAGATGATTTTAAATCATTATTTCTTTGGTTCTCTTCTGCTTTATAAGAACGAGAATTTGTATATTGTGGCATTGCAGATGAATTACCCACATACATATAATCAGCAGTATCTTGTCTTGTTGTATGCGCAGATTGGTGAGGCGTTACACCATAAGCACCTCCGCCTTGTACATTATTAATTTGTAAAAAGTGTTTATTTTCTAATGTTTCTCTTATTGTTGGGTTTGGTTTATCATTTGGATTAAATACATATGTACTTGATACATTCGATTTTGCATTTTGATATGGTCTTAATGTACCGATCGCATTCTCTTTACGAGATGGCTTCAATACATCCAATATTGGCGCAACGGCTGCACCAAATGCACCACCAATTGCACCAAAATAATTGGATTGATCGGTAGTTGTACGATTATTTGGATATGCAGTCTTACTTTTCATTCCATAATCCGCTTCTGTTGCGACACCCTTTCCTAATGCGGCTGGTCCTGCGATTGGATAAGTATCTAATTGCACTCTATGTGGATCTTGGTGCTCTCCATCAACATAAATACCTGAATTTCCTGAACTTGCATATGAAGCAGCGCCTCCATATTCAACCGCTGTATCCGGTCTTGCTACATTTCTTGGTACATGTTCAGCTCTCATGGTTGGTCCACTTTCGGCACCTCTTGTTGTAAATAAACGATCACTCGTCATCTCAAAATGACGATCTGGTCTATTTTTTTCTTGTTTTCCAAGTGTACCCATTGATTTAATAGAACTATTTGCAGGTCCTTCGCGACCATAAATCAAATTACCTCCACTCTTTGGATTAGTCGCTACGCGCAATTCATCCACACTCTTTGCATTCCATAATTCACGATCCATCATTCCCGAATTAAATCCTCCTGAACCTTGTGTCGTATACCCTAAATTTAATCCAGGTCCTACTTGCTCAGATTGAAATGGTTTTACATTGGCCATTCGAGAACTTGGATTTACACGTGAACGCATAAATTCTGTATTATTTGGTGCACCATAAGGAAATTGAGTATTTTCTCCAGGTTTAAATAATGGAGCCTGTTCGGATTTATTTTTATGTTGAGAACCAGATCCAATATAATTGTCTAAAATATTCTCATTTGAATTGGCTTCTATGTTTTTTGTTCTCATAGATCCACCAAAAAATGGTACCATATTATTATGCTTAAAGTATTCACTATCTACCTCTTTTCCACTTATTGAAGTAAATTTATTTCCTTCTTGTGAAGTTGCATCCATAAACGAATAAGAACTAATTGTTTTTTCATTAAAGTTCTCATTAAAGTATTTATCTGTATATGCCTGTTGACCATCATATTTGTTTACTGTTGATAATTTCGAAGATCTGTCGTTCTCAACATTCTCATATTCAGAAGGATAATTTTTATCTTGTATATCAATATTTGGTAATTTACTCCCTGTAAAGTTCTCCTTCTTTTTTTGTTTTGATGCTATATATAATCCCGCTGCGGCAACTAAAGGTATTGCTAATTCCATATTATAATATATATAATATTATAGTATTTTAACATTGACAACAATACCAATTTAATTTTTTGTTTTATTGTCAACATATTCATCTTTTACTAAAATTCGACTTGATTCGTTATGTTCAAAAGGCACTTCTGCTTTTTCTTGAACATTGTGAAACGAATGTAACCATCTTTCCTGATGTTTATCTCTAAACATCCATGCTGGATGTGTTGCACGTGTCTCATCTACGAAAGCACTTTCCACTGGATAATTATGTTCATTTGTGATCGGTGTAAATGTTTTGTATTCTTTCTTATCATTTATTAATTTGTGGTTCAAACCTCTAAAATCCGATTCCAAATCCACTGTATTTGTTCTCAAATTCGCTCCCCATTTTTGCAATCTCACTTGTGGATCTTCTAAAAATGGTACTCTCATTCCATTTCCTGGAGCATCTAAATGGTATAACCCCACATTTAAGCTTTCTTCTAATTTTTTTTTTATTCTTGCCTCATCATCATAAAATCTTGTTGAAAACATTATATATATAAATAATAAAAAATATATAAATTTTATTATTATTAACTATATAATGACAAAAATATGTCTAAATATGATTGTTAAAAACGAAAGTTCTATTATTACTCGTTTGTTTGATTCGGTTCTCCCTTTAATTAATAGTTATTGTATTTGTGATACAGGTAGTACTGATAACACTATTGAAATTATTAATTCCTATTTTAAAAATAAAGAGATTGAAGGAAAAATTGTTGAAATGCCATTTGAAGATTTTTCGCATAATCGAAATTATGCTTTGGAACAATGTTTAAATATGTCAAATGCTGATTATATTTTACTATTAGATGCAGATATGGTTCTTAAAATAAATGCGAATTTTGATATTGTTAATTTCAAAAATTTTATTGTTAAATATGATGTGCATTATTTATTTCAAGGTAATGAAAATATTTTTTATAAAAATGTTCGTCTTATTAGAAATGATGGGACTTTTAAATATATTGGTAAAACACATGAATATTTACAAATCAAAAATGACACTAAATGTTCTCATATTAAAGAACATGACATTTTTGTTCAAGATATTGGGGACGGTGGATGTAAAGAAAATAAGTTGCAACGCGACTTAGATTTATTATCCAAATCATTAACTTCTGAACCAAAAAATGAAAGAAGTTTGTTTTATTTGGCAAACACATATAAAGATTTGAAAATGTATACAGAAGCGATTGAAACATACAAAAAACGTATTGAATTAGATGGTTGGAGTGAAGAAATATGGTATTCTTATTATTCAATTGGTAATTGTTACCAAGAATTAAAAGATTATCCAAATGCAATTTTGTATTATATTGATGCTATTCAACAAAATCCTAATAGAATTGAAAATATATATAAATTGGTTGAATATTATCGATTGAATAAACAATATCACATTGCATATGAATTTTTCAAATTAGGTTATGAAAAAAAGAAAACCATCACTAATTTCGATTTATTATTTTTAGAAAAAGATATTTACAATTTTAAATTAGATTACGAGTTCTCTATTATTGGTTATTATATTAATAACAATAATTTCAATAATATTAAATGTTGTTTTGATTTATTTAATAAAAAAATACCCAATATTATTTTTAAAAATGTTCTCAGTAATTATAAATTTTATGCGCCTGTTATTGAAGGTGGGGATTTTACATCAAGTATTGCTTTTCCGACTTTTCATAAAAAAGATTTCTTGAGCAGTACTCCTTCTATTTGTATGCACAATAATGACATTTATATTAATATTCGTTATGTTAATTATAAAATAAAATTCGATGGGCAATATGAAACTACTAATAACATTGAATCTATTAATATTTTAACAAAATATGATTTGAATTTCAAAAATCAAGGTGATGTTATGATCAAATATAATAAAACATATGATAATTATTATAAAGGTCTTGAAGATATTCGATTGTTTTCACTCAATCATTTATATTTCAATGCGAATAGACCCTTTACCAATTCTTCTAGAATAGAACATGGTATTATTATTGGCAATGGTACTGCTCAATCCATGTTATTAACAAAAGAAAATGAACAAACTTTTGAAAAAAATTGGTGTTTGTTTGAAAGCAATAAAAAACTTAAGTGTGTTTATGGATGGTATCCTTTCACTATAGGTAATATACTTAATAATCAATTTGTTTCTACACATGTTATACAAACGCCTGATTTTTTTAAATGTGTACGTGGCTCATCTAATGGTGTTTTAATTGATAATAATATATGGTTCTTATGTCATGTCGTTTCGGATGAAACTCGTAGACATTATTATCATTGTTTTATTAAAATTGATAAAGATACATTTCAAATTGTGGATTATACTTCTTTATTCACCTTTGATAAAAATATTGTTGAATTTTCTTTAGGTTTTATTGTTTACAAAAATCATTTATTAATCGGATATTCAACAAATGATTGTACTACTAAGTTCAAAATTGTTTCTTTTAATGCTGTTGAAAAATTGTTTTTAAATCGGTGAATATTTAGCACTTTTACAACATCCATACGTCTTTCTATGCCATTGTGTTATTCCATATTCTCTTATTCCCTCCATATGTTTTTTTGTTCCATATCCTACATTTGCTTTTAATCCATAACGTTCATCTAATATTGGATATTCATTGCATAATTTCTCTATATATTCATCATGTGCACATTTAGATAATATCGAAGCTGCCGCTATAAATGAATATGTATTATCTCCTTTTTCTACACATTCATATGGCAATTGTTGATTTTTATAACTATATGGTATAAAATCATTACCATCTATAATTAAAAATACATCTACACTATTTATATTATTTATTACATTTTCGATTGATGTCCGCATACTTTTTAATACCGATTGTCTTATATTTATTTCATCTATTTCAGAAGGCTCAATATAATCAATATGCCAACTTATAGCATTTTCTTTAATATAATCAGACGTTTCTTTCATTACTTTACGTGATTTTATTTTTTTACTGTCTTTCATTATTTCATGTTTAAAACTACTATCTTTAGGTAAAATCACTGCTGCTGTGTACAAACGTCCAAACATTGGTCCGCGAGCACACTCATCAACTCCTATTTCATACGTTTTCTTTGAATGAAAATCCCGTTCTAATATTTTAGACATACAATATAAGTAACTATTTATTTTTATTTACTTATATTATATATATATTACAATATGTTACCAATGAAAAAATTAATGCCATGGGTTTTATTATTATTAATTATTATTTTATCTATTTCACTTTTAGAAATTTGCTATTCTTTTAGAGAAGGTGTTACTGATGCAGCTCCTTTTTACTGGGGCGAACAAGCTGCCAGTAATGATGCTGAATGGGTTGGTAATACAAATGCATCTGGTGCACCTTTACCCAATGTTCAATTAGATGTAAAAGCGCATAAATTGTGGAATAATGTTTATGTATTCCCAAATTCTGGTAAAATAGTATTGCTTTACGGAAGCAATACCGGTGGAGTGAATGGTACTGGAAAAATTGAATATATGCATATTATTAAGCGCGGATTTAATACAAGTAATGGTGATGAAATTGTTGTTACAACAACAACAGGTACTCCGATTGATCCAACCGGTGAATATGTTCCATTATATGGAAACTGGTACACACTACCACCTACAAGTGCTGATTATTTATCAAATACAAATACACAAGTATTTTATGTACAAAATAATGTTGACTCTTATATTCATGTTTTGGATTTAAATAGTAGTACTCCTCACTATGGATTTTATGTAACTGAAGGTGTAGTGAGTGATCGATCTAATCGTACAAACGGTTATCAAGATATGAAAATTGCCGATGGTGAAGAAAAGCCATTACCTACTAGCTTTCAATCTAAATTAGTAACAAATGAAACAATTCAAAATGCAATTGCTGATACTGCCGCAAATNCNNATNNNATTCCTTTAGTTAAAATTGATAGTGCTTATCAAATTTTTCCTAATGTATATTTCAATATTTCTAATGGTGACTTGTATATTAAGAAAAAATNAACAATGACTAAAACAGTAACTGGAGAACAAGATGCAATTGTAGACTACTTTACATTAGAAAGATATAAGAGAACAGGTGTATCTATTGAGGAACCATCTCAAGGTACATTAAATGCAAATACCGACTCTTTTATTGTAAAAGATGTTGATGGTGGTAATTTAGTTGTTTATGTTAGCAATGGTATTAACACTATTATTATGATTTTGCATAAAGAAACTGGTGGTCATTATACTCTTCCAAGAACTAGACGTTTTAATAGAAATGGTATTGTTACAAGTGAAACAAGCGAATACGACGAAAGCGAAGAAGAACAGAGTGGACATGAACACCAAGAAGAAGATACTCCTGGAGAAGGAAGCGATGGTGTTAATGACATGGCTCAAATGATTGATATTTCCAATAATGTTTCAGACTACTATAAATGGTATTGGTATTGGAATAGTTCTGGTTCTCTTCCTGTGCACTTTTCTGAAGATTATATGTTGAAAACACAAATGGTTCCACCAGTATGTCCATCGTGCCCTACATGCCCAAAACAAGGATGCTGTACAAATTGCGGTGGAAATGGCGGTGCCGGAGCGGTTGATGACGATGGTAAATCGGTCGACAAAAATACAGATGGTGCAGGTCGCCCATTAGGTGATGCTTATAGCAAAACATTAGACACAGGAAGTGATCTATTGAAATCTGGAGGTAGTGGAGCAGTTGGATTAACAAAAGACACATTGGGATTAGGTAAAGATGCAGTAACAGGTACAGTTGGATTAGGTAAAGATGCAGTAACAGGTACAGTTGGATTAGGTAAAGATGCAGTAACGGGTACCATTGGATTAGGTAAAGATGCAATTAGTGGTACAGCCGATTTTATTGGTGGATTGGGTAGTGGTCCAACAAATGTTAATCAAGGTAATATGAATACAACCGGTTATGGTCAAACATCACTTAATCAATATGGTCAAATGGGTGTACCTGGAACAGGAAGTGTTACTGCTGCTACAAGTGATCCATATACATACAATGGTCAATTACAAAGAAGACCACCTTCTAACTTTTTACCAAGAACATCAGACTTCAGTTCATTTGCAAAATAATTTCGTTTAATTTGCATATAAATATTTTACATATATTATAATATGGAAAATATTAATAATTGGAATAATATAAATACTATATTCAATAGAAAAGAAATCGAAAATGATATTAAAAATATATTATTAAATTTCCAAGAAAATTGTAAAAATATTAATTTCAAAAAAGGTATTTATTTGTATGGTTCTCCTGGATCGGGTAAAACATTTTTCATTAAACAAATATTGAAAGATTTGGATTATGATATTATTAGTTATGATGCGGGGGATGTCCGTAATAAAAATTTGATTGATACAATAACTTCTAATAATATTTCTAGTCATAATGTTTTGGATATGATGAATAAAAAAAAGAGAAAAATCGCAATTGTTATGGATGAAATTGATGGTATGAACAATGGAGATAAAGGTGGTATTGGTGCACTTATTAAGATTATACGACAAAAAAAGACAAAAAAACAGAAATTGGAAAATGTATCATTAAACCCAATTATTTGTATTGGTAATTATTTTTTTGATAAAAAAATAAAAGAGCTTATGAAAGTGTGCAACGTGTTTGAATTAAAAACACCTATTAACCAAGAAATATCCATATTTTTAAATAATATAAATGTCAGTAATTCTATTAAAAAAAAGTCAATTGAATATATACAAGGTGATCTAAGAAAAGTGCAATTTATTGAACAATTATACAAATCCGGTCATTTATTGAATGAAAAATTTATTGATAATATTTTAAAAGTTAAATGCCATAATGAGGACTCCAAAAATATTACTGCATTATTATTCAAAAATGAATACAAAATAGAAGAACATAATACTTTCATGAATGAAAACGATCGCACAATTGTTTCATTATTATGGCACGAAAACGTCATTGATAATATTAATTCAAATAAAATAAAAAAACCGGTTGCATTATATTTAAAAATGCTGGATAATATTTGCTTTTCTGATTATATTGATAGAATTACATTTCAAAATCAAATTTGGCAATTTAATGAAATGAGTTCATTAATGAAAACGTTTCATAATAATAAACTATATCATAATGCTTTAATTAAAAAAAATAAAATTGTTAATGATATTAGGTTTACAAAAGTTTTGACAAAATATTCTACTGAATACAATAATCAGGTTTTTATCTTCAATTTGTGTCAAGAATTTAATATGGATAAAAAAGATATGATTGCCTTTTTTCAAGAACTACGTCTTTATATGGAACACGAAATTGAAAATAATCCTGAAATTTTAGAGGAAATTTTTGAAAATTGTAATGTAAATAAACTAGATATTAAACGTATTTATCGGTTCTTAGATAAAAACGTTAAAAAAGAAAATATAATTGAAGATTTGAGTGACGCCGACTAAATTTGTTTTTCCAACTCTCCTATACGAGCTTTTAATTTTTCTATGTCTTGCGATTGTATTTGTATTATTTTTATAGCATTTTGTAAATTCAACTTTTCTGGTGGACCACCATTGATTTGTACTGTGAGATTTTCCGGATCATTTTTTTTTTCTTCCATCATTTTTTTTCTTTTTTCCTCCAATTCTACTATTTGTTTTAATACATCTGGCTTCATTACTGGTAATCCAAATTCATATTTTTCTAACGCTCCCTCTATATCTTCCATAAAAAATTTCTTGATCCCATGTTCATGTTCAAGTCTTATAAATTCTTCCACCTTTTTATCCGATGGTTTAGTAAAATTTGGATTTGCATTCACCAACATTTTCTTTTTATCAAATGTATTGTGATTATGTGAAAACACTAATATTGTTTTCATTGGATCCAATTGTACAAATGGTATTGTATAATCATGTAAAAACTCTTTTTCTTCTGCCAAAGATGCATTTTCATTATATCTTGTTATATTTAATAATTCTTTACGAAACGCAAATGTACCTGCAGTTGCATGATTTGGTCCATAAGGGCCACATTGATACATAGTTTGTATATGTTTAAAATAAATATATAACTCACTTGAACCCGCGCAAAGTGCTTGTCTATTTTTTTGTAACTTTTCTACTGCATGCGCAATACGCTCAGGTGGATAATAATCATCATCATCCATATATACAATAATAGAACCACTTGTTTTTGTATGCATAAAATTACGCTTTGCACCCAATGTCATTTTTTCATTTAACGGAAAATATTTTATTTGTGGTAGATCAGATGAATTTACCAAATCTTTTATTTTATCACTTCCGTCATCCACAATAATCCATTCAATTCGATCTTTTGGATAAGTCTGATTGCGAAAACATTCAAACATCATTTTAATAAATGGTCGTCTATTGAATGTAGGTGTACAAACCGAAACAAATGGATACAATTTAACTTTCTGTTTTTTTTTTCCCATAATAAATTATTTATTAAGTAGTTTATAAATAGTTTATTTAATAATTAATTTCATTTTCAAGTGAGTTTAATTCTTGTATTTCATCATCTGGTTTAGCAGGGCTTTGGGTAATGTCTTCATATTGATCAAAATAACTATTTTCTTCTGTTGGTTTCAAAAATTCAGTTCCTTTGTATCCAATACTGCCTATAACAATGAGAATTAATGTTATTGTCACTACATTTAACCCTATACGTAAGTTTGATGATTTTATTTTTGTATTATAAACAACATTTGATTTTAATAATATTCCAATAACGAACAATGGTAATATATAATCAGAAATTTTATTTATTATTTTTATCATTTTTACTGATAATACTTTTGGATGCCAAAATGGTTTTCCACAAAATTCATCTTCACAACCTTTTATTGGATCTGGATTTAAATTTGTAAATTCATTTATTTGTTCTATTTTTCTCGATATTGTATCTGAACCTTTGTGCATATATATTCCAAAAAATACATACATGATTAAATAAAAATATATTATAAAGCACAAAAATGGATATAAATTATATGCAAATATCACTCTAAACAACCATATTAAAAATCTCATTAAACCTGATATAAACCCACCACTTTGTATTGTATTCATAGCAGAAGATCCTAATTTGTTTCCAATATTTTTCGCACTTTCACCTAACCTCGATAATCTAGATTTCTTTTCCTCACCGTCTTCTTCTTGATTTTCTTCTTGATTTTCTTCTTGATTTTCTTGATTTTCTTGATTTTCTGTAAGTTCTGCTGATGCTGCTTCATTTTCTGCATTTTCGGATTCATTTAATAAATCTTCTTCATCTACTTCATAATTATCATAATCATCATCAGCTGTAGTAAAAGGATCATCATAATCATCATCCTCTGTAGCAAAAGGATCATAGTTATCAGTCATTTATATATATATATTATAAATTAATATATATATTTACGTATTTATCTTAACCATGATTCAGGTATCGATTTCGATATAATTCCTATTGCAAATAATAAAAATATTAATTGACGCCAATCTTTACCTTCTGCATAACCATTTAATATATGTGTTAATTTTTTCCTATTAAAATACAATACAAAAAATAAAAAATACCATTTAATATTTGCAATTTGTTTTGTTGAAAAAAATCTTATTATATATTCCAATATGGATGGAAATGAATAGGGTATTTTTCCAAAAAATCCAAATGGTGGTGGCATTTCAAACTTTGCATCACGACGAGAAAAAATAGTATCTACTGAAAATATAGGAAACATCAAAAATTCAAAAAAGAAATTGAATATTTTTTGTACCGTTTGTTGCATTTCACTTTGACTACTATAATTCGATTGTGCATTCAAAAACTCTTCATTAAAATTTTTTAATGGAACATAATTACCATCTTTATCTTGGAAACACCATATATAAAACAAATTATATGTGATAAAAACAATAATAAATAAATAAACTAAATTATAATATTCACTTATTACTAATCTTTTATCTTTTTCCGTTATTGGTTCTGATGCAATTGTTATGGCATCGCAAAAAATTGATATTGTTTTCTTTTGGATATAATCTATTCCTGCTATTAATACATAAAAGCATTTTGGAATATATCTGATATATTTAAATATTTTTGTTATTTCAAATGGAGTAGCTCTTTCTAATTCACTTTCATTTACTTCTATTGTTCTCATCATCGTTATTTTTTCTATTTCATCATCATTATTATATTCACAAGAATTTTCCTCACATAATTGTTCATTTGCTTGTTGTATTACTTCGCCATTGTCAATTATATTATTATTTTCAACATCATATGTATATTCTTGAATTGTTTCAATTGTTATTTTTGTATCTGCGATATCTATCACTTTCCATTTTTTTTTTTTATCTACTTTTAATTTTACTATATCACCTTTGAATAATTTTAAATCTCCTTTTGAACAACTTTTACTTCCATCTGGATGTTTTATATCATTGTATTTTTCGGGTTCTTTAAATTCGGATACATTACCATCTTCATCTCTTGTTATAAATCCTAATCGTTCTAGTTCATCTAAAAATTCATCTTCGCAAAAATCTTTTTTAAATTCAAAATTTGATAACTTATTAAGGCTATTTGATATGTCTTGTCCAGTATCAAGTAGTTCTCCAGCTTCACTAGTTAATCCATTTTCACTTGAAACAACCGAATTTCTTGTTATAGAAGAATTAGACATCATTACAAGTAGATTACTCATATTTCCTTCTGGTACAGATACAATTGATGATTCGCCGGATCTTTCTAATTTTGTACTTGTATAAATATAAGCTGTACCGGTTTTTAACTGACTTGGATAACTTATATCTTTATTTTGTATTATATGAGTTTCATTTTGATCTTTTATTTTATAAATATTGACTTTATTATCACTTATTATTATTCTTAATTTTATATTTGCATTGTTCTCCAATTCAACATCATTTTCAGACGTTAATTTTTCAATAGATCCATCTTTTACATAAAAGAAATCAATATATGTTTTTCCATTATTTTTTATTATTTTTGAAAATATACCAATACTTTGTTGCAAATTTTCACTATTAAATACACCATTCGTATCTTTTATAATACATAATAATTGATTTTCATGAATATCATTTGCTTGCACTGAATTGATTTTTATTGTATATGAAATTGCAATATTACTTTTCAAATATATTTCTCCTATTTTATTATGTGGCACCAATAATGGTGTTGATTTCGTAAATACTTCCACATTATTTTCCATCCCTTCTTTTGTTTCAAAACTTTCATAAATGTTCTCCAATAGTGGTAATTTTGTTAAAGTTTTTTTTTGATTTATTTTTTTTTGATTTATTTTTTTCAATTTATTTTCCAATATCAACACATCATTGTTAGTAATATTACTTTTAAAATTTTCTTTTTTATTTATTGATTTTATTGTTTCGTTCCATTTAGTATCCATCATATATTAAGATACTAAAATATTATCGAGCATATAATAAACCGCAATTTCCACCAACAAAAGTTAATACATTATATCTTTCTTCAAACAATGTTAAATTATAATTATATTCAAATAATCTCCAATTTTGCTTTGTTACACCAATTGGTTCTCCAGTTTCGTCACAAATTACATTATAATTATTACTTAAATCGAATTGTGGTACATATGTTGATACTTCTAGTTCAATTGAATTAAATTTACTCATATTTATTGCTCCAGACGGTTGATATTCAAACGGACTGGTATTCAAACAAAAATTATAACAATATAACCCTTCTTTTGCTGCACCCCTTGTTCTGGTATATTTTTCAACATAATCAAATACTCCTCGGGTTAATGTATTTTCTCTATATTCTCCATTTAATAATATTCCCATTGTTTCTAATATGTGTTTTTGATTTTCAACATTAAATACACCACTCACAAAAAAACCTGTATTTCTTGAATTTGGATTAATTCCTGGACCATATGGAACATCTAATGTGGTTGGTACATTTTGATCACTTGGTATATTGTTCTGTGCGGGCTCTATGTCTTTAGGTGGATTTAAATATGGCCAATTTGTATAATTACTCCATTCATTTCTTAAATTTACATCATTTCTTTGTAAATAAAACATCCAACTTGATACCATACCATTTGATGATAATAATTTTAACCTTTTTGAACCGGTAACATTTTCAAAATTGTACCTAAATACATCTTTTATTAAATATACTTGTTCGGTTGATGCAAATACTTGCTTTTCCGCTTTAGATAAAAAACAATAATTTGCAATTAAATGCACATCTGCGTTCCAAATTGATATTTTATTTTCATAATATGGTTCATCCAAAAACATAGATGGTGGATTTTGCAAAAATCGATACATTTGTAATTCATCTCTATTAAAATCCGGTTGTATATATGGATAATTATTTGTACTATCAAATACATCACGTATTTGAAATAATTCTTGAATTGATCTTAATGTAACTGTTATTTCTAGTTCTGTATATTGTAAACTCACTAGTGGAAATGCACATCTACTATCCATTGTAAACCAAGTATTAATAGGTATATATAAATCTCTACCTCTTATTGAAGGCTCGGCACCTTTTGGGTCCATTTGATAAAATGCAGACGGATAAGAGTTCGCCCTTCCAAATGCTGCTGCTGGATTTGAAAACTCTTCTATATTTCCGGTCATTTCATTAAACAAATTTTTCTTTTCAGATGTAAAATCACGATCTACCATTGCCGAAATATAATCTCCTGTATATCTTTGCAATGTTGCGTTTCCTGCGGTTATCAATACTTCTTTAACCATATTTGCACCAAGGTTTTTAATCCATTTAAAGTCATATGGTGCCCAAGCATTTCCATTAAATTGGTTTGGATGATATATGGGGCTCCAAATATTTGGTAATGCCACAACCAAATATGTATCCATCAATAAATCTGCATATTTTTTTACTTTAAATTTGAATGTCGATTCTTCTGTTAATCGTAAATCACGATTTCCTTCATAATCCAATCTGAACTTTTGCATACCAAAATTTGTATATTTTGAATATTTTACTTTGAAAAATGTTTTAGTTGGACTTCCTGTTAAAATTACGTTATTATTACCTTCAGATATTATATTTAATAATCCGCCAGCCATTATAATATATTATATTATAATAATTTATATTACTTTATATTATAATGAGTATTATTAAGAAATTTCTAATTATTTTAATTTTTATTATTGCCTTTATTATTTTATATAGACTTTATCATCAACGTATGCAATTAAAAAAATCATTAATCGAAGGTTTAGAAGGCGTATCTCCTGAACAAAATACTGAATTTAAATCTGTGGAACAAACCACTTTTCCAAGTATTGGTAGTTATAACCCGAATATACAAGATTTAGAATTAAAACAATATGTTATTAAAGGTTCATGTAATACTGCTCGTACCGGTAAATATGTTAATTTAGATATGGTTCAAAATGTTATTATTAGTGGTTGTAGATTTTTAGATTTTGAAGTATTTTCATTAAGAGAAGATAAAAATGAAAGTACACCTGTTATTGGGTTCTCTTCTGATGATTTCAATGGAGATATTGAATCTAAAAATACAATTCCTTTAGGAGAGGTTCTCAATCGAGTTAATAATTTTGCTTTTCAAGCTCCTACACCTAATGTAAATGATCCTATGTTTATTCATATTCGAATTAAAACATCTCAACAAAAAGATAATAATGGTAATGAAATTGGTATTGATAATTCTATTTATGAAAAGGTTAAAAAAATCATTGATACAAATTTAAGTGTTAACCGATACAGCGGTAAAGTAAATGGGAAAACAAAAATCTCAAATATTATGGGAAAATATGTTGTTATTATTGACAAAGGATTAATTGACACTAAAAATCCCGAGATTTTGAAAAATATGAATACATATAATTTACAAAGCAATTCACAAACATTACGTTCATATAGAAATTCTATTATTTTAAAAGAAAAATATATATCTCCATCAGTAAAAGATGATAATATTAATACAGATGTTTCTATGTATAAAATGGTTCTCCCTAATCCAGGTGCAAACTTTTATGGATTTATGGAGAACCCAAATATTCATAATTTAATTAAAAATTATGGTATTCAAATTGTATGTTGTAACTTTTATGTTCAAGATGGAAATATGGACATGTATGAAAGATTTTTTGGTAATTTTAAAAGTGCAATTGTACCTTTAGCGCAATCATTATATTATATTAATAAAGAAATTAATAATCAAGATATTTAATATATTGTATTAATATATACAATATATGAAAAATAAATTTAATACTGAATTATGCTCTAATAGTATGACATTTCAAGATTGTGAATTAGCTATTTTACGTCATGCAGTAGACGAATCTGAAAAACAAAATTCATCCAAAATCGCTCAAGATGAAAACATTTCAAAAATGATTACTATTCTTGAGAACTTTTTAAAAAAAAAGAAATGTATTTGTTATGGTGGAACCGCTATTAATAATATTTTACCAAAATACGCTCAATTTTATGACCGAGATATTGAAATTCCTGACTATGATTTTTATTCAAAAAATGCTATGGCTGATGCCAAAGAATTAGCTGATCTTTATTTTAAAGAAGGATTTCAAGAGGTTGAGGCAAAAGCAGGTGTTCATTTTGGTACTTATAAAGTATTTGTTAATTTCATTGCTATTGCTGATATTACTTATTTACATCCTACTTTATTCGATGCAATTGAAAGAGAAGCAAAAACTGTTTCTGGTATTAAATATTCTCCTCCTAATTTGTTACGTTTAAATATGTTTCTTGAGTTATCTCGTCCTGCTGGAGATACCTCTCGATGGGAAAAAGTTCTCAAAAGATTAACTCTTTTAAATAAACATTATCCTTTAAAAGTACATGATTGTAAAACGGTTGACTTTCAACGTAATATGGATAATTTTAAAGATAAATCCGAAGAAATATATATTACTTTAAGAAATGCATTTTCTGATCAGGATGCTATTTTTCTAGGTGGCTATGCCGTTAGACTTTTTTCAAAATATGTTAAAAATAACAGTTCTATTATTAAAAAACTACCAGATTTTGATGTTATTAGTGAAGACCCTGAAAATTTAGCTATCATTGTTTTAGAACAATTAAAAGAAATTGGTATTAATGCTGAAGCTGTGGAACATGAAGAAATTGGAGAACTTGTACCTAAACATATTGAAATACGTGTTAAAAATGAAACATTGGCTATGATTTATTATCCGATTGCTTGTCATAGTTACAATTCTATTAATTTAAGTGGTACTAGTATAAAAGTTGCTACTATTGATACCATGTTAAGTTTTTATCTAGCTTTCTATTATTCTGATCTACCATATCAACCTAAGAAACGCTTATTGTGCATGTCAAAATACTTATTTGACGTTGAAAATAAAAACAAATTGGAACAAAAAGGTTTGTTAAAACGTTTCAGTATTAATTGTAAAGGTCTTCAACCTACACTAGAAAGTATTCGTTCTCAAAAAGTTAAGAAATTTGCTGAACTCAAACATAAAAGAAATTCTAAAGAATACGACTTGTGGTTCTTAAAATATGGATACAATGATGGAAAACCTATACATAACAAAAAACATTCAACTAGAAAATCTAAAAAAAATGACACAAAAAAAATCAGAAAATCTAAATCTAAATCTGTATTCAAAAACTTGGCGAGTTTCTTTAAATAACTGCATTAATTAATATTTTATAATAATAATTAATTTTTATTAGGATAGTACATAATCTCCTTTTTTGGCGTAAAAAACCTTTGTTAAAAAACAAAGAAATTTTACTTGGCGTTTTGTCGGAGATTAAATAAAAGTATTTTGAAAAAAATGAAATTGGACATTTTAAAATGTCCAAAACTCAAATCTGAAGAAATAAATCTCAAAAATTTACCCCTTTTTTCACTTCTTAGCATAATGCTTTAAATCCTAAATTTATTATTTTTGTGGGACTGCATGGTTTTTTTGAGAAAATGTGGGTGGTGATTTTGGAACTTTTTTTGTTAGTCTCCATGGCTAATTTAAAAAGTTCCAAAAAGTTCCATAAAAATATAATTATAATTTACTTAGCATAACTCATTTATATTGATTTTCTGAAAAAAAAACTTTGTTAGCATCGATGAAAATGGCTAATTATGGCTAACAAAAAGTTCCAAAATATTTTTACAGCGTTCATAGTAATAAAACCTGAATAAAAATACTAGGAAAACACAAAAATATATAAAATGTATTTAATGAATAAGTTTATTAGTGGAACTTTTTTTGTTAGTCTATATTAATTAAAAATGACTAATGAAAAAGTTCCAAAAAGTTCCATTAATTTCTTTTGTAAAATTTGTAACTATAACACGTTTAGAGAAAGCCAATATAATAGACATATTTCAACCGATAAACATAAACGGCTAACAGTGACTAACAAAAAAGTTCCAAAAAGTTCCATGAAATATATTTGTGAATGCGGTAAAGAATATGTTCATGCATCTTCATTATCTAAACATAAAAGAAATTGTAGTAAAAATGATGAATATTTTGAGGAGGAAGAAGAAGAAGTACCAATAATGAAAAATTCAAATGAAACAATGATGAAGATTTTCACAAAAGTATTGGAAGATAATAAAGAATTAAAAAATATGATGTTGGAACAAAATGATAAAATGATAGAAGTGGTGGAAAAGACAAAACCGTCTATGACAACAAATAACAATATTATTAATAATAACCAGAAACTTAGTATTAACATGTTTTTAAATAATCAGTGTGCGGGAGCACTAAATTTCACTGATTTTATAGACAGAATAGAGGTATCTCAAGATGATTTGGAGAACAATGCAAATATGGGATTTATAGACGGAATAACCAAGATTTTTATGGATAATTTAAAACAATTGAGTGTATATGAACGTCCAATACATTGCACAGATTCAAAACGCGAGATAATGTATATAAAAGACGAAAATACATGGCAAAAAGAAGATGATGACAATAAATTGGTAAATGCAATACAAGAAGTATCAAGAAAAAGCGTTACTGCATTGAAAAGTTGGAAAGAAAGTAATCCAGAATATGAAGACGCAGACTCAGATTTTTCAAATAAATGTTTAGTTATTCAACAACAATCAATTGCAGGAGAGAACCGTAACCACTATTATCCAAAAGTAATAAAAAATGTTGCACGAGAAACCACATTATATAAAGATATAATACAATTAAATGATACTTAAATAATTGATTGTCTTGTTTAGACTATAAAATATACTACAAAATAACAATGTTTTTACTAATATTCCAAAAAAATTCAAATGTCCATCGCTATGGTGAATAGATAAAAAATAAAAGTATTTCGAAAAAAATGAATTCATTAATGGCATATGAAAAATAAAAAACAAAGTACCAATAAAAATGGGCATTTGTATTTCAGAAAAGATAATATCCATGGTCGATTCTATATGTTTTTCTTTTGCTTGATTAGCAAAATGTTCTCGAGATGCTCTTTCATATTCAGAAATATAATCTTCTTTATATTTTGGTTGAGGAATATAATTAGGTGTTGTTGAAATATCTTGATAAATAGTTTCATCCATAGGAATATCGCGAGATGGAAACCTCTGTTCAGTTGAATTAATCATTTGCATTTGTTCTTCTGTTAAATATGGAACATTTGTATTTTTTTGTGTTTGTGAATCTTGAGGTAAAGGAATGTTATTTGGTTGTAAATCATTACCATATGGATTTGGGTGAACATTCATTAATGAATAAGATGTATTATTATCTTGATCATTTAATTGCATTTTAACGTTTTCCGGTAAATCACTAATTCGTGTTGTATTTGACATATACATTACGAATTTAAATAAAAGTATTTTTATTAACGAATTCTTCACTAGGAGATGAAATATCGACAATATTCTTATTTGTATTGCATTTCTCCATTTTTAATGAATATTTATAACATTTTTCATCATATTTAAAGGTTTTATCTTCAAATTCACTGATAATAGGTCCGTTAAAAACAATACAATTTTTATCATTACAAACTTTTCTAAATAAAGCTGCTAATCCTAAACCTAAAATTATTGATATACAAATTCTTCCTGTTTCTGTATTTAATAGTCTTTTAAAGTTCATTATAATATAGTATTAGAATTTAGTTTTATAAGAATTTATGATTGTGCTGGAATTTTCGCTATATCTTTTGCATTTCCTGGACAAATCACTGGCTCTTCGTGAATTGAAAAACACGCGCCTGTTTTATCTCGATATTGCAGTAAATGAGCATTTTCATGATTGGGATATACTAATATTGTTTTATTGTCTGGATTTAACATATACACTGCAAATAATCCAAACGCTAAACTAATAATAAAAGCAGGAATATTTATAAATTTCTTAAATTTCATTATATATTAATGTAATATATTATTGTTTTCTAGATTTTCTATTTTTTCTGGATTTTTTAGTTTTTCTGGTTTTTTTAGTTTTTCTACGTTTTTTTCCACCTAGATATACACTATTTAATTGATCAATAATAGTTAATAACATTGCATCAGAAAAAATTTTTTGTTTTTCATCATCTAGTTTTCCAATGTCTGGATGATATAAATATAAACCATTATTATATTTTTCATCATTAAAATAATTTTGTGATTTCAATTTAGATAAAGAAGGATGTAAATTAGATGGATCAATATTTTTAAAAATTTCATGAAGTGCTTCACGTGTTCTTTTCATTAATTCTGTTTCAGGTTGTTGTGCTTCATCTAGTCTTATGTCTACTTGCCGTAGATCTATTCCTTCAAATATTCCAGAACTTTCGCGTGCTTGATGCGTGTCTTTATATTTTTTAATAACAGTATCATTTTTAATAACAGTATCATTTTTATCTGAATTTTTTTCATAATAATTTATCAAACTTTCCACAATCTTGTCTAAAAAATCTCCATATTTATTATTAGGTGAAAGTTGTAAAGCTTCCTCAAACCGTTCTACAATTTTGTGTTTGGACCGACATTCATATAAATATTTTCCATTTTTTTCAGTGATATCTTTAACTTCCAACGTTCTTTCATTATTATATGACTTTATATAATCATAAGATACCATATACCCACTTGATCTCTCTCTCTTCCAGTCATCAAATATTTTTTTTAAAACTTCTTCAGTGAATATAACTAATTCTCCTATTTCAAACTTTGGTGGTTGTGTGATAGTATTTAACTCTTCTGGTATTTTGGGATTTTGCAATTTTTCAATTTGTTCTTGAAGGCCGTCAATTCGCTTTGATAATTCTGTTGTGGTTTCACTCACGTTCGCTCTCTCTGTAAAAATAGCACTCTGGATTTGATGTTGAATAAATAATTTCTCTTTTTCATTCATTTTTATATAATATTAAAATATATTA
>JGI20160J14292_10000292_pt1 | contig 46192 bp, 47 predicted proteins | sample COG_10_FD_14292 | JGI IMG/M metagenome (IMG submission 14292) | reverse complement strand
TGTTCTTTTTGGTTTTACATGGGGTAAGAACACGTCCAGCTTTTCTGGCTCTGGTTAAGTCGGTTCTCATACCTCTAACAGATTTACCGGAGTAGTATTGTCTGAAAAGTTTTCTGGCTTCGGAAAGAGAAACCCCTCTTTTTTGACCGACGGCACCTGGGTAAGTTTTTCTGTTAGCGGCATCGGCTTCTCTGGCTGCTTTGGCAGGGGAAGAGTAAGTTGCTGATGCGGCTTGCATAGATTCTTTAAGAGACATTCCTGGGTTGGAAGCTCTGAATGCGGCGAGATGTGATCTCCATGGGGCGAGGTTAGCGGCTAATTGTTGTTTTGTAAGTCTTGGCATATTTTTATAATATATGCGGAGAAAAAAATTTTGCCGCAGGGCTATTAATTCAAATTTAATTCATAAGTTAATTCAACAATAAATTAAATATATAATTATTCAAAAATTAATAAATTAGTTATTGTATAATTATTTACCAGTAGTAACCGCCTGACATTTTCTTAGCTGATCTTTTACCTCTTTTTTTCCCGGCATCTTTTCTTACTTTTCTACGAGAAGATCCCTTAGTGCCTTCATCTAAGCCTTTCATGTCGTAGTATTTAGGTCCATTAGAACGTCTGTATAAGTATGATCGGTCACCTTTAGCTCTTGGTGAACAGACAGTGTTACCTTTTTTGTTCTTTTTGGTTTTACATGGGGTAAGAACACGTCCAGCTTTTCTGGCTCTGGTTAAGTCGGTTCTCATACCTCTAACAGATTTACCAGAGTAATATTGTCTGAAAAGTTTTCTGGCTTCGGCAAGAGAAACACCTCTTTTTTGTCCAACAGCACCTGGGTATGTTTTTCTGTTAGCGGCAGCGGCTTCTCTGGCTGCTTTGGCAGGAGAAGAGTAAGTAGCTGATGCGGCTTGCATAGATTCTTTAAGAGACATTCCTGGGTTGGAAGCTCTGAAATTGGATAGATGTGTTCTCCATGGGGCGAGGTTAGCGGCTAATTGTTGTTTTGTAAGTCTTGGCATTATATACTATATGGATAGAAAGAATAGTTACTACGGAAATTTAATTTTCATATATGGTAATCTCTAATTTATACTATGGATCGTGAAAACTCTTAATAAATCCATATATGGTAATCTCTAATTTATACTATGGATCGTGAAAACTCTTAATAAATTCCATATAGGGTAATCTCTAATTTATACTATGGATCGTGAAAACTCTTAATAAATCCATATATGGTAATCTCTAATTTATACTATGGATCGTGAAAACTCTTAATAAATCTATAAAGGTTATTTATAAATTCTATTTTTTATTAGTTTAACTTCATAATTCCATATTGTAAAATATTTATTATGAACAGAAAATATTATTAGTTGAGAAAAAGCTATCATTAAACAACCTATCATTATGTAATAAAAATTACCATACATAGATGAATAATCGTAACAAACCTCCTTAGCTTTTAAAAAAGATTTTTCATAATAGAATAATTGTTTCTCTGTCTCTATTATCGTTTGATTTAAAACAGCTATAAATGATCTACCTTTAGCTATTTCTAATTCTGGATTAAAAACAGTATCACTTAATTTTCTACCCAAACTTATATCTTCACTCCATACTATTTTTGAATTTGGTTTGTCTATAAATGTAGGAGAAGCTACCTGGTTTAATTCTCCCATAGCACTATTAGTAAAAGTATCTTGGATATTGACAAATTCATGATATTTAGCGAGAAAATTGAGAGTAATATTGTCTCCCTGTTTTAAATATATTCTCGCCTCCGCAATGTATTGATATCCATTATCAATTAAATTTTTAATAATATTAGAAAATGAATTACAACTTTGGGTAAATAAATATGAAGTCAGTGTGCTTATTACAGAAATACACATTATAAGTAATGAAAAAAAGTATGTTATTAATAATGAAATTGTACCAAAAATTCCCCAAAAAGATTGACATCCAATTCTGGTAATTTTTTGACAACATAACCATCTTGTTAGACATCTTTTTGAATATTTATTACACCTACATCCTGTTTCCTTAATTTTACAACATTCTCGAGCACTTTCTAAAATACACACGCTTATTCCATGTAAAAGAACTGCTACCTGTAGTAAAATAATTCCAATTAAACAACTTGCTAAATAATTAGAAAAGGTTGACATACTAAAATATTTTTCTACAGTTTGTTGACACTGATACAAGTTAGATAATATAATTGAACTTGCTATTGAAGTTATAATTAGAGATAAAATAGCTCCCCAGGGAATATTATCAATACTCACATCGTATAAATAGGATATAAATTTAATTTTACCTTTCGCATACAAAATCATATCTTTAAAATCACTATCTCTATCACTATCACTATCTCTACCACTATCCATCTCTACATCTTCAATATTATTTACTTCTGTAATAATATTTACTTCTGTATTTACATATTTTTCTATTTTTCTATCTTCGTTTTTTTTTGAATAAACAACTACGTAAGTTTTTTCTGGATAAATTTTCGGCATATTATACTTTAAGAAGTATGTATTTAATTTTTTAATATATAATATGTCTTTAAATATGGTTTTATTTACAAAGTATTTTATCTTTCACCTTATGTTATGTAAAATTGTTAATAAATATTTAAAGAATGATACATTACAAAGTTAAATTCTTTCCAAAAATTTAAAATCATATTCCATGGGTTTAAATTCTTTAATTAAAATTCGTTCAACATCTTTCGGATTATATTTTTTACATGAAAATACATCTAAATAAATATTTTTATTAAAGTCAACCATATGAGCATTAATATTACTTGTTTCAATAAGTTGATACATGGATATTCCTGAAATTTTTTGATCTTCGCCAAAATGTTCTATAACCAATGGACCATATTTATTAGCATCAATGACATCAACTATATTATCAATAATTTTATTTAAATCTTTTCTGGCATATTTTAAATTATGCTTACCAGAAAATATTGATTTATTACCTTGACATTTTCGTAAATTTGCTATTAAATGATAACCCCAAACCATTAAATATATACAGATTATATATAATTCTTATTAACAATCAAATTTAAGTTAATAGAAATTTTTAAAATTTATTTAAAGCTGATAATATATTTGTATATATGTTAGAATTTTTTTTATTTTTTTTTATTACAATAGGAATAGTCGCAGCAATTAATAGAATATGTAAAGAAGGAAGTTATGATGATTATGATTAAACGACTCTTGTTTTAATTATACTAATTTGAAATATTTTTATGATTAATATAACTTTCAGTAGAACTTTTAAGGTAATACATTGCGTTGAAAATTCCTAATCCTGCTACAAAAAAGTTAATTAAGGGATGTATATGAGTTATTCCATATATAAAACCCAAATAATGTAAAAAAAAATTAAAACAAATAAAGGGTGCTCTAATAAAAATATTTAATAAAAAACTATATTTTTTTTGAGATAGTTTACTAATATAATTTTTTTTATATAAATAAAGTGAAAAATAATCTTTACCACCCGGAAAACCGCTTATAAACATTGCTAAAAATGAACGTATGGGTCCCCATGAATAAAATTGTCCTAGAAATCCTACAGTTGGTATAAATAATAGATGATGAAAAATATCATTACTATCTAATTTATAAAATAACATATGATAAATATGTATAGAATTAATCATTGATATTGGCCAAAGAGAAGCAGGAGAAAATAAAAAATCAGAATTAGGGAATTTTTTAGAATTCATACAGTTTACTGGATCTTTGACACATAATATAAATCCATTAAAGGATACAATAGTAACAAATAAATTAGCTATAAAATGTAATAAAAACCACCTTATTTTACTTGGTTCATTATAAATAATATATTTATCACATAAATAAAGTGAAAATATACAAGCAAAAACGCAATATATTGATTCTAATATCATTAATAAATAATATATTTCAACTTTTAAATAATTAAAATAACAAAATTTATATATTAATTTATATTAGATGTTTAATACTACTATTTATAAATTAGTTATAATTTTATCAATTATCACAATTATATTTAAAGTATATTCTTATTTAGTTGTTGCTAAATCTGAAAGATTTTCTACCAATACTCCTCTTTTTGAGAAATTTAAAGCAGAGCGTGTAAAAGATAATATTTGTTCTAAGCCTTTTAGACCTACATGTAATCGTGATAAAATATATTCAAGTTTAAGATTTTTAGAAGATAAAATAGATGAATTAGAATATAAAATATACAGAAAACATCGAGAAAAGCAAAAATCCGAAATGAACGCAGAGGGTGAAAAGAGAGCTCAAAATATTAAAAGAATGATTGAAAAAGATAACAAAATTGCGGATATTGATCGTAAAAATAGAGAAAGAAGAGCAAATGCATTAGAAAATAAAAGAACAGTTATTAATGCCAAAAATGATAGAGAAAGAACTAAATTATTACAACAAATCCAAAATGATCCTGGTGTTAGAAAACCACCCAAAATGCCATCTTTTTCATCACAGGCAAGCAGTAGTCCAATAATGAGAGAAGCTACTTCTGGAATTAATAAAAGTAAAAGTAAAATAGATAGCGAGTTATCAGGGAAAAATAATAAAGAAAAAAGGGATAATGTAAAAGATGATATTAAAAATGCACAAAGTAAAATAGATACTCCTTCTGAATTTGTGTTTTAAATTATTAACTTTAAATAAGTCAAATAATATATTATATATTTATATTTACTTAAAAATTATTAATATAAATATACATATATGTCAGAAACAAAGAGTAATTCAACAGCAATTGGTATTGATTTAGGAACAACTTATAGTTGCGTAGGAGTTTTTAAAAATGGTGGAGTAGAAATTATAGCTAATTCTCAAGGAGATAGAACTACTCCATCATATGTAGCTTTCACTGAATCTGGTGATAGATTAATAGGAACAGCTGCAAAGAATCAAGTAAATAATAATCCGACTAATACAATTTGCGATGCTAAAAGATTTATAGGTCGTAAGTATTCAGATGAATCTGTTCAAAGAGATATTAAATTACTTCAATTTGATGTAAAAGGTGACTCCAACGATAAACCAATTTTTCATGTCAAAAAGGGAAATGAGAATAAAACATTTCAACCTGAGGAAATATCAGCGATGGTTTTATCTCGTATGAAAGAAACTGCTGAAAATTATTTAGGTCAAAAAGTTACAGATGCGGTAGTTACTGTCCCTGCTTACTTTAATGATGCTCAAAGACAAGCAACTAAAGATGCTGGGTCTATTGCTGGACTCAATGTATTGAGAATTATTAACGAACCAACCGCGGCAGCTCTTGCTTATGGATTAGATAAGAAGAAAAAGGGAGAACAAAATATTCTAATTTTTGATTTAGGTGGTGGAACTTTTGATGTATCTCTTCTTACTTTAGATGAAGGTATTTTTGAAGTAAAAGCAACAGCTGGAGATACGCATTTAGGTGGTGAAGATTTTGATAATTTATTGGTTGAACATTTTATAGCTGAATTTAAAAAAAAACATAAGGCAGATATTTCAAGTAATCCAAGATCAATAAGAAGGTTAAAAACCGCATGTGAACGCGCAAAGAGAACTTTATCCTCAACTACAAATGCTATGATAGAATTAGATTCATTATATAATGGTATAGACTTCCATTCTACTTTATCTAGAGCAAGATTTGAAATGCTCTGTAATTCACAATTTCAAAATTGTCTTAAACCAGTAGAAAGAGTATTAAGAGATGCTAAAATGTCAAAGGATTCAGTAGATGAAGTAGTGTTAGTAGGTGGTTCAACAAGAATTCCTAAAGTTCAGGAATTGATAAGTAAATATTTTAATGGAAAGGAACTATGTCAAGGAATTAATCCAGACGAAGCAGTTGCTTATGGTGCGGCTGTCCAGGCAGCAGTATTATCTGGTGTAAGTGATAGTTCAATATCTGATTTGCTTCTACTAGATGTAACGCCATTATCTCTTGGATTAGAAACCGCTGGTGGAGTTATGACTAAATTAATTCCAAGAAATACTACGGTTCCTACAAAAAAAACAGAAACATTTTCAACATATGCTGACAATCAGCCTGGTGTATTAATTCAGGTATTTGAAGGAGAACGAGCAATGACTAAAGATAATAATAGTTTAGGTAAATTTGATCTATCGGGAATCCCTCCTGCTCCAAGAGGAGTTCCGCAAATCGAAGTAACTTTCGATATTGATGCAAATGGTATTTTAAATGTGTCCGCGGCGGATAAAAGCACCGGTAGAAGTGAAAAGATTACTATTACAAATGATAAAGGAAGACTATCAAAAGAAGATATAGAAAAAATGGTAGAAGAGGCAGAGAAATTTAAAGCTGAAGATGAAGAAGTGAAAAAAACAATTGAAGCCAGAAATAAACTTGAAAATTATGCTTATCAAACTAAACAAACATATGAAACCGAAGAAGTGAAAAAAAGAATGCCAGAAGAAAGTGTAACTAAACTCGAAGAAGAAGTTAAAAGTGTATTATCTTGGTTAGATGATAACCAAAATGCTAAATCAGAAGAAGTTGAAAAAAGAGAGCAAGAGGCTCAACTTATTATAAGTCCAATTATGACAGACCTATATAAGGAAGCATCTAAAAATCCTCCCCCTGGAGCACCAGTTCCTGGAATGACTGAAAATATGCCTGATCTAAGTGGAATGGGTGGAATGCCTGGTGGAATGCCTTTTAAACCTCCCCCAATGGAAACAGATAGTGGACCTACTGTAGAAGAGGTAGACTAAAAAAATGAAATAAATATAAACTATTTTTATTTTTATTTCACTTAAGACTTATAGTACTATATATATTATAATAAATGGAAAAATTGAATGAATTAGAACAATATGTTAAAAAAAAAAATCTTCCAGACAAAGAAATTGAATTATTTTGGTATGGTTGGAAAATAGCAGTATCAAATAGTTTGAAAAATTCAAATTTAGATAAGTCATTTAAATTTCAGTTAAATTTACAGAAAACATCTGATATATTAAATAGTTATCAAAAAAATAATAAATTTAATTATATTTTGGAAACTGTTCAAAAATCAATAATTAAACACATAACTATATGTATGGAAAATAATATTGAGTTATATCACCATCAAATACTTTTAACACATATTAAAAGATGGAAGAAAATAAAAATAACTATTAATGATTTATATAATATTGAAGAAAATCCAGATAACTTTATGTTTTTTGATTTATATTATATTATTAATAAAGATGATAAGATAAATGTAGAAGATAAAACAGATATGTTAGATCATATTATATTTAATGATTCTGAAAAGTTATTACGTATGGCTATTGAATTAAATAAACCTAATATAATAACTAAACTTTCTGGATTAATAGATATATATCATTGTATAAATAATTTATATGGGACTAATTTTTATCCAAGAACTAAAGCATCTAAAATGTTAAAAGTAATTAGTAAAAAAATTTGAATTTTATTTGTTTAATTTATAAAAATTGAAACAAAAAAATTTTAACATGAATTTCAATGAGTATTACGAAGAAAATATTTTACCTAAATATGGTAATCAGCGAAATTTAAACCAAGACGATGAGTTTACTAATTCTAATGAAAGTGACCATCAATACGCTATAAAAGATAGACTCAACTTAGTGCATATTAAATCATATTCTATAGATCCAGATGGTTGTACAGACGCAGATGATGCTTTTAGTATCTATAATGAAGATACAAAATTGTATTTGGCAATCCACATTGCTGATCCCACTCATCATATCCATCTAAATTCACCACTTTGGAATAATATACTGGATAGAACGGTGACCAGGTATCCATCAAATAATTCACCAATACATTTAATGCCTAAAAATATTGTAGATAAATCAAGCTTAATGGATAATCATTATGGTGCTTATAAAAATGCTATCAGCGTTATTACTGAAATTTCTCCTGAAACTGCCGAACCTATTAATAATGTAAGAATTTGTTTTACCAAAATTTTTGTTCCTTCTTTTCATAATTTAACATATACTGAAGCATCAAATATGGTTACTAATCATACGGAAGATGGGAGTATTCTCAGTACAGGATTGCGAATATCACACTCTTTAAAAAAAAGTAGGGATACTTTAGGAAAAAAAATTAATAATCAATTAAAATCTAATATTAAATATGTAGACAATCAGCCACTTTTTGTGAAGGATACGCATTTTAAAAAATCGATAAAAGAAATGATATCAGAATTTGCTATTTTCTCAAATTCTATTGTTGGTAAATATTTAACTTACCATTTAAATGGACTAGGCATATATCGAACATGCGAAAGTAAAGAATGGTTAGACACACTTGATAAAGATATTTCAGGTAAAGATTTAATGAACAAAATAATTGAAAATGGTATCTCCGCAGATTATCAATCAAAAGTACTAAGTCATGACCTAGTTGGATCAGAGGAATACTGTCATTTTACATCTCCTATAAGAAGAGTTTCCGACTGCGTATGTCATTATCTACTCAAATATCTATTCTTATCAGGTCGGGTTAATCTAGAATTCCCATTTACAAAAAAAAAACTCGATAGTATATCGGGTAGATGTCAGAGTATGTCAAAATATATGAAAAAAATCCAATTTCGAGATAAAAAATTAAGAACAATACATGCTATTTCAAATATAATAAATAGTTCTTCAGTAAAAATATCTATAAGATTTGTTAGTTATAGTGGATTATTTATAAACTTTATTATAAATAAAATTATTATTGGTACCAACGAACATATAATATCTGTTTCATATGTGTTACGAATAAAGAATTACCAATGGATGAATTATTGGAAATTTAGCCCAGAAAATACCATTAATATTACAGAAGTAAATATACCAGGAAAGTTTGACGAACATACCTTGCCAGAATTAGATAGTTTTATTAAAAATCCATATACACACTCTGAGGGAGATATTTATGATAAATTTTTAAATAAAAATGTAATTTTTCATAATTGGAATGGTTTAATTCAAAAAAATATAAAAATTATCAGAAACGATAAAATTAAAAAAAACTTAGTAATTGTTAATAGTAATTCTTCTGGAATATTATCAAATGACGAACATATACTAAAATATAAGTTAATAGGAGTAGATGGTGCTGTAACAAAAATAGAATTAGATAAATAGAAATGTATAAAACTATTATTTACTTAACAAATAAATTTGAAAACTTTTATTTAAAGTTTTTTATTTAATACTTTATAGAATAATATGGAAAATTTTAATTTTGAATGTTCATTAGAACAATTAATATTTTGTCCAAGTTCAGATGCTAATTTAAAGGAACTAGAATATACAAATAAGGTAATATTAAATTCAGAAATTTTACAAAAAATTTCTAAAAAATTAGATAAATTAGATTCCCCTATGATATTTAAAGTTACCAATATTACAGTTTTTGGAATTTATGATATATTTGTAGGAGTACATGAATTTACAGCTTCTGGAAATAAAATATATATGCCTAATCATCTTATGGAAAAAATTTTTGGTCAGCAAGGATCTAATGTATCTATAACTTATTATGTCCCCCCAAAAGGTTCATTCATTAAACTTAGACCTAAAGCAGAAAACTTTTATGAAATAGAAAATATAAAAAAATTTTTGGAGAATAATATACAGAGAAATTATCCAGTATTACAAAAAAATACTAATATATTGATTAATCATATTAATTCAAAAACAGGAGAAAATGAAGAAATTGAGCTAATTGTAACTGAACTTAAACCATTTGATGTAGTTTCGACAGTTGATACAGATATTGAAGTAGATTTTGAAGAAATTAAAGCGGTTAAACCAGTAAAAAATGATCCCTTAGTTAATAATTTTATAAATTCTAATAATGAATTAGATCTAAATAATTTAGTTAACGATACCACACAATCCTCTATAAATTTTATCCCAAATATGATAAGGTTTAATCGAATCATATCAGATGAAAATCTACCAATATTTATAATGTTTACAGCTAATTGGTGTGGTCCATGTAAATTATTTGGTCCAATATTTAAAAAATTAAGTTCACAATATCGAAATCAAGCTAAATTTTATAAAATAGATATTGATCAAAATTGCGGTGTATCTGATAAATATGGTGTTAATAATATACCTGCTATATTATGCTTTATTAGAGAAAATCATGTGGATAATATATCAAATAGTCCGGAAAATCATGTGGATAATTTTATTAAAAAAAACATTGATAAATTTTCAACATCAATTATTAACAACATATCTCCTTCCAAAAAAATTAAATCATATAGTAAAAATAATACAACAGGATTTGTGCCTTTTTCGGGGAATGGATATACTTTAGGATCTAAATAATTATTAAATTTTATTTTATAAATAATTATTAATATTAGAATTAATATATTTTTTTATATTAATAGTATGGCTGAATCTGGAGATATTAATGAAACTATGAACAAATTAAAAGAAAGATTAAATAAATCTGAATATTATCAAATAGCTAAAAATAGATTTACTCAAGATAGAGAGAGGCTTATGAAATTTTTATCTACTTATGGGGTATATATAATTCTAAGCACCGCTTTAATTTGTGGAATTATAATTTATTTTAAGTATTTTTATTGTAGGGTTGAAAGATATTTAAAAAAAATGAACGCATTTGATGAAATCTTAAAAATTCAACCATTGTCCTCATGTAAATCTTTTCAATCTAATAAAAATAATAATAGTAAAGATGACTATGTTTTATGTGACTATTATATCGCTTCTTCTTATAAATCGTATTTACCATGTACAAATTATTATGATTATGGTGATATCCGTTCTGTTGAAAAAGTATTAAGATATGGAGCAAGATATATAGATCTAGATATATATAACAAAGATTTCGATCTATGCACTGAACCAGTTATATCAAATGGAACAGAAAAGGGTAATTGGAAATGGACAACACCTATATTATTTGAAGATTGTATTAAAATGATCAGTAAAGTGGCTTTTTCAAGTGAATTAGCAAATAGAAATGACCCGTTATTTATTAATTTAAATTTATATACAAATGGTAATAAAAATACTATTAATAAAATTTATAAAAGTATAGTAGATCATCTTGGTCATAAACTATTACCAAGAAAATATAATTTCCAAGGTTATTCACCTAATCCAGAAAATAGTGTTGATTTAATCACCACTCCTATTAAGAAATTATTTGATAAAGTAATTATAATATGCGATGATCATTTTAAAGGAACTAAATTAGATGAAATTGTTCATTTATCAGCTAAATCTAATGGTAATTTTAGAAATTTAAATTATTTACAGGTTAAAGAAAGTCATGAACCTAATGAATTAAAAAACTTTAATAAAAAACATATGACAAGGATAATACCACATTTTAATAATAGGACTAAAGAAAATTACAACTACGCAACACCTTGGTATTTAGGATGTCAATTTATTTGTATGAATTATACACATGTTGATGATATTATGACTGAATATATACGTCGTTTTAAAAAATGTTCTTTTGTTCTAAAACCGTATAAACTTAGATATCATGCTAAATATATTCCCGCTCCTAAAAAACAACTTAAGCAAGTTTCATTTGCACCAGAAAAGGTTTCTACTCCATTTTATAGTATTACGTATTAAAATTCTATTATTCTATTTTAATATTTTAAATACTTAAAAATAGTATAGACTATTATATATATAAATAGTTTAAATGGTTAATAAAATGTCAAAATTAATCAGAATATCTAATAAAAATAAACGTTTATTAACTATAATAGCAATATGTGATGATAAACATATTTTATATAATTACATTAAACATATAGGTGATTTTTTTGTAAAAAAATATAGACGTCATGATATAAATTTTAATTGTTATGAACCTTATAATTTATCGAAAAAAGATTTAGAAGGTATTAATTCATATCCCTCATTTATCTTTTATAAAAATGATAAAAAACACCTATATAATGGTATTAATTCAAATAATATTGATAATATTATTATTGATATGATAAATTAATTAACAGGTGATTAATTTATTTTATCTAAATAAAAAAATTTATTTTGATAGAGAATTTTTATAAACTTCTACAGATTTTTTATAAACTTCTACAGATTTTTTATAAACCATTATAGCTTCATCGACTTTTTTAAAACCATTTACTTTTACCCATTTATTTTTTTCAATATCCTTATAATGATTAAAAAAATGTCTTATTTTAGACAATGTCGCTTTAGACAAATCATAAATATTGCTAATTTCTGAATAGACTGGATCTACCTTTTTACAGGGCACTGCTATTATTTTTTCATCTTCTCCTTTTTCATCTTCTGTTAATAATACCCCAATAATTTTTGCTTTAACTACTGTTCCTGGAAATATTTGATAATCAGTAATTAATAATATATCAAGTGGATCACCGTCTCCCGATAATGTATTTGGAATATATCCATAATTACCAGGATAACTCATTGAAGTGTTTAAAATTCTATCACATCTCATCATATTTATTTCCTTATCAAACTCGTATTTAACATTAGAGAGATAAGGGACTTCTACTATCATATCTACATTTAAACTATCCATTTTAATATATAAATATAAAAATATGTTTCTTTAAACCCTATTTTTAAATTTAATACTAATTTAACTCCGTATTATTTAATAAATATGTTTTTTTGTGAATCATATTATTAACATAATCTTCTCCATTATAGGTGTCTTTTAAATTTTTAAAACCATATAATACCATTTTAGAAAGTTTATTTACTCCTATTTTAAATCCAATATTTTTATTTACTATCTCATTCTTATCATGTTCCTTAATATTAATATTATTATTATTAATTTCTTCGCATTTTCCTACTATTTTAATACCTACACATAATCCATTGTCAGTATTAATATTATTACATTCTATATTACTACACTCTACATTTTTTGAACCAGCTATTAAAATAGCCACTATATCATCTCCCTTATAGTCAGCATAATATAAATTAAAGTTTGGATATTCCTTGTTATCAAAAATATATTTATAATTTTGAATTCTATCTTCTTGACAATCACATTCTAATCCAGAATTTTTAATATTATTTAAATTTATATTTTTAACCTTTGTATTATTAGCACCTGATATAAATACCATTATATTTCCCTTCATATAATGAGCCATTTGATCTCGTAAATTTACGTATTTTAAATTATTGTTTTTAATTACTAAGTTTATATCTGTTTTCTTTTCAAACCATTCATTTATCATATATAATGGAATATTAAGACTCTTAGATCTTATATTAAATGAGCTATCAATCTGCTTATATTTTGATAGGATAACAGTTGCGTTAGTTACTGGATTAGATTTATATATATACCCATTATCAATATCTGTTACTATTAAATAGGGCATAATATTTCCCACTGTACCTTTATGTAGACCATCGATGTCAGTTAGTCCTAATATTTCTCTGGGAAATGAATCTATATTTTTTATGTTGATATCATGTATGATTATATTTTTATTACCCAAGACTCCTGTATTATCAACTATAAAATCATTAACAACAACACCTAACCCATTAAAAACCAAGGCATATATATTACCTTCTGGTAAATCGCTCTTATTTTTGAATAATTCAGATTTAATTTCTCGATTTTCTAATAAAGGAATATAAACATTTTCAATCATTTCTGATTGAAGTTGGCAAATAACCTCCTTAACAAATATTTTTTCTTCACCATTTATATTTATAAATGCCTCTGGATCATGATCCCATAATTGATATAAAAATCTACGAGTATATAATGAATTTGAATATAAAAAATTTATAGGAACATTTTGTAGAGAATTTGGTAAATCTATAAATCTGCATATAATATTTTCTCCACCATTAATAGCAATTCCACATACTTCAAAATCTTTAATAATTAAATTCTCTATTAAGACGTTTTTATTACCGTTACCATGTATACCATGATGCGAAGATCTACCTAAAATTCCATTTTTAATATATATATTATTTGGAAAATCTCCATTTATCCCTTTAGCATCTCCAAAATCAGATGGGCCCTGTTTTTTTATAAAAGGTGATTTATTTAACTCAATACATGAAAAAAAACGTTGATGAATATAATGTAACATAGATTGTTCTATACTGAATCCATTTAAATCTAAAATTACATTATCGCATTCAATAGTGATTGCCGCAAAAAAACCAAACTGATAGGGTGGTGTTGGATAGTCACTTTTTTGTGACTCAGTTGGATGAAAGTTATCAAGAACATTCAATAAATCGTGACAATTTAATGAAGTATATATGTTACTATTTGGTGAAAAAATTATATTTTCTGTTAATTTATAAATTCCAGATTTTATAATTCTAAATGTCCCATTTTTAAAGTTTTCATTACTAAGTTGAATAATTGGCATAGAACTTAAATTATTAAAATTTTCGAGCATCTTTATATCATCTATTGTGTATAAATTATGATGATTATCGTATAGATTCAAATTGTCGTTAATCATTATATATATAATATATAATATATGTTAATATAATTAATTGTATAATTTACTATAAAATTATCTTAATTAATATTAATGTCTTGTTGTGAAATTATACCTAATCTTTGGTTAGGAAATATAAAGAGCGCACAAAATAATAATTTTTTTGAAAAATATAATATTCAAATTGTAATTAATTGTTCTAAGGACATCCCTTTTTTTTCAAATTACACTACTAACATTAGAATATCTATAAATGATAATTTAGAAGATTCAGAAATTGATAAAATGTATACATATTTAAATAATTCGAGTAATTTAATTAATAAAAATTTATTATTAAATAATGGAGTTTTAGTACATTGTTTCGCAGGTAAACAACGATCAGCTTGTATAATAGCTGCTTATTTAATTAAATATTGTAATATGTCACTAAAGGATTCTATACAAGCTATAAAATCAAAAAGATTAATATGTTTTACCCCTCAGATAAATTTTTTAAAATCATTAAAAAAATATTATCAAGATATTCATTCATCATAATATTTATTCATTCATCATAATATTTTTTCATTATAAATATAATCACAATGTTACATTATATTTTAAGCATGCTGATTTGGGAAAAACTTTATCTCTGTTTTGATATAATTTTTTATAACACTTAGCTATAGTAACTTCTGATATTTTACATGCTATAGATACTTGTCTTTTAGTAATATTTTGATTACATAGGGAACATGCTAAATATATTGATCCAGCGGCTATTGAAGGTGATGTATTATCTTCTACTAAATTACTTATACTTGTTTTAGCTTTCACTGCAATAAACTCCGAAATATGTTTAATATCAGCAGGGACTGTTAAATTTGAACAAAATCTATCAATATAGTCTAGGGGGTTAGATGTTCTTATTTTTAATTTATGACTATTGCTTATTCTCCATATTTCTTTAAATCTCTTAATCCCATGTGTCATATCCTGCATTTCAATTTTAAATATTCCTGCTATTTCTTTTGCTGATCTAGGAACTTTTATTTTTTTACAAGCTTGAAACACACATGCTGCTATAATACCTTGTCTATTAGATCCTCTAGATATACTAGTTTCACTTATTGTCTTATAATATGTTTTAGATTCTTCTATAATTATACTTGGTAATCCACCCTTTTTACATAATGTTGCTATTTGCGAATATACTTTCCATTGACTTCTTTCCTTATAAGGCATCGCATTCCATGAATTATATTGTTTCATTTTTCTGAAATTCCAAGTATTATTACTATAACTAAACCCTATCAATGATCCTAATGATGATTCAGGCAATAGGAAATTTGTTGGCATTCCCACTCTTTCGGGATTACTCGACTTGTTATCCGAATCCCCATAATACCTATATTCTACATTATGGTTTAATCTTTTTTGTTGAAAAATACCACATTTAATACAGTATAATTTACCATCATCATATGCTAAAGTATTTGTTTTACAGAATTCACAAAAATCTTTATTAAAATTATCGTCACTATTTGTATTGTCGTCACTATTTGTATTGTTGACACAGTTTATATTATCTTCACATTTTATATTATTTATATTTTTTTCATCAATATCTGTTAATGATTTAAAAATATCCCAAACGTCGGTATCATTCATATAGAAATATAATATTTTTAAATAAAAATTAATATTTAAATACTTTTTATCAAATTTTATTTAAATACTAATGTTAATTTTATGAAAATAACGTTTGTACATTCGCATATTTTTCATTAGGTTTTTGTCGAATATCTGCCTGTAATGATACTACTTCCCTTCTTTGGGTAATAAATCCTTCAATTCTATTTTTTTTTAAATCAATATAATATATTTCAGGTACTAATAACTTATTTAAAACATATTCATACGGTATTGATACATATCCCGATAAACCGAAATTTTTACCATACGATAACTGTAATATAAATACTTCTCTATCCTCCACATACCCAACAATAAGTCCGGTTATACCACCTACTCTTTTATCAATTTTAAAATCAGGCAGCCATAACTTATCAACTATTTTTTTAAGATCATAATAAAGAGCTATTCCTATAATTAAAGGCATATCATTTTGTAACATTATTTTTAATAGGTTAATATTATTATCAATTCTATATATTTCTAAAAATTTAAAAGCTTCTGCTACTTTATAGTTAATATTACTTGGTGAATTGTTTAAATTATCCAAGGTATATTCGAAATCTATTTCTGAACAAAACCCATATTTAATTATAGATCTAAATATTACATCATATGAAAGTATTGATTTTATCTCCGGAAAATACGCACAATTATGATAAATAAATAATCTAGAGGGAGGGAAAATTGGTAATTTATTTTTTTTAAGTAGATAATTCAACATTGAACATACTGTTGCTATTGGATGAATAGGTATTAACCCTACATCTAATACTGGTGGACAATTTACTCTTAAATCGATATAATTTGATAAGTTATCCTCGTATTTGCTAATAAGTTTGTTTAAATTATCTAAAGTAATCTGTTCAAATTCTATTAATGGATATGAAGGGACCCAATTATATTTAGTATTATAAAAACTTTTTTCATGACTATTATTATTATTAAGTATACTTTCTGAATTACCCATTTAATAACTATATTATAAAATTTTTAAATAAAAATCATATAATGTTAATAATTAATTAAATTCATATTTTTTATCTGGTAATATTTTTAATATATTTATAGATTCTATTTTAAAATTATCCATATCATAATTAACAGTTTTTGATGATTTAAGTTTATTATTTTTAAGTTTTTTTAATAATTCATTATTTAAGGTTTCTTTTAACGAACTATTAATTTTTCCACTTGCAACTAGATTAGATACATACTGTATTATTTTTTTTTTCTTCTGGTAATTATCTAATTTGTTCCATTTTTTATTATAATCTGTTTCTGAAATAAATTTAGAAAGTTGTTTCATATTATCTAAATTATTTATATCTTCTTCTTTTTTCCCGATATTTTTTCTTAAATTTCTTCTATAATTTAATGATGATACTTTATATTGAAATTGTGATAAAGCATATACGTTACCTTTTATATTTTTAATATTGGTATTATCGATTATTTTTTCCAAATCTTTTTTATCGTTTATACTTAAATTTAATTTATTAATCTTGTTTTTAATATCTTCAATATCTTTGTCGAAATTAGAATTCATCCTAAATATATTAGAAATGTAAGCTTTATATCAAATTTATTTATAAAACAACAACTTCAATATTTTTATTTTCCTTTAATTTTATAGGACTGTTTCCTACATTATTAGATAAAAATTTATTTTTAACGCATTTATACACATTATTTAATTTATTACAAAATTTATTACAATTAGTTTCGGGTTTCTTAATATCTTGATCTGTATCGCATAATTCTATATTCATGTTTTTATGTTCACATTCATTACAGTAATTATCATTATATTCTATTTTATCTTTTTTTAAAATTACAGCGGGTGTTGTATTAGAAATAATTATGTCTTTGTTTTTAGACATTTAAATTTAAATATAGATATATAATATTTTTTAAATAATAACATTAAATTTGATAATATTATTATTAATTTGATAATATTATATAATTTAAATAATAAATGCTAAATGATATATTTATTATAAATCTAAATAGAGAAATAAAAGAAATTTGTAATGATTATATGAATACACAAAATTCACCTATATTATTAGACCAGTTAGTATCTTATACTTGTTTTATCTTAAAACAAATTTACGATAAAAAAAAATCAAAATATTTTTATGCTGAAATTATCGAACAACTCATATTTGAAAATATAGAATATTTGAATAATAAATATAGCTTCAAATTAGACACTAGTCAACAAAATAATATATTAAACCAATTAGACTTTATAAATAAATTAGTATTACCTGAACAAAGAAGCGCAGAATGGTTTGAAAGTAGAATGAATAGTATTGGAGCAAGTGAATTAGCTACAGTATTTAATAAAAACCCTTTCTGTAGCAAAAAAAAATTTATTCTTAAAAAATGTGGTTATATTGATCCAAATGCTAATAAAAATATAAGCATTCATTGTTTACATGGTGTTAAATTTGAAGAAGTAATTCAAAAACTTTATGCTAAAAGAAATAATACTATATTGAAAGAGTATGGATCAATACCACATCCTAAATACTCATTTATTAGAGCTTCTCCTGATGGTATTACTAAAGAAGGCGTAATGGTAGAAATTAAAGCTCCATTTCAACGTGAAATATTAGGATTACCTCCTATATATTATTGGTTTCAAATGCAACAACAATTAGAAGTTTGTGATTTAAATAGATGTGATTTTTTAGAATGTAAAATTGTTGAATATTCTTGGAATGAATTTGTTGAAGATAATTTTAATGGAAATTTTACAAAAACAAGTGAAAATTTAGAGAAGGGTCTTATCTTAGAATATAAAAATGTTGGAGAAACTAATCCATGGAGTATACATGGATATTTTTATGCTGATTTAGGGTTGTCCCTGGAAGAACACAAAAATTGGGTTCATAAAACAAAACAGAAATTATTAAATGACAATCTTAAAACATTCAGTAGAGTTATACCTTGGAAAATTAATAAATATTCTTGTATACCAATTTATAGAAATAAATATTGGTGGAAAAATAATATCCCAATTATTGAAAATTTTTGGGATGAATTACTTTTATATAAAAAAAATGGATACGATAGTTTAATACCCGATAGTAAAGTAAAAAAAAAGAAAACACCAACATGTTATGATTTTTTAGAAATAAATGACAGTGATACGGAGGAAACTAATAAGCATAAACCCAAGAAAAAAAAATATTTTACTAAATCATATGATTTTATAGAAGATAATGAAAACTAAATAGATTACTTAAGCAAGTAATTTATTTTATTAATAAAAAATTAAATAAATTACTTAAACAAAAAATAATATTCTGCGTTAAGATATTTTTTTAATTACTAATATATTATAGTAATGGATATTCCTGAATTTATTAAAGAAAACTATTATATTGATAAAAAAATTGGCAGTGGGTCATTTGGTGAAGTATGGAAAGCAATAAATCCTAAAAATAATAGTATAGTTGCTATTAAAATAGAAAAAAAGAAAAAAAACTCAAGACTTGAATTTGAATATAACATTTATAAAGACTTGTCTGAAAATTCTGGTATACCTAAAACATATTGGTATGGTAGTATTAATAATAAAAACATATTAATAATGGATTATTTAGGACCAACTCTCGAAGACTTATTTAATTTTTGTGATAAAAATTTTTGTCTAAAAACGGTTTGTATGATTGCTATTCAGTTACTATCAAATATTAAAATTATACATGATAAGGGTTTTATACATAGAGATATCAAGCCTGATAATTTTTTAATAGGAACAAAAAAGAAAAAGGGTATTATATATTTTATTGATTTTGGATTATCTAAAAAATTTATTGACAATAATAATGAACATTTGGATTATGTAAAAAATAGTAGTTTTACAGGTTCTTTCAGATATTCAAGTATAAGAAATCATAAAGGTATATCCCAAAGTAGGAGAGATGATCTAGAATCTTTAGGATATATGCTTATTTATTTTTTAAAAAAAAAACTTCCTTGGCAAGGTTTAAAAGGATCTACTAAAAGTAAAAGATTAAAAAATATTTTTTCAGTCAAAAGAAATACTTCATTGAATGAACTATGTTCAAATATACCAAATGAATTATTATATTATATGAAATATGTAAGATTGCTAAGATATAAGCAAGCACCAAATTATAATTATCTTATTCAATTATTTCATAATATTATGTCTAAAAACAATTACAAATACGATTATATATTTGATTGGAATATAATAGCAAAAAAGAAAAAATTAGAGAGAAAAGATGTTAATTAATATAGATAATCTTATATTAATTAATATAGATATTCTTATATTAATTAATTTTATTTAAAAGTAAATAGTCAAGTATAAATATTATGAGTGTAAAATTAACAGATGGAAATAATTTTTTATTATTAAAAAGAAATGAATCAATTAATTTGGAACTTAAATTAAATGTGTCAAGTTATGGTCATACATGGTCAAATATCGGTGATCAATTATATAATTTTGGTATAGGTAAGGATATTACAGAGATATTAGTTAATAGTTACCAATTTAATTATCTGAAAAATTTAAATAATAGTGTTCCTGAATAACCCTTAATCTGAAAAAATTTTTGAAAATATAGAATAAAGAGAATATTTGGGATATAAAATTCCAATAACAGTAATTAAAATATTAATAATAAGGGCTTTTTTGGCACTTGATAATCTTATATGAAGTGGATATTTTGTTAAACCACTATATTTATTAGTTAATAGTGTCATAAAACAGTGTCCTTTAAAAATGGGATATGAAACTGCAATAAAAATTAAATATATTAGATAAATAATTAAATATTTTTTTGGAAAAAAAATTCCAAAACATATCATTATTGTTCCTATTAAATGCAATAATGAACTAAGATATACTATTATTTTTTTATAAGACATTTTCATAGGTGGAAAAAGTGTATTAAAAATATACTTTATATATGAATACAATATATCTTCGAAATATGGTAAATCTATCATTACTATATTTTCAGAAAATATATTCATTTAAATATACATAAAAAAATAAATTTACATAGTAATATGAATGATGAAAAATCATCTGATATATCTATTTCAATGATTATAGATAAAAAACATAAAAGTGTTATTAAACCCATAAAATCTATATTAGAATTAAGCGAAAGAACTATATATCATTGGGTTGATGATAAAAGTGTCATTAGTTGTTATAATTGCCAAGAGATTTTTAGTTTTTTAAATAGAAAACATCATTGTCGCAATTGTGGTAAAATATTCTGTAAACAATGTTCGGATTTTTGGGTAGAAATACCTAATTATATAAAAACTGTTCCTAAAAATCAAAATGTGCTTAATATTGGCATGTATATAGACTATTTTAATTTGAATTCTAATAAAGAACGTGTCTGCTTAAAATGTTTTATCAAAATTACTGAAATTAAAGATCTACATAAAATTAACTCAATTTTTGAAAAATTGCCATTAAATATACGAGACTATCATCAAATAGCATGTGTTTGTAAATCTTGGTATAAAATAGCATATTATTACTTTTCATTTTTTAGAGAAATTCAATATAAGTTACCATCACATAGTTTTAATAGAAAAGAAATAAATTTTCTTAATATAAATCGTAATTATTTAACTGGACATTCTAAATATATTACTAAGTTAATTATAAGTATTGATTGGAAAAACATATCAGAAAATAAAAAAAAAAATATGTTAAATATCATTACTTCTAATAAAACTAAATGTTCTTGTTGGAAACTTATATGTACTCGAAATTGTAAAAATGTACTAGAACCAGAAGATATAATTATATGCTTAGATAAAACATATCCTTGTATAGAATTATATCAATATTTTATAGATATTTTATATGGATTAGAAAATAATGAATTAAAATGCTATATTACCTTTTTAGTATATAAATTAAGAAAACTTAAAGATTTTCCAGAAATATCAAAGATCTTTATCGATTTTATTATTAAAAGATGTTCGGTTAATAAAATTCTTTCTAATTTACTTTTTTGGGAGTTAACTTTTTCATCAAAAGATGTTGAATATCAGAAATTTTATTCAAATATAAGAAAAAATTTAGTAGGAATATTAGATACAAATACAAAAAATTTATTTTTAAATGGGTATGATTTTACACGTAATATTACCGAAATAGTTCAAGCATCAAATAATATTAAATCTGATCTACTTAAACACTTACATGAAAATGATTATTTTGCGAACAATGATTTCAGATTACCTATAAATTTTGATAGGAAATTTATAAAATTTAATACTAAAAAAATTAAAATTTTTGATTCAAAAACAAAACCTATTATTTTTCCTTGTGTATATCAAGATGAAAATTTACAAGAAAAGGAATATAGTATTATGATCAAAAATGAAGATATACGAAAGGAATATATAATTATGAATTTAATTAATCTAATGGATATATTCCTTAAAAAAGATGCTGGTTTAGATTTAAATATTACTAAATACAATATATTACCAATATCAAATGATTATGGGTATATTGAATTTGTTCAAAACGCCCATACACTATATAATCTCAAGGAAGAGCAACTTTTTAGTATACAAAATTTTATAATGGAAAAAAATCCACAATTAACTACAATGGAATTAAGAGAAAATTTTACACGTAGTTGTGCTGCTTATTGTGTTATTACATATTTACTTGGAATAGGAGATAGACACCTTGAAAACATTATGATAACAGAAAATGCTCATATTTTTAATATAGATTTTGGTTATGTCCTAGGAAAAGATCCTAAAATTATTGCCCCAGAATTTAGATTGACTCCTGAAATGATTGATGCGATGGGAGGACCTAAAAGTAAATATTATCAAGATTTTAAAAAATATTGTATTGATGCGTATAATTGTCTAAGAAGACATACTTCCATATTTTATACACAATTATTATTATTAATTAATTTAAGACCAAAAATTATGGAGGAGAATTTTACAAGAGAATACTTAGATAAATATATTAATCAACGATTTGTCCCAGGCGAAAATTATGATGAAGCAGGAATACAATTTACATATAAAATAAATAAAAATTCAAATACTTACTCTGGAAATATTATAGATTATTTTCATAAAAAATACAAATCATCAACAACTAATAGTTCGGAAACATTATATGAGGCTGGAGTAACCGCATTAAATGCCACTACAGTTTTTGGTAAAAAAATAGGATCAAACATCAAAAGTTTATTTTGGACAAATTAAATATTTAATACTATAAGTTTATTTTTTAAAAATATAATGTGTTTAATTATTATAATGAGTGATCATTCGGAAAAATCTGTAGTAGTTAATAATAGTTATTTTAATAATGTGAGTGTAACAAAATTGGCTGGATCATTGGTTGCCCTTGGATTATCAGCAAGTGTAGGGTTTTATGTATATAGTAAATACTATAAACAAAGCGATACTGAAAATAATAAAACATCTGATGAAATATAAAAATTTAATTATTTAATGATAGTTATATATTTGAATTTTTAACCTACTATTTATATAATAATGTTTAACAATATTCCTAAACAATTTTTTATTGACGATAGTAGAGTAATAAAAGATTTCTCCAAAAAAACATATAATGGATATCAAAAATCTAAAATATTTACAGAATTAAAGAAAAATATTATATCAGGTAATTTAGAAAAGGCTGGATTTTGGGCTACTGAACTTCATTGTTCTGGGTATTTATATCAATTATATAATACTCTATTTAATATTTACATAAAAAATATAAATAAATCTAATTTATCTATTCTAAACATATTTATACGAGACTATAAAAATTTATTAATAAAAAAAGAAAATTTTAAAGATTTGTTATTTTTAAGAAATGATCAATTTTATAGAAACCATATACATAATATAGTAGGATATCTTACTTTATCACCTAAATATAATTTACCCGTTTTGCCAAAAATTAAACAAGAAGATTTTGTCATGAAAAATAATAAATCAAGATTAATTAGTAAAAATTTAAATGATATTAATAAAATTATTACTAAAAAAGATCCAAAAAATGTTATTATTCCACTATCAGAAATTCTTTTGAATCTTAAAAATAAAGGGTTATCTAAATCTCTAGAAAATTGTATTTTTTGGACAAGCTGGTTATTTACATACGATCATAATTTTTTTAAAAAAAAATTAAAATGTAATTATAGAGAACAACTAAATATTAATAAAAAATATTGTTACGATTTTACTTGGATAATTTGGGAAATAATATTTACATTTCCTAATCACCAATGTATTAAAGAATTATATAATTTATACTGTATGGAATTTACTTTTAGTAAAAAAAAAAATAAATTAAATCTAATTGTATTAGCTTTTATGATTCTTATAGATCCATTCCCTAAGATCAAATTAGATTATTCATTACCATCTTCAAAGTTAAATACTTTAAATACCTATTTGGTAAATATTAATTTTTTATATGCTGATTTTCTTAAAAATACAGATTCGCATATTAGTAAAATTATTCCAAGAAATATAGAACATAAGAATGTTTCTAATAAAAGCATTTTTTCTAAAAAAATTTATAAAAAAAATTATAGTATGGAACAACATATGTTAAAAATTAATAAGAATATTAAACCTAAAATTGTTAATAAATCTAATAAAATTAATAATAAATCTAATAAAATTAATAATAAATCTAATAATATTAATAATACTAAAAACAGTATTTCTTTAATAAAATCTATTAGGAATAAAAAAAAGTTATTAGAAAAATATCCAAATAAAAATTCAAAAAAAACGTTAATAGGGATAAATAAAATTATAAAAAAGAAAAAAAAATATAATTTAGAGAGCTTTGATATAAATACGTAAAAATTAAGATAAATAAATATTAGATTTAAATCAAATATGATAACTTTTTATATTGTAATATTATTGATAATATTCCTATACTATTATTTTTATATTCAAAAAAAAAAAACAATACATAAATTTTGGGATAACCAACCTGTATCTAGAAATAATATTACTTTAAAAACTGGAATCATTAGTTCTACACCATTTTTTAAAATTAAAATGAATAAAGATTATAAATTAACCTATTTAAATCCACGAAATTCATCTAAACAAATTGTAAATTTTATCAATACTCATTTTTCTAAATCATATCAATATACTGAAAATTTTTTAATCAATACATTGGGATATAATAAAAAAGGCTATAATGTAGGATTATTTTATAAAAATAGTTTGATTGGGTTTATTCATTCAAAACCAGTTACTTTATCTATTAAAAATGATTTAATAAATTTATATTATGTTGATTACCTTTGTATTCATAATGAATTTAGAAATAGAAATTTAGCAGCAATTCTTATATCGAAATTAATAAACGACCATCATGATAAAAGTAAATGTTTTATTTTTAAAAAAGATAAATATCAGCTACCTTTTAATTATATAACCAGTTCTAATTATTATTATTTAGAACTAGGATCAATACATTCTAAAATTGAAAATATTAATGTAGGAAATAGTATTTCGTATTGTGATAAAAATAACTTAACTGAATTATATCAATTTATTATAACTGAATCAAAAACTCACGAGTGTTATCAATATTTTAATGAAAAGGAATTTATTGAATTATATTCAAATTCATCTAAAAAAATTATTATAGAGAGAAATAACAAAAAAGAGATTTGCGGATACCTTATATATATAAACATAGTATTTAGATCAAATAGTGACTTTACTAAAACTGTAGATATTGAAAATATGTTTTTAATGAAAAATTCCGGTTTATTTGATTTTCTAATCAAAGAATGTAATGACAAAAAAATTAAAATAATTAGTTGTTTAGATATTTCTAAAAACAATTATATTATTAATAAATATCAAATGAATAAATCTTTTCCTATTTTTTATCATATGTATAATTATCATATTTCCAATAAAATATTAAAAAAAAATTTGTGTTTTAATTATTTATAATAAAAAAATATATTATTATAAATATTTTATAAATCTATTTAAGCAGATTTAACAACAATTCTAGAAAGAATTCCATTAATTTGCATAAATGTATACCATTCTTCTTTAAGACCAAATAATTTAGTCAAAGTTGCGTCTTTTGCCCATTGCTTTTTATTTGCCTCGTTTTGAAGTTTCTTTTCCTTGATATATACCGATACGGCCTTCATCATTACTTGGCGAGTATATGAATCAGAATCTTCTCCTCCATTCTTAACCATAAATGCTCTCATTGCTTTTGTTACTTTTTGGGGCTTTTGTTTAACCTTTCTCTTTGGTTTTTGTTTAGCAAGCTTTTTAGCTTCTTTTTCCATTTCCTTTTGAAGTTTCTTTACTGTTTGACACCAACTCTTGTAACTTGTTTGGAGACTTTGAGAATCATCTAGAATGGATTGGAAAAGGGTTTCAACTTCACTTTGAGATGTAGTTGTTGCTTCTTGTTGTTGTTGTTGGTTTGCTGCTTGACTCATTTTATGTATTTGTTTATTGTTATATGTTTAAGTAATTTTTTACAACCTGCTTAAATCAAATTTTTTTTAAATCAATTTATTTCGAGATTAAGTTAAATAATTAAATTTTTAAATATATATTTTATAATTATGGATACTTAATTCATATTATTTATTTAATTCATATTATTTATTTAAATTATTTATTTAATATAATGTATTTAAAAACTAAAATATAAATATATCATATAGGCATGTCTGAAAAAAAAACCCCTATTGTTAATAAAGAAGAAACTATTTTATCTAAAAGTGAATGTTCTCAAAATGTATTAACTAATTTAAAAATTTTAGCAAATATTAAACCTAATGATAAATTAAGTAAAAATGAACATGGAATTTTGATTATTGATTCTCCATATATTGGTCAAGGTGCAGTAAGATGGTGGTATTCAGATTCAAGAGACGAATCAATTAAAAATTTAGAAGGAATTATCAATGAAACGTTTAATTTAATAGATAGTGTATATTCGTCAGAAGTTGGTCATAGTAATGGTAATGATATAGAAAATAACTACTATTATAAACATAGTCTTCCTAAAGACTACTTTAAAAGTGAAAATTCACAACAACTTCAAACATTTTCAATAGAATTAAAGAACTCTATTAAAGGTTTGGAAAATTTAAAACTAACCTATAAAGATGATATATCCGTTTGTTCACGAATAGATGTACTTATTGAGAAAATTAATATCCGAATTAAAAAAGTTAACGGATTATTAACAATAAACACTATAAATACTACTAAATAAATAGTAATAAATATTATTTATATAAATTCTAATAAGTTAAATAATTTAGTAATTTATATAAATACTAATACATAATCATTTATTATCACCATATAATCATTTATTATCACCATATAATCATTTATTATCACCATATAATCATTAATATTAACATAATTCCTATAAGTATATAACATTTTTTTTCTTCAAGTAAGGGAACAAAGTGTCTTAAAATAGGATATTTTTCCAAAGATTCTTTATATCTTAAAATTAAATTTAAAATAGTTATAGAAATAACTAAAGTTATTATTGCTCTAAGTAAACCCATTATTATAATAATGATATAAAAATTTCAGAATAATATATTATTAATACAATAATTAAATGAGAATATCTACATTAGCTTGTATAAATTGGAATAGAGCAATAGGTATTAATAATGGACTCCTTTATAATCTCAAAAAAGATATGAATTGGTTTCAGGATATGACTATTAATCCTAACCCAACAAAAAAAAACGCAGTTATAATGGGTAGTAATACATATTTATCCATACCTAAAAAATTTAGACCACTTGATCAGAGACTTAATATAATTATTTCAAAAAAAAAATACTCTATGATAAATAAAGAAATTAAATATAATAGAGATAAAAATGCTATAGTGTTTCCATGTATTACACAAAGTTTAAAATATTTACATACTAAAAAAAATGTCGAGGATTTATTTGTAATAGGTGGAGAAAGTATATATGATTACTTTATAAAAAATCGTATAACCTATAACATCATTTTAGCTGAAATTGAAAAAACACAACATACACCTAACATAGGAACCGTATATTTTCCGAAGTTTGATAAAACTACATTTATCCCACTCAATTCTTCAAAAACTATTAGTGAAAAAAATGTTAAATGTTATGTAGATGGTTCTCACATACCAGAAATAAAATATCAATACAAAACTTACAGGAATATTAGACCATGGAAAAAATGTGATTACAGCGATGAAGGACCCTATCTAGATGTCTTACGTGATGTTCTTAATCATGGTGAAGTGAGAGATACTCGAAATTCCAAAACAATATCTAAATTTGGCCTCAGAATGGAATTTGACATTTCCAATTATTTTCCACTTATTACTACTAAAAAAATGTTTTGGAAAGGTGTAGTTGAGGAGCTTTTATGGTTTCTGAAAGCGGATACCAATTCTATTAATTTAGAAAATAATGGTGTTAATATCTGGAAAGGTAACTCATCAAGGGAATACTTAGATAGTATAGATTTAAAGGAATATCAACCTGGATGGTGTGGTCCGATTTATGGTTTCCAGTGGAGACATTTTAATGCTAAATACTTGGGTCCAGAACATAATTACCAAAACCAAGGAATAGATCAATTACAAAATTGTTTAGATCTTATCAAATATAACCCAGATTCAAGGAGAATATTTATGTCTGGATGGAATCCAGAACAAATGGCTGAAATGGCCTTACCACCTTGCCATGTAAGTTATCAATTTTATGTTGATAGTAATAATAATTTATCTTGTCAAATGTATCAACGTTCAGGTGATTTATTTTTAGGAGTTCCTTTCAATATTGCGTCTACTGCTTTATTAACTAATATTATGGCTAAAATGTCAGGAAAAAAGCCGGGGAAAATTATAATAGTTATAGGGGATGGACATATTTATAGTAATCATATTGAGCAAATTAATAAGCAACTTAGTAGAGAAACGTTTTGTTTCCCACAATTATCATTAAAAGAAAAAACAAATTTTGAAGATTATACTATTGATGATTTCACTCTTATGGGATATCAATCTCACCCAAGTATAAAAGCAGACATGGTTGCTTAAATTAATCTGTAACTTAGAGGTATATTTGAAGCGGAATTCCATCTTTGATAATTATCTTTTTGAATTTTAGATTCCCATGATCTTAAATTTTTCATATATTGAGGAATGTTAGACGCATCATTATTGATATTCCAATTTTTCCACTGTATATCTCTTTCCCAATATCTTAATTTTGTCAAATATAGTGGATCAACAGAAGTATTGTTTAATTTATATGGTGTATATGTATTTAAATTATTATTAGAGACTTCGGTATCGTTGTTAGTATTTGATAGATAGTTACCCATACTTATATGTTTTAATAAAAAAAAATATATTTTAATAAAGTTTTGTCAAATTTTATTAAAATAAACTTGAAACGTCTTTTAAAAGTGTCAAATTATCATAAAGTTTTTTCCAAAATAAATGACAAGCACATAATTCGGTTTGATGTATATACCATCCTGATTGTTTAGTAGGTAATAATCTATTTTTAGGAACTCCATAATATTCATTTACAGTTGATCTTAATGTAATTTTTTTAGTATGGATATTATATAATGCCCATTTACCCCATATAGTTTGGTCATCCCTATATAATATCCCCAGTAATATTCTATAATCCTCTATTTTCTCTTTATACTTTAAACATTTAGATAACCAGCTTGTGTTTTTACCAACATCTATATAAGTTTTATTTCTATTACCTGAATATTTACCAACATCTATATCAGTATGATTTATAATTTCAGGAGTTAAATAAAATTTTTTCCCCCGTAATTCTTGATATAATAAGTCTAAATTTATAGGTAAACTTTCTTTAAATCTACCAACATATTTTTTTTTTAATGAAGTAGCAAATGTTTGCCATTTATATTCATTTTTGTTTCTGCTATAAATTCCTAATTTACAATTAGATTGAATCATTTATTACTGTAGTTATTGTATAAATAATATCAAAAATAAATATTCAAATTTAATTACTTTAATTACTGTACATTGCTTCCATCATACCACTTTGAATTTTTAATATTATTATCAAAATTTTATTTAAAATTTTTCATATAAACTCTGTAATGATAGTATAATTGAAAAAAACATAAAATAATAATATAGGGGATTAAAATAAAAATAAAAGAAAAAAGCTAGATTTTCTAAAAATGTTCCCATTTTACCACTTATGGTAGATTTATTTTTTTTTACATCTGAAAATAAATATAATTCGCATCTTTTTATTAATGATAAGATATGAATAAATACTTTTATTTTCAAAATAATACTATTTTTTATTATGAAATAACACATTAGAAATACAAAAATTTTATCACATATCGCATCTAAAAATGATCCAAATTTTTCATTTCTTTTGTAATTTTGTTTTTTCATAATTCTTGCCATTACACCATCAGATCTATCTAAAATATCATGAAATATAAGTAATAATGCTTTTATGCTGTAACTATTTATAAAATATATAGGTATAAATAGACTAAGTGAACTATATGTAATAAGGTTAGGATTAGTTACAAAATCCATATAATTAAAAATTTTAGTTAATATATTATCAAATGTTATATGTGTTAACTTATAATATTTCAAAAACCATAAATTTGATAAGTTATTTTCTTTTATTAAGGTAGAACTTATACCTGTTGTTCGTGATAAATATATAACGTCACATGATAAAAAATCAAATTGATTTTCCCAATCGTCCCCTATAACAAATAGATCGATATTATATTTTTTAACATAATATTCCTTTTCATTCAAACTTTCTTCAAAAAATACTTCGTCGACGTATTTACAAGATTTTATAATTTCAAGTCTATTTTCTTGGGATATGATAGATTTTTTTGCCTTTTCGGCATTACATTTATCTGACGAAATACCCACTATTAAATAATCACCTAAATTTTTTGCTCTTCTAAGTATATTAATATGACCTATATGAAATAAATCAAAAGTTCCACAAGTCAAAATTCTATTATATCTCATATTAATATACAATATTATATTAATATACAATATTATATTAATATATAATATTATATTTATATAGCTTTATTATTCCCAAAAATCGGTAACTCTACCTTGCCAATTTTCACCAGTTTCTCCTAAATGTATTACATAAAAATCTAGCAATTCTTTTTTAGACCATTTCTTTGAAAAATAGTAGTCTCCTTCATTCGCATAATTATATTCTTCATTATATCCATAATATTTGTTATGAAAGTTTTTACTAGTTATATTAAATAATTGAAAAAAACCCATGAATTTCCAAAAATCAAAATAAGCATTGTTTTTATTTATCCAATCATTTTGTGTTTTATAAACTATTCTAGGAACACCGTATAAAGTGTCTTTATCTAAGTTGTGTATATCTACTTTATTAAATTTATTTGGAATAATTATATCTGCGTCTAAAAGTAATATCCAATTGTTGCTATTTGAAGATTTAATTCCTTTATTTATAGCTTTTGATTTTTGAAAAGTTTTTCTACTATTTTTGAGACATTTAAATTTAATAGGACTTTTACATACACATCTATAACAACATATTATATCTATTAATTTCTTCCATATTGTTTTAGGAGTTTTTTGATAAAATATATCAGTAGCTATGTAATTAACATTTTGGTTTTTACAAAAGTTTATAGTTTTAAAATCTGTATGAGAAGTCAATACTAAAATATCATTAATAATTTCTTTATTTTTAGGAAGGGTAATTTTCAAAAAATCAGAATAATTTACACATGTTATAATACAAGTGATATTACTTAACTTTTTATAATTAACCGAACGCATTTTTAACTGTTGATTATTTAATTGTTGATTATTTAACTGTTGATTACTAATTAGTTGATCAATATGTTCGTTATTTGTATTAAATGTAAATATGAATTTATCCCAATCATCTATCCTATATCCTATTAATTTGTAAAAATTTTCAATTCTTTCGTGATAGTAATGTATTAAATATTTAATTTCTTTAATATAAATATCATGTTGATATTTTCGCTCATGTGAATTTGTTAAATTAGATAAATTATTTTTTATACCCAAAAAAATACATAAATTGGTAAATACCTTATCCATATTATTCCTCAAATCTTCATTAATAATAATATGGATTTGATCTTTACTGAAATATTTATATACATTTTGTAATTGTTCAAAATAATTACCATTAGTAAGAATTGATGGATTATTTTGAAGTGATTTCATTAATGAATTATCTAATGACCATCCCCATTTTTTAGATTGAGAACCATATATTTGATTAAAATGATTCCAATGTGATAATGCTCTTAATATAGGATTTCTAAATAGAATAATTAATTTTATATTAGGATAATGCTTATAAATCCTTTCAATATATATTTTATCAGTAATATAATTTGGAGTTTTTTCCCCATTTATATAATTTTTATTATTATTAAAATGAGATTCATACCAATCTATTCCTTTTTTATAATTAGAATTAAAAAAATGGATTTCTTTATCAGGAATAAATAATCCATTCATTTTTTTTAAATTGTGTTTCAAAACAGTAGTTCCACATTTTTGACAACCTATAATAATAAAATCAATCATTTAATATTTAACAATATCTTACAATTAACCACATAATTTAATTTTACGAAACAATTATTTTTTTTAATTTCCAAATACAAGACCACCCATACCACCGGTTAAATTTAATATATTATAATTAACTACAAAAAAATCTGTATTATACATCCATTTATATTTTCTATTTCCATATCTTATTTCGGAATTATTAAGGGGTGGAATTTTATATTCAATATTAAATTCAACATTTTTAAGTCTAGACATATTACAAGCTCCTGAAGGTTGAAATTTCTCAGGAAAAAGAGAAAATGAATAAGAATATATACCTTCGTTTGGAATTGAAGTATGATATTGATATGCTTGAACACTATCCCAATATTCTACTACACGCTCTTGTTGTCTATAGTTTCCATTGAATTTTATAAATCCACCATTAATACAATGGGTATGATATTGTTCATAATTTAAAGAATCTATTTTAGGAATATATGCGGCTTTTTCAAATTTCCAAATATCTTTAAAATGCATAATTTGTTCTAAAGTTAATAATTCTGAATTTATATTAAATCCTAATGGACACGATGGATCACATGATTCACCATGAGGTCCATATCTAAAAATAAATTCTTGAAAACGATCATCTATCGTAGGAGTATTTTCATCTGATAGGGGATTAAATCTACCTATACTTTTATTTTCATTTTCAATAGCATCAAACCAGTAACTAGTCTGATATTCGTATATATCATATCCTGTATTATATTGGTAATTTGATGTATTACTCCATTCATTTCTTTCAATATTATCATCTCGATGTGTTTCAAAAATTATTTCTTTTACTGGATGATATAATTCTAATAAATGATTTGTATTACCTACGTTTCCATCAAAGGATATTTTATTAACTTGTTGAATTAAATATTGATGGGAAGTTTGGGCAAATTTTTTTCTCTCACATTCATCTAAAAATACATATTTAATATCTAACACCGGATTTAAACTCCAAGTTTTACTATCATAAGAACCTCTCACGAAATTACTAATATGATGAGATTTTTTCATAACATCGGGTTTAACACGTCTATATGTAGTAAATGATCTAATATCTACATCTTTTATTGGCATTATACCATTCCATCCATTTGGGTTACCATTTCTTCTATGAACAATACTTTCCATACCTGAACCACTGTTATAATGTTTATTACTCCCATAATAATAATAAGTTTTATCTACTTCCAAAACGGTATATAATTCTCTTACTGATCTAAGTTGTATTTCTATTTCAATATCGTGGTATTGTAATGCAATTAAAGGTAAAGATAATCCTGGATCTTTAGTAAACCAAAAATCTAATGGAATAAACAAAGCCCTTTTGAATATGGCTGGAGCAGTTTGAAAAAATTTATTTTTAATAGTTTTACCCGATGAATCTTGATATTCATTTGTCGAGTTAAAACCTGGATACCCCCCTGGATATACTGCGTCATATGATAAGAAGGAATCACCACCTATTAATCTTTTAATGGCATGTTGTTTTTCTTGAGAATGTTCTAATTGAAATTGTATATTTGCGAAATTTCCTGTCAACCTTTGTATTTTTTGACCACCAATATATAAATCTACATAATCAATTAGAACAAATCCTAAATCTTTTGACCAAGCAAAGTTCATTTCTTCTGTGGAAAAAATTGGTGGTAAATCTAATCTTAAATACATATTTGAAATTAAATCCGCATTTCTAGGTATTTTAGTTTTTAATTTTATAGGCATATCCCACGCTAATTCATCAGGACCAGATAACGGAACTTCTATATTTTCTAATGAAAAATTAGTATATCTTTTATATACTGATTTGAAAAAGGTTATTTGAGGATTACCATTTATATATTGATTTTCTGAACCATAAGCAGATAATTGAATTAAACCTCCGGGCATGTTCTATTATAATATATCTATTTTTTTAAATCATTAAAATAATTTATTCTTAATAAATGGAATTATTTCATAAAAAGTAAATAAAAAACTAAAAATTGTTTCTGAAAAATAAATATTATATGGTTTATCAGAATGGACTATCCATTTCCGAGGGATATAAACTATATTTCCAGGTTTCAATTTTAATTCAATAAAATTATAACTTTTATTTATAACTTTTAATATTTTTATATTTGGATTATAATTATCTTTTTGAAAATTGTTTATTTCTTTAGGTGATATTAAATTTATTGTAGATTCTTTATCCGTATATATGAATAATTTATCCTTATTATGCGTTATATACCTATTTGAAATTTTATTAGAAATATTTTTTTGCCGTATTGTCAATGGTGATAATAATCTTTTAAAATTATGGGATAGATTCTTCGAAAAATCAATATGATTAGTAAATACAATAGGTAAATTATCTAAATAATAATCTCTATAATCATATAATAATTTATCTACTTGTAGTATTTGATATTTATTATTTGTTTTCAAAAATTCATTTAAATGAAATAGAATTATTATTAAAATAAATATTAATAATATCGTCAATACATATTTTTTTATCATTTAAATATAAAATATATTTTATTAAGAAACTTCTGACCCTTTATTAATATTTAAAGATAATTGATTAATAAAGGATATACAAGATGAGTGAATCAAAAATTGGAAGCGTAAAATGGTTTAATAACAGAAAGGGATTTGGATTTCTTACAGATATGGATACAAAAGATGAAGTTTTTGTTCATTTTTCAGGTGTAGATGTACCAGAAGGAGTCTTTAAAGCACTATATGAAGGAGAATATGTGTCATACAGTGAGAGCACTGATGATAAAGGTAAAAAGGTAGCGGTAAACGTAACCGGTGTTAAAGGAGGACCCCTTTTATGCCAAAATGAAACTAAAAGAGTATATCTTGTTACCAAAGATGAAAATGGAAATGCTCCACTTAGACTAGGAAGAGGCGGACAACGAAGAGGTGGTCAAAGAGATAATCAACGAGGTGGTCAAAGAGGTGGTCAAAGAGGAGGTAGAAGATATGAGAGATCTGACCAAGAATCTCAAGAAGAGTCATCTCCAGTTGAAGAGTCTGCTTAATTTTATATTAAATTATTTATAATAAACAATTTTAGTTTATTTATTATAAATTTATAAATGTGTTAAAAATGTAAAATAAAAATTTATTAATTATATTAATTAAAATGAACGCTATTGAATTTGATCCATATTTAGTTTTAGGACTTAAAAATGATCCAAATACCCCTTTATCAGTAATAAAGAAAAAATTTTATCAATTATCTCTTAAGTATCATCCAGATAAAATTGAATCTGATGATTTAATAGAAGATTATGAGAAAATCATCACGGCTTATAATATTCTTAGAAATGATAAATTAAGGAAAAACTATCATCAACAGTATCCACTTGATCATTATCATCTTAAAACCAAATTGAATTATGAAAATTCATCTAAAAAGTGCGAACAAGTTTCGACAAAGGAATTTAATAGAAAGTCTTTTAATCGAGAATTTTTAAGTCAAATATCTGACCAAGATAAAAATAATATAGACTTATTTGTATCCATGAATATGACACCCAGTGATATAGATGATCAATTTAAATATTTACACCCAGAGTCTAAATTTGATAGTAATTATATTGAAAATAAAAAGTCATATGATGTTTTTCAACAACAACTTGAAAAATTGGAAGAAAAAAGACGAAATGATTTAGATAATACCCATCCAGTAAAAATTTTAGATCAATTTGATTCGAAAGAATTTAATAATCAATTTAATGTTAATAAAAATAAGCATTATCATATTATTAAATATGTAAAACCTGTAGAATATAATAGTTATGAAAATGGGTTTTTAATTGATGATGAAAAATTTACTAAAGAATATGAATTACCTGTTAATCCAAATGAATATATTGATAGTGATAAATATATAAATAATTACATTATAGAACCAATATCTACACAAGAATTTATGGATCAATTAGAAATGTTAAAAAAAAATCGTGATAATTTTAAATTCGAAATACAAAATTTAAAAAGATAGTTAAACTTCAAATTTTTAGAAAGTTTTAAATATATAGTTTTAAAATTTGATTGTTATGTCATTTTAAAAATATATATTAATTTTAAAAACGAATTGTATTATGGCATCTATTACTACAAACCCTAAATCTAAAAATAATGATTCAAAAAACACCGAAACTATTATTGTTCCAGACGACTTTTACTGTCCTATTACAGGAGAACTGATGAATTTTCCCGTTATATGTCCAGAAGGTCATAGTTATGAAGAAGCTGCTTTAAAAGCATGGCATGCTATCAATCCTATTTCACCTCTCACTAGAAATAGTCTAGATATTAGAAGAATAAGACCTAATCGTTCTCTTAAAAATGCGATTGATCAAATTAGAGATAAACTCCAGCAAAACCAACTAAAAAAGGATGGTCACTCGCTTTCTATACCTGAAAGTATTCTTACTAAAATTACCCATTCTTTAGCACAAATGGATTTTAAATCTGTAATTATCGGAAATAAAATGCTTATTACTGCCACAGTCCCTGAATCTGATTCTAGAAGACCAATTGATATTGTATTTGTAATAGATCGTTCAGGTTCAATGGGAACTGAAGCTACACTTAAAGGTGAAGATGGAAAAACAATAAGCCATGGTTTAAATATTTTAAATATCACAGTAGGTGCAGCTAAAACTGTTAGTCATGCTCTAGATGATAATGATAGAGTAGGAGTAGTATCATTTGATTGTAATGCTAAGATTGAATCTAATTTAATTAATATGACTAAAGAAAATCAAAGTAAATTAGACACTATTATGGATAATTTAAGACCTGGTGGAACTACAAACTTTTGGGATGGAATTTATAAAGGATTGGAAACATTGAGAAAAGGTTCGGAACCTGGACGACTCAAATATCTATTAATCATGACGGACGGGATTCCTACAAAATCAAGTGAGCCACCTAAGGGATATATTAAAATGCTACAATTATATAAAGAACAAAATCCAGAATTTGATTGTATAATTGATACTGCTGGTTTTGGATATAGTCTAGATTCTAAACTACTTGAAAAAGTTGCTAATGAAGGAAAAGGACAATATGGGTTTATCCCAGATAGTTCTCTTACTGGTAATATATTTGTCCATAAAGCTGCTAATATGATGACCACTGCTATTACAAATTCTACATTCAAAATTGAGTTAGAAAATGGTATAGAATTTTCGGGTGTGAACCCATGTATGGGCCATAACAAACATTTTTCCAAGACATCGTGGGGTGGCGTATTGGAAACTGGTCCAATGAATTATGGACAAACAAAACATTTTGTCTTAGATGTTAATATTGATTCTTCTAAATTTGGAATTAGTTCAAATGATAGGTATTTAACTACGACATTTGAATACACCGATGGGATAAATTCATCCACACTTAGTAAGGAACAAACAGTAATGTATGATGCGACATCAGATTCATTCTTAGTAGATACACTTCATAAACAACTACTAAGACTTAAATTGGTAAACACAATTAATCAATGTTTAGAGCTATTAAGATTCCAATCGTCCACAGAAAATATACGATCACTCATTATGGGATTAATGTCTGAAATTAAAACATCGGCCTTATATCAACTGCCTTATTTACAAAATTTATATGATGATCTTAATGGTCAAATTGTCGAATCTCTTAATTTAACCCAAGAAGCTTCTCAACATGATTATTTTAGTAGGTGGGGAAAACACTGGTTGTTATCAATCATGACTGGTCATAATACTGAAACATGTAATAATTGGAAAGATCCCGGAGTCGCAAATTATAGAAGTAAGTTATTCGATTCCATTAGAGATAGTGTTTCCGATATATTTGATAATTTACCTGCTCCCAAACCTTCTACAAATTATAGAGACGGAGGGCATTATCGTGGTATGACAAATTCTGCTTCAACACGTTCCGCTTCACCTGTAAGTTATTCTACATATAATGTTCCTTCTGGTCCTTGTTTTACTAGAGGCAATAAGGTTCATATGGCAGATGGTTCATACAAAAATGTAGAAGAAATAGTTAAAGGAGATATGGTAAAAACTTATGGACCAAGTAAAACCAGTCAAGTTTTATGTAAAACAAAAACCATCTGTGAAGAGAATATAGAAAATATTGTTAATATAGGCACTTTGAAAATTACTCCTCATCATCCTGTAGTATATATTGGAGATGGGCAATTTTCATGGAAATTTCCAGCAGATTTAGGACAAACCAATAAAATTCCATGCGAAGAAATTTATAGTTTTGTAGTTGAAAATAGAGGATGTATGCTGATTGAAAATGTAATTTGCGCAACACTGGGTCATAATTTAAAGGGAGACGTTATTGAACACGAATATTATGGAACAGATCGAGTTATCGATGATTTAAAATCTTTACCTGGATGGAATTCAGGCGAAGTAATTATTACTAAAAATATGATTAAAAGAGATCCCAATAATTTAAAAGTGGTATCTATTAGTTTTAATTAAGTTAAATAATATATTATAATAGTATTTATTATACACTATTAGCTATTGCTAAATCTAGGTTTATTTTTTGTTTTTTCTCAAATATTTTAGGTAGAAAATAAACTACATAAATTGAAATCATACTAATTAAGACCATCAACATAAAAGTTATTAATAATATTATATACCACATTAAGACGTATTTATTTCCAATAGAGTGTTATTCTTTAAACATAAATTTGATATCAATACAACCAAATTATTATATTGATTTAAAAAAAAATTTTATTTTTGAGTATATATGACTAAATCTAAATCAAGGAGTGTTAGAAAAAGAAGGAAAAAAAAAGTTTATGAAAAAAGGGTGTGGCATATAGTCTATTTAAATCTTCAAACTTTTCTCAGTAGACGTGAAAAATGCATTCTTTCCAGAATATCCCCGGCAATGAGCGAAACTATTGGAAAATATGGATACTTTGAATTTAAGGTAATTGATAATATAGTAGACAGTAGATTTTTAAACCTTTTTGATCTGATTAATATTATTAGTATTAGTAAAGAAGTATATTTCTATAAAAAGAAAACTTTAACACAAATTAGAGATAAACTATTTTGCGAAAAATGTCCATTATGTCAACAAACACTCACATATACTATGAAAAGAAAGTGGACAAACAAAGTTAAAAGATTCTTTAGAAAAGAATGTGGTAAATTAACAAATTCACCATGTTGTGATTCCAAATACATATATCAATATTATTCTATTTATCCAAGATACCATTATGAAAGAGATGAGTCTAATAATTTACAATTAATATGGGAAAAACCACGACGATGCGATTTAAGTATTAAAAAAAGAATTTTGACTAATGTGAGTAATTCTATTACTAAAAATTTATTTACTTATTATAGTGATTTATACTATGAAAATATGATAGAAATTAATAAACAATCTATAAAATTTTTAGTAGAAGAACATAAAAATAGAAATTATTAATAAATACTTAGCTACAAATTATGATATAAAGTTATATATTCTATGTATACTTAATGAATGACATTTATTTAAATTTTTTTTATGGGGGTGTAGCAGGTATTGTCTCTAGAACAGTTACCGCACCATTCGAGCGTCTCAAAATGCTAAGACAAAATTACCCTAAAATATATTGCCACGATTCAATTTTAAAATCATTCAGAGTAATTCATCAAAGTCAAGGTTTATGGTCTCTTTTTAATGGAAATCTTGTTAATAGTATACGCATTTTCCCACAAAATGCGATCCAATATGGAATTTTCCAATACTTAAAAACACAAGGTCACAAATATACTAATAACACAAATTTATTATATTTTTTATCTGGAGCAACTGCTGGTATTATATCATATACTTCTATTTATCCATTAGAAACTGTTAGGACAAAAATATCTGTTCAAAATAATGGGCAACAATATCGAGGTATTGTGGATTGTTTCTCTAAATCGGTTAAACAAGAAGGTTTCTTATCATTATATAGAGGATCATTAATTTCAGCTATTGGGATGATTCCATTTCAAGGACTTAATTTTCTAACCTATCACCACTTAGATGAACATTATAATACTGAAAAAAATAGTTTAAAGACCTTATTTTTTGGATCATGGGCAGGAATAGTGTCCGTATCATGCACATACCCATTTGATACTATTAAGAGAAGATTACAATTGAGTGGAGAAATGGGTAATCCCAAGTATCGAGGTATAGTGCATTGTTGTAAATATATTTTAGAAAACCATGGTATTAAAGGACTATATAGGGGGTTATTACCAACATATAGTAAAATTTTCCCAGCAAATGGACTATATTTTTTTATTATAGAATTATTTAAAAATCAAAAAATTTGAAAGTTGATATATAATTTTATAATGATATAAATAAATCATGTATCTCAGAAATGGAAAAGTGTATTACAATCCTGGTAATATAGGTAACATTATTAAACTACAATCATATTTTAGAGGAAAAATATCATTTAATGAATTTCAACCATATTTAAAATCTATCAAAATGATAAGAAAAAGATTTCCACATTTACATATAGATAGTGATACTAAAACAAAAACAAAACAGAAAAACGCCAAAAAGACTAAAACTGTGAAAAAGACTAAAACTGCTAAAAAGAATAAAAAAAATATTGATATGTGTGTAGAGGAAAAAAACAATGTAATATGTGAATTAAATATTAATGATGATGAGTATATTGTTAGTCAATATGAATTTCTAAAAAATATGGGATCAAATCTAATCAATGGGCGTAAAAGATCTTCTAGATCTAATAAGGGTAAGCAACCAGAAAGATATGTTGATGAAAATTTTTTAGAAATTATTTTAGAAGATTCTAAAATAGAAGATATTTTAGAATCTGGATCTGATGTAGATACTGATTATCATTCGAGTGATAATTTTAGTAATCTAGATTCCGATGGAGAATGGGACGATAATAATGAGTCATCAAGTGAAGATGAATGGGACAATGATAATGAGTCATCAAATGAAGATGAATGGTCGGATAATGATACTGAATAAATATTTAATAAATATATTTCTAATAATTATTAAATTTTTTATTTTTCAATTATCGATACAATAGTTACTGGATCATGGGGAGAATCGTTACTATCTGTAGGGACGCTTTCTAATATTTTAAGATATTTCATTCCTTTCACTAATCTACCAAAGACAACATGTTTTCCGTCAAGATGTGGTGTAGAAACCGTTGTAATGAAAAATTGAGATCCATTGGTATTAGGACCAGAATTTGCCATTGATAGTAATCCTGGAACTTTGTGACGATATTTGAAATTTTCATCCTCAAATTGATCACCATATATTGATACTGACCCAGTTCCATTTTCATTAACTATATCACCTCCTTGTAGCATAAACCCCTTGATTACTCTATGAAATTTATTACCATTATATGTCTTACCATTTATACCATTTAAAGCTATTTGTCTAAAATTTTTTGTAGTTTTGGGAGTAATATCGTCAAATAATTCGAATTCTAATTGATATTTATTATTATTGTATGAAATAGTCATTACCAAATTTCGTGGTAATTTAGATTGTAATTTAGATTGTAATTTAGATTGTAATTTAGATTGTTTTTCACCCCTTTTTGTTTTGTTGTTTTTGTTTTTTAAATTTTGCTTACTATATTTTTGAAAATGTTCAGATGTTCTATAATAAAAGGAATATATTAACACAATACATGCTAATAATATTAATATAACTGTAATCATTATAATATTCATATTATACTATTAATATTATAATTTAGAAAAATTGGCGATCTTTTTTTCAATGATGGCCACAAATATAAAATTCTTTATTACTTTCAGAAAGTAATACTTCTTCAAAAGTATAACCATGTGTATCAAAATGTTTATTTTTAGCCTTTTCTGCTAAAATTTCCAGACCTAGATTATTTAGATCATGTATTAAATGTAGTCTTACCCTTTCCACAATTTCTTCCATACTATTTACTTCATCTAAATCTATTTGGGTTCGATAATAACTATAAAATTCATCCGACATCCTAAATGTTCTAAAATTTACCATTCTGTATATTTAATTTAATTATTTATCTTTAAATCAACTTAATTTGCTTTAAATTATTTTCTAAATTAAGGTATTTTTTCCTTATACGATTAATTGACTCTGCTATTAATTTACTATTACAATGGAAATTAGCTTGGCAATTATTAGCATACCTTTCAAGAGTTGATTGCGATTGTAATAGATATATTATTCCAATAACTAAATATATAATTAATAAATAATTCATTTATTGTATACTTAGATTTAATTTTATTGTGTTGAATATAGAGTATAAGTGCCTGTTGTTTTTACTCCATTAGAAAATTGTTCAAACTGTCCATTCACTGAGAATTTAAAATTATTATTCCTTTCATCATCTGTGGTTCCATAAACTTTAACATATAATCCAGTATCGCTAATATAATGATATGTATCATCACCATATACAATCTGACCCCCACTAATATTTGACTGAATATCTAAATAAAATGGTTGTGTACTTCCTGAAACTAACAAACGGGCTCCTTTTTCTATATTAGAATCATTGATATTTATACCAACTATTATAGCTTCTTTATATGTAAAAAACCATCAGTATTCAATTTATCATAAATTAGATCAGCAATTCTTTTTGCTCCATATTTTGTTGGTTCAAGTATTTGAGTGTCTTGAGTTATTGAAACTTCCCATTCTGTCTGACCGTTTTCCAGAACGAAACCAAAAATGGGTCCAAGAAATAATTTGAATGATTCTAAAGAAATATATTTAAAATGATTTTCCTCCAGCATTTTTTTCATTTCTACCAAAAAATAGTCTTTATATAATTCATTAATTTTTACGCCTGTGTTAATACCCAAAATAGATTCTATACCGGGTGGAATACCATACGGTATTATATAATAAACATTATTTATAATTTCTTTATATTTTAAAATTATTTTTTTTACATTTATAACAACATCATCAACTACTTTTTTAATATTATCTTCTGTTGCATTAGCAGTATCTCTAAAAATGCCTAAAGCAAAATCATTTCCGCCTATAGAGATAAATAAAGCATCATTTTCTTTTTGCATATGTGTAAACAAGTTTGGATCATTTCTATCAAAAGATGATAAATTTTCAATTTGTGAATTATATACTGGAACTTGTAATAAATCATCATCATTACTATAATTATTCTTTAAATCACTTGAAAAATTTTTATTTTCTTTATACCTTGTACTGTATCCAAAATATGGTATATTTTTGATTATTCGTGGCATTACGTATTCCTTTCCTACTAAAACATATTTCGGATTGACACTATCTAATACTGAAGATAGAGTTAATGCTTTTAACTCTTCAGTAGTGTAATCTCTTACCATTATATCATGTTCTTCTAATTTTTTTTTTAATACTTCACTGGTTGTATCTGATTCAACATCATGCCAATAAGAATTATCTAATATACTATCCCCTATTAAAAATATTTTTTTTTTTGAATTTAAACTGGGTGGAGGTTTGCTATTTTCCAAAGTATATTTAGGTGTTAAAATATTATTAATTAATAAAGAAAATGTGTTTCCATATGCAAAATGAGTTTCATATGTAGATTTTGTTGGAACTTTAATTAAATCTAAATATAATCTCCCCTCATAATTTTGGAAAGTATAACCGCTTAAATTAGTATTAATTTTTAGTAATTCTTGTATATCAATTGTATATATTTCCGTACTGTTATTCACTTCTATTTTTTTATATAGATAATGAAAATACCCTCGGGAAGATATATAATCATCACTTTGTCTTCCAGTATGTTTATAAAATATAATTTGATAACCATCTTTTGGATCTTTTATTGTAATATTTAATATTGTACCTATTAAATTAATTTCAGTTATTTCAGAGTACTCTTCATTAAGTTTTATATTAGATCTAATTAAATATTTGTCAGAATAAAAGTTTTTTTCCATAAATGTATTATAATTATAATTAGTGGGGTATTCAAGCTGATTTATCTTTTCATCTCGATCCCACTCATAAAGCAATCCATCATTATTTACTATCCAGTTATTTTCGTCAGAATTCCACTTTTCTATTGAACGGAATGATTCGTTATTCTCATTAGTTTTCTTCCACCAAATTATAATAGATTTTAAATTTTCATCTGATGATAATTCTCCTTTTTCTATAAAAACATCTAAAATAGTTTTATTATCTATATTATCTACTGCTTTAAAAACATTATTTACCCACTCTCCCTTTGAGGTTGGTGATACTGTAGGTCGTGGCAACGTGGATTCAACACTCATTGTATTAACATCCAATGGATTACCGGCTTTATCTGTAAATCCTTGGAGCGAAAACTCTTGTACACCATCATCGGCATAAACTATATCAAACAAATTCAACGTCAGCGTTTGGTCGTTGTTGCTCCATGTCCAGGTGGGGGGCGTTTGAGGGTTGTTGGCGCTCCATGACCCCTGGCTCCAGTGGAATGTATCGGTTACGCTCCATCCTTGTAGGGACATACTTTCTGAAAAAGTAATTTCCAATTTGGTGCCGTCATTCGTGATGGCTGTTGATGATACTGTTGGGGAAGCTGTTGACAAATGTTTTTTTAAAACCAAGTTATATTCAGTATTACCATTTTTTTTTATCCTCAAGATATACCGTTTTTCTGAATCTAAGTTGTGAATTATAGACTCTGTATCACCATATCCATCAGAACTATTCACTTTCTCTTCGAAACCATCATTATGTACCTTATATAAAAACATATCTATATCACCAGCATCGTGTGTAAATGATAAACTAATTAAATATTCTCTAGTTTCTAATATATTGATAGTATAGTAGTCATTATCATTTCCTTCTATCATTTGACCATTTATTACTTCATTAATAGACAACTTTAACATATCATACATAGTTAAACTGTATGCGGTACTTACATTTTTTAGTGTCAACCTATAACTTTTATCTGTTGATAAATATTTTGCTATAATTTCTCTATCTCCATTGTTATACGAATCACCAACGATAGTATACGTATTATCTTCTAAATACATATCTATATCACCAGCATCGTGTGTAAATGATAAATCAATAATATATTCACCACTTTTGGATATATTGATCATATAGTATTGGTCTAC
>JGI20160J14292_10000277_pt1 | contig 47781 bp, 41 predicted proteins | sample COG_10_FD_14292 | JGI IMG/M metagenome (IMG submission 14292) | reverse complement strand
TAACATAGCGGTGGTCGCTCAGGCCATCGCCCCCATTTCCATAGTCCAGCACGGGCCAGACCGGATCCACGAGGATGTGGTCAATGCGCACGCCGGGCACCGCACCCTGCCACGTCCCGTCCATTCGGAGTCCACACAGGTCGTGGGTGTCCCGGAGTTGCGTTCGGGCCGCCTGGAGTGCCCAGCTGACTGGCACGTCATTGAAATCCCCACAGAGGACCACCGGGTGGGGGCTGCGCGCCACCGCGTCCATGACCCGCGTCACCTGGGTGACCCGCTCGGAATAAGCCTCCCGCATCCGCGACCAGATCCGCTGCCGGCCTTCCGCGTCGGGCACCCCCTCCTCGAGCGCGGCGTACTCCTCCGACCCGAAGTGCAGACTCGCAAAATGGGCGTTGAAGACCCGCACCGTGTCGCCGTTCCATGCGATGTCGGTGACGGCACAGGCGTTGTTGCTCCGGGTGCCGAAGGCAATGTCCTCCCGGCCCACGATGGGATGCCGGGACCACGTCGCCACCCCGAACCGCCGGCCGGCCTTGCCCCGCGCCCAGACCTCATGGACCTGGACCGGCGCCTTCTCCACGCCCCCCACGGCGCGGCGCACCGGCCCCTCCACCGGGAAGGCCGCCGGATCCGGATCCCGGTAGTGCTCCTGCAGGCACAGCACGTCCGGGCGCTCGTCGGCAATCGCCTCGGTGATGCCCTTCTTGGTGTCCTCGCCCAGCCATCCGTACCGGTCGTAGAGCCGAACGTTCCAGCCCATGACCTTCAGAGCCGGGGCGTCGTTCGTCAGCGCCTCCGGCACACCCCAACCAAATCCGCCCCACACGCTCCGGTACAAATCGCCAGAAAGCAGAATCAACAGGGCAAAGCCCAGGAACCACCTCCAGCGGCGGCGGCGGAACATCACGGCCATCGCCACGATCAGGAGCACACCGAACACGGGGAACGCCAGACCGGCCAGGGCCGGGATCGCCCAGCGGGCCGGAGACAGGAAGACAGCGAGGTGGGCCCACAGCACGCCAAAAGCGGCCAGCAGGCCGAGCACCATCCAGAGGTGGCCCCTCTGTCTTTGGGATGGGCGCCGCGGCATGGTCAAACGTTGCTGCCGTGGCGAAAGAGAAAGTCCTTCTCCTCCTTGGTCAACTGATCGTAGCCCAGCTTTGAGATCTTGTCGAGGATCCGGTCAATGCGCTCTTGGCGCACCTTCTTTTCGGCGTTGAACTCCTCATCGGTTTGCGCGCGCAGCGTTTTGCCGTCTTTGTCGAGCTTTCTGTGCACGGCGTGCATCCCTTTGCCCCGCTTCTTCCGCTTGGTCTTTCGTGGTCGCTTGGCCCCTCCACTGCCTGGCCACCAGGTCGCGAGCACATCGAGAAGCCGTTCCAATGGCCCGCCTAAATCGCGTCCTCCTTGGATGCCGCGCATGTACAACAAGCCATATGCCGCCCCTCCCAGATGGCCCAAGTGTCCGCCAACATTCGCACCCCTTGAAAGGGCCGCATAATCAATGAGAACGTAAGCCAAAGCGACCCATTTGAGTTTCACCGGCCCTAGGAGGAACATGCGGATGGTATAGTCCGGAGCGTAAACAGCCGTGGCGACCATCAGGGCCATCACCGCTGCAGAAGCTCCCAATGCAAAACCACCGCCACCAAACCCTGGCACGAGGTTGAGCAATAAGAAATAGACCAGCCATCCTGAAAACCCGCCCATCAGATAAGTGCTCAGCGTTCTTCGGTCACCAAAATAATTGCGGAACATGCCCCCCATCCACCAAAGAACCAGCAGGTTCATCACCAGGTGCCACACCCCAAGGTGGACAAACATGTGGGTCACGATGCTCCAAGGCCTCCGCAACAACACAGCGGGGTCAGAAGAAGTGGCCAAACCAAATGCGCCACCAACATTGGGCAGTGGGATGCCCAAAGTCTCTATCAAACCCAGCGTTGCGACCAACAAAAAAACCGCCACATTGACCAGAATCAGGCGCACCACCATGCCCCCTGTTTCCCAACGCGTTCGGATATCCTGGCTGATGCTGCTCATACTCTCACTACCCAACGTCGGAATTCTCAATAAAATACGTCGCGCTCACGCTGCCACTTTTTGAGGAGGACATAACCAAAGAGCATACCCCCCAAATGGGCAAAGTGCGCCACATTGTCACCAGGGTTGTTCTGCAAGGCAAACATCAACTCAATGGCACCATAACCCAGAACAAAATACCGGGCTTTGATCGGAATTGGAGGGAAGAGCAGCTGCAAGCGCGTGTTGGGAAAGAGCATCCCGAATCCTAGCAGCAGCCCAAAAACAGCGCCTGACGCCCCCACCACTGGCACAAACAATCGGCGTGCAGCGTCCTGGGCCGCGCTGTATCCCAATGATGGAAAAAGCTCCTGTACCATTGGAAACCATGTGCCGTAATTCGAGAAGTATCCATAACCCACCACCAATTCGTGCAGGGCAAAAGCTCCAAGGCCGCAGATGAGATAGTAGTTCAAAAAGCGCTTTGGGCCCCATACACGCTCCAATTGAGAGCCAAACATGAACAAGGCAAACATGTTGAAGAAGATGTGGCCCAAGCTGGCGTGCATGAACATGTGGGTCACAATCTGCCATGGCTGGAACTGCGGCGCAGAGGGGTAATACCCTGAAAACACCGTCTGCAAGTCAGGCGAAATAAAATGGGTCACAACGTAAAATATCACGTTGATAATCATAAGGTTGCGAACAACAGGCGTGGCTTGACTGAACATGCGGGGCGAATCAACTAAACCGTGAGGCCACGGCGTCTTTGTCAAAGGTAGCAAGTGTTGAGCGCCCCCAAGGGTCACGATCAGGTTCTTGACAAGCGAACAAGCCATCGACCACATCGAGCATTTCTGTGCGGGTCAAGGTTCTGCCTGAAGGAATTGCAGCACCGCGGGCCACACCGGCCATCGCGCGGCTGGCGCGCAACTCAGCATCTACCTCTCCCGCCTCTCTGAGCTCTTCCAATACAGCATCCACCAGCGCAGCGGGATCGCCCTCAGCCGCATCCGATGGCAAGCCCAAAACTTGAATGCAACCGGGCTCCTCCATCAACCCGATGTTGAACCCCAATACAGCGAGGGCAGGAAAAGCAGACTCAAGAAGCGCACAGTCGGCCAATCCAACTTGGAGCTCAGCCGGGAACAGCAATTGCTGGGCATGCCCTGCCACCGTCTGTTGCGCCATTCCCGCAAAGCGTTCGTACAAAATGCGCGTGTGCGCCCGGTGCTGGTCTACCAGCACCAATCCACTGCGCGTCGCCGTCACAATCCAACCTCCAAAGAGCTGAAACAATGGCCGATGGTCGTCAAACCCCCCACCCATGGTAGGCAAAGGAGATTCACCCGGGGCATTGACTTCCGAAAAGACCAAGCGCTGTGGTGAAGCCGCCTGATCCTGAGAAGGGGCTGGAGCCGCATCAGAGGAAGACTCAAAAAACCGTCGGGTCGCTTCGATACGCTCGCGATCCCGGTCATGACCCATCACAGATTTGCGGTGTTGCGGAAATGAAGCGCCGCCAGAAGAAGCGCTCCCCCCAGCAACACCCTGTCCAGGGCTTCTGTCTTCAGCCGCGCGAAACGGATTGTAGTTGGGGTCGAGTTGAATTTGTGGCTCCCCCACCTCCTGACCGGGTTTGGGAGGGGCAATGTCAAAAGCAGTTTCGGTGTCAAAATCCAGACTGGGCGCTACGTGAAAACGACCCAAAGCGCGCTTGACAGCGGCTTGAAGGATGGCCACTATCACTCGGTCTTCCTGAAACTTGGCCTCCACCTTCGTCGGGTGAATGTTCACGTCGACGCGCGAAGGGTCCACTTCCAAAAACACGACATACAAAGGGAACTGGCCAGGGGAAAGCAAACCTTCCATAGCGCGCATGACAGCGCCATGAAACGCACCGTGGCGAATGAACCGACCGTTCACAAACAAAAACTGCTCGCCGCGGGTGCGGCGCGCAAATTCTGGCTTGCCCACAAATCCGGTGAGCCCCACCACATCTGTTCGCTCCTCGACAGGCACCAATCGCTCATCGTATTTGCCCCCGAAGATTCTGACAATCCGCTGACGAAGGCTTCCGGCAGGCAAGTCAAACAGCTCGGAACCATTGTGACGCAGGACAAACGACATATCGGCATGGGCCAAGGCCACACGCTGAAACTCATCGATGCAGTGTCGCAGCTCAACCTGATCGCTCTTNAGGAAATTCCTGCGGGCNGGGACATTGTAAAACAACCGCTTGACCGTCATTCGGGTCCCCAAATCACACACCACAGGCTCCTTGGACTGGCACTCTCCGCCCTCCATCACCACTTCCACACCTTCTGCGTCATCGGCCCTTCGGGTGCGCAACTCGACCCGAGCAATAGAAGCGATGCTCGCCAAGGCCTCGCCACGGAATCCCATGGTTGCCAGCGAAAGCAAATCGTCGGTACCCCTCAATTTGGAGGTCGCGTGCCGTCCAAAACAAGCCTCGGCATCGCCAGGGCCCATGCCCTTACCGTCGTCGGCTACCACAATTCGATTGCGGCCTGCGTCTTTGAGGTCAACCACAATTCTGCGCGCGCCCGCATCGAGCGCGTTTTCCATCAACTCCTTGACCACTGAGGCGGGGCGCTGCACCACCTCGCCTGCAGCGATTTGGTTAGCCACATGCTCAGGCAATCGTTGAATCAAAGTTTCGGTCGCCGTATTCATGGTCCTGGGGGAAGCAAATATTCTTTGGCAAAGTCCGTGGTTTCTACCCACAGCAATCCTCGCCAAGCAGCGTACAAAAGAACCAACAGAATCGCGAAGCTCCTCACCATAGCGCGTCGACGTGCAGAACGTGCTGCCTGTATGCGCGACTCACGGTCAATGCCCGGGCCGGCTGACTGACGAAATCGGAGTTTGCGTGGCGCATCATTGGCCGCTTCTCCCCCCGCTTCCGCCTCCAAGGCTTCTTTGCGGTCCCTCCAGCGCATAGCACGCCCGTCCACATGGGAAGAGCGGAAGGTGAAGTTCCGAGGTGCATGACGCACGTTGCGGAAAGGACTGGGAAGGCGTGGAGCTTTCATTCAGGCATTCAAAGTTGCCTGCTCTTGGGCAAAAAGCCGCAAGACTTCATCCACAGCCCGTCCACCACCGCAACGTTGAACGATGTTTTGAAGCACGCGATCGACCGCACTGTCTGGACATGACGCCCCCGAAGTCAAGAGCACTGTCGGCACTTCTGACCGCCATTCAGTGGGCCACCAATCATCTGAAACGCAGCGTTTTCCTTGCTCCAAACTAAAGTGCGCCAGCCCGCCATCCTCCTGAAACTCGTCCGATCCACGAATGAACCAAGTAGGCAAGACTTCTTCACAGAGTTCGACCAAATGCGATGTGTTGCTCGAGTTATATCCCCCAACCACCACCGCAAAATCTGCCGTTTCCCTGGCCATGTCCAAAGCAGAGGCTGTCGCGGTCTGATTGTCCAATGTGGCGTAGCACAACGTATCACGGGTGTTGGCAAACCGCTCGTCAGATCCACCGTCGCGCGCTTGCACCGCGGCCTTCAGATGGTCAGCAATGGCCTGGGTGTCGCTCGCCAACATGGTCGTCTGGTTGACCACACCGAATCCATCCAAGTCCTGTGGCACCTGAAACCCGGGAGACATTCTGTCTGCAAATTCATCTGCGAAACCCTTCCAATCGCGTTCGCCGCGGATATAAGACGCCAACACCTCGGCCTCGGCCATGTCCTTGATCACCAGCGATCGGGCATGCGCGCTGCTGTGGCTAAATGTGGCACGGGTTTCCTCGTGGCTGGGTTTGCCGTGAATGACCACAGAGTATTCTTTTTTGCCGAGCTGTGTCGCACGCTTCCACACCTTTTCTACGAATGGACAAGTGGTGTTGTACCGCTGAATGTCTACCCCAATCTCTTCCAATCGGGCCTCGATTTCAAGGGTGGTCCCGAATGCAGGCACAATGACGACATCCTCAGGAGACAGTGCCTCGAAAGGGTTGAGGGTGTTGCCCTCGGTATCCATTAAAAAACCAATGCCCTGAGATTCAAGGTCATCATTGACCTCTGGGTTGTGGATCATTTGGCTAAGCAGCCAGAGCTTTTTTCCCGGGTTCTCACTGACGGCACGATAGGCGATTTCGATGGCATTCTCGACCCCAAAGCAAAATCCAAAATGCCTGGGGAGAATGAAGCGCACCACCCCAAAATCCAAGACGCTGGGCTTCAGGTTTTGTTTGCGGGGGTCTCCCGTCTTCCGAAGGGCCTTCACCTTTCCGATCACGGGTGACCGATAAAATTCAGGGATATCAAACGTGCGCATACCACGAAAGTACAGGGCAACAGGCCGCCTTGTTCGTGTTCGACTGAATTCCCTGCATCCGCGACCCATACCAGCCAATGTTCTTCAGGATGAACATCCTGATTTTGAGGCCATTTCTCGGCACAACCGTCTGATGCGCCATCATGTCATTGCGCCCCCCTGCTCCTCGGTTGATTCACATCCCAGAAAGCACATGGAGGCCCTGGCATCTCTTCTTGGGCTTGCCCTTTTACATCTTTGATTTGGTGCAAAACGCAACCTCTTTGAACACCCTGCGTATCACTCCCCGACGGCATCAATCAGTTGCGCAGCCTCCTCTCTCTGCGCGATCCGTCAACGCAGCCAGCTCCAAAACGGAGCGCTGCTCAAAGCCACCTGATAAGGGTACTGATCGACAGTACTGATGAGGTAGATGTGGTGAGAAGGGGCTGCTGGAGGGCGGCCCCTTCACTTTTTCAGGCATTTTCGAAAGCAACCAGAGCGCGTTTGACGCGCCGATTTCGGCGTTCTAATACCTTGGGGTCGGAGGGCTTTTTNCCCCACCGACGNGGGAATAAAGCACGGTGCCCCTTTGTCTCAACCCATGCCTCGGCCTTGACGTGCACCATAAATTCGGCCGGGTTTTGGAGCCAATTCTCTGCGTCGCGGCCTTCGAATGCAATGACAATATCTGGGTGCGCCTGCAACCACCTCACGAGCAAGACGTCAACGACTTCCTGAACCGCAGCGCAGGTTTTTCCCTTGGCGTCTCGCCGCAGGGCCTTTCGCGCCCATTGGTCCATCTCCAAGGCGGCGTCCGCAGTGGCTACAGGTTGCAAAGGGTCATATGGCGGCATGTCACAAGGACCACTCGCTTGCACAGCGCCCATTGAAATCAAACTCAGAACCGCACCCAAGAACTGTGCATTGAACCGCATCACAGTGCTGTGTCGTTTTCGGTGAAGGAAATTCCTTCTGTAGCCAATCCCTTGAGCAAAGGCGTATACAGCGCCGGGGAAATGGGCAATGTCACACCAGTGCCTCTCCATTCCCCACGCATCCACATGCGCGCTGCCAAGGCCAAAGGCAAGCCCACTGTCAAGGACATGGCTGTATGGGTGTCGTTCTCACCAATGTGCACCAAATGCGATGTGCGCACGCGCTGCTCCCCTCCTTCCGTTCGGTATCCAAAGCGGTGCCACATCACAATCATATCCAGATCCTCCGGCGCCAGTGACCACTTGGATTCTAGCCGGTGCTGCAGAATATCGCACGGCGAGCCTTTTCGAAGAGCAACCTCCTCTTCTCCAAAGAGCCCGAGCCAATCGAGCAAATCCAAGGCAGCCGAGTCCGCACCCGTTGTCTTGGCCACGGCGTCGCGCACTTGACTTTCATCTGCATCTTTTCCTACCCCTCCTGCGAACCCCGCCGTCAATGCGCGCCAAGATGTCCCCTCGGGAAGGGAAAGCTGCGCATCGTCCCTGTTCATTCCAAGCTGGAACAGGGCGTCCCATCCTCCACAGAACCCATCACCCCGCAAAGTCCCACGGACGAGCGTCTCAATGCCCTCAAGACCATAAATGCCCTCATATGCCAGTGAATCTCGGTTCGCATAACCTTCGAAGCGTCCAGCCCCCGGAACATCGATGGGCGTGACCTCCTTGAAGAGCCGGTGCGGGGGCAACACCCTGTTCAATCCCCCCTTGCGGAAAGTGGCAGAACCTCCCTGCCCTGCCAGCACCACATTCCTGGGGTTCCACGTGAATTTGTAGTGCCACGGATTGTCGTCGCTCTCTGGCGCCACAAGCCCCCCGGTGTAGCTTTCAAAACCTGTCAATTGCGCACCCTCGGACTTCAATTCATCGATCACCTGCATGGCGCTGAGGTGGTCAATACCGGGGTCCAAACCAAGCTCATTGAGGATGGGAATCCCCGCATCTTTAGCCGCTTGGTCCATCGCCGCAATCTCTGGCGAGAGGTAACTGGGGGTGATGAGAGGAGTGCGGGTCGCAATGGCATCTGTCGCGACTTCTGGATGCAAAAAAGCCGGCAACATGCTGATCACAAGGTCAGCCTGAGCGATCTCATTTCTGCGCGCTTCTGGATTGCCAGCATCCAATGCAAAGGCGGTAGCGGCCGGATGACCTTCCGCCTTCCGGTTGGCCAAATTCACATCCAAATCCCCTATTCGCACACCATATCCTTCCTGAGCGGCATGCTGCAACAGGTGACGGATTAAAGACGAGCTGGAGCGACCTGCTCCGAGGATGAGAACGCGTTTCGGCATGCCTCAAATTTCGCGGTCGAACAGAAAGACACACCCCCTATCGCAAAGACTGGCACGAGACTTGTCCACAACAGTGCCCAAGTGGGACTATTTTCGAACCCTGTCAAGACCGCGAATCCATGCAAAAGCCTATGCGACACCTCTTCCTCATCTTGAGCTGTGCAGTCCTCATTCTAGCGGGGTGCTCCGGCCCCAAGGCCTTGACAAAACGCGGCGGAGAAATGCAAAATGCAGGCATGGTCAAGCAAGCTGCAGAGCTGTATTACCAAGCATTGCGCAAAAAGCCCAACTACATCGACGCCATGATCGGGTTGCGTACCGCAGGACAAGGCGTCATCGATACATGGGTGGGAGAATTCCAGCAAGCTTCCATGGATGGAAGGCGCAAAGACGCACTGGATCTGTACGACAACATGTCGGCCTATACGGCCCGCATATCCAAGGTAGACGTTGACCTCATCATCCCATCTTCTATTGTTTCGGATTACGAAGACCACCTCGACGAACACCTCATCGAATTGGACGAACAAGGGCACCAACAACTGGAAGCAGAGGACTTTGCCGGCGCAGCCGCCACATTCAAAGAGATCATCCACTTGGATGCGGAATACGGAGATGCCAAGGCCTTGTTGGTCATCGCCCAGGCCGAGCCTGAGTACCGCAATGGAAACACCATGTTATCGGAGCAACGCTACAGAGCTGCCCATGGTGCTTTTAGTCGAGCCCTGACATTTGACAGCGATTACAAAGACGCACAATCCTTGCAGCAAAGCGCTCTAGAGGACGGGCGGTTCAATGTGGCGGTGCTCAAGTTCGACAGTCGAAACCGCGACAAAGACATCGCCCTTGAGCTCAGAAGCAACATTCAAAATGGGCTCATTCAAACCAACGATCCTTTCCTAGGCATCGTAGACCGGACGCAGCGGGACGAAATCATCGCCGAACAAGAGCTATCGATCTCAGGGCTTTCCGATGAGCAAGTAGAAGTAGGCGGCTTGGCCGGTGCCCGAGCGATGCTCACCGGCGCCATTTTGATGTACACCATGGAAACCGGCGACCCCATCCGGACCTCGCGACCAGGTTTCCGCAAATTTTTCCGAGAGGTCAAGGACGACGAAGGCAACACCAAAAAAGTGGCGGCCTTCGCGCCTGCCCAATACACTGTGCACTCGCAAAGGCGCAACGTCATCATCAAGTACGAACTCAAGCTCGTCAGTACCGAAACGAGCGAAGTGCTGTTCTCGAAAGTCGAGGAGGTCGCCTATAACGACAACATCGAATTTGCAACGAGCCAAGTTCCTGCAGGCACACTCTATCCCGCGCGCTCCAATGGAGAGGTCAACAGAAGTGGCAAATCTCAAATGAACAGCCTGCTGGGGGCACGTCGCACATTGATGCCCGAGTCCAGCATGCGCAACCAAGCCGTTCAAGAGGCCGCTTCACGCGGCATTCGCCAAGTAGAAAACTTCTTGTCCAGCCACATCCAATGATTCCAAACCGAGCGAACATATCACTGATTCTTTCGGTCATGGCCTTTGGGTGGCTATGGAGCGGGTGCGCAGGAAACAGAGGCGCAGAACAGCTCCCTCCTCCCGATTGGATCGAACAACGGCCGCTGTCTCAAAGCTATTTCATCGGCATCGGCAGCGCCGTCCAAACCCCAATGAAGGGCGATGCGCTCGCCAATGCCAAGAAACGGGCAGCCGCCGACCTCGCTTCTGAGATCGCCGTCAAAGTCGAAAGCGCCTCTTTGCTAGAAAGCGCCGAAAACAACGGGACGGTCTCCGAGCGCTTCAGCACTTCCATTTCCAGCCATGCAGAGGAACGCATCGCAGGCTTTGAAGTGGTGGACATTTGGGAGGACGAAAGCCGGGTTCACGTCTACTACAGACTCAACAAAGCCCGACATGCCCAACTGCGGGAAGCCCGCCGCACAACGGCCATGGAATCCGCCCTTGCAGAATATGCCATGGGTTTGGCCGCGCGCAATGCGGGCCACATTCAACAAGCACTCAACCACCTGGGTGCTGGTGTCATGGCACTGGAAGAATTTTGGAATGAAGTCAACCGGAAAGAGCTCGAAGGACAAATGGTCACCATCGAGCCTCACCTCCTGCGAACCATGCGCAATACAGTCTTAGCCATTCAGCTGGATGGGGCTGTAGACGCGGTGGAATTGAGCGCTCAAAACAACTTCAAGTTCCCTTTGGGACTCCATGCGACCATCGATGAAAAACCCGCTATAGGCTTGCCGTTGAAATACCAATACCACAACGGAACCTACATGAAACGCGCGACCGAATTCACAGATGACCACGGCGATATGGTTGCCCTGATTTCAGGTGTAAACGGTGAACGTCCCAACAACACCCTTTCCGCAGAGGTCGATACCGAACGTTTGTGGAAGGCGGCGAATCTGGACGATGTACTTCCCGATTTAATGGGAGAGGTTACGACGGCTTCATTGCGCATTCCCATCCATGTTGCCATGCCGACGGTGCACATTGCCATCGCCGAAAACAGCACAATAGAGCCCACACAACAAGACGGCGTGTTGACCGCGCTGCGCAATGCCATGCGCTCTGAAGGCTTCGAAGTTTTGGCAACACCTCAAACCGCAGACTACAGCATTGAAATTGACCTCAGGCACAATTACAATGCACAATCTGCATCCTACAGCCAGTTCCAAACTGTTTATTTGAACGGCACCCTGCGCACACGCAACGCTCAAGGTGAAGTCACCCAAGAAATAGTCTTAGACCGCACCAAAGGTGTTCACCTGAATCCAGAATCAGCCATGCGCCTGGCCCTATCAAAAACTGCAGAATCCCTTGAAAAAACTGCAGGGAAAAAAGTCGCAGCCGCATTGCAATAATGCCTTTGGCACGATATTCGCTTTTGTCTACCCGTAATCTCAACACTATTCATCATGACACGTACAACCCAACTCATGCTAACAGGCCTTTTGATTGGGCTTACTTCGGTCACCACCGGCTGCAAAAAGAACAAAGAAGTCGCCAAGCCTAAAGGTGAGGTGGAGATTGTCGAATACTGCACAGGTGCCGATTATAACAGCGACAGCAAGCACTTCCGTTCAACCGCCACCGGCGAAAGCCAAGACCGAGAAATCGCCAAGAAGAAGGCCCGTTCAACGGCAGAAAGCCGCATCGCCCGAACTGTGAGCGCCACCATCAAGGCCGTTACAGACAACTACGTTTCTAGCACCGAGTTTAACAACCGGGAGGAAGCCACTGAAACCTTTAACGAATTGGCGCGCACCGTTGTCGACCAGGAACTTCGCGGCGCCATCGTGATCTGCGAAAAGTTGACGCAGCGCGAGAATGGGGTATACGTAGCCTATGTGGCGTTGGAGTTGAGCGGCGAAAAGTTCGCTTCCAAGTACAACGAGAAAATCTCGGAAGACGAGCGCATCATGGCGGAATACAACTACGAGAAGTTCAAGGAAACCTTCCAAGAGGAGATGAACAACTTGCGGAACTGATCCGAATCAATCTCTACAAAAAAAGGCACCCAAGGGTGCCTTTTTTTATGCCCTTAAAGTCGCCAACCACTCTGCCAAAACCACCCTACCCATGGGAGTTAGAACACTCTCAGGATGAAACTGAACCGCTTCTAAAGGCAAAGTCTCATGGGCCAATGACAGCACCAATTCCGGGTCGTTTTCAGCCACCGACGTGATCCTCCAACAAGCAGGCAATACTGAACGGTCCGCGCACCAACTGTGGTAATGGCCCACTTCAAAACGATCGGGCAATCGTGCAAGTATTGGAGATGTCCCTGTGCGCAGCGCGGTCGCCTGCATGCCGTGACGAACCTGTTCCATCTGACGCAATCCCCCCCCGCTCCATTCTACCAAAGCTTGCAGGCCCAAGCACACGCCCAAAATGGGATGATGAGGCGCCCAGGCTTTCACCAAATGCATCAAGCCAGGGGATTCGTTGGGCAAACCAGGACCTGGCGACAACACAATGCCGTCAAAGCGTTCCGCGTCTTCTGTGTCCCATTCTCCCGCCTGGCGCACCTCAACCTCAGCCCCACTGCGACCGAGGTCATGGACCAAGTTCCAAGTAAAAGAGTCGCGGTTGTCGACCATTAAAATCCGCACGGAAGTCATGGTGCAAAGGTTCGTCGATGCGACCGATACTTGCACCATGTCTAAACCCATTGCGAGCTACAGTCCATTCAGACGCGCTGGAAACACCGTTTACTGCAGCGGCCAAATCCCTTTGATTCCAGCATCTGGAGAACTGCTTCAGAGCACGATTTCAGCAGAAGTTCACCAGGCCATCGACAACCTGGAAGCCGTGTTGACCGCTGCAGATTCAAGCCTTCAGAACGTCGTCAAGACCACCGTTTTCTTGATCGACCCACGGGACTATGTCGCCATGGACGAAGCCTATCGCACGCGTTTTATTGACCCCTTGCCTGCACGCGAGGCGGTTTTTGTAGCAGGACTTCCCAAACAGGCGCGCATAGAAATCAGCGCCATAGCGTGTGATTGAACCCACACCCAACACAACTGTTCTCTCATCAGACGTCACCATGGAAATCCTGCGCAAACTCCTGCACTACGCCAACCCATTGAACCTCTTTCGCAAGAGCGAAGGAGAAGGCGTCAACCTTCGTGTCATGCACGGCATCAACAAGGTCTCAATGACCCTCTTTATGCTCTGCTTGATCTACATGCTCATCCGAACCTTGAGCCGGTAAAGGGCCGCCTGGATTTCACTGTTTATCAGCGAATCAGACCGCTTCCCTGGAAGCGTTTTTCCACCTTGACATCGCGGAGCATCGAGGCCTTGACCGCGAGCCGAAGCTGCAAACTCTGCTGCACACCAAAAGGAACCCAGCGTGCCGAAAACTCCCAGCAGTGGAGGTCCCACATCACATTGACTTGAGTGTTGGTGAATTCCTTCGCCTTAAAATCATAGCCTGACCCTACTGTAATCCGCCAATCCTCGAACAACGTCACGTTGCCATTGAACGTCACGTTTTGGGTAAGTATGGTCGTGTCAGCCTGAAGATCACTGCGCCAATTGCGCTGCAGGCGCATGGTATAGCCCGCCCTTAAGCTCCACGGAACCTCCCCTTGCCCTGTCCAACTGCCATTCACCGAAGCGTTGGCCCTTTTGAGCCTGAGGGGCGCCCCGCCGTCCTCAAACAAGAAGCGGTCAATGGTCGCTCCCGTGCTGTCCCGGGCATAAACGCTGTGCGCAAACCCAATGTTGACCGGAAACTTGCCGGCCAAAGTCGTGAACCCTGACCCTGTGATGTCACTCCAACGCAAGCTATCGGCTTGCAGGTTATGACTGGCCCGTAAAGACAGGTTGTCGATCAGGCGCACCTTCCGCATCTCGCCATCCTTGTCACGCACCTTCGCCTCCAAGTTGTTGTTCAATGTGAAGTTGAGGGCTCCCTGAGCATTGAGCTCTGCAGGTGTGTACAATCCAGGAGCTAAAGGGTCGTACACCTCGAGCACAGCACCATCGATGCCCACCAACGTATCGCGGCGATTAAAAGCGGGATTGTAACTGAAGCCCACCTGAGGCGTGATCACATGGCGGATGGCCCGCAACCGGCCTTCGCCCCTGTTCTCGAAGGTGCCGTAAAATTTGGTATTCGCACTGACCCCCATCCGCCAGTCCCCATCCATGTAAAAGCCGGGAATGGTGTCGGTGATGATGCTGTCCGGCACATCTGGACTGACCGCCTTGTTGAGCGCATCGAAGTTCCAGTAGCCGTTGTAGGAAACGTTGGGCGTAAAGCTCACAAAGCCCGCCTTGATTTGGGTCGAAGCCGACGCCGTGTGCTTGATGCCTGACTGGGCCCTTTCTATCAGTCCAGCCAACCCTTCTTCGAACAAGGTGGTATCTGCACCACTCACGCGCTGCTCGGTCTTGAGGGCGTATGTCATGCCAATGCGATCGTACCACCCCTTGGTGACGGCATTCGGCCTCAGCAGGCGAGAAATCGGCAACTCAAATCGGCTCACATTGATCCCCACAGAGGGCACGACCAAATCCACCCGGCCCGTGCTGCTGTTTTGGTTGTGCCGCGCCGTGGCCGTTAAACTCACGGGTTTCCCCGGCAGCGATGCGTTGTAATTGATGCTCGAGGAAAAGGTGTTGGACAAAAAGTCTTCCTGCGACGAATTCAACTGCGACCGGAAATTGCCGCTCGAACCAAAGTTGACGTTGGCATTGAACCGCCCATTGGGACGGGCTTTGGGGTCTTGACTGTGGCTCCAGCGCACAAAAAACTCGGTCCTTCGACTGGCATCCGGATCCCCCGCCGTGCCCCCCGACACGATGCTGGATCTGGAGAGTTGCAGGTTGCCATTGAAACGATAACGGTAGCGGTACTGTGCCGTGCCGGCAACGCGCCATGTCCCCCGGCTGTAGAGGTCCCCTTGAACCCGAGCATCCCAGTGGTCACCCAAAGGTTCGTACCACCCCAAATCCTTAATGAAGTAGCCCAATTCCCTTCCGTTTCCGAAGCTGGGGAAGATCAAGCCACGGCTGCGCTCTTGCTTTTGAGGAAACCAGAAAAAGGGCAACCCGATGGGCAAGGGGATTTTGCGGACCTTGACGAACATCGGGCCACTGACCACCTTTTTGTCGGGCACCAACAATCCCCGCGTCAAGTGAAAATGGAAGTGGGGCCGCTCGGCGTCGCATGTCGTGAATTTGCCGCCGCGCAAGAAGATGCGGCCATCCGGAAAGCGCTTGGCCCGATCGGCATGGAAGGTCAATTCGCCCTCGGTGGTGATGGCCTTGCGGCTGATCCCTTTGCGAGAATCGAGGTCATACCGCAAAGCGTCTTGGGTGAACGACTTGCCCTCCTGGGTAAACAACGGCCGTCCCATCCAAGCGCCCGTGCTGTCGCGCACACCTTCCGCCTCAATCTCACGCTGAGCGGCCAAATAATCCACGCGGGCAGCCTCCAATACAATCCCCGCCGTCTCCACTTTGGCATTCCCCCACAGCGCAACCCTTTCCTTTCTCACCTCAAAAACAATGCTGTCGGCAGCTTGGTACGCGATGGGGTCTACGCCCTTGGGACGCAGTGAATCGAGGGGTACAGACCAAATATCCCCTTCCACGTTAGGCGCCGGGTCAATGGCGCCAGAAGCCACCATCCATTGTGTTCGGGCGGAGTCGGGCCGAAGGCGCAAGGACAATCCCGGAAGGCTCGCTGCATCCCGTGAACCATCGATGGGGTCAGCAGCCAATGCCGCCAAATCCGCAAAATCACCCGTGGGCGCTTGCAGTAACGTGATCGTCGAGAGGCCTGCTGAATCCAGCCGCATGAGGATTTCAGAACACGCCGCTCGGTTGGCTTGTGGCAGCGGGGCTGGCAGGCTGTCCGCTCGGGCTTTGGCCAAGGCAACGCTGTCAGGATCGGCGAAATACAGCGTTCTGCCATTGCCAAAAATGGCGACCTCCTCGAGCCCTGATTCACTGAAGGTCCCCTCCAGGTCCCGACCGGCAATTTGGTGGAAAAAGCCCCCCGCTGCTGGGCTGGCAACAAACGCATGGCCGCGCACCTCAAGGCGGTCTGCTGCACCATCGCGCAGAAAAAGACGCACCGAATCTCCGGTTAATTGATCGGAACCACTCCACAAAACAGGGGCACCCTCTAAATCCACCCGTCCTTCCCTTTCTGACCAGGCCAATTGCTCGGCGGCCCCCGTGACTTCATCGGAATAGAGTGCGGCACCATCCCCAGCAAACAGCGTGCGCTGCAGTGCAGAATCTGTGGCGATCGTGATGGTAGGACCCTGCACCAAGAGCGGCGCATCGCCTTCATTGAGCCAAGCAAAAGCCTCTCCCCGCATGGCAACCTGCCCAGCTTCGCCATCTGCTTCTCGCTCAAAATCTACAGCGTTGCCCCCCAGGCGGTAGGTGCCCACCGTATCGGTCAAGAGTACCCGACCCCGCGCTACACCTAGCGAATCGGTCAAAGCCAGGCTGTCGCCCGTCACTACCAAATCACCGTCTCGAAAGCGGGCCAATGACGCAGAATCTCCAACAAACCATCCTCCACCGGCCTCTAAATCCCATTCGCCCCGGGCACAATCCACCCCTCCAGAAGGGTAGCGGATCTCTGTGGGGACGGTCAACAATAGCCTTCTGCTCTTGGGCAAATACCCCACACGCTCTGCACTCACCGTGAGGGTGTCGACCACCATGTCGACCTCCCCCATAAAGTCCATGCGTCCCGAATCGCGCTGGTACCGCCCTTGCTCACTTGTGATCAGCTCTCCTTGGGTTCTGACCTCACCCCCTCCAGCATACCGGGCGACCCCCTCCCTAAAATCATAGATGGTCTGCTTCGTGACCAAAGTCCGCGCTCCATCGGCTTCAGAACGGTCAACCAGGCGCACTTGAGGCCCCGTCATGGTGCCCACTCCACTGTCGGGGTGCAAGGTCAACTGGCGTCCAAACAAGGCCATCGGACCATCCTCTACCCGGACTTCGCCCATCATTTGAAAACGGCCATCCGTGTAACGCCATGCGCTGTCGCAATGCACCACCGCTCCATCAACAGAGAGCCTGACATCACCAATCAACCGCTGTCCATCCACCACCGCAGGATTGCGGGCGATCTCATCAGCCTGCTCAATGCGCACCTCGACCGTCTGCGAAACGGCGCAATACGGAGTCAAAGCGCACAGCATGCACCACAGAAACCGCACAAGAAAACGGGACAAAGCCGCGTTGTTCACGTGAGAAACAACGCAAAAATCAGGGGTTCGGTATTCGTTCTCGATTGCCAACAATGCGCGGCGCAAATTCGCCCGGAATAACCGTGCAAATGCTCCTCAAATCTAGATAGTTTTCACCCTGTAGATGAGCAACACGCCCGCATACCACAACAAGACCCTTCAGGGAAAGCACCACCCGCTGCATAAGACGCGCTTGACAGGCCCGTTCCAGCACTTGGGCGTATGGGTCGCATGCGGAGTTTTTGTTTTGGCAAGCAGCGCGTTCCGACCTCCTGCAGAACCGACCATGACCGTGGTCATTGATGCGGGACACGGAGGAAAAGACCCGGGCAACTTGGGCACAGGCCGCTACAAGACCGCAGAAAAGGACATTACCCTCGCTGTAGCGCACAAAACAGCGGCCTACATCGAGGAACGGGTTCCGGGTGTTCGCATCGTGATGACCCGCACCGGTGACACCTATCCCACCCTGCCCGAACGGGTTCGAATGGCCAACGAATCCCAGGCCGACCTGCTCCTGTCCATCCACTGTGACAGCTTCGAGAAATCCAGCGCAGTCGGCAGCTCGACCTTTGTCATGGGCCTGGGCAAAAGCGATGCAAGCCTGAGGGTAGCTTCGAAGGAGAACGCCACGATTTTCCAAGAAAACAGCGACGAAACAAGAGGTTTTGACCCCAACGACCCCGACACTTTTATTGCCCTGGCCCTCAAACAGGAGATCTACTTGGAGCGCAGTTTGCAGCTCGCCGACCTCATTCAAACCCAATTCCGCGAGCGCGTTGGCCGCAAGGACCGTGGCGTGAGACAGGCGGGCTACTATGTAACAGCCTATGCCAACATGCCCAGCGTGCTGGTCGAATTGGGGTTTTTGACCAACCCAAAAGAGGAGGATTTTCTGCGCTCAGAAAAAGGACAGGACTACATGGCCAGTGCACTGTTTAGGGCTTTCCGCAGCTATGCTGAAACGTGGTTGAGCCTTGAATCGGCGGTAGAAGCCCCCCCCAGCGCTGCACCAACTCCCGAGACAGCCGCTGCAGATACCGGTGCCATCGACGAGCCCACCCCAGAGGAAACCGTTGTTGAAACCCCTGCCTGGTTCAGCACCCTCGAAAACACATGCTCAGATGGCGTGTGCTTCACAGTGCAAGCCGCCAGCTCTCGCAGGGGCGGTCCGTTGGTGGACGATGAAGGCCATGAGGTCCCTTTCTCGCAATCCACCCTATCCGGTGGCGTGCATAAATACCGCGTAGGCTCATCCCCATCATACGCGGTCGCTTGCCAGATGCGCGATACCTTGCGGTTGAAAGGTTTTCCCGACGCTTTTGTGGTGGCCTTCGATGACGGATCCCGGATCCCATTGGAGCAAGCCATCAAAAAGCAGCGGAACTGAAAACACATTGAGCATGCAAAGAGGCAAGGAAATCAAAATTGGCATACTCGTTCTCCTAGGGGGAGCGTTGCTGGTTCTTGGTGTCAACTACCTCAAAGGATTTAACCCTTGGGGCGGGGGCAATACCTTCCATGCCATCTACGAAAATATTGATGGTCTTGCGGTATCAAACCCTGTGGTGGTCAATGGCTTCCAGGTAGGACAAGTGTCCGGAATCAACTTTTCGGCCGAGGGCACCGGCGACCTCCACGTGTCCTTCATCATCGAAAAGTCTGGGCTTCGGGTCAGCAATGACACCAAGGCACGCATCGTCTCCAACGACCTGTTTGGGACCAAGGCCATTGATTTGGTGGCAGGCCGCAGCCTCACGCTCGCGGTCCCTGGAGATACCCTTCCCTCCGAAATTGAAATCGGCATCACAGAAGCGGTAAAACAAGAACTGCTTCCACTCCGCCAGAAGACGGACCAACTGATCGCGGGTGTAGACGACATCCTCATCAACCTGCAGTCCGTTTTCCAAGACAGCGCCACGCAGGGGTTGCCCAAGGCCTTTGAAAGCATACAGCGGACGATGGAGAACCTTGAGAGCACATCCCGCACACTGGACCTCACCGTGGATGAAAACCGTGCCGCACTGAAGGGCATCATCGATAACATGGAAGAATTGACCGGGTTTGTCAACTCTCAACAAGGTGCCCTCTCCAATGCTTTGGGGAACTTCAGTCAAATCAGCGACTCTCTCGCGGAATTGCAACTCGCCACGACCTTGCGAAAAGCCGATGCTTCCGTTTCGGAACTCAATCGCCTGCTCGAAGGGCTGAATAATGGCGAAGGCACCTTAGGAGCGTTGCTCAAAAACGACACGCTGCACAACGGATTGCTCGCCACCAATAAGGAGGTTCAAAATCTGATCAACGACCTGTACCTCAATCCCGCAGCGGTACATCCGGGTTTCGGTGTTCGGGCGCAAGGAAAACCGAAGGATGAGTGAAAAAGAACTGGAGCGGTTGCAGCGGTTGATCCAGAGCGAGCTTGACAACCGCGCAGAAGACATTGAGTAACAACCTGCCCAAGACCTGCTCACCATGGCCCATTTGATCGGACAACTGACTTTCCTTGTGCTGCTTGGCACAGCGGGCTTCTTATTTGCCCGCCGCATTGGCCAAATCCGACGCAACATCAATCTGGGGAGGGATGTGAACCGTTCCGACCGACCGAAAGAACGTTGGGCTGTGATGGCCAAGGTGGCGCTCGGCCAATCCAAGATGGTCGTCCGGCCCGTAGCGGGCATCATGCACATTGTGATTTATGCCGGCTTCATTTTGATCAACATCGAGGTTCTCGAGATTTTGATCGACGGGCTGTTTGGCACCCACCGGATTTTCGCGCCTTTTCTTGGTGGCTTCTACAACTTTCTGATCGCCACCTTTGAGTGGCTCGCCTTGGGTGTTTTGGTGGCGTGTGTGGTCTTCCTTGTCCGGCGCAACCTCTTGCCCATTGCCCGGTTCCGAAGTCCAGAAATGAAAGGCTGGCCGAAGAACGACGCCAACATCATCCTTGCAGTAGAGGTCCTTTTGATGTTCGCTTTCCTGACCATGAATGCCGCCGATGCCCTGGCCCAAGCCCGCGGCTTGGACCATTACATCGCCGCAGGGTCATTTCCGGTCAGCCAATGGCTGCACCCCCTCTACGACGGTTTGTCCAACGCTGGCATCGTGGCATTGGAACGTGGCGCCTGGTGGTTCCACATCGTGGGCATACTGGCCTTTTTGGTGTACGTCCCCTACAGCAAGCACTTCCACATTTTCCTCGCCTTTCCGAACACCTGGTACAGCGACTTGACACCCGCAGGGAACATGGACAATATGGCCGCGGTCAAAAAGGAAGTGGACTTGATGATGTCGGGCGACCCGTTTGCTGCGCCCGCAGCACCCGCCGAAGAAACGCCTGCAGAACCGGCACCTTTTGGAGCCAAAGACGTTCAAGACCTGACTTGGAAACAGCTCATGGAGGCATACAGCTGCACGGAGTGCGGACGCTGCACCTCTTCATGCCCTGCCAATGCGACCGGAAAGCTGCTCAGTCCGCGTAAAATCATGATGGACACCCGCGACCGTGTAGAGGAAGTGGGCAAGGCCATCCAAGCTGCAGGAGGCCAATGGGAAGGCGACGGAAAATCCCTACTCGGCCATTACATCTCTGAGGAAGAGCTTTGGGCCTGCACAAGTTGCCAAGCCTGCGTAGAAGCTTGCCCCATCAACATCAGCCCCATGGGCATCATTTTGGACATGCGCAGAAGCCTGATCATGGAAGACTCCAAGGCACCTGAATCCATCACGGCCATGTTCAATAACGTCGAAAACAACGGCGCCCCATGGGCCTTCCCTGCCGCTGACCGTGGCAAGTGGACCGATGAATTGTCCGCCGAATCCTGAACCTGACCGATATGGCATTGACCGTCCCCACATTGGCCGATATGAACGCCCGCGGAGAGACTCCAGAAGTCCTCTTTTGGGTGGGCTGTGCCGGCAGCTTTGACGACCGCGCCAAGCGCATCACCAAGGCCATCGCCCGCATCCTGCATGCAGCCGAAGTGCCGTTTGCCGTTTTAGGCGCAGAAGAGAGCTGCACAGGCGACCCTGCCAAGCGCGCAGGCAACGAATTCCTGTTTCAAATGCAAGCCGCCCAAAACATCGCCGTCCTGAATGGATACGGTGTCAAGCGCATTGTGACCGGATGTCCGCATTGCTTCAATACGCTGAAAAACGAATACCCGGAATTGGGCGGCGCCTATGAGGTGATGCACCACACCCAGTTTATCCAACAGCTCATCGCCGACGGACGCCTTAAAATCGCCGATGGTCAGCCTTTCAAAGGCAAGCGCATCACCTTCCATGACCCCTGCTATTTGGGCCGGGGCAACGGAGAGTACGCAGCCCCCCGTGAGGCATTGGCCGCTTTGGATGCCGACCTGGTAGAGATGCGGCGCTGCAAGAAAAACGGACTGTGCTGTGGAGCCGGTGGCGCTCAAATGTTCAAGGACGCCGAAAAAGGAAACCGCGAAGTCAACCACGAACGCACCGACGACGTGCTCGAAACGGGAGCCAAAGTGGTCGCTACAGGATGCCCGTTTTGCAACACCATGATGACCGACGGCATCAAGAATGCAGAGCGCGAAGGGGACATCGAAGTCAAAGACATCGCAGAATTGATCGCAGAAGCGGCGGACCTGCTCTAAAGCTTTGCCCACAATGCGGCTAAATTGCCGCCCCAAAACACCTAAAACATGGCCCTACTCGAAGGCAAAATCGCCCTCATCACCGGCGCCTCACGCGGCATCGGAAAATCCATCGCCCAGCGTTTCGTTCAAGAAGGCGCTACGGTCGCCTTTACCTACCGGTCTAGCGAGGAAAAAGCGCGTGAATTGGAAGCTGAACTCACCGCTTCTGGGGGAACGGCCCGCGGCTTCAAATCCGACGCCGGCAGCCTAACGGAGAGCGAAGAGCTTGTGGCACAAGTGGTCGAAGCCTTTGGAACCGTAGACATCCTCATCAACAACGCGGGCATCACCCGCGACACCTTGTTGTTGATGCGCATGTCAGAAGAACAGTGGGATGATATCATGCAGGTCAACCTCAAGAGCTGCTTCAACCTGACCAAGGCGGTGTTGCGAACCATGCTCAAAGCGCGCTCCGGCAGCATCATCAATATGTCCAGCGTAGTAGGAATCCAGGGCAATGCAGGGCAGGCCAATTACTCAGCTTCTAAGGCAGGAATTCTGGGATTCACCAAAAGCGTCGCTTTGGAACTCGGCAGCCGCAACATTCGCTGCAATGCCATCGCTCCAGGCTTTATCGAAACGGAAATGACCGACGCCCTTGACGAGGCTACCGTACAAGGATGGCGCGACGCCATCCCGCTCAAGCGGGGCGGACGGCCTGAAGATGTGGCAGATGCCTGTGTTTTCCTTGGGTCAAATATGAGCGCCTATATCACGGGCCAAACCCTTTCCGTTGACGGCGGAATGCGGATGTAACTTCGCGCCATGCGCGATGTCCTCCTCGATGCCCCCTTTATTCAGGTNGCCCTTGCGNTGACTTTTGTAGTGGTGGCCGCTGCGCTCTTGTACCGCATTGACAAGGGCAATCGGCACCTTCACGGAGGACTGCGGGGAGCCCTTGGAGTCGTTCGTGCTTTGACCTTGGCGACCATTGTGCTGCTGATGTTCAGGCCTGTGCTTCGGGTCGAAGAAAGCACAACCCGGCAACCCACGCTGATCGTTTTACAGGACGCTTCTCGATCCGTTGGCGCCGATCATGAGGATTGGGGCAATACGCTGGACCAATGGCTCAGCACCTTGCCTTCCGAACCGGGAGAACCCGGAGCAGCCGTGAGTGTGTACGCATTCGGTGCAGACCTCACCCAGAAGGAAGCGGGCGAGACATGGACTTTTGACGACCCCACCACAGACCTTTCGACGGCTTTAGATGTGATTCAAGGCCAATGGGCGGGAGCCCCTGTAGGCGCCGTCATTGTTGCCACCGACGGACGGTTCAATCGGGGCCGAAACCCAGAATCGATGAGCAGCCGGATCCCCGCTCCATTGCATACCATCGCCTTGGGGGATACCACCCTGCAAAAAGACATTCGCATCCTGCGGCTGCTTCACAACGATGTCGCTGGACTGGGCAACCGTTTCCCCGTTGAAATTGAATTGGGCGCACAAGGGTACAAGGGGCCTTCAGAAGTGCGCATTTCGGGCACAGGCACCAACCTCTCACAAGAAGTCAACTTCGATGGCTCAGGCGCCCCTGTCACCGTTCAATTCTTGATCGAGGCCACTGAGCCAGGCCTTCAACGCTACAGCATCCGTGTCGGCACCATCGAAGCAGAGGAAAACACCAGCAACAACAGACGCACCGCTGTCATTGACATTATTGAAGGTCGGAAGCGCATTCTGCTCACCGGTCCCGCTCCTCATCCCGACCAAGGCGCTTGGTCCAATGCGCTGTCGAGCAACATCAACTATGAGGTGGCGGTCCAAGACCTCTCAGAAGTAGAGCCTGGAGAAGGCAAAGAGCGCTGGGATGCCGCCTTTCTATTTTCGTTTGACCCTGCAGACAAGGACGCTGTTCGGACGTACAGCAGTTTCAGAAAAGCAGGCATACCAGTGGGCCTGATCATGGACCCACAAGGCGACTTTTCCAACCTTTCCTCTTTGGGGCTTGGGTTTGAAGTCAAAGCCGTCCGCCAAGGACTGACCACCGACCCCCGCGGCGGAGTCAATCCGGCCTTCCCCCACTTCAGCTTGTCCGAGGGGGTCGAAGAGTGGCTCGCCGAAGTGCCCCCCTTGATGGCACCTTTTGGCGAGACTTCCTGGGGACCGGCGCACACCCCCCTCCTCTTCCAACGCATTGGCGGTATCCTCACCGATGATCCACTGCTCACTGTGACCCAAACCGCAGAAGGACGCGGCATGGTCTTGATGGGAGAAGGCAGCTGGCGCTGGCGCCAAGTGGGCTATCTGCGCACCGGTTCGCATGATGTGTTCGATGACTTCGCAGGAAAACTGACCCAGTTCTTGACCTCAGATCCCGGAGTCGATCGATTCAGGGTTGAGTCACCCCGCATCATCAACGAAGACCAGCGTTTGCAAATGCAGGCCAGGGCATATGACGCCACTCTTCAGCCTTTCATGGGGGCCGATATCGCCCTTCAATTGTCGGACAGCACAGGAACCCAGTTCGATTATCGCTTTTCTGCTGCCACCTCTGGCGGATACGCTTTGGACGCCGGCCGGTGGCCCGAAGGCACCTATACGTGGCGTGCCACCACTGATATTGGAAGCACCACTTTTGAGCGCAGCGGTGCCGTGGAGGTTCGGGCCATCGAGCTGGAGCAAAATGGCCGAGCAGCAGACCACGCCACCCTCCAAAGGCTGTCCCTATCGGCTGGCGGCATCACCATCTCCCCAACGCAACTGGACAGCCTCACTGGCGTGATGACCGCCTCTGGGCGCTTTACACCCGAGCGGGATTGGTCAGAAAGCCTACAGGACATCATCAAATGGAAAGTGCTCGTCTACATGCTCCTCGGGCTGCTTTCTGTAGAATGGATGTTGCGCCGTTGGGCAGGCACTTATTAACGCCAACATGAGCGTCTGAGCTATAGCTTAGCCTCATGGATACATCTTCCCGCCCCATTCGATTGGTGGCCATCGTTTCGGGCCTGTTCGTGGCCCTGCTCATCAGCTGGTCCTCGATTACCTACACCATCCCCTCTGGTCACGCTGGACTGGTTTTCCGGACTTTCTCTGATGGAATCAACCCCGATGAAGCCCCTGTAGGACAGGGCTTTCACTTCAAAGCCCCCTGGGACCGCATTGCCGTTTACGAAGTGCGGCAAAAGGAAGTGCAACAGACCCTCGACGTCTTGTCTTCCAACTTGCTGAAAATCCAGTTGGACATGACGGTCTTTCACGAGCCTGTTCGCACAGCACTCGGCTCTCTGGAAATCGAGCGCGGAAGAGATTACGAAGATGCCGTGATCATTCCTTCCATGCGCGCTGTATCGCGAGAGGTCTTCGCCAAATACTTGCCGGAAGAGATCAACACCTCCAAGAGAGAGCAAATTCAAATCGAGATCAAGGATCGCTTGCGCGAAAAGCTCTCGAGCAACTTCATTCAGCTCAACGACGTCCTNATNCGCAACATCCGCTTNCCCAAGACATTGGANCAGGCCATTGAGCGCAAGCTGCAGCAAGAACAAGAATCCTTGGANTACGAGTTCCGTCTAGAGAAAGAGAGCAAGGAAGCCGAGCGGAAGCGCATTGAAGCCGCAGGCATCAGGGACTTCCAAGCCATCGTCTCAGAGGGCATTTCCGATGAGCTCCTGCGTTGGAAGGGAATCGAAGCCACTCAGAACCTGGCAGAAAGTCCGAACACCAAAATTGTTGTGGTCGGCGGCGGTGAGGACGGACTCCCCATCATTCTCGGTAATTGATCCCGGTAAAAACCCTCAAATGAAAAAGGCCCGCGATTGCGGGCCTTTTTCATGGAATACTATTCGGAGACTCAAGCCTCAGACCAGGTTCCCTTTTCCTTCGCCTTAGCGATGGCTCCCAACACGCCGAGGCGGTTGATGTTGCGGATGCCAGAAGCACTGACACGCATGGATACCCAACGGTCCTCTTCAGGAATGAAGAAACGCTTCTTAAAGAGGTTGGGGTAGAAACGACGCTTGGTGCGGCGATTTGAGTGGGAAACATTGTTTCCAACCATCACCTTCTTTCCGGTAAGCTGACAAATGCGGCTCATGGTATTCCTATTCCGAGTTTATTCCTAATCCCGAGAATTTCGGGAGTGCAAAGGTGCGGTTTTCAGAGTGAATCCGCAACCCCTGAGGCGGGTTTTGATTCTATCGCCCATTCACGGGCCGCTTTCAGGGCCAATTGAGCCGCTGCACGCACGCTCATTGACAGGTTTCGGGTGCGGTCTCGCCCAAATTGATGGCGCACACACATCACACCCAATGGCCCTTCACAGGCCATGTAAACAGTACCAACGGGCTTCAAGTCGCTGCCTCCATCGGGACCCGCGATGCCCGTAATGGACACCCCGAAATCTGCCCCAAACTTTTTGCGTGCGCCCTGGGCCATGGCGACGGCCACTTCTTCAGATACCGCACCAAACTCTGAAATGAGGGCGCCATCGACGGCCAAAAGCTGCTCCTTGGCCGCATTGGAGTAGCACTGAACCCCTCCAAGAAAAAAGGCGCTCGCTCCTGCCCGAGAAACCAAAGCCGCCCCCAGTGCACCTCCAGTGCAACTCTCGGCCACAGCCAAGGTGTGTCCCTGGCTCACCAAAAATTGGCCCAATGCCTCATCGATGGGAACCCCGGTTTCAGAAACAACCCAATCCGACAACCGATCCAACACGGCCGCATGGGCCTGCGCTAACTGTTGCACGGCCTCTCCTTCTGCAGTCAACCTGATGCGCACACTTCCGGGACTCGGCAAATAGGCCAGCTTGATGCCGCCCCTTTCCAATTCCTCTTCCATGTCGCCCAGGGTCAATGCCAATTGGCTCTCACCGGTCCCCATGGTCAACAGAGACATATGGCCCCTCTTGGGCAACCTCCCTTGAAGCTCCAATTGAGAACGCATGGCAGGAATCACCCCGTGCTCCATGATGTGCTCCATTTCATAGGGCACGCCGGGCATAGAAACGGTGACACCGCCAGGACGGTCAAACCACATGCCACTTGCCGTACCCAATGGGTTGTCCAATGGCTTGCACGATTGAGGCAACAAGGCTTGATCGCGGTTCACCTGCAAGACTTGACGGCCACGCCGCTCAAACCAAGAAACAATGCGGTTCTCGATTTCTGGATGCCGCACCAACTGGGTGCCGAAATGCTGGCACAGTACATGTTTGGTAATGTCGTCACGGGTCGGTCCTAGACCACCGGTGATCAACACCAATTCCGCCCGCGACTCCGCGTCTTTTAGGGCGTCTACAATGGCCTCTTCCTCATCGGAAACAGCCACGCACCGGTTGACCCGCCACCCTTCGTTTTCGAGGAGATGGCCCATCCAGGCGGCATTGGTGTTGACCGTCTGTCCCATCAGCAATTCATCACCGATGGACAGGATTTCCACCAAAAGCCGCCCGGATGCCATCACCGATCAGCGGATGGACAAGCGCTCGATGCTGCGCGCACCGGAGCCACTGACCTCCACAGTGTAAATGCCGGGTGTCAAATCTGACACATCGAGACGGGCGAGCTTGCCCTGGATGCGGGCCTGGCGCACCAGACGGCCACCCATATCGCGGACACTCAATTGAGCGCCCAACAGCAAATCATCGAGTACAATCTCCACCACAGAATGGGCGGGGTTGGGGAACAGGCCAAAACCGACTTGGTCGATTTCTCCCACACCCACGTAGTCCTCAAACTCCACATCTGCGCAATCACCGAGGTCCTCTACGTTCATGGTCAAACCCACAATGTCGTTGATGTCAATGGGGTCCTCATCACCACGAACGTGCAAGCCGGGCTCAAAGTCTCGCTGGTAAGTGAGGTTCACCTCTCCCCCCTGAATGCGCGGAGGAATGCAGGGATAGACGCTTTCAATCAAGTCAAAATCCAAGTCTGGCGTGACATCACATGCAGACTCTGAGTTCCAGGTCTCACCACCATCTGTAGAGTGCACCACGTAGCAGTGGCGGTAATTCTGAATGCCCGTGCTGAAGTTCTCCATCAAGGCGCTGTACCCCACTACAATGGTGTTGGACTCTACCACCTGACCTGCCGAAGGCTGAGAGCTGATGCCCACGAAGTAACCTGCGATCTCGTCTTCAAATTCGAGAACGCCACTTTCGTCAATGTCATAAGCATAGGCAATGGTCATGGTGCTGTCTGCCCCCATGGATGGGCGCCAGTATTCCAAGCCGTTGGTGAACGGGTAATAGCTGCTGGTTGCGTCGGTCGTGTCACTGTCCGCATAGTACATGGCACCAAAGAACACATGCACACCACCTGCCTCGTCTACCAGAACGTCTCCTGCACGGTCCGCGTTGAAGAACATGGCGTTGCCATTGGCATCAATAGCATCTGCGATTGTGGTATCCAAAAGGGCCCCTGAATCGAGTACGTAGTTGTCTACGGGGAAGTCGATAATGGTCTCGTAGCTCCAGGTCTCTCCATTGTCCTCAGAGACCATAGCAAACGTGTCATAGAAGCCATTGAAAACGGCAAACGCCACCTTGTCTCCTTCGGCGTGAATGGCGTAAGAGTCCGCCACAAAACCTCCTCCGAAAGAAGCTGTATCGAGCTCTGCAAAAGTCTGGATGTCCCAATTGGCACCGCCATCCGTGGACCGCATGTAAATCAAAGCGCCATCTTGGCCGTTGTACAGCACACCACCATTACCGGCGGGAGCAGAGATGCAAATGGCATGAATGCTGTTGCCATCGGCACCTCCTACAGTGGCGCGTGGCCAAAGGTGCCAGATGTCGGTCTCGTCTTCTGCAGTCAAGGCAGGCAAGGTGGTCGTAGACCAAGCACCGCTTCCTACAGCGTCACGTGTAGCAAACACAAGTCCACCTGTGCTGCCGTGGCTCAAGGCAAACTCCGTNCCATTGGCGAGGTGTCCAAGAGAAGGCCATCCAATGCGCACATCCTCAATGCGGTCGTAAGGAATCTCTCCCCAATCAGCNCCCGTTCCAGCGTCCTTGAAATTGTATCCNGTTCCACGGTCCCCAAAAGGTGAGGTCTCCAGAGACTGAATCCAACCAGCGCTAAGGCCTGCAGATGAACTNAAGACACGATCGTCCACAGCATAGTTGGACTGAAGGTCGTANTGGGTGTAGCCAATGACCTGACGCTCGATGACCATATCCCTCAACTGAAGGTGATCAATGTCTCCAACATTCTGTGCATTNAGTGGCTGGTAGGGAATCATCTCCTCTCCAGTCATATCGACCGTTGGAAGCGTTGCCTGCACTTGTTGCGCAGCATCGAGTCGGTGAAAACTTTGGGCCTGTACGGCCGTAAATGCCGCGCACAACGCGGCTAACGTAAGGGTTGCGAATCGCATGGTTGTTTCGGTTCTGGGAATGTACCCGTCTGAAGTGCCGGAAGTTAAGACACTTCGGGCAACCGTGCGAGCACTGTGCTCCTTGCCACAACCCGGTCGCCTGGCTTCACGGCCACTTCTGCCTCCAAGGGCAAATAAAAGTCGATGCGCGAGCCAAACAGGATAAATCCGCACTCTTGGCCACCTGCAATGTCCTCCCCCTCTTTGACGTACCAACGAATACGCCGCGCCACAGCGCCTGCAATCTGACGCCAGACCACCATTCCTCCGGGAGTGCGCTGTCCGAAAGTGGTCCGCTCATTCAACGTCGAAGACTTTTCGTGCCAAGCCACGAGGTACTCTCCCCTGTGGTATTTGAAATACTCCAGCTTTCCGGCTACAGGTGCCCACTGGGCATGCACATCAAAAATGCTCAGGAAGACACAAATCTTGATGGCCTTGCCCCCGATCACTTCGGGCTCATCCACCTCTTCTACCAGCACGACTTTGCCGTCACTCACTGCTGTGACTTCTCCGGGTTGCCCGGTATAAGGGCGCTTGGGAATGCGAAAGAACCACAGAACAAGCACGCCCAGTCCCACCAACGCCGCCCTCAGGAATATCTCGATGGCGATGTGAAGAGAAGGAATCCAAGAAATTAAAGCTTGCAACAAGGCAAGGACCAGCATAAAAACGAGGATGACCTTGTGGCCGGCACGGTGAATTGTCATGTCAATCTGATTCAGGCAAAAATGAGGTACAAGAGCGCAATGGGAGCAGCAATAATGTGTGAGTCAAAGCGGTCAAGTATACCGCCGTGTCCAGGCAAAATTTGTCCCGAATCTTTGATCCCAGCTTTACGCTTTAACAGGCTTTCCAACAGGTCACCAAGGGGGCCAAAAACAGAAACAAGCGCGGCCAAAACCACCCAATGACCCGAGCCTGGCGAGCCCAGCTTGTGCTGAAGCAGGCCGCCAACCAGCAGGGCCACCACAGCGCCGCCACCCCAACCTTCCCACGTCTTTTTTGGAGAAACCGATGGTGCCAATGGATGCCGACCAAAAGAACGCCCGACCAAATAAGCTCCGGTATCGTTGGACCACATCAACGCAAACCACCCCAATGGTGCCCAAAAATCATAGGCTCCTTGAGTCCAAGACATCGCTGCTAAAGCACCAAACGCCAACATCAGCAGGCATTGGGCTGCGAAACCGATGGGCACCGCTCTGTGAAAAGGTGGCATCAAGCGCCAAGCCAAAGACAATTCTCGAGCACCTATACACCACACGATGAGCAAGAAGGGCCAATAAGACCATGGGCCCAATAGAATGGCGCCTAGAATCAGGGCCACAATGCCCACACCGGTCAAAGCGCGGACCCGAAGTTCAGTGCTTCCAGAACTCATGCGGGGTTCTCACCCTCATCCGGTGCAGAGACGAAGGCCTTGGCCCGATCCAAGTCAATGGAAGGCACGTAAACCTCGATGGGACCAAACATGCCATAACTGCTGTCTTGCTTGTTCAGGACCACCACCTGGAATCCGGCACCTTCGAGGCGGGTGCGACAGACCTCGGCCCCAAAGGGCATCGTATCTGAATGTACAAGAGACCACCCTTCCATTATGCCGCGTTTTCGTCCGCTTCTCCTTCTGTCCCTTTGGCCTCTTCTGGCGCTTCGGAAGCGCTGGCATCTTCAGGAGCCTCTGGTTCTTCTGCAGGTGCCGAACCGTCTTTTGCCTCCTCCGAAAGCAAGGCTTTGGGAGTGGTCTTTTCTCCAATGGAAACCTTGGCCTCCAGCTCCCAAGCGCGTGGACCAAGCAATTCAATCAGGTCCTCCTTGAACAGGACCTCCCGCTCTAGAAGCCGTTCTGCCAAGGCGTTCAATTTGTCGGAGTGCAATTCCAAGATTTCACGCGCCTTGGCATAGGCACGTTCGATGATGGCCCCAGCCTCCTCGTCAATGATCCTTGCCGTCTCCTCACTGTATGGTTTGGTGAAGGTCGCTTCGGCCCGCGGATCGTAAAAGCTGCGGTTTCCAATGCGCTTGTTCAGTCCATATACACTCACCATGGCATAGGCCTGCTTCGTCACCTTTTCGAGGTCGCTCAAAGCGCCCGTAGAAATCTTGCCAAACGTCAATTCTTCAGCAGCACGGCCACCCAGGGCTGCACACATCTCATCAAAAATCTGCTCGGTCGTGGTGATGTGCCGTTCTTCGGGCAAATACCAGGCGGCTCCCAAAGACTGCCCCCTCGGCACGATGGTCACCTTGACCAACGGAGACGCATACTCCAACATCCAGCTGACCGTGGCATGACCTGCCTCGTGGAATGCAATCGTACGTTTCTCACTGTCGGTGATCAGTTTGTTCTTCTTTTCTAAACCGCCGACCACACGGTCCACAGCATCCAAAAAGTCTTGCTTCCCCACCCGACCCGCATCGCGACGGGCCGCAATCAACGCTGCCTCATTGCAGATGTTGGCGATGTCCGCACCACTAAATCCTGGAGTCTGACGGGCCAAGAAATCCACGTCAATGGAACCATCTGTTTTGATGGGCTCCAAATGCACTTTAAAAATGGCATCACGCTCCGTCAAATCNGGCATGTCCACNTANATCTGACGGTCAAAACGACCAGCCCGCATCAACGCGCTGTCCAAGATGTCTGCNCGGTTNGTTGCCGCCAAAATGATGACNCCNCTGTTGGTACCAAAACCGTCCATCTCGGTCAGCAATTGGTTCAACGTATTCTCCCGCTCATCATTGGAACCCAAACTGGCGTTTTTACCTCGGGCACGGCCAACAGCATCAATCTCATCAATAAAAACGATGCATGGACTCTTGTCTTTGGCCTGCTTAAAAAGGTCCCTGACACGGCTGGCGCCGACGCCCACGAACATTTCTACAAAATCCGATCCGCTCAGAGAAAAGAAAGGAACCTGAGCCTCCCCCGCCACGGCTTTGGCCAAGAGTGTCTTTCCGGTTCCCGGAGGTCCAACGAGCAATGCGCCCTTTGGAATTTTCGCCCCGAGGTCGGTGTACTTGTCGGGATTCTTCAAGAACTCCACAATCTCTCCAAGCTCCTCTTTGGCCCCTTCCAAACCTGCAACGTCGTTGAAGTCAACCTTTGTAGAGTTGTCTTTATCAAACAACTGCGCCTTGGACTTCCCAACATTGAAAATCTGACCACCGGGGCCACCGCCACCCCCAAGACGGCGCATCAACACCATCCAAACGCCAATCATAATGGCGAGCACGATGATGTAAAACAGGAGTTGTTGGCCCCATTCATTGGGACGCTCGTAGGTCACTGCGACCCGACCATCCGCCGAAAGCTGATCCAATCGGTCAATGTTCTTTTCTGATGGTGGAATTTCCACCATCAAGTCTGCTCCCCTCAAAAAAGCGCCGCCCAAAGGTCCTTCTGGACGGTCTTTCATAATGGAATCCCTTGCGGCGTCGGTGTACCAAGCTTCGACGACCATTCCATTGTGGCTCAGCTTTTTTAATTCACCAGATTCTGCCTTGCTAATCAACTGCTGAAAGCTCACAGTTCCTGCACCTCCGCCTGCTCCCCCAGAAAGGATCATCGCGATAAGCAGGGCGCCAATGCCCGCGTAAACCCAATAAAAATTGAAGCTCGGCTTGCTGGGCTTACGGGGTTCCTGATTGTTTGATTCCATAAAAAATAAACGCGCTTGTCCTTCTTCTTCCACCAAAGACCGTCTTTGGCAGTGCACAACGAAACTACAAACCAACCGCATTGAAGGTTTAGCCTAATCGCTCTCAAAGGGCACAATATTGTACAAACACGCCCCCATTCTGAGTGAACGAGGGAAAACTGTCTTTGTACCTTCCTCTATTCAATGTGGACCGCAGTCACCATCTCACCTCGACACAGGTTAACCCAAGAGGCGGTTGAAGTTGCTGTACACCCCCGTTTTGGATCACTGCAGTTTCGCAACGGACAATTTGTGGTGCTGGAAGTAGCACTGGAAAATGGCATCAGGAGAAGTGCATTTTCCATCGTCCGCAAGGAGGGCAAGGGTGTTATTCTCGGAGTCAAGCAAAACGGAGATCACGGAATTTCCGCTTGGTTAAACGGCCTCACTGAACCCACCAAAGCATTCATTGCAGGCCCTTTTGGGCAATTTCAAATCAATCCTTCCGCAACAAAGCACATTTTCATCACCGGCGGAAGCGGGATCACTCCCGTACGCAGCATGTTTGATGAGCTGCTGGCAGAAGGGATAAAACCCATCCTGATTTATGCCAACCAATCTCCGGAACGGGCCATGTATCTCGAGTCCTTCCGGAAACTGGCCAGTCTTGATGGACTGGAGCTGATTGAAATCTATGATCGGGACATTACCAAGGCTTTGGGGCAGGTTGATTTGCAAGACGCCGCGGTATACACCTGCGGACCGTCAGGCCTCATCAACAACGCCTTAGAATCGCTCGCTTTATACAAGGTTCCGGAAGACAACATCCAAACAGAGCTCTATGGCCTCGACATGGATGCTGCAAGAAATTCAACGGGCTCGTTTGTTTGGAAAAGCATGTGGGGTTCCGCCAAAAAAGTACCCATGGCGGGGCACAAGAACATGCTCGACGGAGCCATTGCCAGCGACGTCAACATTCCGCACGCCTGCGGAATTGGGGTGTGCGGAACATGCAGAGCCACGGTCATAAAAGGGTCCGTCATTTGCGGTAAGGAGTCACGACAAAAAGGAGATGAGATCCTAACGTGCATTAGTAAACCTTTTGGTACCGAGCCCACGATGGTGGGGCCAGCCAAAGGTGGTAGGTCGCAAGTCATGGCCATTGCCCTTTTGATCGGCGCTGTCTTTCTGGGGATGTGGAAATTCCCACCCGCAATAGGTTTCAAGGCGCTTGGCCCCATGAACACTTCCCACGAAAATCTCGAGTGCAATGCCTGCCATACAGAGGCTCCGGGGACATTCAGACAACAGGTTGGGCACAATGCCCAGGCCCTGATGGGGCTGCACGGACATGAAATGGTCCCCGTTGGTTTTGCCCCTGTGGACAACAAGGCATGCATGAGCTGTCACTACCGTCCGAACGATCGACACCCCGTTTCCCGATTCTTAGAGACGCGGTATGCTCAGCAGAGGGAAGACATAGGCCCACATGAATGCAACAACTGTCACGGCGAACACAATGGAAAAAGGGTGGCGTTGGTAGAACCGGGATTTTGCATCCATTGTCACCAGGACATGGAAGTCAGCTTTGACAGCGCTCAGCCCTCCCATGCCGAGCTCATAGAAGATGGGGCTTGGGAGACATGCTTGCAGTGCCATGACTTTCATGGAAACCACATTCGCGAAGTTCCTCATCGGCTTACTGAAGGCATCGCTCCTGAAAAAATCCTGCAATATTTGGAGGGAGCAGCCGATCCATACGGACCAGATAAAACCCATACCGCAGAAAGCAAATGACACGCTTTAACCACGATTTTGACCTCTGTGGCGGTTTTTTCTCAATCTCAGCCCCTCCATTCTCCTGAAATGAAGCGCATCTCTCGCCCCATCAAATTTTGGACGTTCACCGCACTCGGGGGAGCATCCCTCATCGTGTATTTGTTTGCCACGGCGCCAGAGGCTCTTGGCGCTGGAGATTCAGAACGCCACACCCTGTCGACAGAGGAGGCACTCACGATGCTGGCATTGGAAAACGACCTCACCCGAACCTTGTTTACAAAGGAAATTGTGGGCAAAGGGAAGGCCCAGGGGCTCAAGTTCGACGAAGCTTGGGCCGATGAAGACGTCATTGCAGGCCCCCTGCCCGCCCTTTTTCTTCGCGGCGTAGCCATCGAAATTTCCATGGGCGATGTTCCCTTGCAACTTTTCTTGGGCTCTGACTTTCCGATCGAATCATCCAACGCATTTGATGAATTCCAAGCCCAGGAGTTCAAAGCCATGCGCACCGATTTAAAACCCCGGCACTTCATCGACCCCACCACGGGGGAACATGTGAGCATGTTTCCTGATTTTGCTTCGGCACCTGCCTGCGTTTCTTGCCACAACGAGCACCCTAAAACCACAAAATCCGACTGGGTATTGGGCGACCTCATGGGCGCCACAACATGGTCATATCCGGAAGACTCCGTCACCACTGATGAGTTTATCGCCATGATTTCAGAGTACCGAAAAGGGGTCGAAACCGTCTGGAGTCAATACCTCGAAGAGCTTGACGCCCTCGAAGATGGACAACGGCCAGAAGTCGGACAGAAATGGCCTTCACACGGCCTCTACATTCCAGCCCACGAGGCATTGAGAGACAGCATAGACCGCATGGCCAATGCCCCGTTATTCATGGGGCTTATGGAAAAAGCCACCCTCTAATGCGTGCAGCCTCTCGATACCTGATTTGGATCACCGCCAGCGTGATGCTGCTGGCTTGGATCCTGAATTTGGATCAATTGGAGGCCCTCTCTTTCCAAAAAGACCGCGACTTCCGCAACATCAGCGGCATCATTGTGATGGCCCTGATCCTGTTTCAATGGAGCTTGACCTTGGGCAGAACGGTCTTCCAGCGCTCAGGCAGTCAGTGGGGAAAATGGTCCGATTGGCACATTCGCGCTTCACTGCTTTTGCCATTCTCTGTTCTGGCTCACTCCATTTCAATCGGGTGGGGCTTGCTGGCCATCCTGCCGCTGACGCTATTGGCCTCGGGCCATTTCGGGTCCATGTTAGAAGGGGAACCGAACATCAAGAAATACCTGCCGTACCACATCGGACTTTCCGTAGCCACTTTGGTGATGGCCCTCGTCCACGCAACAACGGTACTGCTTTTTAATTGATCAGTACTCCGGGAAGTCTTCTGGAGATGGCCGGGCTTCCTCCAAGTCCGGTACAAATTGTTGGGGCGCATCGGCCCACAATTCCTCCAAGCCGTAGTGCGCTCGCCAATCCTTGTGGAAAATGTGGACCACCACGTCCGCGTAATCCAAAAGCGCCCACTGTCCGCCACGCAATCCCTGCTTCATCCATGGGGACTCTTTGTGCATCTTCTCGGTGAATTCCTCGACACTGCGTGCAATGGCCTCCACTTGTGTGTTGGATTGCCCCTCACAAATGATAAAGCGCGCCGCCACACTGTTTTGGATGGCTGCGAAATCGACGATGCAAATTCTGTGGCCCTTTACCTCCTGAATGCCGGCTACAACAGAGGTCACTAAAGCATCTGTAGATGGTCCTTCAGTGCGCTCCGGAGCGTTTCTCGGGGTCGTCGCGTAGGTACGCGGATCGGATGGTGCTTGCTGTTCTTCCAACGTGCGCTAAAATAGCCACCGTGGAGGACCTGCACACCCTTGCTCTATCACATCTGTCCAAAGCCATGGGCACCCCGCCCCTGACTTCCAGATCGGAAGGCAGGTGGACGGCATTAGGTTGGGCGGAAACCGACAGCACCAACTCTCGCGCAATGAGGGCTTTACGAACCTCTCCAGGGGGGATTTTAGACCATTTCGCCTTGCATGTAGACCATCAAACTGCAGGTCGTGGGCAACAACAAAGATCATGGGCGGCCTCCCCTCAGGACCTCGCCATGACGCTCATTTTGGAGCACAAATTGCCGACACGGACCCCATTTGCGCTGAATATCGCCGTCAGCCTTGCAGTTGTGCAAGCAATAGAAACCTCCATTCCGGCCATTCAAAGCAAGGATTTGCTCATTAAATGGCCCAATGACATCATGCTCAAAGGCGCTAAAGCGGGGGGCATCTTGATTGAAAACAGCTGGAGGGGGAATTCTTGGTCTTCAGCCACCATTGGCATTGGTCTCAACCTGGCCGGCACCCCTCCTTTCCCCAATGCCACCCGCCTCATACCCGAAGGCCAATCATCTCCCGAGGTGTTGCACACATTGCGCCAAGCCATCCTGAATAAAACCGATGACCGCCTGGCAGAAATGGTGCACCCCACCTCTCTGCTCCAACAATTCCACCAACGGCTTTTTGGTTGGGGGCAACGGCAACGCTGGCAATTAGATGGTCAAGAAGTGAGAGGCTCCTTGGAATGCATTGACATTCAGGGCCGCTTGTGTGTGAATTCCAACGGAAAGCAACAGTGCTTTGCTCCGGGAGAAGTGGGATGGCTGGGGCTCGAACCCCTTTAACCCTTTAGGCTGCACCGAATTTGGCCTCGACAGCTTCTGCAATGTGCTGGAACAAGGCCTCCAATGGCTTTTTCGCCATCATCTTCAAGAATGGGTTCAAATCAGCCTCACACACTACCGATGCTCGGGCTCCAATGGACGCCTCAACGACTTTCAAGTCCAGGTGAAAAGTAAATGGGGCCCCTCCCCCTTGAAGCCGCAATGAATCTCCTTCAAAGGCTTCCGTAGTCCGCGTCAAACGGATTTCTATACCCCCTTGAATCTTAAAGCTGACTTCGTCCGCGGTCCCTTTAAAGTCCTTGACCTTATCTGCGGGCAACAAGCCTTCAAGGTTCTCCAGATTCTGCAAGTGCGCCTTGAGCTCACCTGCATCTACCCCTACATGGACTTCTTTACTGCGGATTTCAGTCATCCCTTCAATCCATCAGGTGCGAGCGCTGAATTGAAGTTTTGACTCCAAGCTGCCGCGTCTTCACGCCACTTGATCAATGCGCCAGCCTGCTCTTCAGTCAGATAATCTCGTCGAGCAGCCTCGGTAATGAGCGTCGGATAATCACTCAAGGTTTCGAGCGGGCAACTGGCTTCCGCGAAGTTCTGAGCCGCTACATCAAACCCGTAGGTGAAGATCGCCACCATCCCTTTGACTTCGAGACCCTCAGCACGCAGCGCTTTTACTGCCGACAGGCTGGATTTACCCGTGCTGATCAAGTCTTCAATCACCACCACGTTGCGCGCCTTGCCCAAGTCCCCCTCTACACGGTTGCCCTTTCCATGACCCTTCACTTCTCCCCTCACATAACAAAAAGGCAAACCAAGCTCGTGGGCTACGTAGGCCCCCCAAGCAATCCCTCCAGTGGCCACTCCAGCGATCATATCAGGCTTTCCATAAGCATGCTCAACCGCTGAACACAGCTGCTGACGGATGTGCGTCCTGACTGAAGGATGACTCAGAGCCATTCTGTTATCACAGTAAATGGGAGAAAGTAATCCTGAGGCCCATGTGAAAGGATCTTCCGGAGCCAACTGAATTGCCTTGATACGAAGCAGAGATTCTGCTACTTTCCGGCGTTCATCCAAAGAAAGAGACATGGCGCGAAGGTATGACGTGGATTTTGGCGAACGGCGGCTTACAGTCGCCGATTCGCAAGTGGTTCCAGATGGTTCGGCTGCGGTCGTCCAACACGACGGAAAGCCCATGGCATCCGTGCCCCAATGGCTTTCTAAATCGGCCCACGTTTGGGTTCAATGTCCGGACGTAGAGAAGGCATGGAAGTCATTGAATCGACACACCAAAGACGTCTTGGCGGCGGGTGGATTGCTCACCAACGAGCAAGGCGCCCTGCTGTGCATTCACAGGCTCGGCCACTGGGACCTGCCCAAAGGCAAAGTGGAACGCGGGGAAGACTTGCCCACGGCAGCAGCCAGAGAGGTGCACGAAGAATGCGGCGTCCCCTTGCCCATTGTAGGGGCTCCATTCGCAAAAACCTTCCACGTCTATGGACGCAAAGACGATAAAATGAAAGTCACGCAATGGTATGCAATGGCCCCAAGTCCTGGATCAGAAAACGTGCAGCTTCAACCCCAAACTGAGGAAGGCATCACCGAAGTCAGGTGGGCCATGCCCAAAGAAGTGGCCAAAATGGAACCAGACGCCTTTGGCAACATTGCCCGGCTCATGAACGCTTGGCGAGCCAGCCAATGAGCGCCGGCCCAGGCATAGGGGGCGCCTCGGGCGTCGGAACGAGTCCAGGCCCACTGTGCCGCATGGCGGGCAAGGTCTGAAGTTCAAAAGCCTCTGTCCACCGGACATCACCGCCAGTATGCAGCATGGTGTATGGCAGTTTTTGCAAGCCCCCATGACGTGCTGCTGCATCGCGAATGAGTTGCTCAAATGCCGTCCAATCCTGCCCAACATCCGCTACCACCCACTTGAGGTCCCTGGAGACGGATGGACCACGGCGCCCTTGCCCTCCTTGAGAGGTCATCATCCGCTCCAACACTTGCAATTGTACCACTGTCGTGGGGGCGCTGGCATCGAGCCATAGCCAAGCCACAGGTCCTGAACCGGCCAATTCCTCCATGCGCATCAAACTTCCAGAAGCCGCAAAAGCGCGCAATGAAGCCGGCAAGGCACCGGGGTGGGTACACTTTTCTATCAGACGCTGCGCCGCTGTGCCCAGCAGCGGGTGGTCGAGGCATTCGGTCAGCAAAGCATGCACGCCATTCGGAACTGCCACTTGATGATCAAAGCGTTGGGGGAACTGCACGCCAAGGCCTCCATCGCCCAACCGGGACAAAAACCAAGCCAGGGTCTTGTCCACATCTTCACCTCCCCACCACACCGCAGTGGCTGCAGCCAAGCTGTCCAAATCACCCGCCACCAATGCCCTCCGTAAACTTTGTTTTTCTGCCATGCTCCAGCCATCGAAACCCGCAACGCGGTTCAGGCCTTGGAGAAACACCTCGACCCCTCCAGCATCATCTGGATGAGGGACATCGCGGTCACACCACGCCGCTCTCCAAACCTGAGCGCTGTCCGGATACAATTCAGGCAATAGCCGCCATTGCAATGCCGCTAAATAGTCGCGCTCAGCTCCCAAAGAACAACGGTTCAACAAGTCACCATAGGTTTTCTGAAACCTCGTTTGGTGTGCTGTCCAAAGCGAATCTTGGTTGACAACCTCGGAAGGACCTTGACCAATAGGGATGCCCAAAACCCCTCCATCGTTGGCCTGCGATGATACTCCGCTCCACAGCATGGACTGCTGCATATCCGCAGCCGTTTCGCGCTCGATTTCAGCCAGGATTTCTTGCGCTTGGGACACCACAATCGGCGTCCATTCCACGCCCTCCTCCGGTGCCCAATAAACAGAGCCTTGGCGCGCCGAGAAAGGAGCGCCTCCGAGAGGCGGCACCCTCAGCGTAGCGCCTTGGACATAGGGCCCGCAAACAGGCAAAGACCAAACAATACCCGCACACTCAAGCTCCAAAAAATGAACGCGGCCATCATCCGGCCAGGTGAGCTTAATCTGCCCTTTCATCCCCACTTGACCTTCTTCCAATAGAGCCAAGGTGTTGGTCAACGGATGAAATGTGCTCAACCGATAGGGCCGGTTATCCAACCCTTCCAAGTTAAACGACGCCCCTGCCTGTTGGCCCTGCATGCCCCCGCACACGGCAACACATAGCACGACCCAAAAGGCCTGAAACCATTTACTTGACATGCCCCTTGAGGTCCACTGCATCGGGAACGAAACGCGAAACATCACCTCCGTGGTGTACAATGTCACGCACCACACTGCTCGAAATCGGAGCGTGCTCTGGATCGGTAAACAGGATCATCGTCTCAAGGCCCGCATCCAGATACTTCGTCATTTGAGCAATGGTTCTTTCGTACTCAAAGTCGCCCCCATTCCGGACGCCACGAATGAGCCAACCCGCTCCAACAGTATCGCAAAAGTCTGCAGTCAAACCCTCAAAGGAGGCCACCTTGATGTTGGACACATCAGAAAAAGTCGCGCGGCACCATTCCATGCGCTGGTCCAATGGAAACATGCCCTCCTTGCTTTGATTCACCCCTATTGCCAGGGTGACTTCATCGAACAGCACAGCGGCACGGCGCAGGATGTTTTCGTGCCCCCGGGTGATGGGGTCAAACGATCCGGGGAACACCGCCCTGCGGGCGCGGTCAGTCTTCTGAGAGGGCTTCATGAAAGTCAAAGAAACTGAAATGCACGTGACCGTACTTCCTCATCTCAACAAATCCCGCCTCTTTGCTGAAGTCTCTTCGGTCACCATGCTCCAGCACAAAGAGTCCTCCTTTGGCCACAATACCAGCCGCAGCTACCATTCCGGGCAACTCTGGCAGCTTGGGCTCTGTGTAAGGAGGATCAGCAAACACCAAGTCAAATTGGGTCACCGCTTTGCCGAGAAAGGAAAAAGCATCGGCACGCAGTACCCGGATGGCCTCGAGTTCGAATTCTTGTGCCTGCTTGTGAATGTAGCGGCACGAACCGGCATCACGCTCTACAGATGTAACCGCCAATGCCCCCCTGCTGGCCAATTCAAAAGAGACCGCACCAGAACCAGCAAACAAGTCCAGCGCCTCAATACCGTCCAATTCCAATCGTGAACGCAGCAGATTAAACAGGCCTTCACGACCAAAATCCGTGGTCGGACGCCCTTTAAATTGCCGTGGCGGTGAGAACCGGCGCCCCTTGAGGGTGCCCCCAATTATGCGCATCGGATAAGCTGGATAACAGGCAAAAAGTGCTGCCTGTGAAGGCCCGTCACCGGTCCAAGTGCCGGGATGAATTTTCCGTAATGCAAGTCCACCGTTCCAAAATGACGCTGGAAAGCTTTGTGGACATCACCCAACGGCTTCACTGCTCCACTCAACTGTATGGCAACGTCATCGCCAAACCCCAGCGCATGCAACAGGTGAACCGCACGGTACACTGCATCCTCCGGCGTGGCCGCCATGTGCGAGACTGAGGCTTGGAGCCCTTGCTCTGACAGCAATACCAAATCGACCGCATCATCGCGGAGGTGCACCGCCATGGCCGTTCGGCCCCGTTGACGTTCCTCCCGGATAAAAGCTTCTGCTAGAACAGCACGTGGATGCCTAAACCTCATCGTGGGAACCAAAGCCGAAAGCGCCTGCCTCAAAGCATGGTCAGGGGCGTGAATCACGAGATAAGGAGAGCCCACCACTTCGTGGGCTTCTGTGCCCAAATGACGCAAGCCCGTCTCCGCCTCCAGCCATTCCACATCTGTCGCCTGTCCGCGCAAAGCATCGGGCACGACAGTGGCGGCACCATCCGACATCCACGTCACAGATCCAGCGGTTTCCAACTGCATACTGGACGTCAACCAATTCACGCGCTCTTGCATTCTGCCCGGTCCCGGAGGTGCCTTCCAAATGTGCAGACCACCTTCTACCAGGGCACTGCCATCCTCTGAAGTTCTGAGCCAACGCATGGACTGACCAGAGTCAAATACCCACAATGGGAATGCCCCTTCCGGCACATCCTGTGTGCCGTCAAGTGCAGTGAGAACAAAGTCTCTCTGGCCCTTATTGGCGCCAGTTTCCATCTGTATGCGCTTCCACCAGCGAGCCAAAACGGAGCGTATCCTTTTTGACATTGGCCCGTCCGAATGGCGTAGGGTCTTGAACCTTGATCGCACTAACGCGCAATCCACTTTGGTTCACATAAGTGGTGTCAATCATAAAGCGCTCACCCGAGGTCGGGCTGAACGACAGAGAATCCAAATCCACTTTGGGCAGCTTTTTGTCGGTCCTCTTCTCCTCAACAAAATTCTCGGCAAAGAAGGAAGTGTACAAGGTGTCACGCACTTTGTAAGCGACCGCATCAGCGGTAATGCTGTCGAGCAAGGATTGCTCGTCCCAGCCCAATTCTGCGGCAACCCCAGGCACATCGGCACGCCGGATGACATAGCCTTCCTCGTAGCACATGGCTTCAGGAAGCGTATCGTGAAAAGACCCAATGGAGAAGTTCAATGGCACGAGGGGCGCATTGATAAAAGCCAAGAGGGTGTCAAAGCTGTCGGTGAACTCACCATGGACGTCTTTGTACGCCAATTGTGCATCACGGATGTCCGTCAAACGTTGAATCGTGATGGCGTTTACGGCCTTCTGGTCTGCCAAGAATTGCTCCTCATCCAGCACAGAATTGGTGGACGCCATGAAGAAATAAGCGGCACCTATGACGCCTGCAGCCATGAGCACGCGATATGCCTTTTGGGGAATGCGGTCCAAAACGGCCGGCATGGCCAAGACGGCGCTTAAAATCAAAGCCAATCCAGCAAAAAGCATCTCTGTGGGCTGGCTCAAATCTGCCGTGTCGGTCGAAGCCAAGACACTGCGGATATACATGGTGGTCCATGCAATACCAGCCACCAATAGAATCAGACTAAAGCTGTGGCTGCGGACGAGGAACAAGAGGTTCCGGTATTTGTCGTTCGAATCGTTCATGCTCGTGGGCGCAAAAATGGGTGCGAATCAAGCGTGGCGAAGCTAATGAATACCAAGCGGACGACCGCCCTCTGGGTCCGTACTTTGCCCCGACCGTTTGCAACTTGTAGACGACGCCCCTTTGTAACGTGCCATCAACCCCCACCTCAGAAGAAGCTGAAGACCGCCTCAGAAGCGCATTTCCGCATGCCCCGACGCCAAGTCAGGACGGGCTCATCCATGCGCTGGGAAGGTTTTTAATGAGCACGCAGCCGCGCTGTTGCCTGGTGGTTCGCGGTTATGCCGGAACGGGAAAGACCACCACCATGGCCGCCTTGGTCCGCGTCCTCCGAGACCTCCGCCGGCCCGTCGAACTGCTTGCGCCAACTGGACGCGCAGCGCAGGTCATGGGCCGCTATGCCGGCCTCCAGGCCAGCACCATCCACCGGCGCATCTATCTCCGCAAAGCCACCCCAGATGGCGGGACATCTGCGAGTATTGCGCCCTATACCCGCAAGGGAGCCGTCTTCATCGTGGATGAGGCCTCCATGATTGGCCGCGACAGTGGTCTTCGGCAAACCGGCGCAACAGGTGCTGGGTTCGGGCAACGCGACCTCCTCTCGGACCTTTTTCAATTCTGCCTGCAGGCCCCCGGCAGCCGGATCATCTTAGTGGGTGACGACGCCCAGCTTCCTCCCGTTGGCAGTCCCATCTCCCCCGCCCTCGACGGCCCAAGGCTGGCCCGCGAATTCGACCTCACCCTCGCCGAACGCACCCTCGATGACGTTGTCCGTCAGGAATTGGACAGCGGCATACTCGCGAATGCCCATGCCCTGAGGCAAAACATTGCCTTGGCCAAGGACCTGCCTGAAAACGTCGATGCCCCACTTCCCCAATTCGACACCGCTCCTTACCCAGACCTGCATTCGGTCACTGGCAATGACCTGGCGGAACTGCTCGATGACCTCCACCACCGATATGGTGAACAGGAAGTGGTGGTCATTACCCGGTCCAACCGCCGGGCCAACGACTTCAACGAGCAGATCCGCCGCCGCATCCTCTGGCGCGAGGAGGAACTCGACGCTGGCGACCGCCTCATGGTCGTCCGCAACAACTACCACTGGCTCAAAGACGAGGACGCCTACCCCACCGACCTCATCGCCAACGGCGACACCCTCGTCGTCCAGAAAATCGTGCGCCGCTTTGAACGATACGGCCTACGCTACGCTACGGCCGACCTGAAGATGGAGGACTTCCCCGACGCCCCCTCCTTCGAAGCTCAGATCATGCTCGACGCACTCCACGTCGACGGGCCCAGCCTGCCCGGCGCCCGCATGAAAACGCTCTTCGAAGACGTCATGCTCGACCACGCCCACCTCGGCAGCAAGCGGAAGGTCGCCGAGGCCGCCAAGCAGGACCCCTGCACCCAGGCCCTCCAGGTCAAATTCGCCTACGCCGTCACCGCCCACAAGAGCCAAGGCGGCCAATGGCCTGCCATCGTCGTCGACCAAGGCTACCTCACCGAAGAAATGGTCGACATCGAGTGGCTGCGCTGGCTCTACACCGCCCTCACCCGCGCCCAACAGGAGGCCCACCTCCTCAACTTCCACCCCCGCTTCCTCACCACATCCACCGACGACTCTTAGAAACACGATTATCCGCAATTAGACAGCGCATAATTACAGCTCAGTTTTTACACACTGGTGCCAGTATTTTGGTTATACCAAACCACTTGCCATGCGCCCCCTGCTGCTACTCGCCACCCTCCTGGCCACCCTCACCGCCTCCGCCCAACTCCCCTCCTACGTCCCCACCGACGGCCTCGTCGCCTGGTATCCGTTCAACGGCAACGCCAATGATGCCAGCGTCAACGGCCAGAACGGTTCGATGTCGAATGTGACCTTCACCACCGGGGCATCTGGGGAAGCCATCGAAGCCGCACACTTCAATGGTGACGCCCAAGTGCTAATCCCCCATAACAGCATCTGGAACGCGAGTTCGTACACCCTCACCGCACTATATCGTTGGCAGAACAACTCCTCAGCCACGCCCAATGGAAACTCGCTTCTCATGAGCAAACGAGAACCCTCCGGATGGGGATCGAGTTTTGAGCATTCGCCCGGTGGAGGCCTCAGCTGGACCATTGGAAGCAATGGCGGTGCAGGGATTGGCACCACCATTCCACAAAACACATGGGTCCACATCACCTGGGTCTTCACACCCTCGACTATTCATTTCTATCTCGATGGGCAACTGGTCAACTCCGCTTCCTCTCCGGGAGCCATGAACTCCAACACTCTTCCCGTTTCCATAGGCATGAGGGGCAATGGTTGGCATGAACTGATTGGGGACATCGACCACATTGGATATTGGTCCCGAGCTCTGACGGAAACCGAAATACTCGACCTGCATGCCATGGAGGTAACCCCTCCAGAAGGCTGCATGGATCCTGCCGCCTGCAACTACAACCCCGACGCCAATCAGGACGACGGCAGTTGTGCCGAAGGGTTTTCCCTAAACCTCTCCGACACCACTGTGTGCGCCGGCGACACGCTGACCCTCTTCATAGACAACCTCTCCCCCGCAACCCTTCCGTATGCACAGACAACAGGCAACAGTGAATGGTTCGTCTCATCCGGTGCCTCAGGAAATGGTTCGGAAGCCAGCCCATTCGGCACGATTCAAGCCGCCGTCAACCAAGCCAGCAACGGGGACGTGATCACGGTCCTTCCCGGGACGTACACGGGAACAGGCAACCGCAACATCAGCCCGCTCGGCAAGTCCATCACCATCCAATCTGCAGATGGGCCGGAGGTGACCATCATCGACTGCGAGCACCTAGACCGCGGCTTCATCGCCAACTCCGGCGAGTCAATGAACACCATCATTCAAGGATTCCACATCACGCAAGGCCTTCCCACCTCGGGCCCGACGAATTACGGCACCGCCATTTTCATTGAGGACAATTCAGGGCTCCTCATCCAAAACTGCATCATCTCCGAATGCAAGAGGGCTGGGGATGTCGCAGGAACTGCCATTCAAATTGGGGACACTGAGACCAGCGGACCGCAGACCGGAGTGGAGTCCTGCGTCTTCAAAAACAACTTAGGTGGAGGTATCGCGGCCAGCAAGAAATCCTTCTACTGTCATAACAGCCTGTTCATGGATAATTCCGGCATCTCCCATGGCAATGGCCACGTGGCCAATCCAGCTCAGGAGTACCGGAACTGTTCCTGGTTTCGGAACACGGGAAGCAGCTACATCCTGCGGTTGGATCACGGAAAACGAGCTGAAAACTGCCTCTTCATCGACAATACCGCTCCGACAAACGCCATCACGTATCTCGGCACCAACTGGTCCGGCCTCAACACCATTGACCATTGCACCTTTCACAATAACTCAGGCGTCTATTACAGCTCAGGCTGGGGGGACCACAAAGGGGATGTTCGCAGCTGTATCCTGTTCGAAGGTGGCCCTGCACGACATCACGTGTCCGGTAACCAGAGCATCGTCAATTTCTATTACAGTCTGGGCGAAGGCATCAGCGGCAATGGGAACATCTCGGGAGCCCCCCTATTCGTGGATGCGAACAACCTCGATTTCAGCCTGTCACCAGGCTCACCCTGCATCGGCACAGGTGAAAATGGGACCAACATGGGATGCGACCTCTCCTTGCTGCCAGAATGGATGATTCCCATGGCAGCTGGCAGTGATGTGGCCTCTGAATCAGCAGACACCATCACGTGGTCCGATGGCTCAACACAAGACACCTTGATGGTTGTTGCCGATGAAACCATCACCATCACGGCCACTTCAGGAAATTCAGGTTGCAGCCAAAATGTGATCATCACCGTCACGGAATTGGAATGCGGAGATGCTGAGGCCACCAACTATGCGCCCAATGCTACTTGCACCGGAGGCCCATGCACCTACAACGGCTGCATGGATCCTGCCGCCTGCAATTACAGCGCAATTGCAGAAGCGGATGATGGCTCATGCGACTACTCCTGTTGCCCAGGCCCCGGATGCTGCGGGGAAGGCATGCATTGGGATGCCGCAACGCAGTCCTGCATCATCACGCCGCCCTCCGTGGCACCCGATGCCGAATGCACGCTCTTGAATCTTCAAGAGCTGGCAGAGGGCTATCAGATTCTCATGGCACAAAACGCGGTTCAAGACAGCCTCATTCTCGCGTTGCAAGATTCACTGTCGAATTGCTCCAACTTCACGGAGGATGGGTCCACAAGCGTTGAAGGTCCATGCGTCGGCCAGGATCACGTCACGTTTTATAGCTACGACTACAGCGTCGTGGGAATCGGAGACCAATGCTGGTTCGCCGAAAATCT
>JGI20160J14292_10000268_pt1 | contig 48877 bp, 43 predicted proteins | sample COG_10_FD_14292 | JGI IMG/M metagenome (IMG submission 14292) | reverse complement strand
TAAATATAAAATAATTAATAGTAATCTAAAATAAAATCGAGCATAGTAAAGTATTCATCATCAACATGTGCTATTTTTTTATCTGTTATTTTATTTATCTGACTAATATTTAGTATTATTCTTAAAAATGTATAATATTTATCAGTTTTATATGATTTATAACAACTTAATAATTCCATAATTTTAGTATCTTCTTTTAGTGATAAGTTATTGAGTAAAACATAACTAATTTTTGTTACCATGTTTTTCTTTACTAAAGGATTAGATGTAATTTTAAAATAGGTAAAATATTGGTCAACTGTTTCAAAAATAGTTTCTTTTATAGAACAATCTACATAACTATCCTGCGATATTTTTAATAACTCAATAAACTCGTCATAATTCAAAATATTGGCTATTCCAAAATCTGATTTTATATATATATTATTATCCTTTAATAAAATATTCTCAAAGATTAATTCTTGATTATTTAAAAAAACCTTCATTAATTTAAAAAAGAAAAGGTTTTTCATTTTATTAAAATAAAATGTATAATATCTGAATTATCTTTATTAATTTCAGGGTAAATAAACCTTATTCTATCTTGTAATAAATAAGAACAAAGTCCTATTAAAATATCTAATTGAACTGAATCAGATATTGATAGCCTAGAATTAGTCAACTGTGTTTTGATAAATAAACTTTCTTGATCATATAAAGAAATTATATTCTTATCAAGTGCATAATTTAATAAATGTCTAGATTCATAAGTAAATGATTTATTTAACATTGGAAATAACCATGACCATGCCCATATTCTATTTTTTAAATCATATACACCTAATATTTCATAATAAAAATCTTGGTCATTGTTAAAAAAAATCCTATTCTCTCCTTGCTCCTCTGGTATTTCGAAAGTTTTTTGTCTATCTTTATTAATATTTGATGGTCTTAATCTTGTTACGTTAGTAGATTGTATCAATTCCTTATATTTATCATTTTGATCGTCATATAAATCTAATGATTTTTTAATAATTAATTCTAATTTATTATCCATATACTAATTTGAGATAAAATATTAAATAATTTCTCAGATAAATTAATAACATTTATGGAAATTATTAATGACTTTTTAGCTTTTTTAAAAAATAACCAAATTTTATCAACTATTATCGCAACTGTTATGTCCACATATATTACACAACTTGCTACTTCTTTTGCCGATGACATTGTTATGCCTATCATTTATAGAGATGGAAATGGTGATGGTAAAGCCGATATCGGAAGTTTAGAAAACACAGTAATGGATGTGAGTGGTATTAAAATCAAGGTTGGTAAATTTTTAATAGTATTACTTAAAGTAACTATAATTTTTGTTAGTTTATTCTTATGTAAAAGATATCTTTTTTCAAGAAATTAATACACAATAACCGCGTATTTTTAAGTAACAAGATAAACAAACTCATATAATCAATAAACTCATATAATTAACAAACTCATATAATTAATAAACTCATATAATTAACAAACTCATATAATTAATAAACTCATATATTAACCGAATTAGTTGGTATATTAAATTAATTATAATCAAAAATAATTAACTTTATATCAAATTAAATTAAAAATTATTTAAATATTTTATAATAAAATACTTAAAAAAAGTATGTCATTACTATTAGATGAAACCTATTAAACCCATTTCTAGAAAATCATGTTATTGTTCTAATTGTGGCAAGTATGGTCACAATTTAAAAAAATGCGACGAGTCAATAACTTCACTTGGAGTGATATGTGCTAAATTCAATAATATGCCTATTAATGAAATTTCTTTTAAAAAATTCTTGTCAAGTAAATATCTTGAAATTGATAATTACAATTTTTCACATATTGATAATATCAACAAGTTAGATTATTTCAAAAAAAATATAAAATTCTTAATGATTCAAAGAAAGCATAGTCTTTCATACATTGAGTTTATAAGAGGAAAATATAGTTTAGATAACAAAGAAATAATAACTAATTTATTCAAACATATGGCACCAATAGAAATAGAGAATATATCTAGTTTAACTTTTGATTCTTTATGGAATTTATTATGGAAGAAAACTTCCAAGAACAAAATATTTCAAAAGGAATATAAACTTTCTAAAGATTTATTTGATAAATTGAAAGAATCTGGTGAAATTGAACAACTTTCAAAAATTAAACCAATATATGATACACCAGAATGGGGATTTCCTAAAGGACGAAGAAATCTATTTGAAAAGAATTTAGATTGTGCTTTAAGAGAATTAGAAGAAGAAACAACTGTTACCAGTGAACAAATAGAAATATTAAATAAAATAAATTGTGTTAATGAAGAATACACCGGTAGTAATAATATAGAATATAAACACATATATTATTTGGCTTATGTAGAAGATAATGAAATTAGTGACGAATATCTTGATACTATTTCTAATTACGAGGTTGGAAAAATTGGTTGGTTTTCATGGGATGAAGCTACCGATTTAATAAGAGAATATTATCATGAAAAAATTAAGGTTATAAACATGGTGTTTTTTCTATTTATTAATTTATATATTGAATACTTGTCAGATGAGAAATTTCATGAATATTCTTAATGCACATATTTGCTTTGCGAAAAAATATTGAATAATTTACTTAAAAGTAAATTATTTAATCATTATAGTTAATGGAAATAAATTACAAAACAATATTTCAATATTTGTGTTCGGAGGATACATGCCAACCTACTAATGATGATTTTCCCACAAGGAAAAATATTATGATATCATCTGATAACTTTCCAGATAAAATTTCACAATATTTAACGTCGAGTACAAAAAATAAGTTTTACAGGTATGGTGTAACTAGATATAACAATAAACAAATAAATATATCTTTTATTACATCGCTTTTAACATTATTAGATAAGAACTTTATTACATATGATAAAAAAGAGGAATTAACGGAGGTTAAAAATTTTATTGATGGAATCAGAGAAAAGGTAATAGATAAGAAATTTAAGTTTGAGTTAAAATCTAAATTTGAAAATCATATTATTCTTGATAGAATAGAAGATTATAATATTGAAGATGGTATATTAATTCAAACTATTATTCAATTATTAGATATAAACATTATAATAATGGATTTTAATGATTTGAAAATAAATACATTATTTAAAGGTGATTATCTAAATCCATGGAAAGTAACACTATTATTAGCTAAGAAAGACAAAGATTGGGAACCATTATTCTGTGATAAGAAACAATTTAGTTATAATGATTCATTTTTGAAGAAAATTTTAACTAATGAAGAAATAGTATATTACAATAATGATTATTTAAATAAATCATACTCCTTAATGGATAATATCAAAGAAATAGCTAATATTGATAATATTGAAGAAGAAGATGAAGAAGATGAAGAAGAAGAAGAAAGTGTTGTATCAGATAATAATATTGAAGATGATAAAAATGAAGATATTGAAGAAAAAGAAAATACCGTATCAGATGATGAGAATTTAGAAACTTTTATTAATCCAATTGAAGATATTAAGAATATGAAATTAACAAAAACCAAATTAAAATATCTTAAAAAGGACCAGATATACGAGTTAATAAATAGATTAAGTATAGATATTAATAAGGATATTAATAAAAACGAGATGATACAAAATCTATTACCATATATTTAATATATTAGTTTAAAATAAAAAAAGATTTTATTTTAATATAATAATGAACAACATCTTAAAGATTATTTTAGATCAAAAAGAATATTATATTAAAGTATTTGTTTTATTTATATTTTGGAAATTAATTAAAAAGCATCCAAAGTTTAAAAATTATAAACCCGAAACTGCTTTCTCTGTTTATCGGTCATTAATGTGTCTTTTCTTTATGTTATTTGCTTTGGAGAATTTAATCAATAACTTTACCGACCTATTTAATGAACCATATACTAATCGAGAGTGTTATACTGAAATTTCATCATGGTTTATTGTCTATTTAATAATGGATATTTTTAAAATGATTCTTGATAAAAATAATAGAATTGATTTATACATACATCATATTTGGTGTCTTTTTATAGCAATAGTTTTTAAATATTTTGATACTAGTTGTTCAATACAAAACTTGATATTCATTAATGAATCAATATCTATAGTTAGTGGATTGGACCTTATGGCAATGGAAGATAAAAATATGAAGGAATCATATTATTATAAATTATATAGAAAATATGTGATAAGATATGTTAGATTACCAATTTGGATAATTGGATTATTATTTGTTATACGTCATACACATAAAACGAATCCATTTATATGGTGGATATCCGTCTTTACTTCATTTATGATGATTGGTATGGACCATTATTGGGAGAATAAATGTGATAAAGTTATAAATAAATATTCTGAAAAATAATATTCTAATTATAATTAATATGTCAGGACCAGATACATGGGGACCACATGGTTGGAAATTTATACATTATATTACATTAGGATATCCAAATAACCCAACAAAATCTGATAAAATAAAATATAAGAACTTTTTCTTATCATTGACTACTGTTATTCCATGCATACTATGTAGAATTAATTATGAAAAACATTTAACAGAATACCCAATAAATAACGATGTTTTAAAAAATAAAGAAACTTTAATAACTTGGGGTATCAAAATGCATAATTTAGTTAACATTGAAAATAATAAGAAAGAAGTGTCAGTAAAACAGGGTATTAAAATGATAAAAAAGAATGATGATACTTGTAAAATTGAAAAGTTTGAATCATCAACTAATAAATTTACCAATATAATAAACTATTTACCAATGATTATATTTGGTATTATCTTAATATATCAACTAACGATTATATATTGTAAGAATAAGTAAAAAATTATATGATAAAAATAAGTATTTTTATCATTTAAAAAGGTATTGTTAAATAATTAATATAAATGTCATCTCCGGATACTAACAAGTTAAAAACAAAAGAACTGAAAGTCAAAATTGATGAAATTTCAACAAAAATCTCCGAAATGGGCAAAGAAAATAAAACAGAAATTGAAATAGAACAGTTCTTTTTCGAAAATGATTCTGAATTTTATGGAAGATATCCTTATTTAATTAAGAAGTTAATTAAAGGAGGACCTTTAGAATTTTTAGATATAATGATTCAGAATTTAGAAAAAATAGAAAACTCCGAACAAACTAAAGCTTCAGTTGAATTACAACTGGGCGAAGAGCTAGCGCAAAAATTTCTATATCCTAAAGTTAATCAATCTAAAGATTCGGTTGATAATAATTAGTTAATTTATTGGTTATTTATTGGTTTAATGAACTCCATGTCTTTTTATTATATTGAGCCATGATAATTTGTCCATTACCAACATTGAATAATCTGATATCGCCGTCAACAGCATTTAGTAATTCACCTGGTGTAACAGTTCCATCTGATTGTAATGTACCATTAGCAACACCTCCATCGAACTTGAGAGAAGCAGCAGAAGAATCAATTGTTGTGCTAGCTTTGTAGTTACCTGAATTGGCAGTAATTGTAGTTGTTGTACCAGTACCAGCAGTAGTAACACATACAGTAAAGTGAGTTCTGCAACAAAGTAAAGCACCTTCTGATTCAGCGGTATCATCAACACCATTTTCTTCAGTTGTAACTGAAGCATAACCGTAAGTTACAATTCTTTCTCCTGAAAGATCATACACATATTTCTGGAAAGGTTGAGCTTCGGTATAGTTAGTTCCATTAATTGTGTCGGCAGCAGAACCATCTGGTTTAATAGCAATCTTGGGGTAGAAAGATTGATTGTAATCAACCATATTTACATTATAGGATAAATCATTAGTGGTAGCTTTAACATTACTTACTGCTACTACAGTAAATTGATAAGTTTTTTCTGATTTAGCATTAGCTGTCATAGCGATTTCACCAGTGGTATAGTAGTTATCGGAACCATCTGTTAAATGTTGTCTACCTCTGCAAACATTACCTAAGCCGATCATACGGTATTCAGAATCTGTTACAGATGTACCATTAGATGACATATCAACACTATTCACATATGTTAATTTAGCACCGAATGGAACATTATCAGCCTCAAAAGGTGAAATCTCATTATAACCAGATGCATCGATACGGTCGTGATATTCAATAAAGTAATCTAAGATAACTGTATCGCTAGCATCAGATTCATTATATTTACCATATCTGTAAGAACCATTTGCTTTACCATTAGAAGAACCGTTATATAACCCATTATTATAGGTTGTATTTGTGTCACTCATCTTACAAGCAGAGTGAATAGTTCTAGCAATAGGTGTAGTTTCGTTGGTTCCTGTTGCGCTGTAAGTTGGATGCCAGTTAGGAATTTTGAAGTCAGATGGTAAATCCTTATCATTATTTTGTCTAAATTCGTGATGGTCAGTGTATACGTAAGAAATTACAGAATTTGCCTTGTTATTAGCGGTTATTAATTCATTATCTAATAGTGTTTGAGTTAATGGGTCAGCAGTACAATAAGCACTAGTTTTACCAGCAATCATATATGGTTGTGGGCTTACCTTTGGTTTATCAAAAGAGTTAAGAACCTTGATAGTAAATGGTTGTAAACAACTGTCAGTAGGTTTTGGTGCTTTAACAAGATCATTTCTAAAATCAGCTGTTTTATATAAAGCAACATGTTCTGTTGATTGATCGTATCTAACGAAAGCATCTTTATAAGATACACCTCCAATCTTTCTCTTAGCTTGAGTTTGTTCAAGGGTGGTAGGAACAACACTTAATGGACCTTGATATAATCCTGTCTCAGCATCTTGGAAATAGTATAACTTACCATTATTAGATCCAGCATCTGGGCCATTAGTACCAAATAATGTTAGATTATCTGCTTTCTTCATGAGATAACTACAAGTTCTACCACCAACAACATTAGTATTTAGACCAGTAATTTCGCCGACACCACATACGTAGTTGGTTACTTTCTCAACACAAATCTCATAATATTTGGAGATACATACTTCTAAAGTAACATTATATTCCTTTTGACGTTCATAGTTATAATGAGGATAATCTGCTAATTTGGTAGATGGAGAAGTTTCAGTTTCAGTTGTTTTATTAGAACTAGTATTCTTTAATCTGATTATTTGGTTTTTAAAGTCACCATCAACACCTTGTACAATTTCAAGTGCTGAATCAAGTTGAGCAACTCTCATTGTAATATTATCTACATTATGAAGTTCACCAGCACCAATGTCTTCGTGTCTTAATCCACTTGTAAAAGTACTAAGAGGAATAGATGGGTTATTTCCACTTAAACCTTTACCTTCAGATTCTGTTCCTAATGTTTCTACAACATTGTGAGCCCATGTTGCGTTATTAGCAAGGTAGAATCCTGTATCTCCAGGTTGTACGGTAATAGTTACCATAGATAATGTATTTTCAACACCACTTTGGTTATTACCTTCATATTTAGCAACAACTAAGAATCTATATTCTTTTCTGGTATAAGCATCAAAATGAGGATTGTTATTGGAACTTGCAGCAGTAGCATGAGCACTATGATATAGCATTAATTTACCATTAATTAGCTTATCTGTAAGGTCGGTATCTCTTTCGCCATTGCAAGTAATATCATTACTATTTGCACCATAAGCGTCTGAAGTATTAAATGTTAATCCTTGGATATGACCAGATAAATCATTATCACTTGATGTACCATTGTATGTATCTTCAATATTAGAAGCATCTGCATTAGCAATGAAAGCAGCTACTGATGTTTCTGCCTTTTTGTCGGTATGAATATATATATCACCAGATTGGTCAGCACCACCTCTAATATAGTATTTAATATCAGATGAGGACTTGCCTTCAAGTGTGGCTGATAAAATACTAGTAATATCAACACTCTTATCACCTTCGGTGACATTAAAGTGGAAATTCTTAGGATAATGAAGTTCAGCTACATCTTTTGGTTCGACTAAAAAGTTAATCTGTTGTTCCTTTCTGACACCAATTAGTTGTCCATTTGTTGGTGTATGGTAAGTAAGTTTGACAGAAACAATTTCTCTGTATGCTTTATTTGTACTACTATTATAAAAGTTATTATAGGTGTAAATATCGCCAGAACCACCAACCCATTCTTCATAATTAAGATTATTAATTCTGTAAAGATTGAATTTTGTACCATTATTACTTGAATAAATTCCGTAATTAGTATTGGCAGGGATTAATCTTGGAGCAGCAGCAAGAGCATCATTAGCACTTACTGGTTTGTTATTGGCAATGTTACAGTAAGTACCATTACTTTGATAATCTTTTTCATCAGCATCATATTTGAAAAGAGGGACAATCTCGGCTGTGCAACTATATTCGCCATTTGCCATCATAAAGTTGGCAGCATTAATAGTAGCAATAGGATTTGAAATACCGTGATTATTTTCTTTAAATTCTACTTCTCTGGTATCAATACTTCTTTGATTATTGCTACCAAGTCCATCATAATAAGTAGATTGGATGTCATAGACTTGCAATTTACTGTAATCGGGGACACATTGTTGTTGTCCACTAGGACCTTCCTTAACACCGGGACCAACAACTGATGCAGCAGCAGCTTGTGCATAGCCAGTGAGGTAGGTATCAGATGTAGTTCCTATTTTCTTAATAAGACGAGTTTGTCCTTTTGTTATAACACCTTCTTCATCATATGTTAAACCAGTAGTTGAAATATTGGCATCATATTCATCGTTACTAATAATAACAAATATTTTTTCGGTCTTATTATTACCGTCAATATCTAAGGCACCACTGCTAGTACGTTTAGCAGATTTATTATATTTAAGATTAAGTGCGACTTCTCTACCAATTGCCTTCCAATGTTCTTCAGTTGAAGTGGTACTTGAAGAATTATTATTATAATAAGATATCAATTTGTTTTGAGGTGGTAAACATACTCTGAATCTTGGCATACCCTTAATATTAGAACTAGTAGTAAATACACCTGCATCGCCACTGGGGTCTGATGTTGAAACACCATCAGAATTGTGGGTAGTAGAAAGACTCTTGCCAGGTTTTTGATGACATTCGTATTCAAATACTACACCATTTGCATTAGCCCATTCAGTTTCTCCACTATTTTGGTATTCAATATTAAATCTGGCATCAGCGCAACTATCTGGAACAGCACTGGAAACATCGGCGAACATACTAGCATATGTTCCAAATCCTCTATAACCAGCTGATACATCCGCAACAGTACCGTCACCTCTATATTTTTCATCTCCAAGACTTAAAGTAAATGTTTCTCCTCTTTCTAACTCACCGTTCATATCAATTGGAACACATAATGTGGACCATCTACTTGAGTAAATACCAGATGCATCACTATCATAACTTGCAGATGCTGCACCTGTTTGGTGGTACCAAGCTACTAGATGATCAGTCGTATGACCAGTATGAGTAGAGTTATTAGAAATATCATAACCTGCACCATAACTTCTATCTAAATTAATAGCAATATTGAGAGTAGACTCGACATCTTTTAATGGTATATAAGCATCATTAATTTCTAATTGACATTCGCCAGTTGTATCACCTCTTTCAGTAATCTTAAATGATGGGAATGCCATTGCAGGGTCTGCTTCAGCATCTAAATCTTCAACATTAACGAAAAATTTAACAATTTCACCAATTCTGAAGAATTTGAAAACACCATCTTGAACCCATGAATATTTAAGCAGAGCATCAGCACTAGTGTTATCTATAAGATTGTTCAAGTTAGGATTTTTCTTGTAATAGTTATTAGCAGATGTATCAGTTGCACTCCAATGACTGAGTAACCCAGATAAATCAGTATGATTTTCGACATCAACAAGAGTTTCTTTAACTTCTTTACCATTAACAGTGAAATCCCAGTAACAACCATCTTTGGCATTTGGTAAACGAATAAGACCACTTAAATCACAATTTTCTGGATGCCATTGTGCAGAATTATAACCAGTAGCCATAACACCATCATTAGATAATACCCATTTGCCTTCTAAGGAAGAGTTACTTACATCAGCTCTTAATGCATCAAGTGTTTTAGCAAACTGGTAGCTATTATTACCCTTAAATTGACCGTTAATACCGGTACTAGCACTAGCATCTAAATCAGTATAGAAAACAGCATGATTATCTGCAGATGTGACACCATTGACGAAAACTAAACTTGTTAAGCTTAATCCGGTATTAAATAAGTCTGTATCAAATAGCTTAGCACTTGCAATAATATTTGTTGCTAAATCACCCTCATATAATAAGTCTTTAATTTCATCTTCACCAGCTTTACGGGGTAATAAATTATTCTTTTTATATAGTTCATCAGAACCATAGTATTTAGTATCTTGACCAGATACATCTTGGATTTCAATTATTTCTTGAAGATACTTCTTTGCACCGTTAGCATCAAGGGGATTTAATTGACATCTATATCCATAAAGTTCATCATATAAACCACTTGGTCTATTTTTTGATGGACCATTAATACTTGTAGCTATTTTTTGGATACCGTGATATTCTCGGTTCATAACAAGTTCTAATTGAGCTAATGTTAAAGTACCAGGGGTATTAGCAACAGTAGCTTGTTCCTCATTGATTCTATTAATATATTTATTAATCAAAGGGTCAGAACCAGTCTTGTTATAATTATTAATAGCATAAAGTAAAGCTATGCTAGTTGTTTTATTGGAAATAAGATCAGCATCACCAACACCTAGAACTCCGAATTCACGTTTAGTATTATGTGAAGAATCAGCCCATAGTTTATTAAGATTATCAATATTACTATCAGTATCAGATCCATTATCATTAACAGTTACTGGTACAAAATTAAAAAGATTTCTAACTTTTTGGAATAATTCAGTTCTATCAGATTTTTCATAAAGTTTAGATAAAGGCATGGTATCACTAGTAGGAACAGCAGCTAAATCTGTTTTTAATTTATTAAAACAAGCCTCGAGGTCATCTTGAGCTAATACATTATCGACATCACCATTTCCAGAATTTTCTTGAGCGTGTATAGCAGATAAATCAGTAACATAGAAATGAGCTAATTTTTCTTTCATTTCAGGAGTATTAAAACTTTGTTTATAATCATCTAAATTCTTTTCTGTTTCAGTTAACATACTTCTTTGGTAAAATGCAAGAGCTTCTTCGGCTGTTTTTCCTCTAATAAAAGAAGGACCAGAATTATTCTTGATACCATAATTAATAGCTTCTTTATTAGTAACAACTAATCTAGCTCTTAATTGTCCCTGATTGTTATCACTTGTCATTTTAAAACCCTCAGCAGCAGTTGTTGCTGATCTAATACCTGGAACAACAGCATCTTTTGTTAATTTAAGATTAACGTTTACAATTGTTGAAAAGGATGTTAATGAAGTACCATAGGTCTTGGGAGTTAATTTTAAACTAACATTTAAGTCTTCTGAATTATATTTAAGACTTTGAAAACCAGTAGCGGCAGATAGTCTTAATCTATAAAAATCATATTTGATACCTCCAGTTACACCTAAAGTTGAATCACCAGACACATTAGATCTGTATGGTTGACTTAGAGTAGGTAACCCTTGTTGGTTATCAGTATAAGGTGTACCATAGTTATCTTCTACGCGTTGTAAAGTAATTTGGTTTTTTTCTAATTCAGTACCTTCGTTGTTGAAAGAAACATCTAATTGTTCACCAGATTCAACACACACCAACAAGTAAGCATAGCTGTCTGCATTTGTGGTGGCATCTGCAACTCCTTCTTTAATGGAACAAGTAATTGTACCATCTTCATTTTGTTCTGTAATATCTGGACCAAAACTACCATCAGCAGAGTTATATGAAATCTCACAAAATTTGTTAGTAGTACAGTATACTTTAGGTTTGCAAGATAAATTATAAACTTGAATAGCTGCGGTTTCAGTAGCAAAATTATAACAAGTATTATTTAAACCAAAGCCAAATTTAAATTCAACATTCATGGCAGATAAATCTTCATAACTTGGTTCCATACCAGGTTTGAAAGCGAATTCACCAAATTCTGGTAATTTTTCTTCACCAGTCATTGGGTCACTTGCTAGTTTCCATCCCCAGCTCTTATAATCAGCTAATTTTGGAGCATTAATAGTTTGTTCTTGAAAAGTTGAAGCATTACCAAAATTAATAAATCTTTTAATTTGAGAAGCATATTTACCAGCTTTCTCACCATTTGGTCCTGGTTTAGATTCAGAAGTATACATTAATCTATTTCTACCGCCAGCATTAGAACCAGCATCAGCTAAGATATCGGCTTGATAGTATGTCCATGGCATCTCTGAGCCATTTTTGAATACATTTATTTTATTCATATTCAACACGTTGGTTGAATTTTCGAAAACGAGATAAGTCACGTTCGACATATAAACTTAATATATTTTATAAATAAATTTTTAGCCGGGGGGAAAAATTTATTTAATCTTAGACTAATTTTTTAAACTAATTTTTAATATTTGAAAACTGTAATTCTTCTTGAGAATTATAAGAACCTATATCTTTTATAATTTTTATACTATTTTTATTATAAGTTTCTGTGAAGAAATTGTCAACCCACCACTTGGTAGCTTTAATTTGTTCATCTCTACATTGATGATATTTATCACCAAAGTAATTATTATTCTTAATATAAGTAACAATCTTATTAATCATAATTTGTTGTTTATTGGCTATCTCTATATTAATATATTTAAACTTGTTAATAAACTCTTCTGGTAGTTCAAAATCTGGGAAAATATCTTGTAAATAATCATTGCTAGATAACTTTTCTAATATATTCTCTAATTTAGAAATTTTATTATCTAAACTATCTTTATCCTTCTTTTGGTCATATTTAAATCCTTTACAAACTAAATATTTTTCTGAATTACTCTCTCTTGAATATAGAGGCTTGCATATGTATATTTCATTATAGAAAGAGCTAAGAATATATATCATTTTTAAACTACTAATAGTAAAAGTTTCAAATACTTTAAGAACAAAATGACCATCCTTATTTTGAACTCGTATAGCTCCAATTATTTCTCCTAATATTAACTGAAAAGCCTCTTGTTCTTGATAATTTTCATCATTCCAATCAAACCCACCATCTGCTGTCACCAAGTCCGCATATTTTTTACTTTTTGCTACCTCTTTCTTAAAAAGGCTAATTGTCTTCACTTCGGTTATATCTCCATTACTTATTGATTTTAATTTACTAGATTTCGCTCTTGTATTGGTTTTATGAATATTCAATAAACTAGGATATCTTTTATCATAATAATTCATAAATTGTTTTCCCATTTCAATGTTTTTTCCATCTTCTGGATGAATTGTTACTCCAAAATATTTATCATTTTTTAAATCATACCCGTATTTTTCTCTAAATTTTAAAACAGCTTGCAAGAATGACCCGGGACCTTCTGCTAAAGCAGCATAAGTTAAATTATCTTTGCTTGCTAAATCGAAATAATATATCATTTCCCACATCTTATAAAAAGCTCTTGATAGAATATTAGGATCTTCTTTTGTCATATTAAAGAATTTTTTGGTTTGAGTTCCCAAGTCATCTTTATAATCAGTTATTTTATGTTCGAATGGATTAACAACATAATAAAATTTATTCTTAGTTTCTAAATTTTTTGTTATTTCCATTGCATTTTTTGTTCTATGTAAAAAAGAATGGAATCCTAAACTAAATAAAGGATATGAAATAACAGATGAAAGTATTAAATCATTGTCATTGCTATCTTTTTTTAGTAAAGAACTACTACCTGGTGGTAATTGAAATACAAATGGTTTATAGTTATTATTCATTTAATTATATAACATATTATTTTTTTAAACGATTCTTTATCAATTTTTTTAAGTATTAAAGTATTAATTTTTTAAGTATTTAAGTATATTGGTACCTCTTGTTGTATAGTATATACTAAATATATTATAGATAATAATATAGAAAATATATAATTATTTATATTATGACTCGAGAAATAGATTTAATAGTATCAGGCGGTGGATCGAAATTTTATTATTTGATTGGAATTAAGAAAGCTATCGAAGTTTGTTCAAAAAAAAATATATTAAAAATTAAAAGATATGCAGGGACAAGTTCCGGAAGTATGTTAATAACTTTAATGGCATGTAACATTGAGAATTCCTTAATAATAAAAGTATATAAACAAATAAACAAAAATAATAAAACTAATATTAAACTAATTAAGAAAGGACTTGATATATTATTACCAAAAAATGCTCATATTATCTGTTCTGATAAAGTATATATATCGGTGACTAAATTAGGATTGCCATTTAAAAATGAAATAATATCCAAGTTTTCTAGTAGACAAGACCTTATAGACACTATAATATGTTCATCTTCGTTTCCTTTTTTTGTTAATAATAATATTTATCATAAATATAAAAATAAATATTATATAGATGGATTTTTTACCAATAATACACCCTATTTTAAAGATAATCTTAGAAAACAAATTATTATAAAACCATTTCTAATTCAATATTCTTATTTTAATCCATTCGAACTAGAACCTGATTATTATATAAAATATATATCAGTAGGTTTTAAAGAATTTTATCAATTTCTAAATGGGAAAAAAATATTACCAATTGGATGGTACAACAAAAATAATAAACATTATTTTTCAATAAGAAAACACCTTATTTTATTATCACATTTTATTAACTTTAAAAAACTTTTCTTATTTATCATACTATGTTTAATTATAATTAATGGAAAATAAGTTTATTTACTTACAAAACTACCATAACTTAATCTTGAAAGAATTAACCCAAATATAATAGCAATAATAATAAACATTATTTCTATATATGTTAAACCTTTACTAGTTTCTTCAGTATCATCAACAATTGGAGATAAATTTTTACTTGAAAATAAAAAAGTAGTATCGTATTCATCAGATATATTATTATTCTCTTTTAATAATGATATTTCGGTCCCCTCTTCATATTCTTCATCAATATTATATTCGTCATCAATATTATATTCGTCATCAATATTATATTCTTCATCTATATTATATTCTTCATCTATATTATATTCTTCATCTATATTATATTCTTCGCCAGAATATTTATCATACTTTATCCGAGACAAAGGTTTCTTATTTAACACATCATCTTCATATAATGATAATAAATTATCTATACCATCATCTTTATCACTTGTTAATTCTATTTTATTTGTTATCTTAGGTTCTTTGTATCGTTTAGGACATGTTTTATTTTTATTTTCTAATTTAGATTGTAATATCTTCTTTCTAATCATTGCTTTTTTATTTATACTATTAATAACCTTTAAATAATTATCGTATGTTTTAGTATTATTAACCTTCTTTTCCTCTATTAATTCATCTGTATTAATTTCAACCAATTCTTCATCTAGACTTTCATCGCTAATATTTTCATCTATAATCTTCTTATTAATAATATTTTCATCTATAATCTTCTTATCTATAATCTTCTTATTAATAATATTTTCATCTATAATCTTTTTATCTATAATATCTTTATTAACAATATTTTTATCGTTATTTATAACTTTATTACTTGATTTTTTTCTTGTACTAATTACAGATCCATTTTTAGAATTATTATCATAATACACTTTTTTAACTGGTAATTCCTTATTTGGAGTTGATGGTTTATCAGATTGATTTTTTAAATATGTTTTTAATTTAGAAGTCCATTCATAATTTGATGGTTGAATATCATCCGTTGGTTGATTATCATATGTTGATTTACTACCACATGTTGATTTCTTTGAACTTGTTTTATGATTAGATAAATTGTTATCTAATGGTAATATTTTAGTATCATTTAATTTCTTTGTCTCATTATTTTCTTCATTGTACTCGTCTTCATCTAAATATATATTTTCTTTATTAAGAAGTTCGTGAATATCAAAATTTTTATGATATTTGTCAGTTATTACATTAGTATTAAAATCATTCTGAGTTTGTGAAATTAAATATTGTTCCCATTTTTTTTTTTGTTCTATTTTATATGTCTTATCAGAAGATTCATCAAATATTTCATCGTTAACTTCATCTGCAATTTCATCAATAGATTCGTCAGAGTATTCATATCCATCCAAGCTAGAATTAAAATTATAATTATATCTAGTATCATTATTCTTTAATATTCCTAATCTTTTACCTTCTGCCTGTTTCAATTCTTTTCTAATTCGCTCCTGGATACTATATTTTTCTTTATCATCAGTTATACTTGTAAATGATTTTAATTTAGCATCTCTCTCATTTGCTTCATCATTAATTAATAAATATTTTTCACCTAATTCGATTTTTCTATCTTCATTTACTTTTGTAGTTACTTCATTTATCAAGTATTTAATATTATTTGGTTTACATGTATTACAAGATTTTCTGCATAAAGAATTAGCTATTTTATCATCTTTTTTACACATATCATTTTTAATAATTTCTCTACAATTATCTGTTAAATCTTTACATATCATGTATTTTTTTTTTGAATTCATTATAATAATATATATAATTTTTTGTCAAGATAAAAGGAAATTATTACTAAATATTTTATGTGGAAACAGAAATTTTTATATTAATTTATACAAATACTTTAAAAACAGAAACACCCTAATATTAATGACTATTAAAGATATTCCATATTATAATTTTTATCAGAAATATCATAAAAATAAAATAAATAAAATTATCCATATAATATGTTGTCCACTTATCATATGGACTTTATCCGTTTTTCTAAATAGTATTGTTTTATATTTTTCGTTAAATTATGTAACCAGTTTTAATTTCTTAAAATTACTTGGTATAAATTGTACCCTTAGTTTTATTCTATTATCTATTTATTTATTAGTTTACACTTTTATTGATATTACTTGTTTTATACCAATGTCAGTATATTTATTTATTATATGGGCATCTTCTTATTTATTTCTTTGTTATTCCAGTTTTCCATTTTATTATGCTCTACTCATTAATATATTTAGTTGGACAATGCAGATTATTGGTTATGTATTTTTTGAAAAAAACATACCTGTATTATTGGATAGTATTGAACAAGCTTTGTTAATGGGCCCATTTATTACTTATTACGAATTCATTCAAATGGGTTTATATTAGAAAGAAGAACTATTGCTACATGTAGCACATCCACTACTACAATATCTAGTACTACAACCGTTATATTTGATAAATGGTTTCTTTTTTTGATTAAGTCTTAATCCTTGATATATATTTAGTAAATATTTTTTAGTATCACATCTTGTATCTTCATCTGGTATTTGAATTTCTTCATCATCGCAATTATAAAAACATTCTCGTTTTAAGTACACATTATAATCAATACATACTCTCCCGATAGCATTAATAATTATGGGACATTCGTAAGTTCCAAGGATATCATTAACATTCGTAATAATACTAGAGTTTGGAACATCAAAGATAGCATTATGTTCTTTACTAAACACCTTGAATGTTATTATTTCTTTATTACCAGATGAATAAATAATTCCATTGGCTAAATAAATACCACAATTATCTTTCATTACTATTTTTCCTCGTAATTCATTATCAACATACGCTAATAAGAGATCGCATTTTGAAGCAAAATTAAAATTTATTTTTATTAAAGCGACAATTTTAAAAGGTATCGTGTAATATACTTTTGGATTACCAATATTGATTCTTTTATTTATTAAAGGAGGTACTTTTCCAAATGCATCTATAATTACTGGTTCAACGTCGGTTCCATACTTACATCCAGTATTTATAATAATATTACATGATACTTTATCAACTTCATAAATTAATTCAGTTGATGATTGATATATTCTAAAAGTAATTGCTTCATTATAGCATTTAGTACTAATCTTTATATTAAACCATCCTTTACCATCCTTAACTGTTATTTTATCAATACCTCTTAATTCATAGTTAACATAAGCTAATATAATATCATTAGACTTGGCGGGCATAGTATTAATATTTACAATTCCAAGTATAGTACCATAAATATTTTCTGTTTTCACTGGATTACCAAAACTGTTTTTAACTTGAACAGCATAATTAATTAGTTTTGTCTCTTGGCATAATATTTCATTAAGAGTATCTAATGAATCGACTATTTTATATTCTAGTGTAAATTTGTTAGGATATTTAACTAGATTATTTGGTAAATATTTTTGTAATAATTCAATGTATTCAGATTCATCAATTTCATTAAATATATTTATTTTTTCTAATAAATCAATATCTATATTTATTTTTATTCCTATAATACCATTATTAATATCATAAATAGCACTAGTGATATCTACTATTGTATTTGAATTAGTTAATTTTAAAATTATATCCCTAGTAAATTCTTTATATTGTGTTTCATTCCTTGAAAAATATAAGTTTGTTTCTAATTCATTATTGTAATCATATACTAAACATATATAAATATCTTTTTTGATAGGGTCGTTATTACAAGGTTCACATATCATATCATCTTCACTTTCATAGTATTCTTCAAATATTTCAGAATTAATATTATTAATATTATTATTATAAATACTATTATTATATATATCGTCGTATTCGCAATCGTCTTCTATATGATTAATTATAACCATAATATTTAATAATTTTGTATCAGTATAATATACCTTTACGTTATTTGAATTTATCGGCAAGTAATGTATTAAATCAATAATAAATTCTTTAATTTCTATTAATATTATTTTTTTAATATAATATGGAATCGTTAATAACATTTCTTCTATATCAATATTAAAAGTTAAAATATGTCTAATATTCATTTCTAATCCATAAAATCTTGAAAAGTCATAGTCGCTTTTAAAAACACTAACTCTTTGAACAAATTTATTATCCCAAATAGTTGGATTAAATCCTAATTTTAATGCAGATATCCTTTGATTTTTATTTAATTCATTAAATTTAATTTCAGGAAATTCTACACAATTAAAACTATTTTCATTAAATCCAATATTCATAAATAACTTTTTATTAACATCTGATACTCTACTCCATTTTTTTTCAAATATTTGTTTTAATTTATATAATACTTCATTCTCTGTTTTAATAGTTATATCTGTTATCTTTATATTTTCTAACTGTCTACAAGTTAATATATAATCCAAAATTTGAGAAATAATAGAATTTTCTTCTAATAGTTTATTTTCGAGTTCCAACAATTTAATATATGATTTAGGATACACATCCTCTTTAAAAGTAACTTTAAAATTTGTATTTGCTATTTTTTCATATTTATTGATATTATTAATTATTACTAAATCGTTATTTATTTTAGTTTTTCGATTTATTTGGCAATCACAAAATATACTTATTTCATCTTGAAAATCTACTGTTTCACTACAAAATAAAGACGTATATTTAAAAGAATTAATACTACCAATTATTTCCATACAACAGTCTCTAAATTCTGAACTACTATCTATAGCAACAAATCCAGATACATATTCATACCCAATTAAACTACCTTTGAAATTAACACGACATTTAATAAAAGAACTGTTCATAGAGTATCCGATAAATCCACCAATATATTTTGATTCATTGTTACATATTTCATTAGATTTAATTCCAACAATTGTTAAATGTCCACAAATAAATGATTCTTTGATTTGAGAATTTGTAATAGTTCCAATAAAACCACCAATATTATTAGTCCCTCTCAAAACAGAATTATTAACATATATTGAAATCTTAACAGCATATGAGTCTATCATCTCGCCTATAAATAATCCAATATTGAAACCATTCTTAGCATTAATATTAATTCTACCTATGATTTCACAATTATAAAATGTGGAATTAATTGAAATACCGGCAAAACAACCGGCATTAGATTTAACCATAATATCCAATTTGGCATTTAATTTTAAATTTTTAATAGTTGCATTTTTAATTTCACTAAATAAACCAACATATTTATTTTCTGGATTTGATATTAATTTAAAATTATGAATTTTATAATTATCGCCATCAAAAATTCCAGTAAAACTATCTATTGGTTGATAGAAATTATGTTTAATTTTATCCCAATAAATATCACAAGTTAATAGATAGTTATTATTAGTATTATATAAACTTGAATTATTATCTAATAAATAATCTACAAACTCTATTTCGTTGTTAATTAAATAAAATAACTGATTCCCACTCGCGTGATTTATAATTTTGGTTGTCATTAAATTAAACTATATTTTAAAAATATTATGGTTTAAAATAATTTATACTAACAATTTTTTAATAACAGTATTAAATTTAGTAGTATATTTCTTTGGAATATAATTGAAATCAATTAATTTTTGGTTTTCTATAAACTTTTTCTTAATATCCTCATTTTGATCTAAATACTCTTGTAATATAGAGGGATCATTAATTAAATCCTTTTTATTTTTTACTCTCTTTCCTTTAAAAATAGATGATATATTATCAGAACAATCGCCTTCCATTATCTTTTTAACTAATGACAATGATGCTTCTTCTTTGGATAATTGGAAAACTTTTTTCTTTCTGTATTGAGCAAAATACACATCGTCATTTCCTAATTGAAGAAAGTCTTCATCACCTGATACTATATATATTGATTTATTTTTAAAGTTTGATTGAATATATTTACAAGATAGTGCTATAATATCATCTGCTTCTATTTTATCTTGTTTAATAACAAAATAATTTTCATTATCTTTTACCCATCCAGGTATTAAAGTATCATAAGTATGTTTAAATACTGGTTTAAAATTATGTTTCACGGTTAAATCTTGTCTACCGTCTTTATAATCACATTTTTCTTTCATTCTCCAAATAGTTTGTTGTGGTGGGTCTCTTGCAAATATTATTATACTATCATTAAATACTTTAGGTGTAACGAGAGTTTTGATTGATTCTAAATACATTTTTTCATACTTTTCCATAAATACTTTATTTTCAATCCAATTATAATTAGCAAAATCTTTACCAAGATCTTTAACAACTTTTTGAAGCTCTTTGAAGTCTTCTTTATGAGCCATTGAATACCAAGTTCGTGTAGCAAAGAATCTATAAAAACTAGTATATGAACTATCTACAAGTATAATATTATTACTTTTCATTATAATTATATTATATTACGTCTTAAATAAAGTAATTTTCATCTATTTTTATTTCTAATATAATTAGAAATAAAATAGACAAACTGTAAATTTAGATATATCTATGAAAGATGTCAAATTTTCACTAATAATCATTATCTGGTACAAAACTAATTTCGTATAATAAGATATCTTTACCAATAACATCTAATAAATATTTTATAATATCTATGTTTCTTTCTTGTATAGCACAAGAAAGTGCAGTTCCACCCGTGGGTGATACATGATGGATGTTAGCATTATTATTAATTAAATATTTTACAATATCTAATCTATTACCATTAACAGCTGACATTAAACAAGTTTGTTTTGTTACCCAACCACTACATATATTTATGATTCTATTTTAAAATCAGAAGTATATAAATAAACTAATACTCCCATAGCAATATAACTTTGTTTATTTGTACTTAAAATGGAAGAATAAATGAAAATCATCATCAAAGCTTGAATTTTGTTTTAATTACTAAAAATCTTTATGTAATTAAATAATTGAATATAGATGTCATTAATATCAGTTGATTTAATAATCTAATGGGATTTGATTTATACGCACTTGATCCAATAACGGATAGTGAAAAACATGGTTATTTCCGTGCCAATGTTTGGTACTGGAGACCATTATGGGCATTTGTTAATCAAATATGTCAAGGTGAACTAACTGATGACATAATAAAAGGTGGTCAATATAATGACGGTGTTGAAATTGAAGACGAAACAGCTAAACTAATAGGAACAAGAATTATCAACAGTCTAAATAATAATACATTTCAAGAATACAAGAATGAACATGAAAATAATAAACAGAATATTCCAGAAGACAACTGTTCTATTTGCGCACTTCATGCTAATCAAGTAAACCCTTCTTGTCATAGATGTAAAGGTACTGGTAAGACAACTAATATAATAACTGCTTATATGTGCAATGAAGAATTAACTAGAGAATTTGCAGATTTTTGCCTACACTCTGGTGGTTTTGAGATATGCTAATTTACATAAAATCATCATCAGAATCACTTAGCTTAACTGGTAAAGATGTGCGACCTGTTGTCTGCATGTCTCCGAATTCGCTACGAGTTATATGAAACTCATCTATAAGACTACCGTGTTTAGATAGTATTTTATTTATTAATAATCGCAGGTTATCAAATTTAATTTCATCTTGACTATATTGCAAATAAATAATGTCAAATTCTGTTTTTAATTCTTGTATTTGCTTTAATATTTCTACTGTAATCTTATCAGCTTTAAGTAAAAGAGTTTTATTAATAATATCTTTAATTTCATCTAATCTAGAAACTCGTTCAAGAATAATATTATTTTCTAACTCAAATTCTGTTAATAATTGAGTAATTTCCTCTGTAATAAGTAAATTATCAAAATCGTTAATTCTATCAATATCTGTTTTTAAAACTGTTACATTAAATCTAACACTTATTTCTGGCAGATTCTTTAATATGTCTCTAATTATTCCTTTTTCTTTTACCCCTTGTCCTATTTGATATATTATTGGATATTTCATTACAATACTATATATTTTATTTTTAAAAATATTATTAAATAACTTTTATGATATATTTAATTATTAATCGTTTATTCATATTTAAAAATATTTATTAATATAATGACTTATTTAGTAGTTATGGTAGCAGGAATGTCATCTAGATTTGGCGGTAAACCAAAACAAATGGAAAAGATTGGTCCAGATAATGAAACATTAATTGAATATTCTATTAATCAGGCTATTATGAATCCATTTAATAGGATTATATTTATTACAAATAGTAAAACAGAACATTTATTTGTAGAAATATTTGGTTCACAATATAAAAATATTCCAGTAGTTTATATTCAACAAACCTATGATATTAATAAAAGAACTAGACCTTGGGGAACTGCGGATGCTATTTCTAGTTTATATCCATTTTTTTTAAAAGAAGAAAATATTAAAGAATTAAATTTTATCTTAATAAATGGTGATGATATTTATGGAAAAGATACTTTCCAAGAAGGATATGTGTTATTAAATAATTTTAATAATCAAACATCTGTAATAGGAGGATTATTAGTTAAAGATACTATGCCAGAATCAGGATTTGTTAATCGTGGTATTATAACCATAGAACAAGATTTAGTAATTTCAATAGAAGAAAGACTTAAAATTAGTAAAATAGATAACCCCGAATTAATGGAGCAATTAGCTAATGTTAATTTTATTGGATTACAATTAGAAGATTTGAAGAATTTATTTAACTTAAATTCTAAATTCAAAGAAGATAATAAATTTGATTCAAAAATTGAATCAAATTTGACAACTCACTTGGATACATTGATAAATAATAATTTATTAAAATTAAAATATTTTTATATAAAAGATAAAATAGTTGGTATTACTAATCCAGGAGATGAGGTAATCTTAAAAAATAATTTATAATTTGTATTTTTCGATAAAATCTAAAGCTTTCTTTCTGTCATATTTTTCTCCAATATTAATAAATTTGTTTCCATCATTATCTTTATAATGTTGCAAAAAATATAAGATTTGTTCTAATTTTCTAACAGGAATATCTTCTAGATCATTTATATGTTCATTTTCTTTATCAATCTTAGAATCCAATACACATAGAATTTTATCATCTTGTCCATTCTCATCTGTTGTTTCAATGCCACCAACTATTCTAACACTAACCATACAACCTGGTTGTAATTGATGAGACGATAATAGAATAATATCAATAGCATCGCCATCGGGAGCTAAGGTATTGGGAATATATCCATAGTTATATGGAAAAGCATTTGAATTTGGTAACACTCTATCTAAAACTAAAGTTTTTTTTGTTTCATCAAATTCATATTTTAAATTACTGTTTTTTGAAATTTCTATTCTTACAAACATAATATATATTGTTATATATTTTTTTATGATGAATGATATAAATAAAAATATCTTAATTTTAGTAACTAACGTAGATAATAACTAACGTAGATAGTAACTAACGTAGATAATAACTAACGTAGATAATAACTAACGTAGATAGTAACTAACGTAGATAATAACTAACGTAGATAATAACTAACGTAGATAGTAATTAAATTACTAAATTATTAAAAGACCTAAACTTACTTAAATATACTTTAAGAATAAAAACATATAAAAATTTTTTGTTCGATATTTAGTTAAAAAAAAAAAGATTATTACTATTAATATAGCTATATGTCTAGCCGTAATTTAATTAGTGAGACACAGCCGATACCTATTAATTATACAAAATCTTGTTACAGTTTCTCGGACCCTACTGGTCCTAAAAAAAATTATCTATTTTCCTTAGGATTAACTCTTGTTGATGGCAGTCAAAGGAAATTTAACAAACTGGAAAGTAACAAGTATTCATATATAATTGATATAGACGATAATGTTAGATATAATGATATAAGTAATTTTAATGTTAATGTCATTGAATTGCCATTAATAGATAATACATATTCGATGGTTGGAACAATTTGTCACAATTCTTCAACATTTAGTCAAAAAGATGAAAATTTTTATGTCGAATTTTCGCAAAATAATAACGGTAATGCTATTTGCACTTGTTATTTCATTGGTGTAGATTTTAATACCATGTTTGTTTCACCTCCAAATTAAACAAATACATAGTTAAAAATATAATCTTATATATTATATAGGTTTAGTTGATGTCTTATACCTTGACTCCGCAAATTAAAAAAACCAAAAGTTTTTCAAAATATTTATGCTCGAATGCAGATAGTGAAGATGATTTTTATATATTTGATATAAAATTTATATCAAATAAAAAAAAGTCTAAAAAAATTAAAAAAATTAAAAATACAAAATGCGACCAGTTAATTAATATAAGCGATGGTATTACATATAATAAATATAGGTCATTAGTTATGAATATAATAAATATTAATAATCCATTAAATAACCATTCGTTTAAAGTAGATTTAACTAGTAATTCAGTAATTTACCATGATAATTTTATTTATTTAGAAATTACTTCAGAGTTAGGTTTATTAAAATGTTTTTATAATTTAGATGTAAATAAAGTTTAGTAACTTGTATTACTGACACTATCAATTTTGAAATTTTTATAATTCTCTCGTTAAGATTCTTTTACCAAAAGTATCAATTATATTCTTTTACAAAAAGTATCAATTATATTTAAAATACTAATTAAACTAGTTCTTTAGCTTCATCACCTCCTAGTTAGAACTAACAGTTCGTACCTTACTTTTTCCCAATTAAATTAATTTAGTAAATTTTAAAAATGATTTTCTAAATATTTAATAATGGAACAATTAAATGATAATAAAATAATTTGTCACATAATAGGTTTAAATCCAAATGATAAACTTGAGATTAAAGATTTATGTGATAATATTACAAAGTATAATATGATAGATCTTGATCAAGTAAACAATGATATTTTAAATGATGAATATATGAATAAATTATTTAAAACTTATTCTAAATTTAAAAAAAATAAAAATGATAAATTTAAAGATGTTGATAAGAAAATGACAAAATATTGGGAAGATAATATGATAAAAAAAGTGTATGATTTAATTGCTGGTAAGAAGAAAACAATATTAATTGGAAAAAATCATCATTATCGTTTATTATCAAAAAAAATTAATTTTTCAGTTTCTAACAAGTTTATTATCGATAATAATATTAAAGAAGAGGTTAGAACACGAATTAAATATAATTTAGTTACTCATCATGATGAAATAGTTAATGGTAAATTTCCAATTGATTTATTAAACTATAACCAACAAATGAAAAAAAGAGAACTTTTTAATGATAGTTATATTAAATTAGGTTATACTAAAATAAAATTGGAAAATCTGATGGAAATACTAAATATGCATTCTAAGAAAAAGATTAAAGGTGGTGGATTATGGTTAAGTTTACAAGAACCCTATAATATTGGGTCAAAGATATATCCTAATAAAGAACCCATATATGCTTTTGTTGACCCTGTTTTATCATTAATTGGTAGTTTTAATTTTAAGGAAGAAGATATTGATTATAACTTTAATAAAGATAAGGTTATATCACTTAATAATATTGATTCAAATAAAATGAAAAAAGGGAGATATTTATATTATGTATCAAAAGAAGATTTTATATTAACAGATATTGAAAATCAACATAAATATTCAACACATAATCCTGTGTTAGTATTAGAAAAAGAAAAAATTAATAATGTTTACAATAAATTAGTTGATTTGGAATTACTCAATTAATTTTTCAAAAAAGATTATAAAATAATTTTCTGTGTACATTTATATGAATCAAAAAATAGATATATCAATATCTAAAACTAATGATATATTCATAATTATAGCTATTGTTTCATTTATGGTTCTATATTGTTGGTATCAAAAATATTATGCAACGACTGAAAAGTTTGGAGGAACCTGTTCAGATAATTATAATATTATTAATGAAAATTCCAAAGTTAAAAAAATAGTTCAAGAATGTTGTGATGGTTCAAAAGATGTAGGATTTTATGATCCTTATGATAATTTAAAAAGTGCTATGGAGGAGTTACCAGACTCTGTAGATAATATAAAATCAATCAACATTCAAACTTTATATGATATAACGACTATTAGTAACAAAATAAATGATTTTTATAATATTATTTCTGAATCAAATGAACTAACACTTGAACAAAAGAAAGAGATAATGGACTTTAGTATAAATGATAGTAAAGAAATGGAATTAAAATTTAAAAAATATGTTTGTTTATCGTGTTGTGATAAACAAGATTATAATAAAGATCGAAATACTAGAGCATGTAAGACTATATGCAATAGTAAATACACTTAAATATTCACAAAACTTTTAGAACCTATTTGTGAATATTTTATCTAAAACTATAAGATGAATGATTTTACTAGGTTGTTTAAATATACAGTTATCAATGAATCAACTATTATAATTAATAAGAGTATAATACAAGTTATAGAGAAAGTTTTAAATAAATGGAATTCAATTATTATCAATAACCCGACTGGTCGAATTATAGATATAGATTTATACTTTAAACCAATTGATGGAAATGGTATATTAGGTTATGCAACACCTTTATTTGTTATTGGATCATCTTTCGGAAATATCTTTTCTACCAAGTGTAAAATTGTGCTAAATACAAATATAATATTTAGTTTTAATGAAAATTATATATATAACGTAATTTTACATGAATTTGGTCATGCATTAGGTATTGGAGTTTTCTGGTATCAAGATAACTCGCCTATTAATAGTTTTAAGGAAGATAATAATTTATTTAAAAAATATTATATTGGTCCAAATGCTTTACGCGAATATAGAAGAATTTTAAATAATAAAGGAATAGTGGGAATACCAGTTGAAGATAATGGATTAGAAGGTACTGTTGATTATCACATAGAAGAAGGAAGTAAATTTAGTTTTGGAAAGGAGATTACCAAAAATAATAGATATGTAAATGGTATACTACACCATGGATTACAAAATGAATTAATGACTGGTTGGGCTGATAATGATGCAGTTTTAAGTAGAATAACAGTTGGTTTATTAGAAGATATCGGATATGGAGTTGATTATTCACAAGCTGATTACTTTAATCCTTTAAATTTAGAATTAGAAGTATTAGAAAAGGAGACTCTTTGGAACCTACCTCATTATAATAATTATTCAATAGAAAACTTTTATAATAAAATAGGTTTCAAATATAACAATGATTATAACTTTTCAAAGATTAAAATATTAATTATAGACACTGCATTTAATAAAAATAAAATTAAAAATTTAGGCTATAATATTGATTATTATCATTATAAAAACTTTACTGGATATACTAATGGCAATGATATGGTTCACGGAACTAATGTTTTTCTTACAATTAGTTCTATTTGCCCAAATGCTGAATATTATTTCGCTGAATCAGAATGGACTCCTAATGAAACTATTAATGAAATAGATAACTTAATTAACTCTTTAAAATGGGGTCAAGAACTAAATGTAGATTTAATAAATATATCAATAGGTTATTCTTTTGAAGGGGATATATTTAGAGAGAAAAAAGAAGAATTAGAAGAGTTAATCAATAATATGACCAATACGATAATTACAGTTTCTGTGAATAATCAGATGAATACTAATTTACATTTACCGTCTGATATAGAAAATACAGTTACAGTAGGAAATGCACGTGGAAATCATAATTACAAAATAAACTCTAAACCTGATCTTGTTCTACCAAATATTAATAATTTAACAGGTGATGAATTTTGGGATAATACTCCTCATACTAGTAAATGTTCTGCTATTATGTGTTCTATATTTGCAATTTGTATGATTGAACGTCCAACAATCTCCAAGAATGACCTTAAGAATAAGATATATGAAACATCTTCTGAACTTGATACTAGATCAATTATTTACGGGTATGGTATTCCATTATTAGGAAACTTTTTAGAAACAACGAAAAATTATACTACTAATGAATCATATATACCTTTGAGAAAAGGATGGAATCTCATTTCATTTCCGTTTACAAATATTAAAATACAAGATATTATAGATAATAATGATATAATAGAAATTAAAAACATAGATTATTCCTATAATAGAAATATTCCTAATGAATTTAATAGTTTAACTGAAATCTCTTCGAGTAGTTCATATTGGATATATTGTGGTCAGGAAACTAATCTTTCAATATCAGGCGAAAAAATATATCAAATAATCTTACACTTAAAAAAGGGTTGGAATATGATATCGTGTCCATTTATAGAAAAGATATACTTGTCGGAAATAATGACCCCAGAAATTATTGAGATCAAAAATATTTATAATAGTTATAATTATACTATACCAGAATTTTCAACTCTTAAATATCTAGAACCATTTCAGGGTTATTATTTAAAAGCTAGTCAAGATTTTAATTTAACTTTATTTAATTAATATTAACTTAAGCAGTTAAAATAATATTAATTTAATGGAAAGTATTGTTGACAATGTGTCAGATGTAAGATTTGAAAATATCGAATCTTTTGAAATGATGAGTATTTCACCAAATGATATTCACTCGTATGATTATAATAATCCTGGTTATGTTACTAAACTTGTGAATGAAGATTTTATTAAGCTTGTAGATGCAACACCAGATAATTTTATGGAAAAAATAGCTGAAAGTTTTAATATTGATAATTATGACCCAGAAGATAGAAATATTGTAACTCAAGTTTTTTATGATAAACCTGAATACTTTTATGAAATACTATTCTTAGATGTTCGATCTAAACAGAATAGAATTCCAGAAAAAGAAAATCAATTTGCTAGCATGATTAATACAAAAGCTGAGAAAATTTATGGTAATGCTATTATTTTAAAAACCAATATACCAAATGATAAAGATAAAAAAATGGTACTAGAAAAAATGTCTAAAAATGATTTATTTGAAATATTAGATTCACGTGCTAATACTAAAGTTGTAATTTTTGAAGATGGTAATCTTAGAGAAGAAGTAGTAAGGGGAGATATGGATGTGTTCTGTAAAAATTTATTTGAAGAAGATTATTTTAAGAAAACAGAATTATCTTTCTTATATCATAATTTAAATATATGGTATTTGCCAAGTGAATATGGACAGGTGGTTTCTGAAAAATTAATTACAGGTAAAGTAGAGTATGCTGTCTTCTTTTCTAAAATATGTAAAGAATATCGTGGAAATATAACTTTAGACGAAGTTAAAAAAATTGTTGAATTATCAAAAAGTTTAGAAAATTTTGGTCTACAGGAAAGATGGATTGAGGAAGAAAAAGATTCATTAGATAGACGGGTTGTTAAAAATAAGTATAAGGTTTTAGAGTATGCTTGGAGAGAACATAATAATAAAAATTAATTTTTAAAAAATATTTTCTAAATATTTTATAATGAATCGTTCTAATTATGAGATGGCTACTCCCATTAATACATTGCAACAACCTTCGAATAATATTAATAATTTAGTAAGAAATGTTGAGAATAACATCGAAACACTCGGTAATGCATCAACTCAATCTCAACAACCTCAACCAGCTAATTTAACATATAATCCCAATGTCGATACCAATGTAGGGCATCAATATGTACAACAACCTACTATGGCACCAACATATCAACAACCAGTAGTTATTAAACAAGAACAACTTGAAATGCCAGTTGATATACCAGTTGAAAAGAAATCTTTATACCAAACATTATTAGTTAACTCTAAAGAATATTTAATTATGATTCTTTTATTCTCTTTATTAGCTCATAAAAAAGTTAATAGGTTGTTTATCACCTATATTCCTGGTTTAGTTACATTCGACTCTCCAATCCCATCTTTAATAATAAGAGGTATTGTTCTGACTGTATTATCAGTCTTAATTAAAAACTTTGTTTAATGTTTTCTATATCTTTTAACATTTCTGTTAATTCAATTAATCGACCTCCTTTAATTGAATAAATATAAAATAAATATTTCAATAAATTACAATAAAAGTATATTTGTTTAATTTGTGGCATACTTTGAAAATATTCATGCATATTATTAGGTTGATCTATAAATTGTTTAATTGATTTTGGTTCATCTAATGGTTTTAGTTGATATTGACATCTTTGATTATTAATTGTACCATTAACAAAATAATGTAATAATAACATATTATTATTATTCATTGTTTCCTCATCTAATTTTAAATCTTCTGCTTTTTTGAGTATCTCATCTTTAGTAATAATATCATCTTGATATAATGATAGTGACCATTGTAAGTCGTCTATTTCATCTTGATATTCAGATAGTGACAATTGTAAATCTTCTGCTTTTTTGAGTATATCTTTAGTAGTAATATCATCTTGATATTCTGATATTGACAATTGTAACTCGTCTATTTTTTCTAATGTCGGCTGTATTAAGTTAATATTTTTATCTAATTGGTCTATAACAATTTGATTTACTTCAAACATATCATTAATATTAAAATTTATAATTTCTTGAGTGATACCTAATAATTTAATAATATTAGTTAAATTTTTGACTGAATCTCCAGATTCACTATAATCCATAATAACTATTTGGTCAAAATCTCTTGATTTAATTACATGTTCATTTAAATATCTTTGAATTACAACTGTCTTTTCTTCTTTATTTTTCTCAAGAGCTGTTCCAATACTCGAAATAGGAAATTCTTTTATTATAATATTAGTATTATTAAATCTAGAATCAATTAGCCTCATGATAAAAATAAAATAACTGGGCGAATCACCTGGAACTAATATTAATGTTTTTTTATCATTTACTAATTCTAATAGTTTATTTCCCAATCTTAATGAAATTTTAAATAAAATTCTTAATTGTTTATAGTAGTCATTACCTATATTTGAAATATTTAAAAATATATGTTTATCTTTCTTAAAAACTAATAACAATAAAATTATTATTTTAGTAATTAGTTCATCATTTATAACTAAACCCTTAAAGTATTCTAAATCAAGAAATCTATCAGATATATCTAAATTACTAGTAGCCAATTCATATAATTGACAAGTTAAATCTAATTTCGAAGTATAAACAATAGAATTTATATTATCAACTATGGTTCCACCAATTTGATTTTTTAGTTTTAAATACTTTTCTTTATATTTGTTATATTTATTAAAATAAAAATTATTAAGATGTGAATTATTCATATAATAAATATAATATTTTATTTAATTTGTATTAACAATCCATTTTTTAAATTTATTGACATTTGATTCGGTGCCGACTGTATAAGTAAAGTACCACGACTTTTTTCTACCGTCCCATCTTCCGCCTAATTTTTTAATCTCATCTTTATCTTTATAATCTGATTCTAAATAGACAGATATAGGTTCTTCGCCGATAACTTGAAAAAAATCTTTAAGACAAGTATCATAATTCTTAAACTTGACTAAATCTATCAGGTTATTGTCTTGATTAAGTATTAATAATTCTAAATGTCCTAAACATCTTTTGCAAATCTCTTGATTCTCTTTAATAATATTATTATTAATACTATGAGATTTTCCTTCTGACGAAAAAACATTAAATTTATTAATAAATTTATAAACATTATGACCTTCTGATATTTTAGATTCACAAACATCACACTTTTTGGTTTCTTTAGTTAATTCTTCAAAAATATCTTCACTGAACTTTACTATCTGTTTATCAAATTTATAATTATTTTCAAACATTTTCTTAAAACATTTGAAAGTATTTTTACAATCATCTAATGCATTATGATGATTTTTCATCTCTTTGTCAAATAAATGATTGTAAATACTATCTAATGAAGATTTAATTTCTGGATTTTTTTCTCGAAAAGCAAACATAGTATCATAGATTGGAATATCTTTTAGTTTCTCTTTTATTTTATCGTACCATAAATAACATCCAATTGCCTCCTTTCGAATAGCCTGAATGTCCGCACTAATGATATTTTGACCTATAACTATATCAACATTTAAAAGATCATTATAAAATGTTTGCATAGCGTCTTTAATATCAATACCATGCTCTTCCAAGTATTTATTGGTTAGTTTATGATATTTGAATGCTTCGCCAGATTCGTTCACTTTAAACACATTTTCTGGGTACTTGATGTAACTTATTGTTTTTTTGTTATCTTCCTGATTATAAATTATATAGGCTAATGCTAGTAATCTTTTTGGATTAGTATCATATTCGGTATCTAAAACCATAATTCTTTTTTCTGATAAGACAATATTTGGGTCCATTTTATTATAGTATATTACTTTAAAATAAAATATAATTCAATATTTTATAAATATATAAATATATAAATATATAAATATATATATATATATATAGATGTCATATCAAATAAAATATTTAAAATATAAAAATAAATATTTAGATTTAAAACAAAAAATTTCTGGAGGTGCTAATACTGATGGAAGCCTGGGTACCCAAAATGCCACATCCGATTTAATACAACAGTCTACAGAAAGTTTAATTAATAAAATTTCTGATGTTGTGACTATTGATGAAATGAGAGAAGTATCAGGAACTAAAATCTTAACTCCTGAAGAAAAACGAATAATCATTGTAGAAGTTGAAGCTTTGAATAAAGAACTTTTAAAAGTAAAAGCAGTAGGAGAACAATATGTTGCAGAATACAGACAAATTAATCAATTAATAGATGATGCTTCAACTGCTATAAGAAGTGGTGATAAAGAAGTACAAGTTACAGCAATTAAGGAAAAACTAGCATCCTTAGAATCTAATGTTCAAAAAGGAATCGATGACCCTCATCTTAACCTATATTTTTTAATCATTGAAATTTTAGATTCAATTCAAGATGGAAAATTAGATAAAGATGAGATTTTAGAGTTAAAAAAGATCATTGAAGATAATAAAAAACATATTGATGAACTTAAAACTGCCAATAAAGAATTAGAACGTAATATTGCATCATCGACTATAGCAAGTAATCTAGGAAGTACACAACGTTTGAAAAAAATAAATAATTTACAAAGTCAAAATAAAGAATTAGAATCTGAAAACAAAAAGTTAAAAGAAAGTAGAAGAAAAGCAAATGATGCAGTTAATAGATTACTTGATTTCTTTAGATCTAAAAATATGAAAGTAAGACAACCAGTATATGCTCCAGTATATACACCAGTTTATATCAGAAGATAGAAAAATTGATTAAATATAATCTTTAATTAGATTATCTTTAATTATATGACAACTAATACTATTATATCACTAGAGGGCAATATTGGTTCTGGTAAATCGACTATATTAGAGATTATGCGAAATAAATATAAAGATAATACTAATGTTATTTTTGTAGATGAACCTGTATCAGAATGGAATTTAATAAAGGATGGTGACAAGTCAATACTCGAACTTTTTTATGAAGATAAATCAAAGTACTCATTTACTTTTCAAATTATGGCTTATATTACAAGATTAAGAAAACTACTTGAAGTATTAGAAAATAATACAAATAAATTAGTTATTTGTGAAAGGTCAATTTATACCGATAAATATGTTTTTGCCAAAATGTTACACCAACAAGGTTACATTAATGAAATGGAATGGCAAACTTACAATTATTGGTTTGATACTTTTAAAGAAAAAACTAAATTAAATATGATTATTTATATTAATACCAAACCTGAAACATGTTTTGAAAGAATTAAGAAAAGGAATAGAACTGGTGAATCAAATATTCCAATGGACTATTTAGAACATTGTCATCGATTACACGAAGAATGGTTAGAGTCTAATAATGATGAAATCGTTGTTCCTTTCGATGGAAACTTAGAATTGAATGAAGATAATGAATACATTTACTTTCAATCACTAGAACCATTATTAGTAAACAATATAGAATAAGAAGTTTAAAAATAATTGCTTTATAAAAATTAATTTAAATTCTTTATAAAAAATATCTATATATTATTAATGGAAAGTTCATATAATAAAGATCTATGTATCAGAGTTGGATTAGGTATTCTTTTACTCATAGTTATTGTATTTTGTATCGATGGTAACTCTGAAATGTTCGGTAATTATAAATCATCGTGTAGTACATTACCTAGAGCAGTAATGCATGCCATTAATGAAAGAAAGATGAAGAAAGTAGATGATGAATCATGGGACTACTATCTACCTTGTGGGTATACAAGATGTGAATCCAATGTTAGAGGATTTACAAATCATAAATCTGGTAAAAAAATATTTATGATTGACGGATGTGATTGGATTGCATCAAAGGTTGCATTATGGAGATTAATCAAGAAAGAATTTGGTAAATATGCCCACTATATCATGCCAGAAACTTTTGTTTTATCAAGTGAAGAAGATAAGAAAAAGTTTAAAACTTTTTACAATATGAAAAAAGCAGAGAATAAAGGTTGCAAATTTATACTTAAGAATTATAAACAAAGACAAGAAGGATTAAGATTATCTAATGACTTGACTGAAATTTTTAACTCGGTAGGTGAAGGTTTCAAACTAGTTCAAGACTTTTTAGAAAATCCTTATTTAATATCAGGAAGAAAAGTTAATTTAAGATATTATCTTCTTATTACCTGCCACGAAGGAGTTATTAAAGGATGGATATACCGCGATGGATTTGTTTACTATACTCCAGAACCTTTTATTAAGAATAGTATGGATTTTAAAAGAACTATCACAACAGGATATATTGATAGAAAAGTGTATGAGGAAAATCCTTTGACATTGGAAGATTTTAGAAAACATTTAGGTGATGAGAAAGCTAAGAAATTTGATGAAGAAGTTAGAACCAAAATGAGAGCTACTATGAAAGCATTATCTAGTGAAATTTGTTCAGAAAAGAAATTAGCACATCATCTAAAATTCCAAATTTTTGGAGCTGATATTGCACCAGATGAAAAATTAAAATGTACTTTAATGGAAATTAATAAAGGTCCGGATATTGGATTTAAAGATGAAAAAGATGGTAATGTTAAGAAAAATATGGTTAAAGATGCTTTCACNGTTGTCGACCCAATTGAAGGTGATTCAAAACATCAATTTGAAAGAATCTATTAATAGCATTTTTCACAATACTAGGTAAAGTGAAAGAATCTATTAATAGCATTTTTCACAATACTAGGTAAAGTGAAATAAAAATATAATATAAATTGTTAATTAAATATTTAAATAACAATTTAAAGTTAAATACATTATCTAGGTTAATAATATGACCAAAAATAAAAAATTAGATAAATATGGAAATGATTCAGAACAAGAATCACTTGCTGATATTCATTTCTTTTACCCGCTTTCAGATATTTTAATCGGTCCATTACATAGCATTGGGTTGAAACCTAATCATATTACAATAATGTCAACATTATTTAGCATAATAGCTGTTTTGTATTATTCTTACAATAATTTATTATTAACTCTAATCTTTTATTTCTTAGGTTACTTGATGGATTGTATCGATGGTAGAATGGCAAGAAAATATAATCAAGGTAGTATTTTAGGTATGATTTTAGATTCGACATCTGATGTTTTATGTAATTTTCCGTTTTTACTGATAATATTTTTCAAAACTATATATTCACTAAAAAATAATGGGATTATAAATAATTATAGAATTTATCTTTCTATCGCTTTATTAATAGTTGGTTTTTATTTCTGTGTTGCTTTTGGTACTAATGAAGCAATTGAATCGTATATTAAAACAAAGAGTGATAATTTCCACGAGTACAAATTAAAAACGATTAAAAAAGAAAATTGGGATAAAACATTAATTGGCAAGTTTTTCTTATATATCTATAAACAATCATACGAATCTTATAGGAAAATATTTCCAGATAAAATAAATAAAGATAATATTAAATTAGTTAAAGAAAGACTATTAAATTTAAAAGAATTCGGTCCAGGTAATTATAATGTATTTATAATGTTAATGCTGTGTCTTTACTCCTATTAGATAGTAGCCCCGGTAGAACCAAAACCACCTTCTCCTCTTGAAGTTTCAGATAGTTCATTCACAATTATAACCTTAATAGGAGATAAATCAGGTGAACAAATTTGAAATAATCTATCACCTTTTTTAATTGGATAATTACAATTATTTGATGGTTCAGTAGGAATATTTCTAACTTTTGCCATAATATTACCACGATAGTCTTTATCAATAATTCCAACACTGTTAGCCATAATTAATGGTGTTTTAGAAATACTAGACCGAGGATACAAGTAATAAGGATAAAAATGTTTATTTTTACTACTTGTCATTTGACATTTGATTCCAAAATTAATCGTACTAACTGTAAAAGGTTTAGTATCTTGTTGATTAACACATACCAGATCAATACCGCTATCAGAACCAGTATTATTAACAAGTGTTTGATAGTATTGTCTGATTTCCTTATCAATATTATCAGTTAACTTTATTTCTAAAATGTACATTATATAATGTATATTTTAGACAAATATAATATATATCAATTTTTTATTCTAACTATTGATTGTCTATATCGAAAGATTTTATACTTCTATTGGTATGGTAATATAAACATCTGTTCCATAACCTTCCATGGACATTAATCTAATATCTCCATCTAAAAATTTAATAATCGAACGACTGATTGGAAGTCCAAAACCAAAGCCTGCCATTGGACTATTTCTTTGTAAATCTATTTTATCATTATAGAAATTATCTTCAAGTGTGGTATAAGAGTAATACCATATTTTTTTCAAATCTACATATTTAATACCTTTTCCTCTATCACTTATTTTGATAATGAGATCTTCTTTACCTGTTATAATAATTTCGATTTCATCTTGATTATTTTCTATACTTGCTCTCAATGAATTTTTAACTATTTCAAAAATAACATAATAAAGATGTGAAGGAATATAACATAATATTGGATTACTTATTTCATTTATAATAACATTAGGAGAATCACCATAATTAATTCTACACAGGTCAGTAGCATCTATAACTGCATCATTAATAATTTCTAGTGGAGATGTTTTCTTATTGATTACTCCAATATAATTCTCTTTTGGATTATCATAATTAATATACTGGTCTATTAATAATCGAACACTTAATCGATTGGTATAAAAATGATCCAAAGCCATATTTAATTTCTCGAATTGACCAAATGGTAAATGTCCATTTATTTTTAAATATCCAAAAACATCCTCTTGATATCTATTAGATAGATTCTTATTTAATTGTTTAAATCCTTCTGACATTCTATCATTTGTATCGGCATGTCTATTATATATCGTCTTTAATAACTGCACCATTTCATCATCATTATTAAGATTATTAAAAGTATACAAGTCTTCAAATGATTTAATATACCAATCAGATATTTTATTAACAGATGGCATTGTTGATAATCCATAAGGAAAATTTTCAATTTCGACAGTACGTTTGGCTAATCTAGTTAACAAATCTTCCTTAAACCCTGATTTAAAGGTCTGGTTTGTTTTGAAAGAATTAAAATTATAACTTAACAATGTCTTTAGTTTAATTTTCTTTTCAACTCTATTTGAATAATTATAAATTTCCTTGATTAAGAATTTACTCATTGTTATAATATAATAACAAATAAATTTTAAAGTAAATTATATGTCAAAATGATTTGCTTTATCTAATATATAAAAAATTTATTTATACTATTTTTAATTTTAGGATGATAATAATAAATTTTATCATAATCTTCTATATTTGGTTCTTCATAGTATTTATTATAAGTATGGTATACTACTTTCGGTACTATCTTATCTCCTAATTTTAAACTTCTATAATAGTTAAGATGATAAGCTAAATCCATATCTGTTTCTAATTGAATTATATATTTGTTATAATTATACTTTTTGGCTAGTTTTAAATATTTATCTCTTTGATCTTTTGAATATAAGAGTCCTTCAATAATAACATTCTTATTCTCATCTAATGCTTTTTCTAATATACCTTTTAATTTTGTTTTATCCTTATCCTGACTGAAATAAATATACTCATTCGTAGAATTATTTTCATTCGTAGAATTATTTTCATTCGTAGAATTATTTTCATTCGTAGAATTATTTTCATTCGTAGAATTATTTTCATTCGTAGAATTATTTTCATTCTTAGAATTATATTTATTTAATAATTTTTTAGCTAATCTTGATTTACCAGAACCAGGTAATCCAGATATTAGTATCATATTATTATTTTCGTTAAACTTAAACTTTTTATATTTTTTACGGTTATCATTTTTAAAATCTAATAGATATCCACTATACTCCCATTTTCTTTCCATACTAATATCCTTATTAAAAAGAAAATAAACTTCTGGAGTATAAAAATTTATACCAATATTAACTGCAAATTTTCTGTCACTATCACTATGGTCCTTTGGTAATTTATTATCTTTTATTCTACCGGCAGCATCGCCTACATAAAAAGAACCATCTTTAATAACACCTTTTTCTTGTAAGAATTTCCATGAACCAATTCTCGGTTTTCTATAATTATCATCTTTATCGGAAACTAAAAATATTAATTGAATATTTAAATCTAAGTGAATTTGTTGAAATTTCTCTTCTAATTCTTCTACTGTTGTTTTACCTTTTTCTATACCTTGTTGATTAGTAAAAATAACAATAACATAACTTTTATCATTAGATAAATTTAACAATTGTTCTTTAACCTGTGGATATAACCAACACCAATCACTTGAATCTTGTGGAAATTTCTTTCCGGATTTAGGTTTAATCAAATTATAATCCAAGTCAAATCCAGCAATTTTTTTACCATCAAATAGAGACAAAGTTTCTATTTTAGCATTTGGATATTTTAAATATATCATATAATATTTATCTTTATAATTTTACTTTTAAATATATCAATTTTTAGACTTAAATTGTTTGAAATCGAAAAGACATTTGCAATATGCAAAAAGACATTATAAAGAAAAATTGAAATATAATCGGTTATCAAGCAATAATATATAAATTATGTCAAGGTTTGCAATACAAAGTGACGTAAATATTAAAATTAATGGACCCATTATAACTAGACCCCTTAATATTAATGTACCCTCCCGTTCTAATCAGGACAGGGGACGAAATTGGACCATTGGTTCATCTCGAGGCGATATAGACATTCTTCTAGTCGCCGACGGACATGGACTTAATGGAACTTTATATTCAGAATTCGCAGTTTCATGGTTCAATGAGATTATTAAATCTGAATCTATTGATTGGGAGCAAGAAGACCTAACAGAAACTCTTCGTGTTACAATACTTTCTCTAGAAACCAAGGCGAAAGAAATGTATAGAGATAGATATGGTGGAACAACACTTTCACTCTTTATTCGTCGTGGAAGTGTTGATAATTGGGTTGTTAATCTAGGTGATTCAGAAGTTGTTATGTTTGACAAATCTTCGAAGACTCATGCTATTTTGTCAGAAGCTCATTGTCCTGCAAATATTAATGAAGTTAAAAGAATGAAATCAACTCATCCAGATACCGTTTTTGAATATGATAAACAAGTTAAGGGTTGTCCAATTCTTCATGTGTATGAACAAGTTAATGAGGAGTGGGTAAAAAAAAGTATTCCTACTAGTAATGTTTATTACAAGAATGTAGAATCCGAGCTTGCCATGTATTTTGGCGATGGTGTTAGATTCAGGTTGTCGACCACTAGATCAATTGGTGATTTTCATTTCAAGGAATCTTTTGGAGCATCTGCCGAACCATATATTAGAAAGTTGGAACCACTAACTGAAGATCAAGTTGTTTTTATTGCAACTGATGGATTTTGGGATTGTTGGAAATATTCTGAGGTAACTGAGTTTCTTCAGAATAAATCATTAGACGATCTTGAAAAAGTTCATGTTGAGAAAGCAGATGGTTATTTTGGTAGTTCCAAGGATGACACCTTTCTTTATATTATCTAGATTATTACTTTATAAAATTTTACTATGTAAATATATTCTCAAAATCGTGACAATTGTAAAAAATTGAAATAGAAAATTTATTTATATATAATTATAATATATGGTATTCACTCCAATAATTGACTCACTAATTGTTCTTGTTTTGTTAGTAACTGCATTAAAAACTATATACTACAAGTGTATTGCATATAATGAAGAAAAGAAAGATGATGATATACAAGCAGATAATATACAAGAAAAAAGAATGCAAAGTAATTCTTCACTTCATAATTTAAATTTATTATATCATGAAGAATATATATTAACTCCTATTAGAAGAAATAATAATATTAACACACATAATAATACTAACACAAATAATGATATTAACACAAATACTGATATTAAAATAAGTTATGAATGTTTTCAATGTTATAAAAAACTTCATGATTTCTACAAGAAACATTACTTTGCATTTGACCATGAGTATTGTGAATCATGTTGGAATAAACTTCATTCGAAAGTAATCAATAATCGTTCTTAATTTTTTTTATAATATCGGTTGTTGATATTTTATCATAATAGTTTATTCTTTTAAATTTATTATTTTCATTTAAAAATTCAAAGAAACTCTTTTGTTTTTCCCAATCCTCATCATTGCTAAATCCATGAACTACTAAATCTATATTATTAGTTTCAACAAATTCTTTTGTTATTACTAATGGTGCTTTTTCAATTACTTCATCTACTATTGATAAATTTTTTATAATTTCAACTCTATCTTCATGTCTAATTATAGGAACACGTTTATAATCAGTGGCTACTTCGTCAGAAATTACTCCAACAATCAAAAAAGTATTATCTTCTATTGATTTGGCTTGTTTTAAGGATTCTAGATGACCTCTATGAAATAGGTCAAAAATACCATCAATATATACTCTACGCATTAAACTATATACTATTTTTATATAGTAAATTTAACGAATTGAAAAAAATTGAGAATGTTAAATATTAGATATAAATCGCTATTAGTAATGTCCAAGTCTAAGAATATAAATAAAATGTCAGATGATTATAACGAACTTAAGGAAGAACTATTAACCAATTGTCAAAATTTGGTTGAAACATCAACAGACCTTAATAATATTGTTATTTCTGTTTTTAAAGAAACAAATGAATCATCAGAACTTGACTCTATTAAAGAAGAGTGGGTTAAAAGTTCTAACAAGATTGATTCTTTAAAAGATGCGATTATTAAACTTCAAGAAGAAAAATCTAGTATTATTAAGAAGATGGATTCTATTATTAAGAAAAAAAGTAAAAGTAGTACATCTGATGCCAAAAATTTGACTAATCACCAAGACGAGTGGTTAGAAATTTCAACACGAATTTCAGTCCTTGATACACAATTAGAATCTTTTAACAAAGATAGAGCAATGATTATAAATAGAGCTGAAACATATTTTTCAAAATTAGATACACCTAAAACAAAATCTTTAGTAAAGAAAATACAAAAAGTAGATTCTATTGTACCAGTTAAGAAAATTGCAACATCTAAAAAGGTTGTAGAAATTGAAGAGGTAACAAATAAACCTAAAGGAAAAGCAAAGAAAAATGAAAAGATTCAAGAAACTAAAAAAGTAGAAGTAGTAGAAGAAGAAGACGATGATGATAGTGATGATAGTGATAGTGAAGTTGTTATTCAAAAGAAACCAATTGCTTCTACCAAGAAAACAGTTGCTTCTACCAAAAAACCAGTTGCTTCTNCCANNAAACCAGTTGCTTCTACCAAGAAACCAGTTGCTTCTACCAAGAAACCAGTTGCAAAAAATGTAAAAGGTAAAGAAAGTAATTTAGAAAAGAAAGAGGTGGTTGTTAAACAAATTAAACTAAAGTTAGATTCTGATTCAGATTCTGATACATCTGATTCCGATACTGATTCTGACCTATCATCAGTAGATTCGAATAGTGATTCCGATAGTGATTCCGATAGTGATTCAGATGAGGATGTTGCTAAATAAATATTAATATTTTTTTAATAAATAAATTTATGATATTATATGATATTAGATTCTTTTAACTGATATTTAATATTTTCATCATTGAAACTAAACGTGAAACTTTCATTTTCTAATTGTGACATAATTATTACTTTAGACTTTAACAATAATTCGAAATAATCTTTCCATTTATTAAAGTCTTCATGATCAAGAGTATTTTTATCAAGTACTAAATCTAATTTATCCCAAATCTTATATTTTAAATTCTTTCTTACTTCTTGGATTTCTCTTTTCCAAAGAGATAGTTTCATCTTCCAAATTAAATCATCATCTAATGTAGTATCAAGTAGAATAACATAATTTTTTCCACATCGTGTGGATTCAATAGTATAATAATCTTCTTTTTCTATATTGGTACTAGAAAGATTATAATACTCTGAATTAATTGTAATATTTTCACCGTTATAATTATAACTAATTTTGTTTTCAAGTATATCTGTCATATCAGATGATTTAATTAATTTTATAACCTCACTAGATTCTCTTTTAAATTTCTTACCAATTATTCCTTTATTTGGTTCAATATTACATTTAACACCATCGTAAATATATTCTAAATTCTCAATATTACACTGTTCCTTAATATATTTATCAAAATAAGTATCTATCTTATTCTTATAAATACCTGGTAGATATACTTTCATATTTCTAATAGGTGAATTGGTTGGTCTATCAAATTTATCTCTCATCTCTTGTCGAGCCCCTCTAACAATCTCAATAATTTGATAAACATTGTCTACACTATCAATAATATCTTCTTCATATTCAACATTATTATCCAAGACGGTAAGATGGATACTTTTAAAATCTACTGTTTTCCCATGAACTATCCATTTTAAGTAATGGTGTAACAAGTCAGTATTAAATGGCATAAACGGTGACAAGACAATGTTTACTTTGTTTAAGACTCGATATAAAGTATTTACTGAATTAATTGTGTCTTGTGGTTCTTCATTATCTTTCATTCTATCTCTAGAAAATTTTACCCAAGTGTTTGTTAGACTATCGATATATCTAAAAATATATTCTGGAACTCGATAAAGTTCTAATTTTTCAATTGATTTATTAATATCAAATTGTAACTTGTTAGTTAAATTTATAATCCAAATATCAAATTTGTCTTTTGATAAATTATCTACACTACTAAATTTACTAATATCTTGATTACTTCTCTTGTAGTTTTCAAAACATTCATATAACATTTTATGAGCATGAAAATATGGTAATAATTTTTTAGTAAAAATTAGCAAGTCATCATCTACAAATCTAAATTCTTGGGCTTGAGTTGCCGGTGAAGAAAGTAAATATAACCTCAGCACGTCTGCACCATATTGTTTAATAATATCTTCGGGTGGTGTATAATTATTTAGCCTTTTTGACATCTTCATACCATTGGAAGATAAGATTAATCCTGATACAATGACTTTCTTAAAAGCTGGTTCGTTATATAAAGCAGTAGATAATACATTAAGAGTATAAAACCAACCACGAGTTTGATCTAGTGATTCAGCAATAAAATCAACTGGATAACTAGCTTCTCTGCATTGTTTACCTTCTTTCGCAATACCTGCCATCCCAGATTCATACCAACAATCAAATACAGCATCAATCCTTTTATATTCTTTTCCATCTTTATATATAATAATATCATCGATATGTTCACGATGTAAATTATCAATTACTCGATCAGAATACTGTTGTAATTCTTCAACTGATTCCAAACATAAATAATCATCATCCTCTGATTTCCAAATTGGAATAGGTGTTCCCCAAAATCTATTTCTAGACAAACACCAATCGGGTGCTCCTTCTAACCAATTATTAAATCTTTGTGACCCAACAAATTCAGGAAACCATTGGATTTTAGCATTATTTTTAATCATATCTTCTTTAATCATTTGGACATTAAGAAACCAACAGTCTTGTGCTAGATAAATAAGAGGAGTATCTGTTCTCCAACAAAATGGATACTTGTGAACAATAGATTCTTTCTTAAAATATAGATGTCTTGATTTAAGATTATTGATAATAATATCACCAGCATCTAAAATAGGTGTGCCATTAAGATTAGTATCATCTATCATCATATGCTTTTTAATTTTGGCCTCACCATCTATAAAATCCGGAAGGTCACTTGCTTTATTATTAATAATCTTATAATCCATACATACTCTAAAATCATCTGCACCAAATAATGGAGCCATATGTACAATACCAGTACCCGATTCACTAGTAACATATTCATCATTTAATGTTTTAAATTCAGATTGATTAACAAAATTATAAACTGGTAGATATCGAATATTATTTAAATCTTTACCCAATACTGTTTTAATAATAGTTTCATCCTTTTTAAATATTTTACTATATAAATCTTTAGCAACCCAATAATGTTCTATTTTTTCTCCGACACTAACTAAAACATATTCTAATTTAGGATTGAGACATATAGATTGATTTGCCAATAGCGACCAAGGAGTAGTTGTCCATACTAAGAAGAATTCATTATCTTTTTCGGCTAGTTTAAACTTTAGATATAAGGATGTATGATTTACCGATTGATAATTTTGATTGGCTTCAAAATTACTTAATGCAGTTTGACATCCATAACTGTATGGCATTACTTTCTTACCGCGATAAATAAGTCCTTTATTAAATAATTGTTTGAAACTAATCCAAAGTGCATCCATATAATCTAAATTAGAAGTATAATAAGTTTTATCTGATTCAAATTGTCTTCCAAGTCTAGATAAAACTGTTTCAAATCGGTCCGAACATCTATCTTGGATTTCTTGACACTTGTTATTAAAAACAGATATTTCTTCAATGGTAGCACCTGAATTCATTTTCTTACCCAACTCTTTCTCTGCTGCTTGTTCCATAGGTAACCCATGACAATCAAAACCAAGTTGGTATGATATTTTATAGCCTAAATTAGAATGATATCTTGATAAGACATCTTTAATAGTTGATACTAACAAATGACCATGATGTGGATTTCCATTAACAAACGGAGGTCCATCCAGAAATTTCCATTCTTTGGAATCTTTTGAAGCCACTTTTAATTGACCCAGTACGTCTGTTTCCTTCCATTTTTCTAAAATAATTTCTTCGTTATTTGAAAGAGAAAAGATATTACTAGTTTCGTATTCTTTATCGAAATTCATTACTTAGTTATTTATCTATAATAATATTAAATATATTCAATTTTATTTTAATACCATCATAAAATAAAAATTGATTTATAATAAATATAGCTTAGTAGAGTTACTTATAATGCAAGATAATATTGAACAACATCCTGATGTAATGAATTTCCTTAATAACGAGGATCCAAATGTTAATACCATAGTCAAGGCGTATATTGCACGCGACATTATTATGAATATTGATTTTGATAAGATTAATATTTTAGAAAAACTTGGTTATACCATTGAAAAGGTCCAAACTAATCTTGGTAATAAAGTGAAAGCACACCTTCATTCTTTGGTTGATAAATTTATATCTCAAACAATAACACAATCAACATATAATTTTATAGAAGAAACTAATAGTGTTATGACGTCAGAAGAAACACAAAATTATATTAAAACTAGAAAAGAAAGATATGATACTCTAATTAATATTGACGATCGCGTATCGTTCTACGAATCTCTAACTAAAGATGAACTAATAGACCTGGGGTGGTAATTTGTATATTGTATAGCCAATTATTATTGGAAATAAGTTTTTGCCAGCAAATTTTTATTGGAAATAAGTTTTTGCCAGCAAATTTTTATTGGAAATAAGTTTTTGCCCACAAATTTTTAATTTATAAAAAAAATGATTTTTATATCTATTATTATATAATAATAGTAATATATCAATGAAAGACAAGTACCATAGAAGGTTAAGGAAACTTTTAGAAGAAAAATGGGGTTTTTCAGAATTAAAGCCAAAACAAATGGAAATTATAGAGGCGATTGTTAGTGATAAAAGAGACGTAGTCGGTTTATTACCAACAGGTTATGGAAAATCAATGACTTTTTTAATACCCCCATTAATCACAAAGAAAGTTTGTATCATCATATCACCATTAATTTCACTAATGGAAGATCAGAAAGAAAAATTAATTGAACGTGATATTCCGGTTGCAGCTTTACATGGAAATAATTATAATAAAGACAAAGAAATATTTCAGATTATAGATGGTGAAATACATATTGTTTATATGAGTCCAGAATTTTTAATTCACGGTGATGGATTTGAACTAGCTACTACTTTACACAATGATAATATGTTAGGATTATTTGCCATTGACGAAGCTCATTGTACTAGTGTTTGGGGTCATGATTTTAGAAATGATTATTTAAAATTAGGACAGTTTAGAGATAAATTCCCTAAAGTTCCAATTTTAGCAGTTACAGCAACAGCAACTTTTCAAGTAGTACAAGATATTGTTGAATATACACAATTAAAAGAACCATTATTAGTACGAGCTGATTTTGATAGACCAAATTTATTTTTAAGATTTGAAAAATCTGATACTATTGATGCTGCTGTTCTAGACCCATTTATTGAAAAATATATAAAAGAAAATTGCGAAGATAGAATTATTATATATACGTGTAGTAGAAAGGATACTGTGGATGTCAGCGAAGAAATTAATAAAAAATGGAAGAAACTATCATTGGCATATCACGCTGGTCTTTCTAAAAAAATGAGAAGTATTATTCAGAATAAATTTAGTAGTGGCGAAGTTAAGGTTATTGTTAGTACTATTGCATTTGGTATGGGTATTGATCAAACTGTTAGATGTGTTGTTATTTTTGGCGCTCCGAGTTCAATAGAAGAGTATTACCAACAAATAGGAAGAGCAGGTCGTGATAACAATGAAGCGGAAACAATATTATTTTTTCAGTATAAAGGAATAAAAATTGCTGAGTCAGGGTTGTCAAAATATAAGAATCCAAAGGTAAGACAGGCCAAAGCAATGGCTTATAGAAATATAACAAGATTATTTTTTACTAAAACTTGTCGTAGAAAATTCATTTTAGAGTATTTTGGTCAAGTACCCAAATTTTTTAATTGTCATAAATGTGATAATTGTGTTAATCTAACAAAAGATGTTACCAAAAAAATATTCAAGTTCTTGTTAAAAGATAAAAATATATTTGATACTTTTAAAGAACAGGATATTAAAAAATTAAGTGATATGAATTTATTATCAATCTATGGAAAAGATGTAAAAATATATCAGGATTTATTAAATTGGAAAAAAATAATGCTGGCAAATAACATAACCATGGATAATATGAAGGATAAATATAGAATTTATATTTAAAAAAAATATTTATTATAATCTAATATATAATATAAATGCTTATTAATATTAAAGATAAGGTAAATTATAAGAATTTTATAACTATCTTGAAATTAATAGAAGGTGTAAATTCAATTGATGTTACAGGTAAAGATAAAGGAGAAATAAATAATGTTGATATTAAAAATATTATTATGGAACAGTATTGTAACATATTTCAAGCTAGTCATTTTACTCCCAATAACAAGTTTAATTTAACTAATATATATATGGACGGAAAATATAATATTATTGAATTAACCGACCTACCAAAAGGTACATACATTTTTGATTTTAAAAATAATTTTGAAGAAGATACTAATAGTAAAGTAAATAGTACAAAAGTACCTTTTGATAAAATAGATAAAATTTTGAAAACAATTGAAAAATCTGATAAAACATTATTACTTAAAAACAAAAGTCATAATAAATTTGAAATTACTGATCATGATTTAAAACGATACAAAGTTTACTATCTTAAAAATGTTAGTGGGGATACGCAAATTCCAACAATCAATATTAATTATAAACATGATAATTTAAAATTAGTAATAGATAGTACAGTTGCTAGAATTATTATTAATAATAATTCTGACCCTAGAATAGATCATGAAGAAATAATAAAAAATCAAAGGGCTCTTGATATGATGGACGAAATGAACACGATTGATGAAACAGACGAAGAGGGTATTATTGATGAGATTGAATTAGACGAAGAGGGTATTATTGATGAGATTGAATTAGACGAAGAGGGTATTATTGATG
>JGI20160J14292_10000267_pt1 | contig 49107 bp, 44 predicted proteins | sample COG_10_FD_14292 | JGI IMG/M metagenome (IMG submission 14292) | reverse complement strand
ATAATCAACACAGCAATTATAAGAGCCGAAATGTATGACTTACGAATTTTCATTTTATAATTTAACCTTTAGTTTGGCAGGAACTGATGCAGTTGCGATGATTAGAGATAGTTTGAACCAACTAAATGTCGAGGAAGNTAGTGTCAAACCGAGAAACCATGTGGGTAAAGGTCTTTTGAGANNAATAATTAGAAAATCGTGATTAAAATATAGGCAATNAAGAAATATTTTTGAGGTAACTTAAAATCACTTTCAGTGTAGAGTAACCGATTAAACTTAGGGTNGTTTTTTTACAGCAAAATCTTCAAACTAATTCNTTATGCCGACTGGCTTTGCCATTTTCAGCTAATTGTAAATTCCACAGGTGTGCATAGCGACCAGCCTTTAACATTAATTCATCATGGCGGCCCTGCTCAACGATCTGACCTTTCTCCAAAACTACGATGCGGTCCGCGTGCACAACAGTAGACAATCTGTGAGCAATAGTCAGGACTGTTCGTCCCCGTCCCATTTGAATTAAGCTATCCTGAATATCATACTCTGTTTCTGAATCCAAAGCCGATGTCGCTTCGTCTAGTAATAAAATTGGAGGGTCTTTAAGTAAGGTACGGGCTATCCCCACTCTTTGCTTTTCGCCCCCAGATAATTTCAACCCCCGTTCACCAACAGTCGTTTCATAACCCATAGGAAGACTTTCTACGAAGTCATGTATCTGAGCCGCTTTTGCAGCTGTTTTGACCTGATCCGGTGTCGCACCAGTACGACCATAGGCAATGTTATAGTAAATAGTATCATTGAAAAGCACTGTATCTTGAGGAACTACCCCTATCGCCTCATGCAAGCTTCGCTGCGTGATGTCGCGGATGTCTTGGTCATCAATTAACAAAGCGCCATCATTAACGTCATAAAACCTAAACAACAAACGACCTAAAGTAGATTTTCCAGATCCAGATGGACCAACAATAGCCCATGTTTGGCCAGGCTCCACTTTTAAGCTAACGCCTTTAAGGATAGGGCGCTCAGCATCATACGAAAATTGTATATCCCTAAACTCAATACACCCACCGGTCACTTTCAAAGCCGTAGCCGCATCCTTATCTTCTACTTCAGGCGGTCGCTCCAACAAACTAAACATCTCACTCATATCTACTAAAGCTTGGCGAATTTCACGATATACAAAGCCTAAAAAATTAAGTGGCATCATCACTTGCATGATATAGGCATTGACCGCAACAAATCCGCCTACACTCGCCCGGCCGGCAGCTACATCTTGCGCCGACATAATCATTACTGCCACCATTGCCGTGTTGATTATTAATGACTGACCGATATTAATAAAACCTAGGGAATAAGAAGTTTTAATTGCCGCAGCTTCGTAGCCTTCCATCGCAGCATCATAGCGGCCTGCTTCACGCATTTCAGCACCAAAATATTTGACAGTTTCGAAATTTAACAAACTATCAATAGCTTTTTGGTTTGCATCTTTATCTTGATCATTCATAACTTTGCGGATTTTTACCCTCCACTCAGTTACCACTGCGGTAAAGAGGACGTAAGCGACAACTGCTAAAGCAATGACACCTAAATACCTGACATTGAATAATGTGGCCAAGGCAATGGAAATAAGGATGAGCTGAAGAGCCAAGGGGCCAATTGAAAAAAGCAAAAAACGTAAGAGAAACGAGACACCTTTTACGCCCCGCTCCATCACGCGACTTAGCCCTCCTGTCTGGCGACTGAGATGGTAACGCAATGACATGTTATGAATATGTTGAAACGTCTCTAAACCTACTTTCCGTAGGGCACGCTGTCCAACCTTAGCAAAAACTATATCGCGCAATTGCTGAAATGCACTTTCTAGAATTCGGGACAGACCGTAAGCTACAGTGAGCCCAATAGCACCAAGCATGAGGATTTGGCTGGGTCCTCCGTCACCAGAAAGATTATCAACCGCGGCACCCATTATCATTGGCGTGGCGACTGCCACTAATTTAGCCATTACCAAGCTAACCAACGCAATTATGACCCGCCACTTCACCCAAGCTTGACCTTTTGGCCACAAATAAGGCAGCACCCGGGCAATTACGCGAATTTCGACCTTCCGGTCATGCTGATTTTCTGGGTGATCAATGCTTTTCATTACGATAGTTTACTTAGGTCAATAATTGACAAATGTAAGGCCTAATTAATCTGGAATTTCGAATACCTGCCCAGGGTATATCAGATCGGGGTCCCTAATCCGTTCTTTATTAGCCTCAAAAACTTTATGATATTCAATGCCAGAACCATATCGTTCCTTGGCAATTGCCCAGAGCGTTGAACCAGGCTGAACCGTTTTAATCCTAAACTCAATTGAGAGCTTGGGTACTTCAACCCGTCCAGAAATGGGCTGAGGCTTTTCGTCTATACTAATCACATTTGATACAACTTCATTTGACTTTAGGGTTGAAGTTGAAGCCTCAAGACCCACAACTTGGTCCTGAACCTTAACCTTATTTTGAGTAATTGCAGAATTTATCTTAACTTCTCGCTACCTTCTTTAGATGCCTCAGTAGTCAAAGCTACAAGCTCGTCAGGCTTCTCGCGTTTAAATGGGATTTCCACCCGCGAGAGCACTTCGCCCGTTTCAGATATTTCATCTACACGCAATTTATAAATTCCAGCTTTTATGTCTAGAAAATCAGCTTTCCAATATCCATCTTTTTTAATTTTTGACGTAGCTATAAGCTTATTATCAATATAAATACGTACAAACCCTGTTCCAGCGGCGCGGCCTCCAATAGAAACCTGGCCCTCTAAGTCATAAGAAATAGTATCGATGGAAACAGCCGTAGTGGAGCTAGTTCCAATCTGGTCTTGAACTACTCGGATGCCATTTTCATCAGCAACAATAACTGCTGGTGCCAGAGGAACTTCATCAGTTTTCAAATCTGTTTCTTCCACAACTGAGTTCGATGCATCAGCCGTATCGGATACAATAGTCTCTGGCGGCAAAGTCACAAACGTAACCCCTTCCGAAATAATTGGCCCACTTCCATTCTTTGGGAAAAGCCATAGCTGAAGAGCTTGCGGTTCTGGTTTGCGTGGCAACTGGGCTAATATCGCAAATTTTCCATTACCATTTAAATCTGCTCGCGCGTCAGGAAACTCGCGGCCATCAAGGCTGAGAACAACATATCCAAAACCTTCCGCTAAGCCATATACAACCAATGACCCATCTGCGTCGAGGCGAGTTCCATCAAATTCTGGAGCTGATACCTGCTGAGGTTCTGGTTCGGCGGTATCAACTATGTCTGTCTCTGTCTGTATCACAGTCGGAGGTTCTGGTTCAGCAGTATCAACTATGNCTGTNTCTNTCTGTGTTGCAGTCAACGTTTCAGTATTTACCGCCTCCTCTGAGGGAGTTTCTTGTTCAGGCTCTTCAACGACTTCGTTAGGCACAACAATCTCTGTTGGAGACCGATTAGGCTGTATTTGTTCTCTTATTTGTGGATAAAACCACCAAACAACAGCGGCAAAAATCAACACCCCCCAGATAACTGAGTATATTTTTTCTCTGCCATCAGCTTGGCTATCGTCCGAGTTACTCATTTAATTCCATTCCCCAATCGATAGCGCCATGGTATCAGGCAGAGAACACCTGTCCAGCAAGAACTGCGGGATTTATCAATGACCCAATCAATTTGTGTATTTTGCGGAGCAAGAATGGGGAATGATCCCATCTTCAGTGAAGCCGCTAAGGAGCTTGGCGAAATAATTGCAAAAAATTCATGGCGATTAGTTTATGGAGCTGGACGTTCCGGTCTAATGGGTACAGTGGCCAAGGCCGTTAAAAAGAGGGGGGAACCACTTTTGGGGTAATTCCAGAGCATTTAATAGAGAGTGAAAAAGTAGACCAGGACACTGAAGGTTTAATAATAACCGATAATATGCATAGCCGAAAGAAATTGATGTTTGTTAATAGCGACGCTGTGGTTCTGCTACCTGGTGGGGCCGGTTCAATGGAAGAGTTTTTTGAGATTCTGACTTGGTCACAGCTAAATCTGCATAAGAAGTCAATAATAATAGCAAATATAGCAGACTATTGGCACCCAATGCTAAATTTAATCGATCATGCAATTAGATCTGGGTTTGCAAATAAAAACCTAAGAAATCATTTTCAGGTAGCCAAGGATTCAAATCAAATTGAAGCTTTGTTGCGATCTGCACTGAACACGGCCCACGTGTAAAATACTAATGCAACCCAGATCAGGGCAATAGCTACCAAATGCCATCCGGTTAAAATCTCTCCAAGCAAAACGACTGCACAGAAAAATTGTAAAATTGGATTTAAATATTGAATTAATCCAACCGTAGCCAGGCGTACTATTTGGGTAGAATAGGTCATCAACATAAGTGGACCTGCGGTGATTATGCCTGAAAACATTAACAAGCCTAACGTGGCTGCGTCTGGCATGCGTCCAAGCCATAACAGATAAGCAATCGCCAGAGGCAATAGTAGGATCACCTCAAGCGTCACTGATACAACCGAGTCCACCTCAATAATTCGCTTCAGCAGCCCATAAATACCAAAGGTTAGAGAGATAACGACAGCTAGCCAAGGTGGCGAGCCAAATCCAAAAGTCAGAACTAAGACTGCGCTTACAGCAAGCAAAACCGACAACCATTGTAGACCCGATAAAGTTTCGCGAAATACCACCAGCCCTAAAAGCACCATGACTAGCGGAAAAATATAATATCCAAGAGACGACTCAGTTACTCGTCCAGCTCCAACAGAAAAAATAAATACATACCAATTTATTCCAATCATCACGCCAGCCAAAAAAATTAAACTTAATGTTTTGGGTGACTTAAGCGTACGGAAAGTTTCGTGATGCCTACCTGTCAACCGAATAACAAAAACGAATGTGATAACAGACCAAAGCGTGCGATGAGCAAGAATTTCTTCTGGGCTTAGATGTGTTAAGTAGGAATAATAGAACGGAGAGAAGCCCCATATAAAACAGGCCAGTAGCATCGCAAAACGCCCTTAACTGATCGTGTCATAATGTCCAACCAATCACAATTCAGTTTAAATCGTAGAGCCTAATAATCAACAGAAAGGCCCGCTGAGAATTCCCTGCGGGCCTTGAAATAATTTAATTACATTTTTACCACTACATGCGACTTGCCACATTTTCCCAATTTACCAAATTATCCAAAAAGTTGGACAAATAAACCGGACGCTTATTACGGAAATCGATATAGTAGGAGTGCTCCCAAACGTCACAGCCTAAAAGAGCGGTCTGTCCAAAACAAAGAGGATTAACACCATTTTCAGTCTTAGTAACAGCTAACGATCCATCAGCGTTTTTGACCAACCAGCACCATCCCGAACCAAATTGACCAACACCCGCTGCAGAAAACGACTTTTTAAACTCATCTATAGAACCAAAATTATCTATTAAGGCTTTTTCGAGTGAACCAGGCATTTTATTATCACCCGGCCCCATCATCTCCCAAAATTGGTTATGGTTCCAAAGTTGGCTAATGTTGTTAAAAATACCATTTTGAGCGACCGCTGATACATCATAAGTACCAATAATGATTTCCTCGAGGGACTTTCCATCCCACTGGGTTCCGGAAATTGCTGCATTTCCATTAGTCACATAAGCATTATGATGTAAGTCATGATGAAATTCCATAGTTTCAGCAGACATGCCCTTCGCGGCTAAGGCGTCGTGGGCATAAGGGAGATCAGGAAGTGTGAAAGCCATAATAGCAATCCTTTCAACGTTAATGTATAATATGTTTCTTATTATAGGAGGTAATCTGCCGGAACAAAATGGCCATTACTAAAATAACTAAAATTGCGATATTAAGAAAGTTAAAATACTCGAGCGTCCTGCCTAGCTGCATCGCACAATAAAGAAAACATGTATTGCTGTACCGAACGAAAACAAATTAAAATTATCTTATCTTCGCCGACCCTGAAGACTGCGCCCGCTACCTGCGCAAATCTGGTTCGTGTAAAGCTACCCACCTTAAATTTTGCTGGATGGAAATCCATTGGCGCTAACTTCGCTAACACCTCTGGGACTTTCGTTCCTGTAAGTGTAAAGACTGCACGAGAATCCGAAACGTCTGAAAGCAGAGCATGCTGACCGACTAATGCTTTTTGTAAGTCAGCATAGATAGAGCCAGAAGTTGGCCCAGGCACAGTTATCAAAAGCTCATCAGGTGACATCCACGCCACAGATTTACCAGCGTATGTGTCGCAAAATCCACGCTTAGGAATAGGGCCACCTAAAACTGATTTTATAGCTGTCTTTACTTTTGTTGATGACAAAGTCGCCCGCAATGTAAACATGTGTTGTCCAAAACTCTGGCTAACCTTTACGTAACCTTCAAAACTACTATCCAACATTCTGTTTCTCTCCTTCTGGATCAAAAAATATAGGACTGACAATTTTTGCTTCTACCGGTGAAGTTCCAATTTTTGTAAAAGAAATTACTTCACCCACCCGACTAGGACCATTGTGCACAAGACCCATCGCGATACCCTTCTTTAAGGTCGGCGAGTAATATGTTGAAGTAATTCTACCCTGAGTATTTGTCTGCCCATTAGCATTTTTTCCAGATGCAATTGCATAAGCTCCATCTTCCAGAACAGAACCATCTAGGGTCTCAAGCCCCACAAGCTGCCACCGGTTATCATTGTCCATGAATGAACGTTGTTGTGCCCGTTTTCCCAGAAAATCATCTTTTTTCTTCGATACAGCCCAGCTTAAACCTAAATCCTGAGGAATAACCGTACCATCTGTCTCATCTCCAATCATTATGAAGCCTTTTTCAGCCCGCATTACGTGAAGACATTCTGTGCCATAGGGCATGGCTCCAAATTCAGCACCCGCATCAATAAGCATTTTCCAAAACTGTAAGCCTTGGTTGGCTGGTAAAGCTATTTCATAAGACAGTTCGCCAGAGAATGAGATCCGATAAGCACGGCAAGAAATTCCACCAATATTTCCATCTGCCCAAGCCATAAATGGCAACGCTTCAGGTGAAACATCCATCCCCCCCAATTTTTCTATTACTTTCCGAGAATTTGGTCCAACAATTGCAATCTGGCCAGCTGTTCTGTTAGATTAATCGTCCATACCTTCCAATTCCACCACTCAGTTTGAAGCCACTCCTCCATGTGAGCGTGAATACGATCAGCACCACCGGACGTGGTATGACAAAGCCAAGTGCCATCATCAATACGCGCAACGACACCATCGTCAGATAAAAATCCATTTTCAGAACACATCAAGCCGTAACGACAGCGTCCAACTTTAAGATTGGACATCATGTTTGTATACATCATGTCTAAAAATTTTCCCGCGTCAGGACCTTTAACAATGATCTTACCAAGAGTAGACGCATCCAAAAATCCAAGGTTTTTGCGAGTGTTCAAAACCTCACGATTTACTGATTGTTTGGTTGTTTCGCCCGGCTGAACATATGCATACACCCGCCGCCAGCCAGCTACTGGTTCCCAATCTGCTCCATTGCTTTCATGCCAATCGTGCATTGGAGTTTTGCGAATAGGTTGAAAAAATTCTGCACGCGCTTCCCCTGCTAAAGAGGCCATCGATATGGGCGTGTAGGGAGGCCGGAAAGTAGTAGTTCCAACATCTGGAATATCCATATTAAGAGATTTAGAAAGTACTGCTAATCCATTTATATTACTCAATTTTCCTTGATCTGTTGCCATGCCAAGGGTAGTATAGCGCTTTGTATGCTCTACACTCTCAAAGCCCTCTTGCGCCGCTAATTGAACGTCGATAACTTTCACATCATTCTGAAAATCAAGCCAAGATTTGGATCGCAAACCATAGTTGGCTCCTTGTGGCATCAACCAGACAGGCAGCATCGGAAATTCAACAGAATTATTACAATGTGCCGCTTTTAATTTCTTAGTTTTGCCGCCTGCAGCGACTGCTGCCACTGAGCCCTGCTCATTGGCATCAATCAAGACCGCAGCGCTGCCTAAATGGCCATTGGCAACGCCAACAACTCGAACCATACCCTCTCCATCAACTCCCAAAGGTGGATGCTTTGGGTCTGGACAAAACATTGCTTTGCTTGAGTCCCAAAAAAGTTTGCCACCACAGTGCGACCACAAGTGTACCACTGGAGACCAGCCACCTGACATTGCAACTACATCACAGGATATTTCTTCCAGCTCCGCGCCCTCACCAGCTTGAGAGCAGATACTCACGCCGGTAACACGCTTGCCACCTTTTACCTTAGCTATACCACGCCCAGTCTCAACCCTGATACCAGCGGCGATAGCCTGGTCCATCAATATCCCCCCACCCTTTGGCCGGGCATCTATTATTAGAGGTATGTCTAGGCCAGCATCTTTTAAAACTATGGCGGTACGATAGGCGTCATCATTGTTTGTGACAATAACAGTACGATCACCAGGGGAAACTCCATAATTTACCACATAATCGCGCACAGCGGCGGCAAGCATAACACCAGGAATATCATTCCCAGCAAAAGACAAAGGCCGCTCAATGGCACCAGTAGCCACAATAATTTGTTTACACCTAATTCGCCATAAACGGTGGCGTGGACGACTATCGCCGGGCGTATGATCTGAAATACGCTCATAACCAAGAGCATAGCCATGATCGTATACTCCAGATCCTTGAGTGCGGTTCCGAATAACGACGTTATCCATGACCGAAAGCTCAGACAAAGCCCCTTTTATCCATTCTTCTGCAGCAATGTTATCAATCACGACACCATCAACGACGGCACGACCACCCCAGTGGGCTGTTTGCTCAACCAACATCACACGCACGCCCGAAGCCGCAGCAGATTTAGCAGCTTGGATTCCGGCTATGCCACCACCAACGACCAAAACTTCGCAGTGGTGATAGTAATGCTCATATTTGTCTAAATCACGGTCTTTAGGCGCTTTACCAAGTCCAGCAGATTTTCGAATGAAAGGTTCATAAATGTGTTTCCAAAATGATCTTGGATGGATAAACATTTTATAATAAAAACCCGCCGGTAAAAACTGCGAAAGTTTAGAATTAATAGCTCCAACATCAAATTCTAAAGACGGGAAATGATTTTGTGAGACTGCCACCATACCATCAAACGTTTCAGTAGTTGTTGCCCGAGCATTTGGTTCAAAGGATCCACCCTCGCCCAAATTAATAAGAGCATTTGGTTCTTCTGCTCCAGAAGCAACTATCCCCCTAGGCCGATGGTATTTAAAGGATCTTCCCACTAGAATTTGATCGTTTGCGAGAAGCGATGCCGCTAAACTATCACCCTCATAACCAATCATTTTTTTACTGTTAAACAGAAAATTTATTGGCTTCCTTCTATCTATAAGACGGCCGTTATTGGCTAAACGAGTACTCATTCAGACCCCCTATAAAGACTTTCGCAATCAAAAGCCTGCACATCCGATATTTCGTTAACCGGCAACGTCACGAGAAAGCTCTCCAGGACCAACCAGGTCTCTTAACAGTAATTAAATCTTTGATACTCTGTGGAGGTTCCAATGTTTGAGCTTCATAAGTCCCAAAAACCTCAAGTGTGAGTGTACAACGCGCGGCATGAAACCATTTTCCGCAGCCTGAGGAGCAACGCCAACGTTCGAAATGCAGACCCTTAGGATTAGCTCTTCCAAATAGGTATTCCTCAAAATCCTGATCAGACGAACCCGGACCAAAACGTTTGATATGCGCCTCTCCACCAGCAGAAAGCTCTGTTTCGTCTTTATTCATGCCACAATAGGGACAATTCAGCATTAGCATACGATCTCTCCCAAAAGAAATGCGCGTAGGGCAAGGAGCGCGAATTTAAAATTTGGAAAATAGTAATATATGAAAGAAAAAACACTCATTAATGCGCCACTCCTGCCGCAACACTTTCATCTACGAAACGCCCTGCAGAAAAACGATCAAGGCCAAATTCAGCCGTTAGAGGACTTTCCCCCTTGGCCATAAGTTCAGCAAAAGCCCAACCTGAGCCTGGAATAGCCTTAAAACCGCCAGTGCCCCAACCACAGTTAATAAAAGTTTGACCTAGTGGAGTTTTACTAAGAATTGGGGATCTATCTCCTGTTACGTCAACTATCCCACCCCAATGGCGCAACATTTTCAGACGCGAAATCATTGGGAAGGTTTCAATCAACGCGCGCACTGTCTCCTCAAGATGATGAAATGATCCCCTTTGAGTGTACGCGTTATACCCATCGGTCCCGCCGCCAATCACCATTTCTCCCTTATCGGATTGGCTCATGTAACCATGAACAGTGTTCGCCATAACCACTACGTCCATGCAAGGTTTTATCGGTTCGCTTACCAGCGCCTGAAGCGGCACAGACTCAATAGGCAAATGGAAACCAGCCATTTCAGCTACAACTGAAGCATGCCCCGCAACCACCATACCAAGTTTCTTACATTCAATATGCCCACGCGACGTCTCAACACCTGTGACGTTGCCTGCTTCTTGTGTGACGCCAATAACTTCAGTTTTTTGTAAAATATGCATTCCCATTTCAGAGCAAGCACGCGCATAGCCCCAGGCAACTGCATCATGACGAGCCGAGCCCGCTCGAGATTGCCAAAGAGCTCCTAATACAGGATAACGGGGGCCATCAACATTCATAATTGGGCAAAGTTGCTTTATCCGTTCAGGACCAATAAATTCTGTTTTTACTCCCTGCAAACTATTAGCGTGCGCGGTCCTTTGATAACCACGCATCTCATGTTGTGTTTGAGCAAGCATCATACAACCACGAGGGCTGAACATAACATTGTAATTAAGTTCCTGACTTAGGTTTTCATATAAGGAACGAGATTTCTCATAAATTGCCGCTGACGGATCCTGCAAATAATTTGACCTAATTATGGTCGTATTTCGCCCAGTATTCCCACCGCCGAGCCAGCCCTTTTCGATGACAGCTACATTGGTAATCCCAAAGTTTTTACCAAGATAATATGCGGTTGCTAGCCCATGTCCACCGGCACCAATAATAATCACTTCATAAGATTTTTTCGGCTGTGGGTTTGCCCAAGTACGGCTCCAACCACTATGTTGACGCATAGCTTCGCGGGCTATTGCAAAAACTGAAAATCGTTTCATAACAGAATCTCTCTTAGGCGGACACTGTCGTTATCTCTGATCAACCATACTTTTCACAACCCATGAGCGCCATAGTTTGAAATCATTGCGACATATATAAAAGCTATGTAGAGCGTACCTAGTTTATGTCATTATTTTTGCCTACCTGCTCAACGCTTAAGGATATTTATGATAATTGCTGCTCTATTTTTGTTTATAGCGTTGCTACTGATTGGCACGTTGTTGCATCGCAGGGTGCTTAATACAAAAATACATTTCACAGGTGATGTAGAAATCTATTCAGAACACATGCGCGGTCTAGAGGCCGATCGCAATAAAGGTCTTGTAGCAGATGATGAGTTTCAAGCTATGCGCGCGGAAATTGGCAGACGCATGATCTCAGCATCCCGAACGCACTTACCAAAAGAAATTCACTATAAAAGTCAAAATAAGTGGGCTTTGCCCGGCATTATTATGACGGCATTCCTTTTGGGCTCAATAATTTATAGTCAAATTGGCACTCCAGGACAACCAGACTTCCCAATAGAACGTCGGTATGCTCAATCAGATGCCTTGCGCGCGAATAGTCTCAGCCAGCTTGACGCTGAGGCACTAGCTCCAACCAATTTAGTCACTCAAGATACTGCATACATTAATTTAGTAAAAGATCTTCGGAATGCGCTAAAACTAAGGCCAGACGACATTCAGGGCCTTGAACTTCTGGCAAAGTCTGAAAGCCGCATAAAAAATTATTCTGCGGCTCATATTGCTCAAAAAAATATTTTACAATTGAAGGGCGTTAAAGCGACAGCGGTCGAATGGTATGCTTATGCAGACTTGTTAATCATGGCAGCCGACGGCTATATCTCAACAGTGGCCGAAGAAGCCCTAAGACAAGCGTTAATGCTTAACCCAGAAAATAAATTAGCTTTATTTAGAATGGGAATATATTTTGATCAAATTGGCCGGCCAGATCGTACATTTGCTCTGTGGCGAAAATTGTTGGAGTCTGGTCCTGAGAGCGCGCCATACATTCCATTAATTCGTAGAACTATCGAAGATTTAGCATTAGTAGCTGGCGTAAATTATGAGCCCATAGAACCGAAAGGCCCCACAACAGACGATATTTCAAACGCGCTGGAACTAACAGACAAAGAACGGCAAACCATGATTGTGGAAATGGTTGCCAGTTTAGAAAAAAGATTAGCAAAAAGCGGGGGTGCCAGCTCTGATTGGGCACAACTTATTTTTTCACACGCTGTATTGGGTAACGACACTGCCGCAAAGAAAACTTTTCAGGAAGCGATAATATTATTTATGGGGCAAGAGAGTGACCTAAAAATTTTACGCCAAGCAGCAGTTTCAGCAGGAATTATTCAATGATTTATGACGATATTTCTGATATTATAATTCATGCAAAGGCTTCTGAAGCTTGGATGGGTCTAGACCTTGGCACCAAGACCATTGGTGTGGCGGTTTCAGATCGATTGTTGAGCTCAGCTACGCCTCTCCTCACAGTGCGGCGCAAAAAGTTCTCCCTTGATGCGGAAACTCTACTATTTGAGGCTACCAAACGAAATATTGGTGCAATTATTCTAGGCTTGCCACGGAACATGGACGGGTCAGAGGGACCAAGATGCCAATCTACCCGAGCGTTTGCACGAAACCTAGCCTCCCTCACAGAACTTGCAATTGGGTTTTGGGATGAGCGTCTTTCGACCGTCGCCGCTGAACGAATACTTTTAGAGGCGGATACGACACGCAAACGTCGTGCTGAGGTAATTGATCAGGTAGCTGCTGGATATATACTCCAAGGCGCGCTTGATCGCGCACATCATATTCGAGCGACGTAATGAACAATCAAAATAGCAATGAAATTTGGGAACGGAAGGAAATTGATAGCCCTTGTATCAAACTTTGCTCAATCCATCCAAGCGAACGAATTTGTGTTGGTTGCTATCGCTCCATTGAAGAAATTGGGATCTGGTCAAAATTAAGCCCAGAAGCGCGTTCCACCATTATGAAAGAACTGCCAGGGCGAGCACATCAGGTACAAAAACGCAGGGGAGGTCGCGGTAGCAGACTAACTAAATAGAAGTTATAATTTTAAACAGTTAGTGAATTAGATACGGAACAGAGAAATCCTTTTAATAAGACCCATTTAGCCAATTGATTAGGTTACCATCCCCTTCAGGTCTAAAATAAACGACCAGCCGTCCATGATCAATAGGGGCTACTTCCTCAGGCCAAGGCGCAATGCCATGTAAAGCGAGCCGATGTAAGAGATAACACTCTCCAGGTTTTGCTAAAATTGATATTTGCTCGCATTGATCAAAACATTTTCGCCGCGCTTCATGGTAAACTTTGGTTAAATCTATGCTATTCCATTGGGCAACCGGGATATCATCAAGTACAGATTTAAATGCTGCCCGAATTATATGATGGCTGCCCTCCCAAACAACCATTGGGCTTGCCTGAACGTTATAACCAACTGTCGGAAGGCCTAAAACATATTGATGTGGTTCATGTATAAACCGCCGACGATTGAGGCCTTCTGATCGCAAGCCGTCAACGTGCGCTCCACAACGATTTTTCCGATACCGGTGAGCAACTTCAGTCTCTGTTCCGTCAAAGGCTGGGTAACCAGGATAAATTACTGAAATTTGGGCACGATCCAAGGCAATTGGTCCATGCAGTTTAATTAAAAAATCAACTACAGCACCCTTTAATTGAGGCCCTTCAGCGACACTGCCAGCTGGATCATTGGGCAAAGAATTAACTCCCACAAACCAGGTATCTCCATGGCGTAACCATAGCGCCTTTTGTTTGGGGTCTTTAGCTATACCTGCAGCCGTCGGCTGTATGTAGTGAACCCAATCTAAAATGTCAGGGTCGTTATCAAATTTAATCCAGCCACGTTCACTGAGAGATACTAACCCCATAGAGCCTGCAACATCATGTTAATTGCAACTAATAACAAAAATAATCCAAATACTCGTTTGAGGGGCTTAGCATCCAATCTGTGGCCCAAATTTGCTCCTAAGGGTACAAATATAAAGGTCAGTGGAACAATAAATAAAAATACGAGAAAATTCACTGCTCCAAGGTTAAAAGGAAGTGCTGGCGACCCAACGGGAACAAGTAGCCAAAAAGCCGTAGACGGAATTGCAATCGCGAGGCCAAAACCGGCGGCAGTACCAACCGCCCTATGAATTGCAATTTGGTGTAATGACATAAAAGGAACTCCTAATGAACCTCCTCCAATTCCCAAGAGTACTGACAAACCGCCCAAAGCAGATCCCAAGACCCAGCGAGTAATTCCTTTCGGCAGATTTTCGGCCAGAAACCAGGACTGTTTACCAAAGACAAGGTAGACGCCAATCAAAGTCCCGAGCCCACCAAATATTAACTGAAGAACAATAGACCCTATACTTGCCGCAAGATAGGCGCCACATATAGCCCCAATAGCTATACTTGGAACCCATTTCTGTAAGATTTTCCAATCCACAAAACCCTTTCTATTATGGCTTTGTAGAGAGCGGATGGAAGTTACAATAATTGTGGCCAACGACGTTGCCACACAAACCTGCATCAGTTGCGGACCATTATAGCCAAGGGCTTGGAATGAGTAAAAAAAACAGGGGACCAAAACTATACCTCCCCCAACACCTAAAAGGCCTGCCAGAAATCCCGCAAAAGCACCAATGAAAATTAAGCTTACAAACACAGGGAGCAGCGCAATAAGTTCCATTAGGCTGTTTCCAATTCAGTCTGGAAACGTGTTATACTTTTGATCTCCTCCAAAAGAGCAAAATAATCAGCCATGCCTGCATCCCGCAAACTACCAATATCAGAAAGTCGACGGCGCCAATGTCGGGCACCAGGTTGACCTGCAAATAATCCAAACATGTGTCGGGTAACTTGGTGAAGGCGACCACCATCCTTGAGATGTTTCTCTAAATAGTGGGTCATTGCCGCCCCAATCTCCAAGGCAGAAGGTGGATATTCGTCATCAAAAATTTCAGAATCGACTGATGCAAGCACAGCATAGGGTGTGTGATACGCGGCACGGCCAATCATCACTCCATCAAGGCCACCACTCAAATGCTGCTTAGCTTCAGTTAAATTTTTAATCCCGCCGTTCACACTAATGTGCAAGCCAGGAAAAGCTTTTTTCATTTCTCGAACCAACAAATAATCAAGAGGCGGTACGTCCCGATTTTCTTTTGGACTCAGCCCTTGAAGCAGAGCCTTCCGCGCATGAATAGCAACCCGTTTGATACCAGAATCTTCTATCATTTCCAGAAAACTAGGAAGAATTTTTTCAGGGATTTGATCATCTACGCCAATTCTACATTTTACCGTGATTTCGGCATCACAAGCACTTTGCATCTTATCTAAGCACTGCCTAACTAGATCTGGTTCCTTCATAAGTACTGCACCAAAGCTTCCAGATTGGACCCTATCAGACGGACATCCCAGATTAAAATTAATTTCGGGGTATCCACGCTCTGCACCAAGCGCCGCAGCCTGGGCCAATTGAACCGGATCACTACCACCCAACTGTAAAGCAACTGGATATTCTTCAATGTTGAAATCTAACAAATGAATTGCCCCACCCAATACTAAAGCGGGCGCCGTCACCATTTCCGTGTAAAGAAGAGATTTTTTTGAAATTAAACGATGAAAATAGCGGCAGTGTGTGTCTGTCCACGCCATCATTGGCGCCACACTAAAGCAAGCACTTTGCCGTAATTTTTCTCGATCAGATCCGCTCATGCCTACGTTCCATAAGAGTTAGATAGTGAAGTAGTAAAAAAGTAAAAAAATTATAATCCAAACCCTGCCAGGCCAAATATTTTCCACGTATTTATCTTAAGGGTAACAGTTTTCAACCCTTGATCAGGATTCCTAGGTCAGCGACATTTGTACCAGTAGGCCCAGTGATCAATAATGCGTTTGCAGCTTTTAATGCATTATAGGAATCATTATTAGAAAGCATTACTTCTGGATTTATGCCCTTGCTTTCTAGTGTGTTCAATGTTGTCTCGCATACAACGCCACCTGCAGCATCCGTTGGGCCATCGCGTCCGTCAGTCCCACCCTGCAAATATAACCACGGCGCCCTCCAGGCCTGTTCACGAGCCAACAACGCTACCCGCAAGGCAAGTTCTTGATTGCGACCCCCCTTACCTGTTCCATTGATCTTTACGGTTGTCTCCCCTCCAAATAGATGAATACCAGGCCCGCTAGACGCAACACGCTTGGCCGCAACTGCAACATCACCAACCAGCGGCGTATAATGGGCTCTTGACCGTTCAAAATAAGCAGACATAGCTTCAAGACTTAATTTATTTGACCCGATTAGGGTATTTTTAGCTTTAGGAAATTCCAATACCAAATCACTACGCTGCATTAGTGCCTGAATGGATTCTGGTATGCGATCCCAAATTCCCAAGCGTTTCAAAGCTAAGCGTGCTTCTTCCCGGCTTCCGATAGGCGAAGTAGTTAAACCACTGGATACCACACGTAAATCATCTTCAACAACGTCTGATAAAATTAAACCACTTACAGAACTTGGGGCGGCATATTGCAGTAAACCACCACCTTTTAGCAAGGAAACTTGCTGACGTATAAGGTTCATGGTTTTAATTTCGGCACCAGCCGACAGCAAAACTGAGTTTAATTCAATTTTTTCATCTAAGGAGATTCCATCACGGGGTGCGGGCAGTAATGCTGAGCCACCACCAGATATTAAACACAGTATAGGACGGCAAGCTTTGGACGCACGTTGTAAAGCTGCAACAACGGCTTCACTCGCCAACAAGCCAATTTGATCAGGAATTGGGTGCGCGGCCGCAAATACTTTAATTCCCGGCATTTCGATAGCATTTTCAGGATTAGTAACAACTATTACTTCCGCATAATCTCTCAAAACATCAACTGCGGAAATCGTCATTTTAACCGCAGCCTTTCCTACCGCTATAACTGTCGGAACTTCATCGTAACCTATCAACTCCTGCCTAACCGCTGAAACAGGGTCTGCCGCATTTATTCCGATCAAAAAAGCTTTTAAGGCCTGATTATAATATTTATGTCTCATTTTCAGCTTTTTCAGACTCTGCAAAAATATTTGGATTATTCAAAACAAAAATTAGTTTAGTGCAACAGGATGAAATTCACCACTTCTAAACAAACCAATTTGTGACAAAAAATAGATTTTCAGGTCATTAATTAATATTGCAAAGTTAATGATGTATTTTTTAAATTCATGTAAATACACATAATACTAAAATGTAAGGATAAATAATGAGTAACTTTGATGAAGATCTTTTTATAAAAGGCCTGAAGCAGCGTCAGGCTACACTCGGAAAAGATTATGTTGCTAAAAACCTAGCATCAGCAGATAGCTTTACGCGCCCGTTTCAAGAAGCAATGACTGCATGGTGTTGGGGGTTCGGTTGGGGTGATGATACAATAGACGCCAAAACAAGGTCAATGATGAACCTTTCTATGATAGGCGCATTAGGCAAAATGCAAGAATGGGAAATTCACTGTAAAGGTGCCCTTAATAACGGTGTGACAGTAGAAGAAATTCGCGCAATCATTCATGTAGTAGGCATTTACTGTGGCGTTCCCCAGGCGCTAGAATGTTTCCGAGTTGCCAAAAAGGTATTGAGTGAAGCAGGCCTTTTAGAATAAAATTAATGTTTTTAGACTTCCGCTACGGAAGGGTTGCAAAGCCAAGCTAAACCACTTGATTACAAACTGCTCATATAAAGGAGAGGTCCGTTATGACTGGTCAGTCCTACCCACATCTATTCCAACCACTCGACTTAGGCTTTACCCAATTAAAAAATAGAGTGATAATGGGTTCAATGCACCTAGGGCTTGAAGAGGCCAAAAATGGTTTTGAACGTATGGCAGCATTCTATGCAGAGCGTGCAGCAGGTGGCGTAGCTTTAATTGTGACAGGGGGAATTGGCCCTAATCCAGAGGGTGCTGTGGGTCAGGGTGCCGCAATTATGACGACACCAGAGGAAGCTCAAAAACATAAAATAGTAACTAGAGCTGTCCACAAAGCGGGCGGAAAAATTGCTATGCAAATTTTGCATACAGGTCGTTATGCATATAATCCTAACGCCGTAGCACCATCGCCAATCCAAGCGCCAATAAACTTTGTAAAACCAAAAGAATTAGATGAAGAGGGAATTCAAACCCAAATCTCAGATTTTGTCCGTGCAGCAATTTTAGCTCAATCTGCCGGATATGATGGCGTGGAGATAATGGGCTCAGAAGGCTACTTCCTAAATCAATTTATCGCGCTAAGAACTAATCACCGCACTGATGCCTGGGGCGGGAGTTATGATAATCGTATTCGACTAGCAGTCGAAATAGTGCGGCAGGTGAGGCAGGCTGTTAAAGAAAACTTTATCATAATTTATCGGCTTTCAATGATTGATTTAGTTGAAGGGGGGTCCACCATTGAGGAAGTCATCAAGCTTGGAAAAGAAATTGCCGCTGCAGGCGCAACAATATTTAATACTGGCATTGGCTGGCATGAGGCGCGTATACCCACAATTGCAACTTCAGTTCCACGCGCTGCTTTTACCTGGGTAACTGCTATGGTGCGATCAGAAATGCCTATACCCGTCATAACTTCAAATAGGATCAACACGCCTGATGTCGCCGAAACGATAATAGCACGTGGTGACGCAGATATGGTTTCAATGGCACGCCCATTTTTGGCTGATGCAAATTTTGTTAGTAAAGCTGCAAATGGAAGAGGCGATGAAATCAACACTTGTATCGCCTGTAATCAGGCGTGCCTAGACGCGATATTTAATGGTAAAATTACATCTTGCTTGGTTAACCCATTCGCCTGCAATGAAACAGAAATGGTACTAAAGCCTGCAACGGTGATCAAAAAAATAGCAGTTGTTGGTGCAGGCCCTGCCGGCCTTGCTGCAGCAACAACCGCTGCGCGCCGTGGGCATCAGGTAACGCTTTTTGATGCTGCAGAAGAAATTGGTGGTCAGTTCAATATTGCAAAAAGAATACCAGGAAAGGAGGAGTTTTATGAGACAATTAGATACTTTGCCAAAGAAATTTCTCTTAGTGGTGTGACTTTAAGGCTTGGTTTGCGAGCAGGACCAAAAGATTTGGCTAGTTTTGATGAAGTTATACTTGCCACTGGCGTTATGCCGAGAACACCAGAGATTATCGGCATAGAGCACCCAAAAGTGGTGGGATATCTTGATGTGATCAATGGTACGCAAGTTGGCAAATCAGTGGCTGTAATTGGTGCAGGCGGTATTGGCTTTGATATCAGTGAGTTCTTAATACATACTGGTTTTTCGACAAGCCAAGACATTCCTAATTTCATGAAGGAGTGGGGAATTGATATGTCGATGAAAGCACGTGGGGGTGTCGAAGGAATGGTTGCTGAATTTAAGCCTGCAGCCCGCAAAATATACCTGCTTCAGCGAAAAGCAAAAAAAGTTGGCGCAGGTTTAGGTAAAACTACTGGTTGGATTCACAGAAAAAACCTGACTAAACGTGGTGTGCAGATGATGTCTGGCGTTACTTATAATAAAATAGACGACGATGGGTTGCATATCTCGATTGGAGACGAAAACCGAGTGCTAGCAGTAGACACAATAGTGATTTGTGCAGGACAAGACCCGGAACGTAGCTTGGCCAAGCACCTCCCAAAAGCCCACTTGATAGGTGGAGCTGATGTGGCAGCAGAATTGGATGCGCAGCGGGCTATAGATCAAGGCACTCGCCTGGCATTGGAACTCTAAAGAGTTTTGCTTCGGCGCAGATCATCAATTGTTAGACTAGGAGTTATAGCTTCAGTCGCCACATTAAGGTCAAGTATTGCGCCAGTCGGACTAGCCAAAGCATGGGCAAAAGCAGCTACAAAATCCTCAGTTTTTTCAATGCGTTCAGTATAAAACCCATAAGCTTTACCCAGCGCAACAAAATCAGGATTTACTAAATCAGTACCACTTATTCTTGATGGATAGTTTTTTTCTTGATGCATCCGTATAGTTCCATATGTACTATTGTTAACAATAAGCACGATGGGGCGAGCATCAGATTGCAAAGCCGTACCCAGCTCTTGGCAATTCATCTGGAAATCTCCATCACCTGAAAAACAAACAACACAACGTTCAGGATACTCTATTTTGGCAGCAATAGAAGCCGGTAGTCCATATCCCATTGCGCCAGATTGTGGAGCCAGCAAACGCTGCTCGTTTGAAAACTGCATAAATTTATTTGGCCAAATAGCAAAATTTCCAGCTCCATTTGTCACTATAGCATCTAAAGGCAGGAGTTTTTCAACCAAAATAGTGATCTGACCCATATCCACAGGGCTTGGCTGGGTTTTAGCTTTCTGAGACTTTTCAAAACCTTTACGCGCTGCCAAAACCCATCCACTATCAATTGTTAAATCAGAAGGCGTCAAAATATCATTTAAATCGTTTAGTAACGCGCTCGGATCACAAATCATGCTTAAATCAGGCGAGACGTATTTATTAAACTCATCGCCAGACCGATGCGTTTGAACAATCCACTGATCATCACGCTCTTCGTTAAATAGAGTAAAGGCGTCAGTTGTCATTTCACCAAACCTTACATTGATGGCTAGGACTAAATCAGACTGAGAAAGGGCAAGCCTAGTATTCTCTGACATTCCAACTCCCGCCTCACCCAGAAAAAGCCGAAGTTTGTTATCAAACAAATCATGATAACGAAAAGCAGTTATTACTGGAATATTCAATCTTACTGCACATTGACTCAAGGCCGCCCTATCGCGGGCCGTCCATCCACCACCACCAACTAATAGAACTGGGCGTTTAGCCGCTTTTAGTTTTTTTGACACTTTCATCACTTCGACCGGCATCGCTCCAGCCTGTGGCGGGATTATCGGCCTGGTTGGGATTTGAATTTCAGCCATCTGTGTTAAAATATCTTCTGGCAACGCGATGACAACAGGGCCTGGCCGACCAGAAATTGCTATCGACCATGCTCGACGTACAATCTCAGCTGTACGGGTAACATCGGTAATTTCTGTAGCATATTTTGCGACGGATCCATATACTTGTCGATAATCAAGCTCTTGAAAGGCTTCACGTCCCTGGTGCTCCAAGCCAACTTGACCAATAAACAAAATCATTGGAGTTGATGCCTGCATTGCGGAATGTACGCCAATACTCGCGTTCGTCGCTCCAGGGCCACGGGTCACAAAGCACAGTCCAACTTCGCCTGTCAATTTGGACCAAGCCTCAGTCATGAATGCGGCTCCACCCTCATTTCGGCAGCTAGTGAATTTAAAATCTGGTATGTCGCAGAAGGCGTCTAAAACAGCCAAAAAACTTTCTCCTGGTACCCCAAAACTTTGTCTCGCACCAAGAGCTATTAAGGTTTTTACAATGGCTTGACCGCCAGACATTTGTGACATTTCTCAACCAATCTAAAATACTTAACTATAATTTTAAGCAGAATAAAAAATATGGTAATTTGTTAGACAGCTTTATCACTATTAAATTTTCAATGTTTAAACAATACCATCTAAAACCACAGAATAGTTTGGCCAAATAGATTTGGTTCAATTTAACGTCAAATTGAAACTAATTATAAATTATAAGCTTAACATGACTGCGCTCAAAGATTTGATAAAAAAAGTTATAAATAAATGGATTCACCTTGATTACAAAATTGAATATGACAAATTACGAAATGCAAGGAGGCGGTATGGAAGCAGATTTTGTGATTGTGGGCTCGGGTTCATCCGGCTCAGCGTTAGCATCTCGTCTTAGCGAAGACGGAAAAAATTCTGTTTTAGTGCTTGAATATGGTGGAACTGATGCGAGCCCTCTAATTCAAATGCCAGGTGCACTATCCTTCCCAATGAACATGCCACGGTATGATTGGGGATATTTTTCAGAACCAGAACCACATCTAGGTGGTCGAAAATTAGCCTGCCCTAGGGGAAAGGTGATTGGGGGCTCATCTTCTATTAACGGCATGGTCTACGTACGGGGCCATGCAGGAGATTATGACAATTGGTCAGACACCGGTGCGGAGGGTTGGTCATATGCGGACGTTTTACCATATTTTCTTCGTATGGAGAATTGGCATGACAGTGGCCAAGGGGGTGATCCCGAATGGCGTGGCAAAAATGGGCCCCTTCACATTACCCGCGGCAAGCGAGATATCCCACTGCACAAGGCCTTTGTGGATGCAGGAATTCAAGCCGGGTTTGAATTAACCAAAGACTATAATGGCGAGCAGCAAGAGGGCTTTTCCCCAATGGAGCAGACGGTTTGGAAGGGTCAAAGGTGGTCAGCGGCTAATGCATATTTAAAACCTGCCCTAAAAAGATCAAATCTAGATCTACACAACTGCTTAGCACGACGTATCATTATGGACGGGAAGCGTGCAGTTGGCGTTGAAGTTCAGCGCGGATCAGACGTTTATATAGTTCATGCACGGCGTGAGGTCATAATAGCAGCGTCAGCCATCAATTCTCCAAAATTGCTGATGTTGTCAGGCATTGGTCCAGCAGCACATATTAAGGAAACAGGTATTAATGTGATTGCAGATCGTCCAGGAGTGGGACAAAATTTGCAAGATCATTTAGAACTATACATTCAACAAGCGTGTACCCAACCAATTACTCTATTTAAGTATTGGAACCTGTTTGGAAAAATGCGCGTTGGAATTGAGTGGTTGCTAAACAAATCTGGTCCAGGGGCATCAAATGCCTTCGAAAACATGTGCATTTTTAAGGTCCAAACCCGGCGTCAGTTATCCCGATATTCAATATCATTTTTTACCAATTGCGGTACGATACGACGGACAAGCTGCAGCAGAGGGGCATGGTTTTCAGGCCCACGTAGGCCCTATGAGGTCAGCCTCAAGGGGTTCGATCAGGCTAAATTCATCTAACCCAGAAGATAAGCCAAAAATCGTTTTTAATTATATGTCTCAGCCACAGGATTGGGAAGACTTCAGGCACTGTATAAGGCTCACCCGATCTATATTCGGCCAACCTGCTTTTGACCCCTTTCGAGGTAAAGAAATCCAGCCAGGCATAGATGTACAGAGTGATGAAGAGTTAGATACTTTTATCAGTGAGCACGTTGAGAGCGCCTATCATCCATGCGGTACTTGTAAAATTGGTCGACCAGATGATCCCATGGCCGTAGTCGACCCTGAATGCCGTGTAATTGGAGTAGACTCATTACGCGTTGTTGATAGCTCGATTTTTCCACGAATTCCCAATGGTAACCTGAACGGACCATCAATCATGGTCGGAGAGAAAGGCGCAGATCATATTTTGGGTCGTGCGCCACTTCCAAAAGACAATCGCGCGCCCTGGATAAACCCACGCTGGAAAACATCTGATAGATAGATTCAGAAAAATAATTTAATTATAAAAAAAGGTCATCCGACATAAACTACAAATATCAAACTTTTACGGCCAACTTGAATTTTGCTCTATCCAGATAATACGGAGATATAATGCCACCAAATTTTTACCAGCAAGCAAAAAAATATTTAACTAAAGGCGAAGTGAAGTAATGGCACGGCGAGGTCGTAGGAAAAGCGAAACAGAAGACGAAGCAAAGCCAAGTTTAAAGGCAACCGGCGGAACCTATCAGCCATTAAACTTGAATGAAACTAAACAAATTTCAGATGCCGCAATTGAAATTATGTGTACCGTTGGGTTCTCTGAATGCCCTAAACCGGTAGTTCAGAAATTATTAGAATTTGGTTGTCAAAAAATTAGAGATCGTATCCACTTTTCAAATAGTTTGATCGATGAAGTTTTACAAAAGATACCTAAATTGGTAACTCTTTACGGTCGATCAAATAAGGATGACCTCAGAGTAGGTAAATCGGCAAGTTTTGTTGGAACTGGAGGTGCATCTCCTTATATTCTTGATATTCAGACAGATACCTATCGCGCCTCAACGCTCAGTGATCTTTATGATAGTGCGCGTTTATGCGATCAGTTAGATCACATTCAGTTTTTTTCACGGTCTTTGGTTGCAAGAGAGATAAAAACTCCCCGCGACCTTGATCTAAATACAGTTTTCGCCTGTATTCTTGGAACACAAAAACACATCATGACCAGTGCGTCAGAACCTGAGCACGTGGAGGAGATTGCAGAAATTTGCTATTCAATTGCTGGCTCAGAGGCAAAATTTCGCGCTGAACCGTTTGTGTCTTTCAACATCAACCACGCCGTACCGCCATTAAGGTTTCATGCTGAAAGCTTTGCAGTCATGAAGGTAGCAATACAAAAAGGCTTCCCAGTTCATGCTAATGTTTTTGGCCAGTTAGGTGCATCAAGCCCAGTAACAACAGCGGGTTCAGTTGCGCAAACATTAGCTGAAGCGTTGGCAGGAGCGGTCTATGCTTACTGTGTAGATCCTGAAGCGAAGGTGATTGTTGGCCCACGCCCGATGATTACTGATTTACGCACCGGCGGTTTTTCAGGCGGGTCTGGAGAACAGGCCCTTGCTACTGCTATGTGTGGGCAAGTTATGCGATACTGGGATTTACCTTGCTCAGCTATCGCTGGTGCAACAGATAGTAAGTCAGCAGATGCTCAATCCGGATTTGAAAAGTCTCTAACTGTGAACACCGCCATACAAGCAGGAGCAAATCTTATTACCCAGGCAGCCGGAACACAGGCCGGCCTCATGGGAGCGTCACTTAAGGCATATGTCATTGATAACGATATGCTGGGCTCACTCTTAAGAGCAAATGTGAAACCTAATGTATCAAAAAAAACGTTAGCCATTGAGTCAATATCAGAAGTGGTCCACGGGGAAGGTCATTTCTTGGGTCAGAAAGAAACTTATGCCAGAATGAAATCTGATTTCTTATATCCTGAAATCAGTGACCGAAGATCTATTGATGAATGGGGCGATGGCAAACAAAAAACTTTAGAAGAGAAAGCTAAAATACGAGTTTTAGAATTATTAAAAAATACGCAAGAAAGTAATCTTGATCCAAACCTAATACGAACACTTATTAAAAAATACAGCCTATCTTTCGACCTTTTGAGCCTGCAGCCCATTAAAGTAATTGGTTTTTAGTACAGAGCCTACCCCAATTATTTTGAGAGTATTTAAAGTCGCTATCACACTATTTTTGCAAGTGTGGCGGATCGCAAATATTCTTCCGTTATGCCTTCAGCCGTTTCAACAATCTTTAGACCACCTTCGACAACGTCGAGTACTCCAAGGTTGGTGATGATACGGTCGACAACACCAGCGCCAGTAAGCGGTAAAGTACACGCAGGGAGAACTTTGCTCTCACCTTTTTTATTGGTATGATCCATGACAACTACTACCCTACGCACACCTGCAACTAGGTCCATAGCGCCCCCCATCCCTTTAACTAGCTTTCCTGGGATCATCCAGTTTGCCAGATCACCATTTTCAGCAACTTCCATCGCACCTAAAATGGCCATAGCAATTTTTCCACCACGGATCATGCCAAATGAAGTGGCACTATCAAAATAGGCTGTTTGGGGAAGTTCTGTGATTGTTTGTTTTCCAGCATTAATTAAATCAGCATCAACCTCATCCTCAGTAGGAAAAGGCCCCATTCCAAGCATACCATTTTCCGATTGCAGCGTCACTTCCACACCCTCAGGGATATAATTGGAAACTAAAGTTGGAATGCCAATTCCCAGATTAACATAGGTACCATCTTCCAACTCAAGAGCAGCCCGAGCTGCCATTTGATTGCGATCCCAGCCCGTTTTATCATTGGCCATTATGTTACCCTCAGTGTACGTTGTTCAATACGTTTTTCATGCTCACCCTGTATCAATCGGTGAACGTAGATCCCTGGCAAGTGAATTAGGTCAGGATCAAGGCTACCGGTCGGCACTATTTCCTCAACCTCTGCAACACACACTTTGCCGCACATTGCAGCCGCTGGATTAAAGTTTCGCGCTGTTTTCCTAAACACTAAATTTCCTGTTTCGTCAGCCTTCCAGGCCTTAACAATCGATAAATCTGCAAAAAGACCGGTTTCAAGAATATAAGTTTCGCCATTGAAATCTTTATGTTCTTTGCCATCTGCAATCACAGTACCAACACCTGTTTTTGTATAAAACCCGGGGATACCACAGCCGGCAGAACGCATTCGTTCAGCCAGTGTGCCCTGTGGATTGAACTCCAACTCTAATTCTCCAGATAAATACTGCTGCATGAATGTATCATTCTCACCCACATAAGAGGCAATCATTTTTTTAACCTGTCGGGTTTGAAGTAGGATACCAATTCCAAAATCATCAACACCAGCATTGTTAGATGCAAATGTGAGGTTCTTAGTGCCCGCCGCACGGATTGCATTCAGCAAGTTTTCTGGCAAACCACACAGTCCAAAGCCACCTGCCGCAATAAACATCCCGTCAAACAACAAACCATCCATGGCCTCGCTGGCGGATCCATATACTTTTTTCATAAGTAAATTGTCCCATAAGTCAGATTAAAGTTTAAGAAACACTGAAAGTCGCCTGGGTCAAGCTTTCGCTCAAATTTTAAATAAAGTTGTCTAATGACAAGCCAATGCAAAACTACTGACCCTCAACTTTTCAACGTTAGTCAGAGAACTCACAAAAAGGGTAAATCAACTAAGCTAGCCTTGATTTCACGCCCCGCCGAACGAAGCAATGTTACGGAGTCACCCACTTTGCAGCTACATGAAATCAAAGCATACCCTATATTCCTTTTAAGTCGCGGTGACCAAACACATTGGGTCATATCTCCAACTTTTTTACCGTCAACTAAGATATCTTCCCAATGGAATGAGAGCGGATCTGCAATATTTCCTTCAAGGGCTAAGCCAAGCTGATGACGCTTTGGTCCCTGAGCTTTAATAAGTCTGAGGGCTTTTATACCGACAACGTCATCTGCAACATCAAGATCAATATATTTTCCCAATCGAACTTCAAAAGGATTAGTCGTGTCATCACTATCAGACCCACAACTTACCAAACCACTCTCAGTCCGCTCTGGAGATGTCGGGCCCCCATTCCCAATTGCATAAGGCTGACCAGCCTCTTTAACGATGCTCCAAAGTTCATCGCCGCGGGTGCCATCTTGGAGGTAGATCTCAAAGCCACCCTGTTTTGACCAACCAGAACGCTGCACAGCGACTGGAATTCCATTAATTTCTGTCTCAGAAAACCAAAAATACTTTAAATCATGAACCCAATCACCAAAAATAGAAGATACGACAGCAGGCGCTTTTGGACCCTGGACTGCAAGAGGAGAGACATCTGGTTCACTAATCGTGACGTTCAAGCCACGTTCAGCAGCAATAGCCCGAGCCCAAAACCAAATATCACTATCAGCAATTGAAAACCAATATAGGTCATCACGCAACTTCAACATAATTGGATCATTAATCAAAATACCATCATGGTTGCACATTGGCACGTATTTTCCCTGTCCAATTTTACATTTTGATAGATCGCGCGGGCTCAAAATTTGAGCTAGTTTACTTGCATCCGGTCCTTCTAACTGAACTTGACGCTCCACGCCAACGTCCCACATAACAACTCCATTTATGAGATCCCAATACTCTTTTTCCTTGTCACCAAAGCTGGCAGGCAAAATCATCCGGTTGTAAATGGATGCGCTAGTGCAACCCTCAGCCATAACCGAATTAAAAAACGGGGACGGCCTCAAACGTGCCGTTGGAAAAACCTGAAACATCTTTTGCTCCTGAACTGCTATTATCAACCGCTGTAATCCAAACACTGCAGAGCAGAGAGTGCGCTCAGCGACAAACACAAGATACTACGCGACACTCCATAGTTACTTGTTCACCAAACACAGTTTTTGATAACGGATAGGCGATCAAACCAACAACCAAAAAGATGTACTTATTTACAAAATTTGAGTGGAAATAGTGCTAGAACGACTTGATGCATTTACTATTTTTGGTATCGTGTTTTCAACTTGGAGGGTTTTATGCTCAACTCTAGTATTCGACTAAGCGTCGATATTGGCGGCACATTTACTGACGTAGTCTTGGAGAACGGCGACGTAGTAATTTCCACCAAAGTATTAACTACTTACAAGGCCCCAGAAAATGCGATAATTGAGGGCATGTCTTACGTCTGTAAAAAGTCAGGTGTGGATCCGTCACTCATTAGTCAGATTATACATGGCACCACATTAGCAACAAATGCATTAATAGAACGGCGTGGCGCAAAAACTGCCCTAATAACTACCAAAGGCTTTCGTGATGTCATCGAAATGCGAACGGAGAGCCGTTTTGAACAGTATGATTTGAACCTTACTCTACCAGACCCGCTCCTGCCTCGCAATTTTCGTTATACGATAGAGGAACGTATGCAGGCTGACGGGAAGGTCCTCATACCACTCAACCAACAAAAATTGGATTTATTAATTAACGACATTAAGGCGGCAGGGTTTGAAAGTATCGCAGTCGGTCTTCTTCACTCCTATGCAAATGATACACATGAACGCATGATTGCAAAAGCTTTGGCTCAACGTATGCCTGAGGCTATGGTGTCGCTGTCGTCACAAGTAAGTCCACAAATGCGGGAGTATGAACGCTTTAACACCACAATTGCCAACGCATATATTAAGCCTTTGATGAAGTCATACCTTAGTCGTCTCAAAGGGCGCTTAGCCAAAGAGCATGCAAATTGTCCAATTTTTTTAATGCACTCAGGTGGTGGGATTATTAGCCTCGAAAACGCGGCTGAATTTCCTGTCAGGCTAATTGAATCTGGACCTGCTGGTGGCGCTGTGTTTGCCGCACATATCGCCGCTCGTCACGGGTTAGATAAGGTGCTGTCTTTTGACATGGGTGGTACTACCGCAAAAATTTGTTTGATTAAAAACCAAACTCCCAAAACTGCACGTGTTTTTGAGGTTGCGCGGACATATAGATTCAAAAAAGGATCCGGTATGCCAATCTCGATACCTGTAATAGATATGGTTGAGATCGGTGCCGGTGGTGGTTCGCTGGCCCAGATAGATAGTATGCGCCAGATCCGCGTAGGCCCAGAAAGTGCGGGGTCTGAGCCAGGGCCTGCCTGCTTCAAACGCCACGGCACAAGACCAGCCGTCACTGATGCAGATTTAATACTCGGTAAATTAGATCCAACAAATTTTGCAGGCGGCAGTATCAGCTTGGATGCGTTAGCCAGTGAAAAAGCCTTAAAGTTACATTTGGGCGACCCGCTCGAAGTGACTGCGCAAATGGCAGCCTTTGGCCTATCAGAGGTGGTAGACGAAAATATGGCGAATGCTGCACGTGTCCATGCCGTAGAAAATGGCGAAGATTTAAGTGAATTTACAATGATCGCCTTCGGTGGAGCAGCACCACTTCACGCAGGCAGATTATGCGAAAAACTTGGTATCAAAAGGATGTTGGTTCCCACGGGCGCCGGAGTGGGGTCTGCTATTGGATTTTTATACGCTCCCTTCAGCTTCGAAGCCAACCGCAGCCAATTCATGCGTCTCTCAGACTTTGACGCAAAAGCAATTAAGTTAATACTTAATGAGTTGAAGTCAGAAGCCACGGCCTTTGTGCGAAGTTGTAACGCTTTAGCCCCTATTGAAGCCAAATATAAAGTATACATGCGATACTCTGGCCAAGGCTGGGAAATTCCAGTCCAACTAACAAAAGCGCAAGCCAAAGCTCCTGACGTAAATACATATCAGGCACTATTTGAAAGAGAATATGAACTCTTGTTCGGTCGTGTTGTAGATGGAATGGATGTGGAAGTTACAGTTTGGTCAGTAAATGCAACCACACCAGCTCAGACGGTAAATCCGGTACAAAAAATTCAAACCTTGCAGAGCCTGACCACTGAGAAAACCAGAGAACTTTTTGATCCTTCTGTAGAAGCAGTAACAACGGCAGCTGAGTTGCCGCGTTCTACAATGAAACCCGGCAGCCAGATTGCAGGGCCTGCAATTATTACTGAAGATGAAACCACTGTTATTGTGCCTGCCTCCCGCATAGCCACGGCTTTGAATGATGGCTCAATCGATATTACTGAAAAAGAGCGCCCAGATGTGTCCTAAATCAACAAAAGCCCAACCCTCAAATGTGCAATATCAGGTCATGTGGAACAGGTTAATTTCAGTGGTGGAGGAGCAGGCCCAAGCACTTGTCCGCACAGCGTTTTCTACTTCAGTTCGTGAAGCTGGAGATCTGTCTGCAGGGGTCTATGATAAAGACGGAAAAATGTTGGCACAAGCGGTCACAGGCACGCCCGGACATGTCAATGCTATGGCTGACGCAGTAGCGCATTTTATCCGTCGCATTGGTCCAGAAAACTTTTCGAGTGGAGATGTTTATATAACAAATGATCCCTGGGAAGGGACCGGACATCTCCATGACATCACCATCGTAACACCAAGCTTCCATCATGAAAGGTTTGTTGGATTTTTTGCGTGTACTGCGCACATTGTGGATATCGGTGGGCGCGGCTTTGGAGCGGACGCTAATAGCGTCTATGAAGAAGGTCTTTATATTCCCATTATGAAGTTTATTCACCAAGGAAAAGTCGACGAAACACTGATAAAAATTATTCGTGGAAACGTGCGTGAACCTGATCAGTTAGTCGGCGATATTTATGCTTTGGCGACCTGCAATGAAATTGGTCATCGCCGTTTGCTTGAGATGATGGACGAGTTTTCTTTAAATGACATTTGTGGCATTTCGGACTTCATTTTAACAAATTCCAAAAGGGCCACACTAGAAAGGATCAATTCACTCACCCGGGGAGTAGCTCAGGGTGAGATGCGCAGTGACGGCTACTCACATCCAGTGGACTTAAGGGTCAAGTTAAGCATCCAAAAAGATAAAATTCTTTGCGATTTTAATGGTACTTCAAGTATCGATAAAAAAGGTATAAACTGTCCACTAGTTTATACCAAAGCGTACGCCTGTTATGCGATAAAATGCGCCGTCGCCCCTGATATTCCAAACAATGCAGCCAGCCTTTCTCCCTTTGAAGTAATAGCTCCAGAAAATACTATAGTTAATGCATTGCACCCAGCACCTGTCGCGCTGCGGCACGTAATCGGCCACATGGTACCCGATGCAGTTTATGCGGCTCTAGACCAATTAATACCTGACCTAGTGCCAGCCGAAGGTGCAGGCTGTCTATGCAACTTCCAAGTTTCATTAAGGCCACGCACCGATACCCAAGCCCCTGTCAGCGCCCGACGAGCAGAAGTTTTGACATTTAATTCTGGAGGTTCAGGAGCTCGCCCAAGACTTGATGGAATGAACGCAACTGCGTTTCCCAGTGGCGTTATGACAATGCCTGTTGAGGCAACAGAGCAAGTCGGGCCAGTTATTATTTGGCGAAAAGAACTACGACCAGACAGTGGTGGCGTCGGACGTCATCGTGGTGGATTGGGACAATTTATGGAAGTTGGCGCACAAGAAGGGCACGAGTTTGATATTCAAGCAATGTTTGACCGGCTTAATCACCCTGCTAATGGACGGCAAGGCGGGGGTATGGGTGCCCCCACAACAATAGCCCTGGATAATGGAACCGCGATGAAGGGAAAGGGAAACAATTCGTGCCACACGGTAACCGGGTTATGATGGCTTTCCCAGGCGGCGCCGGGTACGGGCCTTTGTCCGAACGAAAGAACCCTGAAATTTGGCGTGACCTGGCGGCTGGGTATATTTCCGAGCAAGCTGCAATTGAAGCCTACGGCCTTGATCCAGATATTGTAAAAGACGTGATGAAACGTGCACGAAACGGGGAGGTTTTTTGAATTGGCAAACGTAAAAAACACCCCCAAAAAGACAAAATATGATGTCGTTGTGGTGGGAGGTGCGATTTACGGCAGCTCAGTCGCGTGGTGGCTATCTCAAAATACAGACTTTGGCGGTTCTATTTTGGTAGTAGAACGCGATATGAGCTATGAGTTTGCTTCTACCAGCCATACCAATTCCTGCATCCGCCAACAGTTTTCTAATCCTACCAACATCCAAATCAGTCAATTTGGTGCAGAATTTATAAATAACTTCAGAAGTTTTTTTAATGACGATCCAAGAGTACCAGACATACCAATCCAATCCTTTGGTTATATGTATCTAGCTGACACAACAAATTCTGCGGCAATGTTAAAAGAGTGTCAGGAAATACAGGCCAAGCTGGGCGCAGGTACAAAACACATGAGCGCCAGTCAAATCAAAGATGATTATCCGTTTTATATGCTGGATGATATTGTGGCAGGTAATCATAACCTCATTGATGAAGGTTATTTTGATGGCGGAACCATTTTTGATTGGTGGAAGCGTTCAGCGCAAGAGAATGCTGTGGAATACATTGAGAACGAAGTAGTGGCCATCGGTTGCTCTGGCAAACATGTCAATAATATTTTATTAAATTCAGGCGAAACGGTTTTTTGTGGTACGTTGGTGAATTGTTCAGGACCCCGAGCGGTCGAGACAGCAAGGATGGCGGGCCTTAACCTACCAGTGGAACCCCGCAAACGTTTTACCTTCGTCTTTGATGCGGAAACTCCTCTGGAATGTGATCTACCTTTAACAGTAGACCCGTCCGGCGTGCATGTCCGTTCAGAGGGGAAATATTATCTAGCTGGTTGTCCACCTAATGACGATCCGGCAATAGAGTACGATGACTTCATCCAAGACCATCAAATATGGCAAGATAAGATCTGGCCAATTATTGCCACCCGCATTCCACAATTTGAAGCCATTAAAGTAATAAATAGCTGGGTAGGGCATTATGCCTTTAACACCCTTGATCAAAATGCTGTAATTGGCCCCCACCACGAAATTGAAAATTTCATTTTTGCAAACGGATTCTCAGGGCATGGATTACAACAGTCAATGGCTATGGGCCGTGGAATTTCAGAGATAATAACCTATGGCGCTTATCGCACCATTGACCTTACACCTTTTGCGTATTCACGTATTCCTGAGGGCAACCCATTCTTAGAAAAGGCAATAATATAATGAAAAAACTTGTTTTAACTGGTGCTGCAGGCCGTCTCGGATCCTACTTGCGAGAACCACTTACCAAGATGTGTGATGAACTAGTTTCTACTGATTGGATTGAAGATATCGGTCCGCTTTACGAAGGAGAAACCTATATAAAGGCTGATCTTGGTACATTAGATCAAATGGAAAAGGTGCTAGATGGGGCAGATATGGTAGCCCACTTTGGAGCAATTGGTGATGAGGCTGCCTGGGATGCCATCCTACACTCAAACATTATAGGTGCTTATAATGTCTGGGAGGCCGCCGCACGTAGAGGCGTAAGACGTGTGATCTATGCAAGTTCAATTCATGCTGTTGGAATGTACCCAAAGACACAAAAAATAGATACCGAGGTTCCACATCGCCCTGACACATATTATGGTTTAGCGAAGTGTTTTGCAGAAGATTTAGGTAGCCTTTACTGGGAGAAAAAAAACATTGAAAGTGTGCATTTAAGAATTTTATCTGCCGCGCAGGTCAACAGTCCAAGATCGTTAGGAACTTGGTTATCTTATGATGATTTGATCCACCTAGTTCAATGCGCCATAAACGCACCAATTACTGGATTTTCTATTATCTATGGGGTGTCAAACAATGACCAAGCTCCAGTTGACAACCATAAAGCAAGCTTCTTGGGCTACCGTCCCAAAGACAATGCTGAACAATTTGCTGAACTCGTACTTTCAACGTCAGATGCAGCAGACCCTAAGGATCTAGGACAAATGTGCCAGGGGGGACCTTTTGCTACGGTTGAAATTGGTTTTTCTGGAGTTGCCAGTATGAATATCGTGCAGGATAAAAAAGAAATTTAAAATTACTCCTATCCAAAAAAATCAAATGTTTATGGATAAAAGTACGATAGAAAGTTGAAGTAATGAATGCACTTTTTACACCACTAAAGATCAAAGATATTAATCTTAAAAATAGGATTGGGATGGCCCCAATGTGCCAGTATTCGGCTGTTGATGGTGTAATGAATGACTGGCATCGAAATCACTTGGGTGCACGGGCTATGGGTGGAGCGGCTTTAATAATTTGTGAAGCTACCGCAGTTTCACCTGATGGACGAATAAGTCCAGGCTGTACTGGACTTTGGAATGAGGTGCAAATGCAGGCAGTCGCGCCAATTAATGCATTTATTGAGAGTTTGGGAGCTGTGCCTGCCATTCAGATAGGACATGCGGGCCGTAAGGGTAGCGCCCATGTGCCGTGGAACGGTGGCGCCCATATACCCGATGATGATCCACTAGGCTGGCCCACAGTTGGACCAAGCAGTGAACCTTTCGATGCTGATGGAACGCGGCTTTGGAAAGCTCCAAATGAAATGAGCATTACAGATATTGAAGCAATGAAAGCAAAATTCGTCGCAACAGCTAAACGTGCATTGGAAGCAGGATATAAAATCCTTGAACTGCATGCAGCACATGGATACCTGCAGCACTCGTTTCTTACTCCATTAGTTAATACTCGCAGTGATGCCTATGGTGGCGATTTACGTAGCAGAGCTCGGTTTTTATTGGAAACTGCTGAAGCTGTTCGTGAGGTTTGGCCCGAAAATCTACCCTTGGCGACCCGTATTTCCATTCATGACTGGATTGAAGGTGGTAACGGTATCGAAGAAAATATACAAATTGCAAAATGGCTTAAAGATGTAGGCGTGGATATGATTGACTGTTCTGGAGGCGGAGCAACACCAAAGGCGCGGGCGAGCATCGGCGAACGCACGTCCGATCAAGTTGGCTTAGCAGGAGAGCTTCGCGCTGCAACCGGCATAACAACCATGGCAGTCGGCTATATCACTGAGGCAGAACAAGCCAACAATCTGATAAAAAGTGGCACTTGCGACATTACACTTTTGGGCCGACAACTGCTGCGGGAACCTTACTGGCCTATTCACGCAGCGCAAATCTTGGGTGAAGACCCAAAACCGCATATGCCAATACAATATCATGTTGTGGCAAGTTAAGTATGGCGGCTTGACACAGTCACTCCGATCTTCTCAAAATTAACCATGTCACAAATAAACTGCTGCGCACCAGCCCGTGATGGCCAAGTTGACCCACCCTTTCTTGAGGAAGAGCGCGGGCATCATGAGGGAGTGCTGTGTGAAATACCTGGTGGCAATAGTTTAATGGGTACGGACACCCCAATCATCAAACTTGACGGTGAGGCGCCACTCCGTAAAACTAAGATTAAGCCATTTAAAATGGGTCAAACACCCGTAAAAAATAGTGAATTCGCAAAGTTTATTTCCCAAACAGGCTATGTCACCGAAGCCGAAGTTTTTGGATGGTCTTTCGTATTCCACTCACAAGTCCCCAAAGCCGTCCAAACTATTCAAGGATCTCAGGGTGCTCAGTGGTGGAGAAGGTTAGATAGTGCCACATGGGATTGGCCAACGGGCAGTGAAGGGCCCAAATGCGATCCTGAACATCCAGCCGTACACCTTTCCTGGAATGATGCGAAGGCATATTGTAAGTGGGCTGGCGGCAGATTGCCAACTGAAGCAGAATGGGAGCACGCCGCACGTGGGGGATTGGGAGATGTGACCTATCCATGGGGTAATACTGACCCAGATGACAGCACTCACCTACCCTGTAATATTTGGCAAGGTCGATTTCCAGATTTCAACACCGCCAGAGATGGTTACGCATTTATAAGCCCAGCCCTATCTTTTGCACCCAACGGATACGGCCTTTATGGAATGTCTGGCAATATATGGGATTGGTCCGCAGATCCATTCCGAGTTAAGTCCCTATCGAAAGAAGCTAAAACGCAAGCCAATGCTATGCGGGGATACCGAGTTATTAAGGGTGGTAGTTATTTGTGTCATGCCTCCTACTGTTCCCGATACCGGATAGCAGCGCGTACTGGAAATTCACCAGATAGTTCGACCGGTCATACAGGTTTTCGAATTGTATTTACTTGACTTTAGGGCTCTAGAGAAAGCTGTCCATTCTTCAACTTATATGTCGTTTCTGTACTTGCTCTTCAATTAACTTTGGGTTTTGGTTATCGAATGGATATTATACACAATCGGCACCGTCATGAGGGAATAGATACTGCGATATTGCGGGACATTCCTTTTCCTTCTACCAACTCAACTCAGGTAAAGGAATTACTATCCAGATGCCCAAGCTCAGCTGTAACTCCACTAGTAAACGCTGAACAAATGGCCCGTGAGCAGTTTGTTGGAAAGATTAGTATAAAAGATGAACGCCAGCGTATGGGTTTGGGAAGCTTTAAAGCGTTGGGCGCCGCCTATGTAATTGCTTATAGGGCAATGATCGAGGGTGAGAGCCAAGTTGGTAAAACCTACGTAACATCAAGCGCCGGCAACCATGGATTGAGCGTTGCTGCCGGCGCCAAGGCCTTTGGCGCAAATTCAGTTGTTTATATCTCAAACACAGTACCCGAAGCTTTTGTTATAAGGCTTATGGCCGAAGGTGCTAAAGTTGTCCGCGCCGGTCAAGTTTATGAAGAAAGCATGGAAGCGGCCAAGCAGGCTGCAGAGGATAACGGTTGGGTACTGCTGTCTGACACCTCTTGGCCAGAGTATTATAAGACCAGTTATCGTCTCATGGAGGGTTACACGGCCCTAATGGATGAAGCGAACGCACAAATAAGCACTCCCACCCATATATTTTTACAGGCAGGTGTTGGTGGCTTAGCTGGGGCAACGGCCGCGATGGTGCGAAAAATCTGGGGACAGGATGTTATAATTATTGTCGTAGAACCTTCTAATGCGCCTGCATTGCATAGTTGCATTCAGGCAGGAGACTTTGTTTTTGCGAAGGGATCTGGAAGTAGTATGGGTCGCCTTGATTGCCAAGAAGCTTCCCTAATTGCACTAAAAGGTCTAGCAAGAGATGCCAATTTCTTTGCCCTGATTAGTGAAGATGAAGGTGATGCTAGTGCAACTTATGCCGCGCTTCACAATATGGTTAGTACCTCCTCAGGTGCTAGTGGACTTGCGGGTCTCATATCATCAGCACAGCATCGCAAAACTTTGGGCTTAGATGAAAATTCACACGTAATGTTAATCATGTCTGAGGGTCCAGAATAATGAAGCGGGGCTTTGATAAATCAGAGTTTCAGATGCGAGTAAGGCGAGCTCAGGTTGAGATGAATTACCACAACCTAGATGCAATTTTACTGACAACAGAGCCAGAAATTCGCTATTTTACAGGGTTTCTTACCCAATTTTTGGAAAGCCCCTGTCGCCCTTGGTTTTTAGTAGTTCCCGTCACCAGAGATCCTATTGCAGTCATTCCCTCAATAGGTGAGGTCTTAATGGCAAACACTTGGATTGATGATATACGTACGTGGCGGGCTCCAAACTTGACAGACGATGGCGTAAGCCTTTTGGCAGAGACTTTGCGTGGCATAGGTTCAAATATTGGGATGCCGAGTGGGATTCAATCGCAGCTGCGGATGCCACTGACAGACTTTGCCCGCCTCAATGCCAAGCTAGAATGCCCCATCGGCTCCGATGCTGGAATAATACAAAAATTACGTTTAATAAAATCTGATGCCGAGATTAGTAAAATTCAAACCGCCTGCGATATAGCCGGTCGTGCTTTTGCCCGTGTACCAGAAATAGCCAAGTCCGGCACTCCCCTTGAACAAGTTTTTCGTAATTTTCAGAGGCTTTGTCTTGAGGAAGGAGCCGACCGAGTACCCTATTTAGCAGGTGCTGCGGCTCCGAATGGGTATCAAGATATTATTTCACCTGCTGACGCTCGTCCACTTAGCCTTGGCGACGTTTTAATGTTGGATACCGGTCTGGTTTTCGATGGCTACTTTTGTGATTATGATCGAAATTTTGCCGTTGGGTCTGTACCAGCCGAAGTGGATGCGGCTCATGCTAAATTAACCCAAGCAACTCAAGCGGCCTTTGACGTTGCCTGTCCTGGCAACACAGCGGCAGATTTATTTTACGCCATGGATAAAATAGTCTCTGGCGGCGCTGGTGGATTAGAAGCAGGCAGATATGGCCATGGGCTGGGCATGAATTTAACCGAATGGCCTAGCTTAATACCCACAGATCATACACCTTTAATATCAGGAATGGTGCTTACACTTGAACCAGGCATTGAGGTACTCCCTGGCACTATGCTTGTTGCAGAAGAAAATATTGTTATTCGTGAAGACGGCGCTGAATGGCTCAGTGCACCAGTAACAGGCAAAATACCGCGTCTTGCGCGATGAGCATATTTCCCTACACACTAGCTGAAATAGAGCCAACCCGTATTGCGGTGATTGTTTTACAGTCAGATGAGACGATTGAGCGCGATATGATTGCATTGCGTGGAGATGCTGATTTATTTTTTACCCGTGTGCCAAGTAGCCAGGAAGTGAACAAAGCCACATTACAGTCTATGGCAGACCACATAACGGCATCTGCCAGCTTGCTTCCAGAGACAATAAATTTTGAGGCTGTAGGTTACGGCTGCACATCTGGGACAGCGCAGATTGGCGTGGATGAAATTCATAGACTAGTGTCAGAAGGCACCAAGACCGCCCACGTCAGCGAGCCAGTTTCTGCACTGATTGCAGCCTGTAAACAGCTCAGATTGAAACGCTTAGCATTCCTATCCCCATATATCGAAAGCGTTAGTGCAAACCTTCGCAAAGTTTTAGCCAAAAATGGTGTAGAAAGCCCCGAATTTGGAACATTTGCTGAAGCGGAGGAAGCAAAGGTTGTTCGCATATCAAGCCAATCAGTCATTGAGGCTGCTCAACAGCTGTGCAGATCAGGAAATGTTGACGGTATATTCCTAAGTTGTACTAATCTTCGGACGTTAGATCTAATAGAACCATTAGAGGCGAGTACTAACCTCCCAGTAATCTCGAGTAATTTAGCATTAGCCTGGCACTTAGGAAAGCTGAGCGGAGTATCAGACGCCATGGTTGGCCCTGGACGGCTGTTTTCTTCTACTCATAATTAATTGTCAGCTTTTATTGGCTAAGAGAGTGGTATTGCCACCTGCAGCGGTGGTATCTATGCAAATAGATTGTTCACGCATAATCCACATTTCAAAACTTTCATCCATTAATAAAGGTACTATAGGACCGGAACGCTCGCTTAATTCCATTCGTAATTTGGCTCCGTCAGGACCCGCATAAACTACAGCCTCTAAGTCTAAGATCGTACGCAAATCCGCAAAATTCAAAGTTGCTGCTACTGAATTACATCCTAGGACTTTGGCCCGCCGCGCTAAATCATTAGCCCCTGCCCCCATACACAAAACTCGTCCCCTTGGCTTCAAAGTATAGAGATTGGACTCGCCAGTTGGTCCGGGAAGATTGGTCGCATCCACTGATAGCCCCTGCGACGTTTCCCTGAATGCGGCCTCAAGCTCAATAGAGTTCATTTTCTTTGGAAAAATACCATTAGTACCAAGTCTTGATTGGGACGCAAACCGATGCAAATAGCGCGGACCACCAGCTTTTGGCCCTGTCCCACTCAATCCATGCCCACCAAAAGGTTGAGCTCCAACCACTGCTCCAATTTGGTTTCTGTTTATATAGAGATTTCCAACATCAACCTGCGATATAATTTTCTGAACTCGTGCATCAATTCTGCTGTGAAATCCAAAAGTTAGGCCGTATCCTGTAGCATTAATGGAACGAATAACTGCATCCATATCACCTGCTTTAAATATTCCTAAATGCAATACTGGTCCAAAAATTTCATCCTCAAGGTCACCAATTCCATCGACACCAAGAACCGTTGGCGCCACATAGGTTCCAATCTGTGGTGCTGATGTTTGAAACAGTACCCGCCCTCGCGCTATATAATCTAAGATCTTGTTCTGAGCAGCTTTGTCAATTACCGGGCCTACGTCACAATCAATTGTGGATGGATCCCCCACGACCAAGGATTCCATGGCGCCATACAGCATTTTTGTGAAGTTCGACGCAATATCTTCTTGTACATAAAGCATACGTAAGGCCGAACAACGTTGGCCTGCAGATTGAAAAGCACTGGAAATCACGTCACTTACAGCCTGCTCTAGCAAAGCCGTACTATCGACAATCATTGCGTTTAATCCGCCAGTCTCAGCTATGAAGGGCACATGCGCAGGCAATTTTTTTGCTATTATTTGGTTAATAGTATTAGCCGTGACGGTAGACCCTGTGAAACATACACCTGAAATTTTTGGATCGCTGCATAGCGGTAGACCTACATCAGCTCCAATCCCTGTTACAATTTGGAGGCTGTTTTTGGGTACTCCAGCTTGATACATTAAATTAATGGCGAAATGCGCAATCATACTGGTACTTTCTGCAGGCTTTGCCAACACGCCATTGCCCACCGCCAGGGCCGCCGCAATTTGTCCAGTAAAGATTGCTAATGGAAAGTTCCAAGGGCTGATACATGTAAATATCCCCGAAGCCGTCAGGCTATCCTTTTCAGCCTGCGCGGCGTAGTACCTCAAAAAATCAACCGCCTCGCGTAATTCACCAATACAATCTGGTAAAGTTTTACCAGCTTCACGCGTGAGTAGGGCAAACAACTCTTGCGCGTTTTTTTCATAAATATCTGCGACTTTACGTAGAGTTTCTGATCGTACTTTTGTAGGTTGCGCCCAAGGTCTAGCCTTTTCAACTTTTTGCTGCGCCTCAAGACGGGACAGAAAGCGTACCTTTCCAATCTCCTGCCCATTAGCGGGATTAATCACCGTTTCTACTGTTCCTTGGCTCCCAAAGTTCCACTCACCAACGAGAACGCGTCCGGCTTGTAAATAACTTAACACTCGAGGATCTGCTAAATCATAACCAGAAGAGTTTAGTCTATCTGGTGCAAATAATGCCTCAGGCAACGAAATGTTGGGGCCCACATGTCCCATTTTTTCAAATGGATCGCCCGCGACAAGATCCGAAGGTACATCACCGTCAAAGATTTGATTTACAAAGGATGAGTTCGCACCATTCTCTAAAAGCCTGCGCACCAGATAGGCGAGAAGGTCTTTATGGTGACCAACTGGCGCATAAATTCGGCACCGAGTACCGTGCGATTTTACTACCTGGGCATGTAAAGCCTCACCCATGCCATGGAGCCTTTGAAATTCAAAGTCCCACATATTTTGCAACTTTGCCAAATGCAGCACAGCGGCAATCGTATGTGCATTATGGGTAGCAAATTGCGGATAGATGCGGTCACCCATTTCTAATAGTTTTGCAGCACAACAAATATAACTTATATCAGTATTTTGTTTAGCTCCAAAAACTGGAAAGCCAGGTAAGTTGTCCACCTGCGCCAATTTAATTTCTGTATCCCAATAAGCTCCTTTTACCAGTCGGACCATAATCCGGCGATCAAGTTTTTGGGCGAGCTGATATAGCCAGTCAATTACAAGAGAGGCACGTTTGCCATAGGCCTGAACCACCACGCCAAACCCATCCCAAGCTGACAACTCAGGCTCAGACAGCAAAGCCTCAATAACGTCGAGAGACAAGTCCAGACGCGCTGCCTCCTCAGCATCAATATTAAGACCAATTCCAGCAGATTTTGCTAAAAGTGCCAGTTCAAGTATTCGGGGCACCAAGTCTTCCATAACCTGCTTACGATGTAACATGTCATATCTAGGGTGAAGGGCCGATAGTTTAACCGAGATACCAGGATTTTTTTGGATATCATCACTTATTGCAGCTTTAGCTATCGCCGAAATCGCATCTACATACGCTTTATGGTAACACTGCGCATCCCCGTCACTCATTGCGGCTTCGCCCAGCATGTCATAGCTATAGTTGTAGCCTCTAGCTTCGTACTTTTTTGCCTTTACAATGGCTTTCTGAATGGATTGCCCCAGTACAAACTGTTGTCCCATCTCGCGCATTACCCGCGCCACAGCTTGGCGGATTACAGGCTCACCTATTCGTTTAATTGCACTACGCAACACACCAGCCAAGCCACTATCAGGCGTGTCAAGAACCCGGCCAGTAACAAACAAGGCCCATGTGGATGCATTGATCAAATTTGAATGGCTTTCTCCCAAGTGTTTACCCCATTCCGAAGGGGCAATTTTATCTTCAATCAGCGCATCCATGGTAGTGGAGTCAGGCACCCTTAAAAGCGCCTCAGCTAGACACATCAGCGCCACACCTTCCTCAGAGGAAAGACCATATTCTCCCAAAAACAGCTCCATCATTGAAGGTGCGGCTTCATTCCTCAGGTTCTCAACCATTATGGATGCTTGCACAGCAATCGCTTTACAAGACGGGCCACTTGGAGCCCAAGCCACCATAGATCTTAGCACACTCTCATCGGCTAAATAGCAATTCTGTTGTATATTTTGTCTGAGATCTTTCATTAATTTGTAGTTTTTGCGCGATCAAGCATCCCAAAAAGGTCGCGTGGATCATCGGGATCTGCCAGCAAATCAAGATCAACGTAATGACCAATTGTTTGAAGTTGGTGATGGATGTAGCGCAAAGCTGAGAAATCTTCAGTAGCAAAACCCACACTATCAAACAGGGTAATTTGATCCCTAGACTTCCGCCCTACTGATTGACCTTCTATTACCCTCCAAAGTTCTGTTACAGGAAAGTCTGCCTCCAGTACTTGGATTTCTCCTTCAATGCGAGTTTGCGGTGGGTATTCTACAAAAATATCCGAGCGTAGTAGGATGTCTCGATGCAATTCAGTCTTACCGGGGCAATCACCACCAATGGCATTAATATGTACGCCAGAACCAACCATATTGTCACTTAAAACAGTAGCATTTTGTTTGTCCGCAGTGCATGTGGTGATAATATCAACACCAGTTATTGCTTCTTCCGCATTGTTGCATACGACAATATTCAATCCAGTGTTTCGTAGATTTTTTGCAGCCTTTTCTGTTGCTTGTATGTCTATATCATAAAGGCGTATCGTATCAATTCCAATTATTTCGTTGAAAGCCAGCGCCTGAAACTCACATTGAGCCCCATTTCCAATCATTCCCATGACCCTTGAACCTTTAGGCGCCAAATATTTGGCAGCCAATGCGCTTGTGGCAGCCGTACGAAGTGCAGTCAGGATAGTCATCTCAGAGAATAGTACTGGATAACCATTCACAACTTTGGCCAATACTCCAAAGGCCGTCACCGTTTGAAAACCACGCGCCATATTGGCAGGATGTCCATTTACATATTTGAAGCCATAATACTCTCCATCCGAAGTTGGCATCAATTCTATGACACCCTCCTCTGAATGAGCTGCAACGCGAGGTGTTTTATCAAATTCAGGCCAGCGTTTAAAATCAGCTTCGATATAATCACAGATTTCAGACATCATTTTTGGTGCGCCAATAGTATTCACCAAACGCATCATATTATCGACCGATACAAACGGGACCATGGCAAGAGAGGATGGTAAGTGATTACCCATATCAAAAGCCCCTTGTGCGACGATCAAGAACTTTTCTTCCCAGTAATGATGCGGTTAGATCACACATAAGGGTAGCTGTTTTACCTCGAATATCAAGAAATGGGTTAAGCTCTGTTAATTCAAGTGATGAAGCTAGCCCACTGTCGTGTACCATTTCCATAATTAAATGGGCCTCACGGAAAGTGGCCCCACCAGGAACTGTTGTACCTACTGCCGGAGCAATTTCAGGGTCAAGGAAGTCGACGTCAAAACTAACATGTAGCAAGCCATTGACTGCAGAAACCCGGTCAAGAAAATCAGAAACTGGTTTAGCAACTCCAACTTCATCAATACGCCGCATATCATAAACATCTATTCCCAACTCGGAGATAAGTTGGTGCTCAGGTTCATCAACAGATCGCAAACCAATCATGCAAACATTTGCTGGATCCAAGGGCGCTAGAACTGGTGGAAAAATACCCTCGAAGCTTGGCATGCCCAAAGCATAAGCCATGGGTGTGCCATGCAAGTGTCCACTTGTTGTGCTGGTCAAAGTATTCATGTCAGGATGCGCATCAAGCCAAAGCACAAATTGCGGCCTACCCTTGGACTGAGCGGCAAGCGCCACTCCGGTCAGCGTCCCCGCTGCCATTGAGTGGTCACCTCCAATAAAAATCGGGAGTGTTTCAGCCATAGATAATACGGTTGCCTGTTTCTGGATATCACGTGTCCAAGCCACAATTTCTGAAAGTTTCTTAAGATGTTTAGGCCCATCAATATCCAAAATCTTGCTTGGGAATGGTAAATTTCCTAAGTCAGTCAGTCCTAAGCCTTGGCTCATTATCGCATCCCCAAGGCCAGCGGTACGAAAAGCATCAGGCCCCATAAGACAGCCACCACGGCCAGTGCCGGCCTGCAATGGTAATCCCAATATGGTACAGTGATTGTTCATGACGCCTCCCCATTACCCACTTTTAAAAGATGGCATGTGTGGCATTGTACAATTAGGCTAAATATTGTTCAGATGGTATAACTTTTGATCAATATGTAAGGAAAAAAATTCAAAATGTTCAATATTGATGAAACTGACCGTAAAATTCTAAACCACCTCAAGGTTGATGGGAGAGCATCCATAACAACACTGGCGGGTGCATTGGGCTTGGCGCGTGGCACAGTTCAGAGTCGTTTAACCCAATTAATCGAAAGCCGCACCATCAAACGCTTCACAACCGAATTGAACTCAATAGAAACTGACGAGATGGTGCGAGCGGTTATGATGATTGAAGTACGTGGCAATACAGCAAATTCAGTTCAGAAAGCCTTACAACGCATGCCAGAAATTAACTCATTGCATCGAACGTGCGGAGTTTGGGACATAGTAATACAATTGGAAACTACTAGTTTATATAATTTCGATGGCGTGTTAGCCCGAATACGTGAGTTACCTGGCGTCGCAAATTCAGAAACATGTCCATTATTGCGCCGCATTTCTTAAACCTCTCAGAAAAAATAGAAGTGGGTAAAGTTTATGAAGGGCTCAATCCACGCAGACGTTCAGAGCGGCGGCGCAACAACTCGAGTGTTACAAGTAACGCAATTGACATACACACAAGAATAGTTGCAACAGCAAGAATAGTCGGGCTAATTTGTTCCTTTAATCCAATGAACATTTGCCACGGTAATGTCTTTTGTTTGGACGAACCAACAAACATTATTACTACGACCTCATCAAATGAAGTGATGAATGCAAACAAGCCACCCGCCACAACACCAGGCATAATTAATGGCATTTGGACCTTAAAAAAAGTTTTAACCGGACCAGCACCCATATTTGCTGATGCTCTGGTTAAAGAATTGTCAAAGCCAACGAGTGTTGCCGTAACCGTAATAATGACAAACGGAATACCCAGCACGCTGTGTGCTAGAATTACTTTGACATAGCCAACCAAATTTTTGTCAATCCCAAGGCTGTTTTCTAAAAAATTTCCAACTGTTGCGTAAAAGAAGAACATACCGGTTGCAGAAATTATTAACGGCACGATCATCGGTGATATTAGTAAAGCCGTTATCAGTCGCTTGAACGGAACGTGGCTTTGGCTCAGTCCGATAGCCGCCAACGTTCCCAAGGTCACCGAAATCACTGTTGCAATAGGCGCTATAATTAGAGAGTTCTTAAACGAACGTTGCCACTCATTATTGTAAAAGAAGTCCATATAATGCTTCAATGAATATCCAGCCGGATCAAACTGAAGCATTTCAGGGGTAAAAGTAAAATAATTTTGGGCATTGAACGACAGTGGCATAACTACAATAATCGGCATAATTAAATATGCAAACACAGCCCCACATATTAGTCGAAAGGTAAAGTGCCAGAGCACTTGACCCGATGTCAAATAAGAATGTAGGCGAGCTCGATATCGGCCCTCAAACAACCAAAATACAAACCATCCATAAAACCAGCCCCAAAGCCCACCAGCAATCATCCCAGCGGGACCAAAAGCGTAATATCCAGAAATAAGTGATAGAAAAAACAAGCTCCAGCGCATCATTTTTTCTTTTGCAGCACTCAAAATTGTAACATACGAAAGCCCGACAGATACAGCGGCACCTATCATGATGCCAAGTCCCGCATTACCCATGGACATGCCCATTAAAATTCCAAATAAAGCGCCCAAAAGGCCCATCGATGGAAGGACAAAAGAGAGAGGTTTGCGCGAAATTACAGTCATTATAGCCATGATATCATCCCCCCAATTTCACGTTATCGATGCCAACAATTTTGTCATAAGTCCAATATAGTATAAGAACTGCAAACAATAGTATTGATGCAAGAGCAGCACCAAGCCCCCAGTTCAAAGATTTCAAAATTGAATAGGCAATCCGGTTTGAAATAAACACACCCTTCGATCCACCAACAATTTCCGGTGTGATGTAGTAACCAATAGCCAAAATAAATACCAATATAGAGCCTGCTCCAATTCCAGGAACAGTTTGAGGAAAGTAAACCCGCCAAAATGCAGTCCAGTTAGTTGCCCCAAGTGATTTAGCAGCCCGTAAATACGTAGGCGGTATGGTTTGCATTACTGAGTACATTGGCAATATCATAAAGGGTAACAGTATGTGCGTCATTGCCACAATGGTCCCCGTTTCATTATTGATCATCACAAGTCGGGCGCTGTCGGCTACCAGCCCAATTTGAACCAACAAATCATTAATTACACCTTGTTGTTGCAGCATAACTTTCCAAGCGGATGTACGTACCAAAAGAGACGTCCAGAATGGCAGCAGAACCAAGATCATCAAAAGGTTAGACTGTCGGGCCGGTAGGTTGGCCAACAACCAGGCCACAGGATAGCCCAAGAAAATACAGGCCCCCATTATTATGAGTGACATAATAAGCGTACGCTTGAACAACAGTATTAATACTTGTTTTTCTTCAGGTTGAAACTCTGGGCCCGAGACTGTCTTGCGCATATCAATTGCATTCAAAAAATATCCACTGGTATAATTTGAGCTGTGTACCTTTAAAGTTTGCCATATTTCAATTTGGCCCCAACTTTTATGGACTTTGATCAATTTTTCTTTGAAAGGGGCGTCAGCATCAAGATCCCATTTCTTTACCTGACGGGCAGTCTTCTTAAATAGAGATGAAGCACCAGATTGTTCATAATTTAGTCTCAAGCCGACTTTAGTATGCTTTTTTGCCTTGGCGGCTATTTTAATGTCAGATGCTATAGCAGCATAGACTATTTCAGGTGGAAGCTCACCCAGCTCTGCGTTCCAAGCCTTTAATTCTAATACCGTCTGGGGAAGAGTATTAGCAACAATGTCATTTTCGACTGATCTAAACAGCATTGATACTATCGGCATAACAAACGCGACAAATACAAAAAGCAAAAGTGGCGCAATTAGCATCAGCGCACGAATTTTCTGCCTTCGTAGGGCTCGGCCTAAACTTTTTTTCAGGGGTGTGCCATCAGCGGCAAGAAGGGGTGCTGTAATGGGGTTAACACTCATAATTAGCCTGTCTGATTGTAATTTTTTTAAAATGTATAAAAGAAAAAAAGGAGGGGCTTAAACCGCCCCTCCATGTAGTAAAGCTTATTTTGCTAACCAAGCCTGAAACTTAGCGTCAAAATCATCACGATAATCAGCCCAGAAGCTGTAATTCATTAGGAACGCACGCTCCAGGTTTACTGGATTTGTTGGCATGTGAGGCGCCATGTCGATGCCTAACTCAGCATGCTTGCCAACCAACGGCGCAGATGATTTACGAGCTGGACCGTATGGAATCCACTTTGACTGATCTGCCAAACGAGTAGTGTCAGTAGCGAACATGATATAGTCAAGTGCACGAGCCTGACGTTCTGGGCTAAGGCCCGCTGGAATTATCCAACCATCAAGATCCATAACCTGACCGTCCCAAATCATGGCAACTGGCTGCTTTTGCTCTTCAATTAGCGCAAAAAGACGACCGTTATAAGTCGCGCCCATAATCACTTCACCATCAGCCAAAAGCTGTGGAGTAGTTGATCCAGCATCCACCCAGATTACGTGATCCCTAATTGTATCAAGCTTTGCAAAGGCACGATCTTGACCGTCTGACGTTTCCAAAACATCATAAATATCAGCTTTTGCTACGCCGTCACAAAGTAACGCCCACTCCATGTTGTTGATTGGGTAGCTGAACAAAGATCGCTTTCCAGGATACGCTGCGATGTCAAACACATCACAAACACTTGTGGGAGCTGTTGATCCAACTAGGTCCGTGCGGTATCCAAAAGTAGTCGAATAAACGATTTGTGGAATAAAGCATTCACTCACAAGCATATCGCCAAAATCATCAGCCGCAGATACATCATTCGGCGCACGCGCCAACATAGTGTCTGGGTCAATTACCATAGCCAGGCCTTCGTCACAAAGCTGCATCGCAGGACCTGCTTCAACGTCAACAACATCCCATGTGATGTTGTTTGCTTCGTTCATCGCGCGCAATTTAGCAGTCGCGGTTCCCGAACTTTCATCATTCAAAATAGTGACGCCTGTGATCGCCGAATAGGGCTCGTGATAGGCTTTTAGTTGTGATTTAGAGTACGCACCACCCCATGACACAATGGTCATTTCGCTGGACATGTGGCCACCTGCAAAAGCAGATCCCGCAATCAACGAAAGTGCTGCTGTTGCTAAAATAGTTTTTCTTGATAACATTGCATTCTCCCATGCAACCCGTTTTTCAATGATAGAATTTGCTTAACGGGTAAATCAGCAAATTCTTTTTTTATTGCGTACCTGGCGGTCCACAATATCAGTTAAAGTATTTATGCATCCAGTGCCCGACAATCTGAGGGCAGCCAGCCAATATCTATTTCTGCACCGGGTTCGAGCCGAACTTGATCTGGTGCATTGCGGGTTTTAACAATAAACTCATCATTTCCAGCAACTCTAAGACGTGTACGAAAGATATCACCCATATAAATAAACTCAAGTACTTCTGCTTTCAACGTATGAGCACCTTTTTGCAGCCGGTCCTTATTAAATTCGACACGCTCTGGTCGAATTGAAACTCGGGTGCG